>Ga0181531_10000827_pt1 | contig 20248 bp, 17 predicted proteins | sample PEATcosm2014_Bin_38_FD_119743 | JGI IMG/M metagenome (GOLD analysis project Ga0181531, IMG submission 119743) | Peatland microbial communities from MTU Mesocosm Facility, Houghton, MI, USA - PEATcosm2014_Bin11_10_metaG | ecosystem: Environmental > Terrestrial > Soil > Wetlands > Peat | place... | reverse complement strand
GCCCGCTGGTCTGATCCGGGCTGGGACTATTTTCTCTTTCGGCTCATCCTGACGATTCCCGTCTTCGCTCTTGCCATCTACCTCGTCGGCCTGCCGCTCTTCAGGGTTCTCGCCGCCGGAGGAGGCGGCCCGGAGATTCTCTCCGCCGTGGTGCAACTTGTGGGAGCCATCCTGCTCATCGGCGTCCTCAGCATCCTGCTTGCCGTTGTCATGGTGTTCACCAAGGATTTCGTCATACCTCAAATGATCTTCGAGGGAGTCGGTTGCGCCGAAGGCTGGGGACGCCTCTGGCTCTGGATCAGGGCTGAGCCGGGCAGCTTCATCGGATACATCCTGCTCAAGATTGTGCTCGGGATCGCAGCCTTCATCGCCTACGCCCTCGTACTCATCGTCGGCCTGCTCATCATGATTGTTCCCGTGGGCATTGCCATCGCCGCTGGAGTCGTGCTCTTCAAGATGATCGGAGGCACAACCCTGGCCATCGTCGCCGGAGTTCTGCTTGCACTCCTGATCGCGCTGCCGGCCATCATCTATTGCGCGGGATTTCTGGGAGCGCCCATCTCGGTCTTCTTTCCCGCCTACGCCATTTACTTTCTCGCAAGCCGCTACCGCCCGCTCTATGACGAAGTCTATCCCCCGCCGCCACCGAGTCAACCTCTCCCAACCACTTGATTCGCTGACCGGACGAATCCTGGCGCGAGAAAAGACCGCAAGCAAAGGCCGCAAGAAAAGGCCGCAAGAAAATGGCTCGCCGCGGCGAGCCATGCCTCCCGCCCCTCCGCTCGTCTCCTGCGCGGAGGGCACAACACTTGCCCTTGCTGTTGCTCTTAACCTTTGAAACCTGTGAAACCTTGAAACCTTGAAACCTGTGAAACTTCGAAACTTTCCCTACTGCCTCGCCTCGCTCGCCTCCGGCTGCGGAGGAATCGCCTGAAGCGGGCCATCCACCGGAACCTCCGGCAGCGGCCGTTCCAGCGCAATCTGCAGCACTTCGTCCATCGATTCCACAAAGTGCAGCTTCATCTCCTTGCGCAGGTTCTCCGGAACCTCGGCCACGTCCTTCTCGTTGTCTGCCGGCAGGATCGCCTCCATGATTCCGGCCCGGTGTGCGGCCAGCAGTTTTTCCTTCAGTCCGCCAATTGGCAGCACCTTGCCGCGCAGCGTAATCTCGCCCGTCATGCAGATGTCGCGCCGTACTGGAATCTTGCTCAACGCGCTGGCAATTGCCGTCGCAATCGTAATTCCCGCCGAGGGGCCGTCCTTTGGAATCGCGCCCTCCGGCACATGGACGTGGATATCCACGTTGCGGTAGAAGTCCCGCGGAATCCCCAGCCGCTGCCAGCGTGAGCGCAGGTAGCTCATCGCCGCCTGTGCCGACTCCTGCATCACGTCGCCCAGTTTTCCCGTCAGCGTCAGCTTGCCTTTGCCGTCGATGATCGCGACTTCCGTGGTCAGGATGCAGCCGCCGACCTCCGTCCACGCCAGCCCTGTCACCAGCCCAATCTCACTCTTTTCATTCGCCGGAGTATCGCGGAAGCGCGCCACTCCCAGGTAGCCGTTCAGGCTCTCGGCCGTAATCGCCGCGGAGAACTTATCGCCCTCGCGCACCACCGAGCGCGCAATCTTGCGGCAGACATTGCCAATCTCGCGCTCCAGGTTCCGCACTCCCGCCTCGCGCGTGTAATAGCGGATAATGCCGCGCAGCGCGTCGTCTTCAAACGTGATATTTGCCGCCGTCAGCCCGGCCTGCTCAAGCTGCTTCTTCACCAGGTACTGCCGCGCAATCTCCAGCTTTTCCGGCTCGGTGTAGCCGTGCAGCCGCAGTATCTCCATCCTGTCCTGCAACGGGCTGGGAATCGTGTGCAGCACATTCGCCGTCGCAATGAAGAATACCTGTGACAGGTCGTACTCCACGTCCAGGTAGTGGTCCACAAACATGTAGTTCTGTTCCGGGTCCAGCACCTCCAGCAGCGCCGAGGACGGATCGCCGCGGAAGTCGTTGGACATCTTGTCCACTTCATCCAGCATGAACACCGGGTTGCGCGTTCCTGCCTTCTTCATCATCTGGATGATCTGCCCCGGCAGCGCTCCGATGTAGGTGCGCCGGTGCCCGCGAATCTCCGCCTCGTCGCGCACTCCGCCCAGGGACATTCTCACGAACTTCCGTCCCGTCGCCTTCGCAATGCTCATGCCCAGCGAGGTCTTGCCCACACCCGGAGGTCCAACCAGGCACAGAATCGAGCCCTTCGGATTCTTCACCAGTTGCCGCACCGCCAGGAATTCCAGGATGCGTTCCTTGATCTTCTCCAGCCCGTAGTGATCTTCGTTCAGCGTGTGTTCCGCAAAGTCGATATCGCGTATCTCCTTCGACTTTTTCTTCCACGGCACCGCCAGCAGCCAGTCCAGGTAATTGCGCGAGACCGTGGATTCGGCTGACATCGGAGGCATCGCCTCCAGCTTCTTCAACTCCTGCGTAGCTTTTTCCAGAACGTCCGGCGGCATTCCCGCGCTGTCGATCTTCTTTTTCAGCTCGTCGAACTCGCTCTTTTCGCCGCGTCCCAGTTCCTTCTGGATCGCCTTGATCTTCTCGTTCAGGTAGTACTCTTTCTGTGCCCGTTCCATCTGCCGCTTCACCCGCGACTGGATCGTCCGGTCCATGTTCAGCTTTTCAATCTCAATATCCAGCACGTCGGAGATGCGGTTCAGCCGCTCCGCCGGGTCAAACATCTCCAGTAGCTCCTGCTTCTCCTCAATCGAGAGTTGCAGATTCGCGGCAATCGTGTCGCTCAGCCGTCCTATATCGTCCACCCGAACCGTCGCCGCAATCGTCTCCTGGTTCAGTGACTGGCACAGCTTCACATACTGCTCAAACAGGGAAGACACCCGTTGCATCGTCGTCTCCACCTGCGCCGTAATCTCCGGCGCGTAGCGGTTCACCCGCACCGAAGACACATAGTAGCCGTCCGTCTCCGTCACCTGCAGAATCCGCCCGCGCTCAATCCCCTCCACCAGGACCTTGATGTTGCCGTCCGGCATCTTCAAACTTTGAACGATGTTGACAATGCAGCCCACCTGGTAAATCTCGTCCGGCTTCGGTTCGTCCACGCCCGGATCGTGCTGCGTCGCCAGGAAGATTCGCTTGTCTCCCGTAAGAGCTTCTTCGAGCGCGCGCACGCTGGATTCGCGGCCGACGACAAACGGCGTCATCATGTACGGAAAGATGACGACATCTCGGATGGGCATCATCGGCAGCTTGCGGGTTTCGAATTTTTCTCTGATCAGGCTCACGCAGCCTCACTTCCCCTGCGGACAGGCATTTCTGGCTTGTCTTGCGAGCCAAATTTTGCCGGATTCCACATAATTGTTTGTCGAGCGTACTACATCGTCATATCGGCGGCAATACGCGCCAATCCAACTCATTCTGCTTCATTTCAAGGGAATCACAACAGAAATGGAAAGGGAAGCCCGCACAGGGAACTCGGGAATCCCGAATATAGCGAATCGTTCCATCACTTTGCGCTGATTCCCATTCCAGTCCGCTCTAAAACAAACGCCCAACCGTCAGTCGGCTGGGCGTCGTCAAAGCACCATTTTCTCTTTACGAAGCCTGCTTTTCCACCCGCGGCATGGAAACATTCCGCTCTTCCACCATCTCCCGCGTCACTTCGAATTCCTTGATCTTCTTCTGCCCCGGGAGGTGGTACATCAGGTCCAGCATTAGCTCTTCCAGGATCATGCGCAGTCCGCGCGCCCCAACCTTGCGGTTCAGCGCCTCGCGCGCAATTGCCGTCAGCGCTTCGGTCGAGAAGTGCAGCTTCACGTTCTCAAACTCAAACAGCCGCTGATACTGCTTCACAATCGCATTCCGTGGCCGCGTCAGAATCTCCACCAGCGCCGCCTCGTCCAGGTCGCTCAGCACGCCCATCACCGGCAAACGGCCAATGAACTCCGGAATCAGTCCAAACTTGATCAAATCCTGCGGCTGGGCCAGTTGCAGCAGCTCGTCGTCCCTCTTGTGGAACGGCTGTGCCGCATCCTTTTCCGCCTCGTCGCCTGTCTTGAAGCCCACCGCGCGCTTGCCGATCCTGCGCTCGATCACCTTTTCCAGGCCCACAAACGCTCCGCCCACAATGAACAGAATGTTCGTCGTATCCACCGGGGTAAACTCCTGGTGCGGGTGCTTGCGTCCGCCCTGCGGCGGAACATTGGCCACCGTGCCTTCCAGAATCTTCAGCAGCGCTTGTTGCACGCCCTCGCCGGAAACGTCGCGCGTAATCGAGGGATTCTCGTCCTTGCGCCCAATCTTGTCGATCTCGTCGATGTAGATGATCCCGGTCTGCGCCCGCGCCACGTCGCCGTCGGCGGCCTGCAACAGCTTCAGGATGATGTTCTCCACGTCCTCGCCCACGTACCCGGCTTCGGTCAGTGTCGTCGCGTCCACAATCGCAAACGGAACGTCCAGCATCTTCGCCAGCGTCTGTGCCAGCAGCGTCTTGCCGGTGCCCGTCGGTCCAATCAGCAGGATGTTCGACTTGGAGAGCTCAATCTCGCTCGTCCGCTGCCGGTTCATGTAGATCCGCTTGTAGTGGTTGTACACCGCCACCGCCAGCTTCTTCTTCGTCCGCTCCTGCCCGATCACATACTCGTCCAGAAAGGCTTTGACCTCCTGCGGCTTCGGCAGATGGTTCGGACTCGCCGTCGTCTGCGCCTCGCTCCGGTCGTCTTCCAGAATCGAGTTGCATACCGCAACGCACTCGTCGCAGATGTAGGCGCGTGGATAGTCGGAGGGGGAAGAGATCAGCTTCGCCACCGCGTCCTGCGACTTATGGCAGAACGAACACCGCAATACTTCGTCAGTACCAGACCTGGATCTCACTCAGAACTCCCGTTGCTCTCCCGGCTTCCCCGGTTTCTATTTGCTGGCATTGGATGCGGATGTTCCCGCGAGCCTGCCAAATGCGCGGGTCCCGGAACGCGAACCCTGCACCATAATCTTCTCTTCATCTACTTGGGAGGGCCGAATCAGCTTCCAAGATGCCCTGCCAACTTAACAGTCTGCGGAGCCAACCGCCGTTCCGCAATAACGTAAGTACCCTAGTCCTCTATTTTCTGCCATTCACCCCAACCGGTAAAGGCCAGGGGAGCGCCTTGTGCACTCCCCTTCTCACCTTCGGCAGACTAGGCTTTCGTCTTCAGCTACTTATGCTTGTAGATGATGTCATCCACAATGCCGTATTCCTTCGATTGCTGCGCGTTCATGATGAAGTCACGCTCGGTGTCGCGCTCCACCTTGTCCAGCATCTGGCCCGTGTGCTTCGCCATCAACTGGTTCATCAACTCGCGCATCCGCAGGATTTCGCGTGCGTGGATGTCGATGTCCGTCGCCTGTCCGCTGATCCCGCCGCCCATGATCAGCGGCTGGTGAATCAGGATCCGCGACGTTGGCAGCGCATACCGTTTGCCCGCCGCTCCTGCCGCCAGCAGCATCGCGCCCATCGACGCGGCCTGCCCTATGCAGATCGTCACTACATCGTTACGGATGAATTGCATCGTGTCATAAATCGCCATCCCCGCCGTAATCGAGCCGCCCGGAGAGTTGATGTACAGCGAAATGTCCTTCTCCGGGTCTTCCGCGGAAAGGAACAGCAACTGGGCAATAATCAGGTTCGCAACGTTGTCATCAATCGGCGTGCCCAGGAAAATAATGTTGTCTCTGAGCAACCGCGAGTAGATGTCATAGGCGCGTTCGCCCCTGCTGGTCTGCTCAACTACCATCGGCACTAGCATAATTACCGGCTCCTTTTGCCGGCCGGAGGGTCTGACGCCCCGGCCTTGTTAAAAACCGCTTCCGGCCTATTCGATGCCGTCCCGGAGCGTTGGACTGCTAATTCTTTCCCCATCTGTCAGATGTGCGGCTGTTGCTCTTGCTGTTGCCTTTGATCTGGTGCCCCATATCTGCCGCAGTCAACAGATGCAGGTCCGTCTCTGGTGCCCCATATCTGCCTTCCTTTGGCAGATGTGGGGTCGTTGACCTTGCTCTTGCGTTGATTTTGCTCTTGCCTTTAACCTGCGCAACCTGCGTAACCTGCGCAACCTGCGCAACCTGTGTAACCTGTGCAACCTGCGTAACCTTGAAACTTTGAAACCTTGAAACCTTGAAACCTGCTCTTCTACTCCCCCTGCCTGTACAACAAATCCAACGCCCGGTCGCAGCGCAACTGTTGCCGCAATCCATCCAGCCCATTCTTCTCTTCAAGCTGCTTCCGCAGCGCCAGGGGGTTCTGCCGGGACTGTGCCGCCGCCGCCGAAATCTCCTTGTCCAGCTCTTCGTCGCTTACGGTAATGCCTTCCACGTCTGCGATCCGTTCCAGCAGCACGTTGGCGCGCACGTCGCGCACTGCGCCCTCGCGTTGTCCTTCGCGCAGCTTGCTCAGGTCCATCCGCTTGATGTCTTCCGCCCGCAGTCCCTGGGAAATCAGCGAGCGCAGCCCGCGCTCCAGCCGCTGGTCAATCGAGTTCTCCACCAGCAGCGTCGGCACGTCAATCGGGAACTTTGTCGTCAACTGCTGTAGAATCTCTTCCTTGATCTTGTGTTCGGCCTGGTGCTTCTTCTCGTGCTCAATCCCTTCGCGGATGCGTGCCCGCAGGTCGTCGAGCGTCGCCATGCCTTCCTGCCCAAGGTCTTTCACCCACTCGTCGTTCAGCTCCGGCACTGTCTTTGTCTTGATGCCCTTGATCTCGACGTCGTAGTGCAGAGTCTTGCCCGCCAGCCGCTTGTCGCCAAAGTCTTCGGCATAGGTCACGTCGAAGCTCCGCGTCTCGCCCGCCTTGGCCCCGCGCAGGTTGTCGCTGAACTCCGGCAGAGTATTCGTGCCGCCGATGTCCACCAGCACATCGTTCATCTCCACCGGCTCCGCGCCCTCTTCCGTGCTCGTGCTCTTAAATGCCACTGATCCGAAGTCGCCGTCGGCCAGTCCGCGGTCCTCGTCCACGTTTACGTAGGTCGAGTTCTGTTCGCGCAGTCCGTCTATCGTCTTCTGAATCTCTTCATCGCCGACGATCACCGGCTCATGGGCGGCCTTGATCTCCTTGTAGCCATCCACGTCGAACGGCGGCAGAATCTCGAAGATCGCCTTGAACTTCAGCGGCTTGTCTTCTTCCAGTTCCAGCTCCGTCACCTGCGGCTGCCCAATCGGAATCAGGTTCTGCTTCTTCGTCTCTTCGCGGAACGCCGCCGGAACCAGGTGTTCCACGACCTCCGACTTGATGTCCTGCTCAAACTTGCTGCGCACTATCGACGCCGGAACCTTGCCGCTGCGGAAGCCGGGGATGCGGGCATGTTTCTGGAAGCGCGCCAGCGCGCTCTTCCATTCGCGCGCTACGTCCGCCGCCGGTACTTCAACGGAAACTTCGCGTTCGCAAGGGTTCTTGGTCACTTCGGCGGTTGCATCAGGCGGTGTCAAATCAGTGGATGTCAAAGGGATAGCCTTAAGTCTTCTGAATAGATTTGTGAGGCATTGCCGGCCGCTCGCCCAACCGTGGGCACAGGCAGCGGCCAAACGCCAACTGCTAACGATTCAGTGTATGAGACTCAGTCAGCGCGGGTCAAACCGCCGCCCCCAATTTCCTGCCCTCGTTCTTGATTGGATGCCCATATCCGCCCTCCTTTGGCAGATGCGGGGAAAAGATACTGCGCAGGGTGCCCCATCCTGGCCCGTCGTTGGCTAGGGTGGGGAAGTTGACCTTGCTCCTTCCTCTGATTCTGGTGCCCATATCCGCCATCCTTTGGCAGATGTGGATTAGTTGCTGGTGCCCCATATCTGCCCTCCTTTGGCAGATGTGGGTCTGTTGCGTTTGCTGTTGCCCTTGTTCTTGCCTTTGCTCTTGCCCTTGCCTCTAACCTTGAAACCTGCGCAACCTTGAAACCTTTGAAACCTGCGCAACCTGCGCAACCTGCGCAACTTTGCACCCTCCCCACCTTGCCCAACCCGCCCAACCCATGTAACCTGCCTATCCTGTGCCCTCCGCCCTCACCATCCTCCAGTCCGAAGTCATCGCCTGCCGCCGCTGTCCCCGTCTCGTCGAGTACCGAGAGCGCATCGGACGCGAGAAGCGCCGTGCCTACCTCGACTGTGACTACTGGGCGCGTCCTGTTCCCGGCTTCGGAGACCCGTCCGCCCGCGTCCTCGTCCTCGGCCTCGCCCCCGGAGCACACGGCAGCAATCGCACCGGCCGTCCCTTCACCGGAGACGCCTCCGGAAACTTCATGTATCCCGTCCTCCACCGCCTCGGCTTCGCCTCCCAGCCTACCGCCACGGATCGCAGTGACGGGCTCCATCTCCGCGACCTCTGGATCACCGCCGCCGTCCGCTGCGCCCCGCCGGACAACAAGCCGCTGCCCCAGGAACTCGCCGCCTGCGCCGAGTTCACCGCCCGCGAGTTCGCGGCTCTCAGGAACCTCAAAGTGGTCGTCGCCCTCGGCAAAATCGCCTTTGACGCCTATCTCGACCTCCTTCACTCCCAGCAGCTCATCCCCCGCAAGTCCGCCTACACCTTCGCCCACGCCGCCGAATACGCCATGCCCAACGCAATCACCCTCCTCGCCTCCTACCATCCCTCCAACCAGAACACTGCTACCGGAAAACTCACCGCTCCCATGTTGGAATCCGTCTTCGCCCGTGCCCGCCACCTCGCCGCCAGCTCCGTCAGTCCGCGGTAAGCCGCAAAATTATCTCTGAATTTCCCGTCTTTGCCCTTTCCAGCCACTCACCTCCTGTCGTAGAGTGATTGCCCGCATCCCCTACTCAAGGAGGAATCATGCCCGCAACCCGCCTCTCCATCATCCTGAGCTGTTGCCTCTTCTCCCTTGCGCTCTCCGCCCAGGAGCGCAAACCCGGACTCTGGGAGATGACCACCGTCATGACCTGGCAGCAGTCCCCCATGCCTCCCGGAATGCCCGCCGGCGCCAACAGCCCCTTCGGCGGAGGCCCGCGAACGACTCAAATTTGCCTCACCCAGGAGCAGATCGATAAATACGGCGCTCCCGTATCGGAGAGCCGCGACTGCCAGGTCATCAACATCGTCAAGAACTCTTCCAAAATGCACGCTGAAATGGTCTGCACCGGAAGAATGGCTGGCAGGGGTTCGCTCGATTCCTCCTTCGGAGACGGAATCCACGCCAAGGGCAAGGTGCACTTCGTCGGCACCATCGAACTCGGCCCCCAGGGCACCAAGCCCGTCGAGTGGACCAGCGAGTCCACCTCAACCTACAAAGGCCCCAACTGCGGAACCGTCAAACCCCTCCCCACCTCCGCAAAATGAGACCATCGCTGGTGGCCCACATCCGCCCGCAGTTGGGCGAATGTGGGGAACAGCCTGTCAGGGGATGTTGTTCTTGCTCTTGCAGGGCGCCCCACCCTAGCCTCCATTAACAGCCTGTCAGGGTGCCCCATCCTAACCTTCCGTTGGTTAGGGTGGGGGTGTTGTCCTTGCTCCTGCTCTTGCTCCTGTCCTTGCTCTTGCTCTTGTCCTTGCTCTTAGAAGGTGTCATTCCGAAGCGAAGCGAGGAATCCCAGCACCGTTCCAATCTCCCGTGCCGCCCCAAAGGCACTTCAACCTGAAATTCGCCGCTCTTGTATACACCTAAGTCATCACCGTAGGGATAAACCTGTTACCACTCCGCCAATCCTTTCCAGCTCCCTCCAACGATTGGCAACTTCATCAACACGGCTCTTCCAACCATTAACCAGCTCGCTAATCATCACCGGCATTTCGCACCATTCATGGTGCAAAATGCCGCCTTCGAACCTCAACTTCCCGTTTCACTCAAAACTTGTCAACCCCACAAACCTCAAAATATCCTGTAACTCGCTGAATACGAAGAATATCCATTCACGGCACAGGTGAGGGGATTGCCCTCCGAAATTGGTATTCTGAACATAGAGAGGCGCAGCCGCAAACGCGTCTCCCCCGCATGAATACTCATCGCGGGCGCATCGATCCTTGAAAATTGATTGTTCTTTTTTTCGTCTGCGCTCTACCGCATCTGTGGGAAAGCCGCGCGGGCATTGCGGATTTTGTCGATTTCGATCACGGCAATCCACTCGCCCGGCGTCCGCTTCTGCCACACCGTCCGCCCGTGCAACATGCGCGCAATGGCCGCTGCGGGCAGGTCCTGGTGGAAGTCGAAGTACCGCGTCTGCACGTAAGTCCACCCCGGAATCCGCTGGAACAATCCCTTCGGAGGCTCGTATTTCGTGGAGAAAGCCACCACCACGTCAAAGCTCTCTTCGCTCTGTGCCGCGCGCAGAATTTCCTCTGCCGTAAAGTTCTCCAGCCGCACCACGCTCAGTGGTTTCTCCACGTATCCCAGGAACGGGCGATTCAACTCATCGGATGCGCTCCACGCAGTCAGAATGCGCTCTTGCGCATAGTGCTGCTCCACGTAGCGCGCCGCCTCCTGATGCATCCGAACATACGACGCCCACGTCAGATTGTCCTCCGGCGAGATGAACCACGGAGGATTGAAAAACAGCGCCGCCACAAACGCCGCCGCGCATCCCGCAACCCACCACTCCCAGCGCGGTGCATGCCTGCGCAGCACATTCACCGAGAGCAGAATCACCAGCGGAATCGCCGTGATCATGTAGCGCGCCAGCAGCGCTCCGCCGACCACCGAAAACTCCGCAACCTGCGCCAGCACCACCATCGCCAGCAACAGTTGCACGTTGGGTTCAACCGCTGCCGCAGCGGCCTTCGGAGCATCTTCCCCTCGCGCGCTCCACGCCAGCAGCAGGGCCGTGAAGCTCAGCACGAACAGGTTCATGTATCCCGTCGCGTGCCACAGTCGCATCGCGCCCGCCAGCAGAATTCGCAGCGGCGTCACGGTTGCGCCCACGTTGTAGCGCAGGTAATCCGGGTTGCCAAAGACGTGCCCCGTGCGGTGAAAGTGATATGCGTACCACCCCACCAGTGGCAGCAGCGCCAGTAAATACGCGGCGCTTTGCAGCAGCGTGCGGCGCGGAAGGCACCACTTTGCCGCCAGCGCCGGACGCCATCGAAATGCGAAACATCCCAGCAGGTCGGCTCCGAACAGCGTGAGCGTGATCACTACCGTGGTCTCTTTCGCCACCGCTGCCAGCGCGGCGAAGGCAATCGCCTGCCAGTGTCTTCCGGCGATGTGCGAGTACAGCATCCACAGCACCAGCGCGAACGCCGCAATATCCAGTTGCGCCATCGCCGACTGCGAAAACACCGTGGGAGTAAGCGCCGTAAGCGCCACCGTCGCCGTCGCAACGGAACTGCTCGCCACCCTCCGCGCCAGCAGCCACAGCGCTGTGAAGCCGAAGGCCGCAACCAGCAGCATCGACGTCCGCGTCACCAGCGGAGAATAAGCGGTGAGCTTCCAGCACAGCGCCAGCCACAGCATCACCAGTGGCGGATGAGCGTTTGAGAGCGTGGTATGCGGAATGAGGTCGCCGGTAAGAAGAATGTCGCGCGCTGCCGGAATGAAATATCCCGCTTCGTCCCAGAAATAGGGAAGCCGCAGCAGCGGAAGATGAGCCAGCCAGAGCGCGGCGAAGAGAACGCCGAAGACCCGCGTGGCCGAGGCCCGCGCTTGTCCGGCGTTTGCGTGCGGCGTCTTCCGCGGCATGGAGTTAGTGGATGGGACCGTTCTGCACAAACTGCGGATCGAGTTTGATTTCTCCGAAGGTCTGCTCGTAGTTCTGCACGTTCTGGTGCAGCATCATCGACAGAGCCTTGGCCTGTTGCGGGCTCAAGTAGATTCCCTGGAAGTTGACGAGATCGATGCCGGGGCCGTTGCCGGGCAGCGCTTTTCCAAAGGCCAGGAAGAAATCCCACACGCTCATGCGAATCTGCACGCTGTTGGCATAGCCTTCGCGGTAGTCTTCGGAATTCTGGATTCGAATCTCGGGCGGATCGTTGAAATTGGACATGGCAGAGTCTCCGAAAACAGCCTAACAAGTTTGGCGCGGAATCGCACGTTTGCCGCCTCATCCGTCTGGCGCCGTCGCGGCATCTCAGATATCATCCCCGGTGCGGCGGGTCGAACGAGGTGGCGGATGCAGAACGTGGCGCACTCCGGGCTAATTGAAGCAAAGCGGTTTCTTATCGCGCAGGACTATTCGCGGTACCTGCCGGAGCAGCACTTGCTGTGGAGCGAACTGGTGCGCCGCCGCATGGCTCAACTGGAGAGGTGCGCCTGCCGTGAATACCTGGAAGGGTGGCGCGCGCTGGGTATGGAACAGGCGCAGATTCCGCACCTGGACGAGGTGAGCGAGCGGCTGGAGAAGCGCACGGGATGGCGCGTGCAGCCGGTCTCGGGCTTCATGCCGTCGCGCGCGTTTTTCGAGATGCTGGCGGCGCGTCAGTTTCCCACGACGACATGGCTGCGCAGCCGCGAGTCGATGGACTACACTCCCGAGCCGGACATTCTGCATGACGCGCTGGGCCACCTGCCGATGTTTGCCGAGCAGCGCTTTGCCGACGCCGTCGCCGAATACGGACGCGTCTGCCACTCGATGGAGAGCGAAGAGAAATTGGAGCGCATGGGCCGCCTCTACTGGTACACCTTCGAGTTTGGATTGATCCGCCAGGCGGGCGCGGTCAAGGTCTATGGTTCCGGCGTCGCGTCATCGCAGGAAGAGTGTACGAACGTGCTCTCGGGCGGTTGCGAGATCATGGATTTCAGCATCGCTGAAGTGCTTGAGACAACTGTGAAGGTGGACGAGATTCACAAGCGCCTGTTTGCCATCAACTCATTTACCGAGATTCTGAGCGCGGTTCGCGAGGCGAAGGAGATGGTTGAGAAACTCTGATTCGCTACGAACTCCCTGAGCGCGCCGTCGAAACGATGGTGCATTTTTTGTGTGCTGTGGGCAGCGCGCCCGGACGATAGAATGTGTGCGATGGGAGTTGCCGGAACATATCGCGGACGCATTGCGCCCTCACCCACCGGGTACTTGCACCTCGGCCACGCACGCACCTTTTGGCGGGCCGCCGAGCGTGCGCGGGAAAGCGGCGGTGTGCTGATCTTCCGCAATGAAGACCTCGACCTGCAGCGCTGCCGTCCGGAATTTGTGAGCGCGATGTTTGAGGATCTGCGCTGGTTCGGGATTGACTGGCAGGAGGGGCCGGACGTGGGCGGCGAGTTTGGGCCTTACGCGCAGAGCACGCGCCGCGAATTCTACCTCGACGCTTGGCAGAAACTCTTGAGCGGTGGATGGATTTATCCCTGCTCGTGTTCGCGCAAGGATCTGGCCGAGTCAGCCAGCGCGCCTCACGATGACAACGATGAGCCAATCTATCCAGGCGCCTGCCGGGAGAAGCGAATGGCGGCAGCGGTTCCCGGCGGAGTCAACTGGCGTTTTCGCGTACCAGATGGCGAGCGCATTGAATTTGTGGATGGCCGAATGGGGCCACAATCGTTTGAAGCCGGACGCGACTTCGGCGACTTCGTTGTGTGGCGGCGCGATGATGTCCCGGCGTACCAGTTGGCGGTCGCGGTGGACGATGCTGCGATGCAGGTAAGCGAGGTTGTGCGCGGCGCGGATCTGCTGCGCTCGACGGCCCGGCAGATTCTGCTGCAACGGGCTCTCGCATTGTCCACGCCGCTTTACTTTCACTGCGGGTTAATGACGGATGAAAGCGGCCTCCGCCTGGCCAAGCGGCATGACGCGCTCAGTCTTCGTACACTGCGTCTGCGGGGAATGGTTCCGGAAGAGGCGCGGACGATGGCGGATGCGGAATTTGCGCCAAATCGAAGCGAAAAGTGATTGAAATCACAGAATCTCGACTACTGAAACCCGTTATGATCAAGATGCGCGCGGGCGCTAGTGCACTTAACTCTGATTCTCTGCACCCGGAACTGCGCAAGGAGATACTTCAGTGGCTCACGTCATTACCGATACCTGTAAGAAAGACAACCTTTGTCTCGATTCCTGTCCTTCCGAAGCCATCCGTCCCACCAAGGACGAGCCCGCCTACGAGACCGTGACCCAGCTCTACATCAATCCTGAAGATTGCATGGATTGCGGCGCCTGCGTCACCGAGTGCCCGACCAACTCGATCTATCCCGCGGAAGAGCTGCCTGCCGACAAGCAGGACTTTGCGGAAAAGAACGCGGAATTCTTCAAGAAGTAACTCCCGCGAGTGCGTCACTGGCGATCGGAAGCTGCGCTTCTTTGCGCGGCGAGCCCTTGTGCGTCATTGCAGCGATTCATCCCAGTGCGCCCGCACTGGGATGAATCCGGGCTGCCTCTTCTGAGCCCCTGATTTCAAGGGTTGCGTTCAGCCTTGCTCGGGGTGGAAGATACCGGGGTAATCATTCGTTTCGGCCAGGAGCCTGATCTTGAACTATCCACACTGGCAACTTGCGGTTCCAGGCGGCATGTTGATTGCGCTGGTAGCCGTGCTGCATGTTTTCGTCTCTCACTTTGCGGTGGGGGGAGGGTTCTTCCTGGTAGTTACGGAGGGCCTGGCGAGGCGTCAGAATGACGCTGCTCTGCTCAGTTACTGCCGACGGCACTCCATGTTTTTTGCGCTGCTCACCCTGGTGTTCGGCGCCATCAGCGGCGTGGGCATCTGGTTCACCATTGGACTGGTGAGTCCGGAGGCGACATCGACGCTCATTCACACATTTGTGTGGGCGTGGGCAATCGAGTGGGTCTTCTTCTTTGTGGAGATCGCGGCAGCGATCATCTACGCAAAGAGCTGGGACAGCCTGCCTGCGCGCGATCACATGATCATCGGCTGGATCTACTTTGTGGCGGCATGGATGAGCTTGTTCGTCATCAACGGAATTCTCACCTTCATGCTGACGCCGGGCCGCTGGCTTGAGACGCAGAACTTCTGGGACGGCATGTTCAATCCCACATTTCTGCCCTCCCTGGTGGCGCGCACCGCGGTGAGTTTCATCCTTGCCGGAATCTTTGGCTACATCACCCTGCCCAGCGGTGAGGAGCGCGAAAGAGTCGCGCGCTGGGCTGCGATGTGGATGATGGGCGGGGCGCTGGTGCTGCCGCTTTCGCTGTGGTGGTATTTCTCGCGCATCCCTCTGTTTTCCCAGTTGTACATGAATGGAGTGCTGACCGGAGTTCGCCACGCGGTTCGCGGCGGGGTGGGCTTTACCTTGCTTGCGCTGGCGATTGCCCTGGTGTGCGGCATCTGGAAGCCGCGCTGGATGCGACCTCCGGTGGTAGCGCTGCTGGTGGTGTGCGGCCTGGGAATGATCGGCGCAGGCGAGTATCTGCGCGAGTTTGTGCGCAAGCCGTGGGTGATTAACCAGGTGGTGTATGCAAACGACGTGCGTGCCGCGCAGGTGCAAGAGTTGCAGCAGAAGGGCGTGAGGCAGACGGCCAACTTTCTTCTCAGCGAAGATAGCGAAGGCCTGGCGTACGGGAAAAATCTATTCCAGTTGCAATGCGGAAGCTGCCATGCAGAGAGCGGTTACCGTGGAATGCGGCGGCGCGCAGAGGGCTGGGACGCGGCCTTCGCGGCCGACATTCTGCAACACATCAATGTGCTGCGAGGAACCATGCCTCCCTATGCGGGAGACGAACGCGACCGCAAGGCGCTGGGGCTGTACCTGGCGTCGCTGAATTCAGCGTGGAAATTCAATGTGACAGACGCGAACCGGCTGGAGATTGGCGAGAAAGTTTTTGCGTCCAGATGCGGACACTGCCACACGGTGAACGGAAACTTCCGGCCGCTGCGCGGAGCTTTTGAAAAGGCGACGCCCAGCCAAGTGCAGGAGGTCTTCCCGGCGCTCGGCGCGATCAGCAGCAACATGCCCGAGTTCAATGCGCCGGACGACCAGGCGCAGGCGCTGGCCTTTTATATTTCGCATGAGGCGAATCTGCCAATAACGCACACCGCGGCTCCGGCGGATATGCCGACCGGCAGCAATCATTCGCGTCTATTGCTCCCGGTTGAGCCGCGGCAGGAGGTGCGCTAATGCAGACGCTTCCCATTCCTCACGTTGATCCTTTGCCGCTGCCCGGCCCGGTGTGGCTGTTTACGGCGCTGCTGCTGGTTGTGTTTACGCTGCACGTCGCGGCCATGAACTCCGCTCTCGGAGGCGCGCTATGGACGCTGTGGAACTATCTTCGCGGGAGGCACGCGAAACATCCACACTCGCGCAGGCTGGCCAATGAACTGGCGCACCTGCTGCCGACGTTTCTGGCCTTCACGGTCACGCTGGGAGTTGCGGCGTTACTGTTTGTGCAGGTGCTCTTCGGTAACTTTCTATACACCAGTTCGATTCTGATCGGCGCGCTGTGGCTGGCGGTGATTCCGCTGGTGATGGTGGCCTATTACGGCTTTTATTACTTCTCCTACACAGCAGAGCGGGGGAAGGGAATTGCGGGCTGCGTCCTGGCGGTTTCGGTCTGCGTGCTGCTGGGCATTGCATTCATTTTCGTCAACAACATGACGCTGATGCTCAGCCCGGGGCGATGGCTGGCGATGTATCGCGCCCACCCGAACGGCTGGAACTTGAACCTGGGAGATCACAGCGTGATCCCGCGCTACCTGCACCACATCAACGGGGCGGTTGCCTTGTTCTCATCGCTCCTGACGTTTCTCGGGATGCGCAAGATGAAGACGAGTGCGGAGTACGGGCGCTGGCTGGTACAGCGCGCGGCGCTGGTGTTCGCGGCCTGTACGGGATTGCAGTTCCTTCTGGGCATGTGGCTGCTGCTGGCGATTCCGAGAGAGATTGCGATGGTCCTGCTGCGCGATCCGCTGTCGGGAGCGGTCTTTGGATTATCGCTGGTCTCGGTGATTTCGGCGATGCTGCTGATCTTGCTGGGGAGTTTGGCGGAAAAACCGGGGCCGCTGGTGTATGCCGGGTTCGGTATGTCCCTGGTGACGCTTTTCCTGATGGTGTGTATGCGGTATCTTCTGCGCCTTGCCTATCTGAAGCCCTACGCGAACCTGGGAGCGCTGGCAGTGCGCCCGCAGATCGGCGTGATCGTCATATTCCTGCTGCTTTTTGTGGGAGGACTGGCCACGGTCGGCTACATGCTCTGGCTGGTGGCCCGGGGCGCAAGGGCGCGCGTAAGTGCCATGGCGCCATACTGATTCGGCGCTGCGGTGGAGCAACGACGGGGCGGCCTGCGGGCCGCCTCGAACTTTATGCGGATTATTCACTGGCAGCGGGGTAGAAAACTGCAAGATTTGCACCGCCAAATGTTGACGCGAGCTGCATACGGGATGCATACTTATACGGTCGTCTGAATAATAATTCTGCTCGTGGAAGCCTATGTCAAAGGTGTCGCGCCAAAATCTGATTCTGGAACTGGTGGAGCAGGAGTCCGTTGCCAACCAGGAGCAGTTGCGCAGGTTGCTTTCGCGGCAGGGATTTGATGTAACCCAGGCGACTCTGTCGCGGGACATCAACGAACTGGCCCTGGTGAAGACGCCCGCGGGATATAGCGTTTCGCACGGCGATCAGCAGGCGGAGCCGGGGTATCACTCAGCGGGGCGGCTGGTTCGCGAGTTTGTGGTGGAAGTGCGAGAAGCGCAGAACCTGCTGGTGATCAAGACGGCGACCGGTTCGGCACAGCCGGTAGCGGCGGCGATTGATTCCGAGGGCTGGCAGGAGATTGTGGGTACGGTAGGCGGGGACGACACCATATTGGTGATTTCGCAGAGCAAGAAGAATGCGCACAGGGTGTCGCTGCGGATCAAAGGGATGATGCAGTGAGCGCGGTGAAAGTGCAGACCGCGCTGATTGGGGCCACCGGGTACGCGGGATTTGAATTGGCGAAGCTGCTGCTGAGGCATCGCCACCTGGCAACACCGCTGTTTTTGTCGCGCGGCGGCGAGGCGGCAGGGCAGCCTCTGGAGAGTTATTATCCGGAGCTTGCAGGGGCGGCGAGCTATCCGCTGGAGCCCTTTTCGTGGGAGTTGCTGAAGGCCCGCGGGGTTGACGTTCTGTTCCTGGCGACACCGCACGAGCTTTCGCGGGAGCTGGTTCCAGAGGCGCTGGCAAAAGGGTTGCGGATTGTCGATCTGAGCGGCGCCTGGCGCTTGAAGCAGGCTGAAAACCGCGCCGTGTACGGCTTTGAAGATAAGGACGCCAGGCTTGCGGCAGAGTTGGACCGGAGCGCCGTTTACGGATTGCCGGAGTTGCACCGGGAAGAGATTCGCGGAGCGCAGCTGGTGGCGAATCCGGGGTGCTATGCGACTTCGGTGATTGTGCCCCTGGCTCCACTGGTGCGTTCGGGATTGGTGGACACCACGCGCGGCGTGGTTTGTGACTGCAAGTCGGGCGTTTCCGGCGCGGGCAAAAAGCCTACGCAGAAAACGCATTTTGTAGAAGCCGCCGACAATTTTTCGGCATATTCGGTATTTGGACATCGCCACACCGGCGAGGTTCTGGAACAGGCGGGATTGCATGCGGATGAACTCATTTTTACCCCACACTTACTGCCGATCCCTCGCGGCATTCTTTCGACGATCTATCTAGGGCTAACCAGGCCCGTTACTCCGAACGAAATTGAAGCCGTGTTGCGCGATTGCTACGGCGGCGCCCAATGGGTACGGATTTTTGGGCACGGCAAGTTGCCGCAGATTCAATACTCGCTGCGCACGAATTATTGCGATGTGGGGTTTCAACTGGCCCCGGATGGAAAGCGCCTCATTGTGGTGTCCTGCCTGGACAACCTGATGAAGGGCGCGGCAGGCCAGGCGCTCCAGAACCTGAATGTGATGTTCGGGTGGAGCGAGAAAGAGGGATTCTAGTGATGAAGCTAGTGGTAAAAATTGGCGGTGCGGCGCTGGAAGACAAAGCGCTACTCAAGAAATGCGCGCAGGCGGTTGCCGATCTTGCAGCCGAAGGGCACAAGGTTGCCGTGGTCCATGGCGGAGGCAAGGCGCTGACGCAGACGCTTGCGCTGATGGGCAAGGAATCCACGTTCGTAAACGGGTTGCGTGTTACCGACTCAGACACGCGCGACGTTGCCTTGATGGTGCTGGCTGGGCGGGTGAACAAGCAGCTTGTGGCGGCGATTACCGCAACGGGGCAGGCCGCGGTTGGGCTATGCGGCGGAGACGGCGCTGCCTTTCTGGCGCGCAAGAAGAAGACCAAGGGCGCGGACCTCGGCTTTGTCGGTGAGATCAGCTCGGTTGATTCGCGCTGGATTGAGGCAATCTGGGACAACGATGGAATTCCCGTGATTTCAAGCCTCGCGCTCGGCTCCGATGGCGAGTACTACAACGTGAACGCGGACCAGATGGCTTCGGCGTGCGCGACGGGATGCCAGGCCAATGCGCTGATTTTCCTGACCGATGTGGCGGGCGTGAAGGGAGCGGATGGAACGGTCATCAGGTGGCTCTCGATGAGCGACATTCCGCAACTGGTGAAGAGCGCGGTGGTATGTGGCGGAATGCTTCCGAAGCTGGAGGCATGCCAGGATGCGCTGCGTTCAGGCGTACACCGGGTTCGCATTCTGCCGGCGCTGGAAGCCGAGATGCTGCCTGCGTTTTACCTGACAAAGATCGAGTGCGGCACGGAGGTAATGGCGTCGTGAGTTTGAGCAAGGTACAGAAAGCGGAAGCGAAATATCTGCTCCACACTTACGACCGGCATCCAGTGTTGCTGACGCATGGCAAGGGCGCGTATCTGTTTGCGGAAGACGGCGGCAAGTACCTCGATTTCCTGAGCGGAATCGGCGTGATGGCCCTGGGCTATTCGCATCCGGCGATTACCAGGGTGCTCAAGGACCAGGCCGGCAAGCTGGTGCATTGTTCCAACTTGTTCTACACGGAGCAGCCTTCGGCGCTGGCGCAGAAGCTGGCAAAGCTGTCCGGGCTGAATCGCGCCTTTTTCTCCAACAGCGGCACGGAGGCCTGGGAAGGCGCGCTGAAGATCGCGCGCGCGGTTGCGAGCGGCAAGGGTTTGAAGAAGCGCACGAAGTTCCTGGCGCTGGAGAATTCCTTCCACGGGCGCACGATGGGCTCCGTGGCAACGACCTACACGGAGAAGTATCGCAAGCCGTTTGCTCCGCTGATGCCGGGCGTGACGTTTGTAAAATTTGACGACGTCGAGGACCTGAAGGCTAAGTTCGATGATGACGTCTGCGCGATTTGCATTGAGACCATTCAGGGCGAGGGCGGCATTCATCCGGTCAGCCGTGAGTTCATGAAGACCGCCCGCGAACTGACGAAGAACAGTGGGGCGCTGTTGCTGCTCGACGAGATTCAGTGCGGCCTGGGGCGAACG
>Ga0181531_10000824_pt1 | contig 20289 bp, 11 predicted proteins | sample PEATcosm2014_Bin_38_FD_119743 | JGI IMG/M metagenome (GOLD analysis project Ga0181531, IMG submission 119743) | Peatland microbial communities from MTU Mesocosm Facility, Houghton, MI, USA - PEATcosm2014_Bin11_10_metaG | ecosystem: Environmental > Terrestrial > Soil > Wetlands > Peat | place... | reverse complement strand
CCGGAGGGCGATTACAACCGGATCACGCGCGAGATGGGGGCCCGCCGCGTCAATCTCGCCATCCCGGAGGAAAGCCTGCTGCTGCTCAAGGCGACCGGAAGCGTCCCGCACACGGGCGGGAAACGCTTCGATCCAGCGAGCGATTTTTACAAGGCGGTGCTCGCTTGGTTGAATGCCGGCGCGCCACACGATCCGGCAAATCTTCCACGCGTCACGAGCGTCCGCATTGAACCGACGGAAATGCTGATCGAGGGCCAGCACGTTCCGCGGCAGCTTCAGGTGACCGCCCGATATTCGGACGGCACTGTCCGCGATGTTACGCCGCTGGCTATCTTCTTCACGAATAACGACCAGACGGCGGCGGTGTCCCCAAGCGGGCTCATCACCTCCGGCGATCGCGGCGAGGCTTTCGTCATGGCCCGGTTTGATACAACCACGGTGGGCTCTGATGTCATCGTGGTGCCGAAGGGGCTGGCGTTCACGTTTCCGCAAGTCGAGGAGCGCAATTACATCGATACCTTGATCGACAATAAGTTGAAGAAACTTCGGATCGCTCCATCCGGCCTTTGCACCGACGAGGAATTCCTGCGCCGCGTCTCGCTCGATATCACCGGCACCCTGCCCACTGTAGACGAGCACAACCAATTCCTCGCGAACCCTGATCCCCAGAAGCGTGCGAAACTGGTCGACGAGTTGCTCCAGCGGCCGGAGTTCACGGACATCTGGGTCATGAAATGGGCGGAGTTGCTCCAGATTCGTTCCAGCAACGATATCTCGGGCAAGTCGGCGCTCGTCTATTACAACTGGCTGCGGGACCAGATTCAGCAAAATGTGCCGGTCAATGAATTGGTGCGCCAATTGATATCGAGCACCGGCGGGACATTCGACAATCCGGCGGCGGGCTTCTACCAATTCGAGACCGACCCACTGAAGCTGGCGGAAGATACGGCGCAGGCGTTCCTCGGCGTGCAGATCAAATGCGCCCAGTGCCACAATCATCCGTTCGACCGCTGGACAATGAACGATTACCGCGGCTTCGTCGCGTTCTTCACCCAGATTCAGCGCAAGAAGGGCGAAGACCCGCGTGAGACAATTGTCTTTGACGGTCATGCGGGAGAATCTGTAAATCCGATCACTAATAAAGTCGTGCCGCCCAAGTTCCTCGGCGGCGCGCAGCCCACTCCCGGCCCGGAGGATCGCCGCCAGCTTCTGGCCGATTGGATGGCCGATCCTGCAAATCCCTGGTTTGCGAAACATTTTGCGAACATCGTCTGGGCGCAGTTTTTCGGGCGTGGCATCATTGAGCCGGTGGACGATGTGCGCGTAAGCAATCCTCCCTCGAACCCGCAATTGCTCGACGCGCTCGGCAGGCATCTGGTCGATTACAAGTACGATTTCCGCAAGCTGATCCGCGATATCTGCCTATCGCGCACTTATCAACTTTCCAGCCAGCCAAACTCCACCAACGAGCAGGACGAAAGCAACTTCTCCCACAGCGGCGTCCGCAGGCTCCGGGCTGAAGTCATGCTCGATTGCATCAGCGAGGCGACAGGTACAAAGGATAAGTTCAAAGGTCTTCCGCTCGGGGCCCATGCTGTCCAGATCGCGGATGGCGCGACGACCGATTACTTTCTCCGTACCTTTGGCCGCGCCACCCGCGAGACGCCATGTTCGTGCGAAGTCTCGCTGGAGCCAAATCTCTCGCAGGCCCTGAATCTCATCAATGGCGATACCGTCCAGGGGAAGATAGTCAGCGGCGGAGTCATCAAAAAGATGCTCGATGCAAAGATCGATGACAAATCCATCCTGACCGACCTCTATCTGCGAACCCTGAATCGCCCGCCCACCGAGGACGAACTGAAGACTCTGATGCCGCTCCTGAACGATCCGGCTTCGCAGCAAAACACACTCGAAGACATCTTCTGGGCCCTGTTGAATTCGAAGGAATTCATGTTCAACCATTGAGTTACTCACGAATATTTCAAGTTGGTTCGCGACCGCCCGCGGATTATTGGCTCCGGCGGTTTGGCGCCTCCGTCTTTATAAGTCAGGCATTACTCATCGTCACCTCCCGCGCGGATGTCACTTACCAGGAGACCATCCGTCCGCTGCTACAAAACAGTTGTCTCAATTGCCACAACCCTGATAAACAGAAGGCGGGCCTCGATCTTTCGACTTACGATGCGGCCATGGACGGAAGTGATAATGGAAAGGTCATCGAGCCCGGCGACCCGGACAAGAGCCTCCTCGTTAAAGTTCTCACGCACGAAGAAGAGCCATTCATGCCCAAAGGTGGTGACAAACTGCCGGACGCCCAGATCGATCTAATCCGCCAATGGATTCGATCCAACGCTCCCGAGAAAACCGGCGGCGCCGTCGCGAAACAAAGCACCGGTCCAGTCCTCGCAGTGGTCCCCGCCGATGACAAGCCACAGGGCCCGCCCGCCATGCCGAGTGACGGCCTGCTCGAGCCCGTGATCCACACGCTGCGCCGCGGCGCGGTGCCGAGCATCACCGGCAGCCCGTGGGCGCCGCTGGTTGCAATCGCCGCGCAGAAGCAGGTGCTTCTTTACAATACCGACACCCTCGAACTCGCGGCCGTCCTCCCATTCCCCGAGGGCTTTCCACAGATCGTCCGGTTCAGCCATAACGGCAGCTTGCTCATCGCGGGCGGCGGCATCGGTGCGAAGCTGGGCCACGTCGTGATATGGGACGTCGTGACCGGCAGGCGCATCGCACAGATTGGCGATGAATTCGACACCGTTCTCGCCGCGGACATCAGCCCGGACCAGAGCCTCATCGCGCTCGGCGGGCCGAGCCGCCTGGTGAAAATCTTTTCGGCAGCGGATGGCCACATGATTTGCAAAATGAAGAAGCACACCGATTGGGTCACGGCGCTCTGCTTCACCCCCGATGGGAAGGAGTTGATCTCCGGGGATCGTGCCGGCGGCCTCTCGGTGTGGGATTGCCAGGGTCACGAATTGCAATCCGTCACCGCGCATTCGGCTGGAATCACCGGCATCGCCTGCCGGGGCAATATCGTCGCGACCTCGAGCGAGGATGGCACCGTGAAGTTTTGGGACATTGTCGAGGGGAAGGAAATCAAGAGCTGGCACGCCCACAATGGCGGCGTACGCTCCGTGGCCTTCACGCCCGATGGGCACATCGTCACGAGCGGCCGGGACCGTCTCGTGCGGCTCTGGGACGTAAATGGCGCGCAGATCAGGAAATACGACCCGCTCGATGATATCGCCATGCAAGCCACTGCCGCCGGGAGCAACATCATCGCGGCCGATTGGACCGGTCTCGTGCGCGTCTGGAGCCAGGATGGGAATAAACGCGGCGACCTCGAATCCAATCCACCCACCATCGCCGAACGCATCGACGCGCTGAACAAGCGCCTCGCCGATTTGCAGGCTCTCCTGCCGAAGACCGATGCATCCCGCACCGAGGCCGCCTCCGCGCTGGCCGCAGCTCGCGCCCGGGATGCGGACGCCGTTGCCGCTCTCAATGCCAGCAAGACAACCTCGGATGCCGCCCAATCCCACCTCGCACTCCTTCAAAAGCAATCCGCCGATACCTCGGTCGCGATCAAGAATCTCAAGCAGCAGGTCACCGGCTTCGGCATTCTGGCCCGGCTGATCGCCTCCGCCTCCGCGGCCAACCCGCTGTTCCAGCCGGCGATTTACTCGACGCTCGCCTCCCGCACCAGCACCGAGCAAACCCTCGCCGCTCAGACCGCGGCGCTGCTCCAGTTGCAATCCGCCATCGCCGCGGCGCACGCTCAATGCGGCGCGCTCGCCACCGAAGTGACCACACGCGCCCGCGCCAGCGCCGCCCTGGCGGACGCCGCCAGGTCCGCCCAGAATTCACTCACCGCCGCGCAATCAACCGAGTTGGCCACGGCCGCCGAGATCAAATCCGACAACTCAGATCTGATCCAATGGCGCGCCGCTGCTGCGCGCCTCGCCTCAAACCCCCAATACGCATCGGAGAGGACCGACGTGAAGCAGTAACTCCGATATCCTACGTCCCGGTCTGCACCGGTGCGCCGGGAGGAGGATTCCTACCAGGACCACCGTCCGGCCCACCAGGTCCACCATCGGGGCCCCCGGGCCCACCAGGCCCACCGGGTCCGCCACCCCAGCCGCCACCGGGTCCACCCGGCCCGCCGCCCCAGCCGCCACCGGGTCCGTGCTGCTGTTCCACGATGAATTTCCTATGGCCATTCCGCTTATCGCCCTGAATCTTGTCCATCAAAGCATTGGCGCCAGCGGTATCGCCGCTGCTCACGGCCTGCTCCAGCTTCTGCATATCGGCGAGAAGCCCGTCGATCGCCTTTTGGTAATCCGCAACAAATTGGGCCTTGTCCGCGTCGGGAATCGTCTTCGTTTTCGCCGGGTCAAAAGTCCTGGCCTTGGTCGCCCGCGCTTCCATGTCCTTTACCAGCGCGACCGCCGTGTTCTGTTGCGAGGGATCGCTCAGCGCTTTGTGGAGCGCCCGAAAATCCTTCGAAATCCCGCCCATCTGCTCGGACAGCGGGGTCTTGGGTTCGTCGCCCTGGGCGCGGCAAAGAATTGGCGCTGCCAGGAATGCGGCTGTGAGGAGAGCAGTGGCAAAGCTGGGGATGGAGGGTTTTGACATAATGGTTCTGCCTTTAACACGCCCGGCTCGCAAAAGTCTCGCACAGTTTTTGCAAAAAACTTTTCCACCGGGAACGCTTGCCCATCGCCTCCGGGCATGCTCTTTTTCCAGCATCTCCCCGGCAGCAACGGATTACATATCGATATGAGGCGCATGCGGATACTCTGTTTCCTGGCTTTGCTCATCCTGGCCGCGCGGCCGGCGCTGGCCAGGCTTGGCGAGACCTCCCAAGCAATGGAGAAGCGTTACGGCCCCGCCATCTCCTCCGGCTCGCTGCCGGGTTTCACCCAGAGCGTCTACGAGAAAGGGGGCTTTGCGATCACGGTGTTTTACAAGGATGGCGTGAGCGTTCTTGAAAAATTCGCGACCCGCGGGATGAGCCAGGCGACGGCCCGGCAGGTGGTGGTGCTCGTGGCCGCAACCCAGATCGGCAGCCCGGATGCCTCCGAGGAAGCGGTGATCCGCCAGGCCTCAGGCATCACCTCCAAGGATGAAGTCTTCTGGGCATGGACGGCGGCGGATGGTCAGCCCATCAATGCGGCATTCAACCCCCTCGAGTGTTGCCTCGCCTTCTTTGGGGACCCCGTCATCTACGCGAGCGTGCAGCAGGCGCTTGCATCCGTGCCGCTTCCCGGCGGCTGACTGGCTGCGGATAACCGCTTAAACGGGTTGACCTTTTTTCCGTCTTGCCCCATCCTCCGATAATGACCTATCGCATCGTTCTCCCCATCCTTTTGGCTCTCGGCCTCCTCACTTTGCCGGCTTCTGTCCATGCCGGAAATCCAAAGCCGCGGGCTACGCCCAACCATCATCACGTAACCATCGAAGCCATCAGCCCGGACTCGATTACCGTCAATTCACCCGACGGATCCAAAACCTACAAGATCGCCATGTCCACCGAGATCACCTTCAAGGGAGAGTCGGCCACCGTCGACCAGCTCCAGGTAGGCATGCGCGTCGAGGTCACTCCGGACGCCGTCGATGAAACCATGGCCGGTTTAATCCAGGCCAATGATGCCCCGAACGACCCGAAGCCCATACCTCGCGTCACGCCTCCGCCGCGGTAATTTTCCGGCGGTGCTGTTATCGCCTCCATCCCCGTCTGGATGGGGCGAAACGCGATTTTCGACGATTTGAAGTCGATTTTGCAAATTTAGGATTGCACACCCATCACAACCCGTTAGGAAAAGGCAACATATGGCAGCTAAAGCACTTACTAAATCTGAAGTTCTCAACAAACTGGCTGACGCTACTCAGACCTCCCGAAAGACCGCTATTCTCTTTCTCGATTCGCTGGTTGGGCTCGCTTACACGGAGACCAAGAAAAAGGGCGAATTTGTGATCCCCGGAATCGGGAAGCTCGTGAAGCAAAAGCGCAAGGCGCGCATGGGCATTAACCCGAAGACCGGCGCCAAGATCAAGATCGCCGCGAAGACCGTGGTCAAGATCCGCATCGCCAAGGCCGCCAAGGACGCCATCTTCGGCGCCAAGTAAGGCAGGCGGCGGAGGGAAATCATTCCCTCGCTGGCATCCATAGGCCCGTATCTGTCCCAATGGGACTTATACGGGCATACTCAGCACCGCACTTGCCAGAACGGCGATTCAGCGCGACGATCCCCGCCAAGGAATGGACAGATCGACTCGGGGTGCCGTCTGGATTGCTCTCTTCGGGCTGTTTCAATTGATTCTTTGCGGGTCCGTCCGGGGCTCGCCAGGGGTCGCCCGTGAGTGTTGCGCAGTCCCGGGGCAAGCCGTCCGGCGCATCGTGCTGGTGCACGGCATCTACAATTCCGGCCGTTACATGGGAAACATGAAGCGGCTTCTGCAAAGCCACGGCTGGGCGGTCTATGCCGTGAGCCTCAAGCCCGACGATGCCTCCATCAGCTTCGAGGCGATGGCCGCGCAGCTTGATGCGTTCATACGGGCTAACATCCCGGGAGATGCGAAATTCGACCTTGTCGGCTTCAGCATGGGAGGCCTGGTCTGCCGCTATTACATCCAGAAGCTGCGCGGCTATGAACGGGTCCGCCGGTTCGTGACCCTATCGACCCCAAACCACGGCACAATCTGGGCCTGGCTGAGCGGCCGCGCCGGTGTGAAGGAGATGCGTCCCGGCAGCGAGCTGTTGCGCGAATTAAATGCCGACGACAGCAGGCTCGCCCCGCTCGATTACACTTCGATCTACACGCCACTGGATTTGACCATCATACCCCCCGTCAGCTCCCGCATGAGCATCGCGCGCAACATCGTCAGCTGGGTGCCGCTTCACGCGCTGATGGTGTGGATGCCCGGGCCGCTGCGGGCTGTCGAGCAGGCGCTGGAGTAACCCTCTTCGCGTAGAACCGCCGCGCGGCGAACTATCGGGCAATGAATAGGTTACTGCATTAATTACGTCACTTCCGTACACTCCGCAGTCCCCTCACCTGCCCATCCAGCCACCGTCCACAGTCAGGATCGTACCGCTCACATAATCTGATGCGGGCGACGCCAGAAAGACCGTTGCTCCCTTCAGATCATTTGCCTGTCCCCACCGGCCGGCTGGGATGCGCGCGAGGATCGCGCTGGACCTTGCAGCGTCCCCCCGCAGGGCCTCCGTATTGTCCGTTGCGATGTAGCCCGGCGCGATTGCATTGACGCAAACACCCTTCCCGGCCCATTCGTTCGAAAGGGCCATCGTCAATTGCGCGATCCCGCCCTTGCTGGCCGCATAGCTCGGCACCGTGATCCCACCCTGAAACGACAGCAGCGACGCGGTGAAGATAATCTTCCCCGACCCCCGCGAAATCATCTCCCGTCCAAACTCACGCGCCAGGACGAACGGAGCACGCAGGTTGACTTCGATCACCTCATCCCAAATCTCGTCTCCATGCTCCGCCGCAGGTTGCCGGCGAATTGTTCCCGCATTGCACACGAGGATATCCGTCACCGGATGCGCCCGCTTTACCTCCGCGATGAAATTCATCACCCCATCCCTGCGCGAGAAATCACATTGAAATGGATAAAAGCGCCGGCCCAGCGCAGCGATCCGATCCCCAATCTCCCCGCCTGACGCCTCCAGATTCGCGCTCACTCCGATGATATCCGCGCCCGCCTCCGCAAGCGCCTCCGCCATCGCCGCGCCGATCCCGCGCCGGCATCCGGTCACCAGCGCGATTTTTCCATCCAGCCGAAACTGATCGAGAATCATGGCCGCTACTTCAGATCGCTGATCTTGATCCCGTCCATGTCCGTAAACCTCTGGTTCTCGCCGCCCATGGCCCAAACGAACGAGTATGCCTCCGTGGCACAACCACAATGAATGGACCAGCTCGGCGAAAGCACAGCCTGCCCGCTATGCATCACCAGGTGTCGCGTCTCATCGCCGGCGCCCATGAAATGAAATACCGCCGCGTTCTCCGGCAGATCGAAGTAGAGATACACCTCCGACCGCCGCAAATGCGTGTGCGGCGGCATCGTATTCCAGATGCTCCCCGTCTTGAGTTGCGTCATGCCCGTGACCAATTGGCAACTCCGCGCCCCGCTCTCATGGATGTATTGGAATATGGTCCGCTCATTGGCCGTCGCGGTCGCGCCGAGATCGACCCGGTTCGCCGCCCCTTGCGGCACCAGCGCGGTCGGATACGCCGCATGCGCCGGATAACTGATAAAGTAATAGTGGGCGGGATTCGCCTTGTCGGACGACGCGAACAAAACCTCCCGGCTGCCGCGCCCGATGTAGAGCCCGTCGCGGAGCCCAAGGGCAAACTTCTGCCCATCCACGGACACCTCGCCCGGCCCGCCGAGATTGAACACGCCGGCCTCGCGCCGCTCGCAAAAATACTCCGACGCCAGCGCCGGATCGGACTCGAGCACAATCGGAGCATCCACCGGAACGATTCCCCCCAGAACCGTCCGCTCTGTCTCCCAGTAAGTTAATTCCGCCTGCGACGGAACGAATATTTTCTCGATCAGAAAATGCGCGCGCAACTCCGCTGTGGTCATTCTGGTGTATTGATCTTTGCCAACGGCGTAACGGATATGCATGGGGTGCGGACAGGCTAACTTTGCGGATTCAGGGGGTCCAGCATTACCGGCCCGAGGAGCCCGGAATCCGTCAGTGGCCAGCCGGAAGCATCGAATGGCTTGTAGCGGACATTGAGCAAACCCGGCGAGTGAAACTGCTTCCACGGTACGTGGCGGATATCGAGATCCCGCACGCGATTCGCCGAGGCGTTGGTCACTTCCACTTCCAGCACATTCCCCTTCGGCAGCAGCGTGGGCGCCTGGACGCTGTACGGCGGGATGATCACAACGCCAAGTGGCTTGCCATTGAGCCTCACCCGGGCGCTCTGGCAGACCTTGCCGAGATCGATAGTCCACGGGCCCTTCTGCCCCGCAGGCGCGTCAAACGTGAGCGAGTACACAGCCGTGCCGGCAAATGCCTGCGCATCTGCGCCGCCGAGCTTCGTCCAGGAATCCAGCGTCCCCGTCTGGATCGGAGCCGGCAGGGCCGGGCCGCCCGCTATGAACTTGATATTCCATGTGCCCGTCAATTCAACCGGGACGGCACTCGGGCGCGCCGGATATGCCGGACCCGTCTCGGCAGCTTTGGCAAATGTCCGCAGGATGATCGATTCGCCCGGGTCCAATCGCACATGCACCTGGCCGCCGCCATCGGCGTTGCGCGTCTCCGCAATCCCGGTCTCACCAGTCATCGGGTCCATCATTTCAATGGACCGTGCGCTGCGTGTCAGCGTCACCCAATCATCCAGCGCCTGGCTGCCACGGTTGGCGATGAAATACTCCAACCCCCCCGGCCACGACCTGCGCAAGTAGCGCACTCCGGTGTGATCGGCCAGCGTCTCCCTGCTTACTCCCGCGCCAGTCAGCCCCGCCTCGACGTCACCAACAAAAATATGCGGCGCCGTATTAATCCCAGACATGAGCGATTTAAACGCCTCGCGCCGGCTGTCCAGATCGCCCCAGCCCGGCACATCGTCTGGTAATTTCGTATCGAAAATCACCGGCACGCCCGCCGCCGCCAGGGCCTTCAAGTGCTTGAGAGTCTCCACCGGTATTAGCGTGCTCGGCGGCACGACGACCGCCTTGTAAACGCCGGCAATCCGTCCATCCTTCCCCGGCCACATCCCGAGGAGCTGGCGATCCGAAACATAATCGAACGAATACCCCCGGTCCCACAGATGCTGCGCCGTCTTCCCGATTGGCTGCGAATCGAACCATGCACCCTTGATATCAAATTTCTGTACCAGCCCCTGCGGATCGCTCCAATTGTCAAAGATCGGCCAGTAGACCAGCACGTCATTGTCTGCGCGCCCCGATTGCAGGATCGATTGGCACCGCGTGATGTAGGTATTGAGCGTCAGCGCGTCGTGCCAGATGGAGTTCCGCGGGTTCATCTCCGTCGAGGCGTAGAAACACCACCCCGGCCACGGCGCCGCGTCCGGCGAATACGCCGTGCCGTGATAATAGACATGATTGATACCGGCCAGGAACATGTCGTCCACCAGGTATTTCATATCCGCCAGCGTCTCGGTGAAGTGCTCCGCCATCCACGTCCCTGTCTCGGAGCTGGCGATATTCTTCCCCGTCACATGTGCCGCCGAGGACGCGAATTTCGAGACAAGCACGCTCCGGCTCAGGTAAAACATCTCTGTCTCCGGCGTATCGGCGATTGCGTAAAGATCGAGCAGGTTGCCCGGATCGCCGTGCGCCTGGTACCGCGCCTGGTAGCCGTGATCGTGCGCCCATTGCACCCACACCGGCATGGAGTCGAGCGTCATCATGTCGGAAATCGTCTGCCGGTAATCGGATTTCACGCGCGAGGTATGGTCATCCTGCGCCGTCCCGAGCAGCGCCGGCAGCTCATCCTGAAGCCGGTATCCACGCAGCTTCTCAAACTGCGCGAAGAAATCCGGCGACCACTGCGAGTTATATTCGTACGAATCCTGGAAGAGTGCATCGAGCTTCGGCTTCGAAGATGCAAACGGCTTCTCAAACCATTCCATATAGCGACGCACCGCATCGGTGTAGAATGGGTTGAGCATCGGCCCCGCGCCCCCGGGCGCCGAGCGCTTCACCATCTGGCCGCTCGGCTTCTGCGAGATCGCGTACACCTGCCACGGGCCGCCATCGGCCGTCCAATTCACGCGGCCATCCGCCCCGATGCGGCTGGTCAAATCCACCGGTTTGCCGCTCGCCGGAAACGCCATCAGCGCCTGCGTCGCCGTCGGACTGAAAGTTCCTGTCAAGCTCGCCCCCGCCTGCACCTCCTCGGTCTTCGAAACAATCGACGCATTTGCATCCATTGCGCTCACCGTTGGCCCGCCAAAGCACCAGCCGGTGCCGGTGGTCATGTCGGTTTTCATGCCCAGACCGGCCGCCATCGCGATTGAGTAATTGAGCATCTCCATCCACTGCGGCGAAAGGTAGGTGATGTATTGGTTCTCCCAGCCTATCGCGCCATAGATGGGCGTGATCTCGACTCCCCCAAGTCCCGCCGCTTTGTAACGCATCAACTCGCGCGCCAGGTTCGGCTTATCGACCGCGCTGCCCATCCACCACCAGCGCGTCCAGGGGCGGGTTTCTGCTGTCACCGCCGGCCATGCCAGGGGATCGTGCTTTGCCGTTGCGGCATTGGCGGTAATGGAGCTAAACGGAAGCATCGCCGCAGCGATGCCCAGAATGGGGAGAAGTTGATTTTTGTGTGGCATGGGGAGAGTGCCGGCTGAAGGCAGAGATATTTCTTGCACCGAAACCTCCGCGAGGGCAAGGAGGCGTGTTCATTTCTGCAATGCCGCGCGGCTCGCTCAACGCGAGCCCTGCACGGGCACCGTCATCGAGAATCCCGCCGGATATGCGCCACTCTTCTGCGCCGGCTTGAACCAATAAAACGTCCCGCTGCATTCACCGGCTCCGGCGGCCGTTTCGAAATTCAAATTCCCGAAAATGCTGCCGGCGTACGGATAAGTGCCCCCGTACAACCGGGCATAGAACGGGCAACTGCTCCCGCTCACCATCAATCCTGACGCCGAGACACCGGCCCCATCTCCCAGCCTGCCCACGGCCGTCACCACTCCTCCAGCGCTGACATTAATGGTAAGTGATCCATTCTTTTGCGGATAACTGGTTCCGCTTAGCACGATGCCGGGCGTCAATACGGCGATATATCTCCCTCGCTCTGGAGCGGGATTTCCAACACCGTAAGAGCTAACCGGCGCGATAAGTTCCGATATATCAGACCCAGTCGTCACCAAACCCTCGATCTGGCTGTTCCCAGGATCAAGCTGCAGCGTTACGGCAATCGGCGCCTGGTCGGTCCGCGGCAAGAGGATCGCGCTCTGCAAATTCACATCCAGCCGCCCGAACCACCGGTACATCAGCCCGGCATACATAAATTCCGCACCGTATTGCCCGGAGGGATTGATCGTCGCGCCGAGGAAACCAGACGTCTCGTTCAATGGAACCGTCCCACTCACCAGCCCATTGTAAGACCCCTCCCCGGAGATGAAGCCATTGTGCACAAACACAGTAGCAGTCGCCGTCGCCCCATGGCCGTCCGTAATCCTATAAGTGAACTGATCCTGCGTCTTGAATTTCGGCCCCGGAACATAAGTGAGCGTAGAGTCCGCATTCATAACCACCGCCCCATAAGTCCCCTGGGTCGTCGAGACAATCGCCAGCGTGTCCCCATCCGGATCATAGTCATTCGCCAGCACATTGATCTTAACGCTTTGTCCGCTGGCCGTGTAGGCCTCGTCATTCACCGCCACCGGCTGCCCATTCTGCGTCGAGAATACCTCATCCTCTCCCGCAGCCGTACCACTGCTATTTACGGCAACGATCCGGTAATGATAACTCCCCATCGCCGCCAATCCACTAACCGGAGAAAGCACGGCAATGCCGTTCGTTCCGCTTCCGGCATCCTGGGAGGCCGTAGTTCCCCCGTAATTAGTGCCGGCGCCATATTGAAACCAATACGTAGTGTCCAGCCCGTCGGGATTCACCGACCCGCTCAATGCCGCCCCATCGTAGGTCACATTCATCGCCGCTCCGGTCGTCGCCGTCGGAGGCGGCGGCGGTGTTGAGAAGCTCTCAACCGGGACGCCTTGCGTCGTGCCACTGCTATTCACTGCGACGATGGTGTAATAGTAGAGCGTATTCGGCTCCAGGCCCGCCAACGTCCCAGTTGTAGACACCAGCATCAAACCCGTCCCGCTACCCACCGATTGCGACGGTGTGGTATTTCCCAACGCTGACGTGGTGCCATAGGAGAAGTAAGCTGTAGTCGCGAAACCATCCTGCGGTCCCACTACCCCGCTCACAATTGCGCTATCGTAAGTGATCGAGTAGGCGGACCCCGTCACCGCCGCCGGCGGCGAAACCAGCGTTGTAAGTGTCTGGTCCGCGCCATAGGTAATTCCGCTGCTGTTCGATGCGTCCAGCCGGTAATGATAAGTCGTGAACGCCAAAAGATTCGGTACAAATACGGCCACCGGAACGTTGGCGGTCCCGCTTCCCGCATCCAGCGGAGTCGTCGTGCTTCCATAAGTCGTCGTCGTGCCGAATTCAAAATAATAGGACGCATCGAGTCCGTTGGGGTTTACCGTCCCGCTTACACTCGCCTCGTTATAAGTGACACCGCTCGCGGAGCCAGTCGCAACGTACGGAGCCGGCGGCACAATAGTAATCGACAGCGTGGCACTATTCGTTCCACCAGCGCTCATCGCGCTGATCGTCACATTGCTGGTTCCGGTCGCCGTCGCTGTCCCACTTAAAACACCTGTCGCCGGATTCAGCGCGAGCCACGATGGGAGCCCGGCCGCGCCATAACTCGTTGGGCCATTCGATGCCTCGATCTGATACTGGAACGGCATGTCAAAAGTGCCGGTCACCGCCAGACTCCCTGATATCGCCGGCGGCAATGGCAGAACCACGATCAGCAACGTCGCCGTTCCCGACCCGCCCGCGTTGGACGCGCTGATGGTTACTACACTTGTCCCGGACGCGGTCGCGGTTCCGCTGATTAGACCGGCGACCGTATCGACACTTAATCCCGGCGGAAGCCCGATAGCATTGTAACTGGTCGGATAATTGGTCGCCGTGATTTGATAACTCAGCGGCTGGTTCATCGTGCCTGTAAGATAGAGCGGCATGATTCCGAACACAGTTCCATTCCCGTTCGCCCCGCCTGCAACCGTGGTGCCATAGAGATACCCATCCGCCCCTTGCACGAGACCAGCTTCCGGCGTGGCTCCGTCGCTGCTCCCAGTAAATGAGTAGAGCGTCGCCAACTCGCCGCCCGGCGTAACCTCAAAGATTGTTCCCAGATTGTTATTACCTCCCGACGATGTCGTTCCGTAAAAATTCCCATCCCCTCCCTCGATCAAAGTCCCAAACGGATTCGCCCCATCCGCATTATTAAACGAGCAAAGCGTTGTAAGCGACCCGCTGCTCGTCACATCGAACACAGTACCTGCATTGAAAGTGCCGCCGTAGAGCGTCGTTCCATAGTAATTGCCATTGCTCCCCTCCGCCAGCCCCGCGATTGGTTCCGAGCCATTGGTCCCATCAAACGCGCACAACATGACCAAGGAGCCACTCGTTGTTACCTGGAATACCGTCCCAAGATTGCTCCCGCCTCCATAAAGTGTTGTCCCATAGAGATTGCCATCGCTCCCCTGCGCCAGCCCGCACGCCGGTTCCGCCCCATCGGTCCCATCGAAGGAGCAAATCATCGAAACCGTGCCCCCCAAAGCAACCCGAAACACTGTCCCCTCCCCATTCGTCCCACCCACTTCCGTCGTCCCGTAAAGGTTCTCGTCCGTACCTTGGATCAGCCCGCCCATTGGCTCCGCGCCATTCGAGTAATTGAACGGCCAGACCGTTCCGATCGAGCCGCTTAATGACAACTGATACACCGTCCCCTCTCCGTCACTGCCGCCCGATTGCGCCGTGCCGTAAAGGCTCCCGTCGTTTGCCTCGAGTAACTGCCCCTGCGGATAGCCGCCAGTGGCCGCAAACGCCAGCGACGCAATCGTGGTACCCGAACCGCTCGGCGTCACCTGCAATACTGACCCATCGCTATTACTTCCCGCCGATTGGGTGGTTCCGTAGAAATTACCATCGCTTCCCTGGATAACTCCGGCCGCCGGATTCGCACCCGCTCCTGCAGCGAATGAATAAATCGATTTGAACGCCGTAGTAATTACAGGCGCAGTCGGTGCTACAATGATAATCAGGTCCGCCGTGCCTGTGCCCGCCGGATTCGTCGCACCTACAGGCACGCTGGTTGTACCTGCCACCGTTGGAACCCCGCTGATCACTGCAGTCGCGGAATTGAAAGCCAGACCCGGCGGCAACGCGCCCGCCTGGTAGCTCATCGGGTCCGCGCTCGCCTGCAATAGGTAAGTGAAAAGCTGTCCCTGCTGTACCGTAACCTCCAGTGGACTCGTAAAGACCGGAATCGGCGGCATTACGATCGAAATGGTTACCGTCACTGTGTTCGATCCGCCGGCATTCGTCGCCGTGAATGCTACACTCGTCGTTCCGGTGGCGGTCGGCGTCCCGCTTATAACTCCGGTACTCGCGTTCAACTGAAGCCCCGGCGGCAAATTGGACGAGGTAGAATAACTCGTCGGATTACTGCTTGCCGTAATCTGATAACTAAATGGCTGCCCTACAACGCCTGAGGCTACGAACACCCCCACTTTGAATACCGTGCCGTATCCGGACGGTCCCCCCTGATAAGTGGTTCCATAATAATAGCCATCCGTCGCCTGCATCACCCCGCCGGCCGGGTATTCGCCATTCGCTCCGTCAAACGCACATACCGTCGTCAACGATCCGCTGCTCGTCACCCGGAATACGATGCCCAGGCCATACGGCCCGCCGTTATAGGTGGTGCCGTAGAAGTTGCCATCGCCGCCCTGGATCAGATTCCCCTCCGGATTCTCTCCATTCGTGCCGCTGAAACTGACCAGCGACGTAAACGCCCCACCGCTCGATATCTTGAATATCGTGCCATCGCCCTTACTCCCTCCGCTATAAGTGGTGCCGTAGAAATAGCCGTCCGTCCCCTGCACCAGCGCCCCTTCCGGCGATAAGCCATTTGTCCCGTTAAAGGAAAAGAGCGTGCCCAGCGCTCCGGCAGTCGATACTTTGAAGACAGTCCCATCACCGTTGCTGCCTCCATAGTATGTCGTACCGTAAAGGAAATTATCCGTCCCCTGCGTCAGCGCCGCTTCCGGCCATTCGCCATTCGTGGATGTGAAGGTAGTAATTGTCGTCACCGAACCACTGAGGGTCGACTTAAATATGACTCCATCCCCATCCGCCCCCCCCTCGCTGTCAACACCATACAGGTTATGATCCTTGGCCTGAATCAATGCCGCCATCGGGTATCCGCCATCCGTATAATCGAATGAAAAAAAATTATTGGATGAACCGCTTGTCGATACCTGAAAGATTGACCCTTCAAAGTCAGCGCCACCCTCATAGGTGGTCCCGTAAAGATTTCCATCGCTGCCCATCACCACACCCGCCTCCGGGAAATAGCCATCTGTGCCATTAAAGGACGTCAAAGTCGTAAACGACCCGCTTAAAGTCAGTTTGAATACGGCTCCATAAAATTCCGATGCTCCTCCTTCCTCGGTCGTTCCATACAGGTTTCCATCAGTACCCTCAATCAGGGCGCCGTCGGGATAAGCGCCGTCCGTAAGGCCAAAGCCGTGAAACGTGATCACCGGATTGGTGACCAGCGGCGGCGGCATTGGCGCAATGGTGATCTGGAGACCGGCATTGGCGGGACCGACGGAATTGAATGCCGTGATGGTTACGGCAGTCGCGCCGATGGCTGTGGGGGTACCCGAAATCAGACCCGTGCTGGAATTCAAACTCAAGCCCCGCGGTAGCCCGCTGGAGGTGAAACTGGTTGGCTGATCGGTAGCCGTAATCTGGTAATTAAAAGCCGCTTCGTAAGTTCCGGTCACGGTCAGGGTGCTGGTTATCACCGGCAACTCCGGCGCAACGGTAATCGCAAGCGTAGCCGTGCCCGTTCCGCCAAGATTTACCGCCTCGATCGTCGTGTCGAAAGTCCCCGATTGCGACGACGACCCGCTGATAAGCCCTGTTTGCGCGGCCAATATCAACCCTTCCGGCAACCCAAATGCGCGGTAACCGGTTGGGGTATTGGTAGCCGATATCTGATAAGAGAATGCCTGGCTCTCATTCGCCCTTGCAGTTGTCGCGCTGGTAATAACCGGGGGTGGCGGCCATACCAGCAGCGTAGCCGGGATTGAGAGATCTCCAGTCCCATTATTGAGATTCGCGAACTCGACACTCGCCGCGTAGTCACCCGTGGGCAGGAGACTTGCAGCCGGAGTCAGGGTCGCGGTCACCGATGCACTCCCTCCCGCAGCAAGGGTTCCGCCGGCCGGGCTAAACGTCAACCACGCTGCGGTATTACTCACCGCCCAACTCACCGGCGTTTCACCCACATTGCTTACGATATAAGTCACGCTCGATGGATTAAATGAACCGCCCGGCGGCCCTCCAATCGTGAATCCGGTGTTCGGCGTCACACTCAATGCCGGGTACTGAACGCGGATATCCAGGTTGATGGACCGCGGCTGAATCGCCCCCGTCGTGTTATCGGTAAAAGTAACCGGGCTGATATAACTCCCCGCGCTCAGACTCTTCGCTCCATCATTGATCGATGCAATAACCTCCGCGCTGTCACCAGGGTTGAGCACCCCAGCCGTGGATGAGAGCGTGACCCAGCTTTGCGTCGCATTAACGCTCCAATTCACTGACTCCGTCCCGGTATCGGAGAGAGTATAAGTCGTTGTATTCGGAAGAAACGGCCCTCCAGCGGGCCCGATCGCACTGAGATAGGAGTAAGTAACTTTCAGCGGATCCGGCGGTCCGGCCAGCGCCGCGATCAGCGGGCTGCCCGCCGGCGTCCCCAGGCCGGTGCACAAATCATAACCCGGTTCGGCTGAAAATTGCGTCGGACTCGATGGACTGAAATTATTACCGGTAACTATATCGTTGAATTGCGAGTCGTAATTCGATCCCGAAGCCAGCGCATAGAGCGCGGGATTCAAAAAACCGACCGGCTCGCCGCGCGTCGTCGCCTGCTGATTAATCAACGCCGTAAATGCCGCCCACAGCGGCGCCGCGCAGCTCGTCCCGCCCACATCGTCATCTTCTCCGTCCACCCGGACATACACATTGTCCGCCGTCATCGCGACGTCCGGAGTATTGCGCATGATGGTCGAGCCCTGGTTCAGGCTCATATTAATCCCCGCCTGCCAGAACGGGATCGCGTACTGTGTACTAATGCCGCCGCTGCCACCCACTCCATCACCCCAATTCCACACCGTCTCGGCAATCCAGGCGCCCGCCGGCCCGCTCGTCGTCAAAGTCGTCCCACCCACTTCGGTAATATAAGGCGTATCTCCGGGAAACGGGATCAGCCCCGTATAAGCATCCGAATCGCCCGATGCGGAAAAAAACGACTGCCCCTGCGCCGCCATTTGTTGGAATATCTGATCGGCCACCGGATCAGCCGGCCCGCTCGGGATATACCAGGAGCAACTCATCTCCATAGCCAGGTCGTCCGTTGCCATCCTGTTAAGAATATCGTGCCAGTTGCCGCTCTCGCCGGCGTCATACACCAGCACCTGATTCAGCCCCGGCGCCATGGAGATTGCCATCTCAATATCCAGCGATACCTCCACCTCTCCTCCGCTGCCCGACGGCGCCCCGGTCGCTCCATCCAGCAATACATTGGTCAGCGGAACATTCGGCAACCCTTCCTTATTCTCGTAGTAAGTAATATCATCGGCTGTGTATCCGTCGAATTCCAGCAACCCCACAGTCTGCCCGTAACCCTCCAACGCCGTCTGCGGCGCATACGCGGTCCGAAAGTCATATCCGGCATAAGTACCTCCCGGTCCCGAGCCCGCGTTCCCTTTGGCACTGGCCTTCTCCGCGAGACCTCGGATTTTCAGATTCGGCCGCGGCAGCGCATAATTATCCAATCCGCTGATCCGCATCAGCGTCACCGGTGCGTCGGAGGTCGGATCCGTGTCCGGCGCATAAAATTGCCGCCCCTCCATCGGATGCTGGTACGCCTGCATCTTCACGTTGAAAGTCTTTTCGATATCAGACACCGCCCCTTCCACATCCAGGATCGTCCGGTTTGGATGGGTCCCGATTACCTTGAATCCATGCGCCCGGGCATAAGTTATCAACGCCTGATAATCCTCCTTTGAGGGACCAAATCTCTCCGCAAATTGCGCCGGGGTGAGAAACTTATGGTAACTCGCGCTCGCCGGCGAATACGCATCCCTGAGGAAATTCGCCAGTTGGTCCGTATTCCTCAGCGGCAGGCTTATCGCCAACTGCAGCCTCTTCGCTCCATCCAACCGCCCCAGCGGCTTCATCCCGGCCACAATCGGCGCCGCGTCGTCGTGCAATTTTTGCAATCCAATCGCCCATCCAAAGCCAGAAAACGAGCAGCTAAGCAGCAGAATTAACCAAAAGCTCCGCCAGATTGCGTGAGCGCCACGCGCAAGTCGCTGTCTCGTTCCGTTCAATAAATTCCAGGGGTCGGGCACAGGATTTTTCCTTTCACAGCGGGGGATTCTTGCCACGCGACGAGGTTAGCAGCCGCCTTCCTGCCGTCAATGGAATACAGGCCCCAAGCCCCTTACCCCGGCCTCATCCCACTGGAAGCTGATCGATCAAATCAATCCGATGCTGATGCCGCCCGCCTTCGAATGCCGTATCCAGCCACGTATCCACGATCGCAAGCAACTCTTCGCGCGGAATCATCCGCTGGCCCAGCGACAGCACATTCGCGTTATTATGCGCCCGGCCCAGCCGCGCCGATTCCACATTCCACGCCAGGCTGCACCGGACTCTCCGCACCTTGTTCGCCACAATAGCCTCCCCATTCCCCGAGCCCCCCAGCACGATTCCCCGCTCGACCTTCCCGTCCTCAACCGCCTTCGCCGCCGGATAAATAAATACCGGGTAATCCACCGGCGCCGGCGAATCCGTGCCGAAATCCGTCACCTCATGCCCCTTCGCCAGAAGGTGCGCCTTGATGATCTCCTTGTACTCGAACCCTGCGTGATCTGATCCAATCGAAATTTTCATTGTTGTGGCTGTTTTTGACCGCCGCAATCCTACTCCGGCTCCCACGCGGCTTCTACTGCGAAAAATTCTCCCCGCCAAACAGCTTTTGGCACTCCATCCCGGCCATGATGAACGGACCCACACCCTTCAGGTCATTCGACACAATCTTCTCCCCTTGCGTGTAATACTTGTAAGTTCCAGTCCGTCTCTTATCCAGCCCCGCCACCTTGCAAACGTGATCCAGATTAACACTCTTTCCATCCGGGCTGGTCGATATGAATTGACGAACGAGCCCAACATAGCCCGTGTGGATCGCGGGGATATCCGTCCGCGGCAGGTACCCATTATTGACTGCCTTCGCCAGGAAATAGACGAACATGGACGAGGAACTTGCCTCCAGATAATTATGTGGCTGCCCGCCCATGTTGGTAACCTGCCACCACACGCCCGTCGCCGGGTCCTGCCACCTTATAATCCCATCCGCCATCTTTTGCACCAGAT
>Ga0181531_10000822_pt1 | contig 20301 bp, 17 predicted proteins | sample PEATcosm2014_Bin_38_FD_119743 | JGI IMG/M metagenome (GOLD analysis project Ga0181531, IMG submission 119743) | Peatland microbial communities from MTU Mesocosm Facility, Houghton, MI, USA - PEATcosm2014_Bin11_10_metaG | ecosystem: Environmental > Terrestrial > Soil > Wetlands > Peat | place... | reverse complement strand
CAACGAAGGGTCGACGCTCGGCCAATTGTGGGTGCCGCGGCCTCCACCCAGGTCAGCGACCCGGATCTCCCGGCCCCGCCCCACCTCCTACGCTGGCGCCATGACCTGGACGCGCAAGCCGAAACCGACTCCCAAGCCGCGTGAGCTGGAGCGCAAGGTGCAGGCCTGGGGGAATCGGATGGCCCAGAGCATGGAGCAGAGCCCTGAGAAGAACTTGCAAGAGTCCCAAGACGTGCTCAAGTGGTCGCTCCGGAAGAACGGTCCCGACTCCCCCTTCACGATCAAGGCCATGAACGAGGTGGCCAACCAACTGGCGCGGCAGAACCGGATCACCGAGGAAACCACTCTGCGCGAGCAGATAGTCGACGGCCTGCGCAAGAACGTCGGCGCGGAGGATGACTCCACCCTCAATGCCGAGTTCAAACTCGCCACATGCCTGATCGCGTTGGAGAGGCCCGAAGACGCTGACCCACTCCTGAACCACGTCGTGGCCGGGAGGTCCCTTGCTCTCGGCGAGGACGACCCGCAGACCTTGGGCGCCAAGGCATGGAGCGCCAGCGTGGCGAAGAGAGTGGGACGGCTTGAGGAGGCCCGGACACTCCAGGAACAGGTGGTCGACGGGTACGAGTGCCGCGGGGAAGGCGAGAGCGACCAGGGCCTGCGGGCGGTCCTCAATTTGGCGTCCACCCTGATCGAACTCGACCAGATCCATGACGCAGGTCGCCTGGTTCAGTCCGTTCTCCACGTACGCCGGCGCACCCTGGGCCCCGATGACCCGAAAACTCGAGAGGTGGAGCAGATAATGGCCTCGATCGAAGCCAGGTCCGAGTGAGTACGGCTGTCCCCATAGCCGGGTTAGCCTCGACGTAAAAGGAGAAATGCCGTGTCGTCAACCCCTGCGCCCATCCATCTGAACAGCCACCACCGCGACACCGTGGCACAGATCTTCCAGCATCCCGCAGGTCACAACATCGAATGGCACAGCGTTCTCTCGCTACTCGAGGCGGTTGGCGAGGCGAAGGAAGCCCCTAATGGACGGTATCTGGTCACCCTCGGAACCGAGACCGAGACCTTCGAGGCACCGAAGCACAAGGACATCGACGCGCAACAGGTTGTCGATCTTCGCCGCATGTTGAAGAACGCCGGCTACGGTCCCGAGTAGATCACTGCCGGAGGTATTGGCGAAATACCACCAAACACGGGGTGCTCGCTGTACAATCGTCTTGTCTTTTGTGCGAGAACTTTTCGTCATGTCCGCGTGTCCAATGAGATCGGTCGGAGACATTTGTGCCCTCGATTGAAACCGACCGCCCCGAGCAGATGGTCTCAATAGCGGCCAAGGCTCTCCTGTTGGATCTCGATGGCACGCTGGTCGACAGCACGACAGCCGTCGAGTCGGCGTGGCGTTGGGCGGCCGAACAACTTGGCATCCCCTTCAGTCAGATCGCTCCGTATGTACACGGCATCCCGACCGAGCAGGCTCTCGAACTTGCCATTCCGGGTATCGACGGAGCCACCAGGACTCATCTGGCCGATGAGATACTCACCCGCCAGGTAGAGTCCGATGCGGCCGTCGTGGCCATGCCCGGAGCACTTCGCCTCCTCAACCGGCTGCCCGCGGGAAGCTGGGCCGTCGTCACCAGTGGCAGCGTTCGGCTGGCCGAATCAAGCATCCGCAAGGCCGGACTTCCCGAGCCTCCTATTCTGATAACGGCCGAGGACGTGCAAGCGGGAAAACCCAATCCCGAGCCGTTCATGCGCGCCATGGGGGTCCTCGATGTCTCGTCGGAAGAGTGCATCGTGATCGAGGACTCCCCCCACGGGATCGCCTCCGGCCGGGCGGCCGGGGTTCGGGTCCTCGCCGTCGGGACGACATTTCCACCGCATCGCCTGGACCATGCAAACTGGCTCATCCCCAACCTCGAGAAGATCACGGTCACGTCCCAAGCTGACCAGCTCTGCCTGAGCTGGGGCGCCTGGTAGACGAGGCTGCCTCTCGCAGACCGTGATCGCCTCGGGCCGGATCGCCGGGCCCGGGCCGAAAAGGTATCGTGCGGAGAGGGGAGGTAACGGTGGAACTGGGATTCACAAAGGAACAGCAAGAGCTCAAAGACGAAGTGCGTGACTATTTCGTCCGCCTGGTCGACGAGGTGGAGGGGTCGAAGGAGAAAGAGTCGACCTACACCCACTACATCCGCCGCATGGGAGAGGACGGATGGCTCGGTCTGGGTTGGCCCGTCGAATACGGGGGCAAGGCCCGGGGACCCATCGACCAGATGATCTTCGTGGAGGAGTCGCACTGGGCCGGGGTACCACTGCCCCTGCTCACGCTCAACAGCGTCGGTCCCACGTTGATGGCGCTCGGCACGGAAGAACAGAAGAAACGAATCCTGCCGGGCATTCTTCAGGGAAAGGTTCATTTCGCCATCGGCTACTCCGAACCATCGGCGGGCACTGATCTGGCCTCGCTCAAGACCCGCGCCATTCGCGACGGCGACGAATACGTGATCGACGGCCAGAAGATCTACACGAGTGCGATCGAGCATGCCGACTACGTGTGGTTGGCCGCCCGCACCGACCCCGAAGCCCCGAAGCACAAGGGCCTTTCGGTTTTCATCGTCCCGGTCGACACTCCCGGCTTCAGCTGGACCCCGCTTCCCACCATCGCCGGGGACATCACCAGCTCGACGTTCTACGAGAACCTGCGAGTCCCTGTGGAGAACCTGGTCGGTGCGGAGAACCAGGGCTGGAAGTTGATCACCAACCAGTTGAACCACGAGCGTGTCGCCCTCTGCCCCGCCTCGGGGTTGCTCCGGAGCCTCACGGACGTGCGGCGGTGGGCGCAGGAGCACACTCTGGGCGATGGGAAGAAGGTGATCGACCACGAGTGGGTCCAACTGCACCTGGCCCGGGCGCACGCCAAAATCGAGGTGCTGAAGCTCTTCAACTGGAAAGTGGCGTGGGCCGCCGACAAGGGGCTGAACCCGGCCGATGCGTCAGCCACCAAGGTGTACGGCACCGAACTGTCCCTGGAGGTCTACCGTCTTCTGGTCGAAGTGGTGGGGCAGGCCGGCTATCTGCCCGAAGGGTCGCCAGGCGCCGTAGTGGCGGGTCGGCTGGAACGCAACGCCCGGGCCCAGACCATCTTCACCTTCGGTGGGGGCACGAACGAGATCCAACGGGACATCATCGCCATGGTCGGCCTCGGCATGCCGCGGGCCCCCCGCTAACGCGGGGAACATGACGGGCCCGAGGAGTCGATCGAGCAGCTACGGCGAGTGGCCCTCGGCGACTGAATAGCCTGCCCCTGCGCTACTCCTTGGTGAACGCGGCAATGTCCCGGGCCGTATCGTGACTGACATCGGGGCACGCGATCATGAAGATCTCTGTACCGTGCATCGTCCCCATCATCTGCCGGCACCGCGCTGCCACGCCCGCCTCGAGCAGTCTCCGATAGAAGTTGATCCCCTCGTCGCGTAGCGGGTCGCACTCGTTGACATTGATCACCGTAGGAGGAAAGCCGCTGACGTCCTCGACCGTGGCGAACGACGGCCACGCCAGAGGGTTCTCGGCTTCGAGCTGCTCGATTCCATAGGCCATGGCCCCCCGATTGTTGTGCAGATCCAGCAGGATCCCGTTGTTTTCCGTCGATGAGGGGTTCTCGGGTAGGGGCCATCGGCCGGCGATATAGGGACAGAGCGCATACAGGCCTTTGACCAGCCCGAGATCGCCGTCCTGCTTGAGCTTGAGCGCGGTGGCCAGGGTCAGGTTTCCGCCCCCACTCTCTCCTGCCACCACGATGCGCGCCGGGTCGATGTTGAGCTCTCCCGCGTGTGCGACGACCCAACGGAGACCGGAGATGCAGTCGTTGAGGCCGGCCGGAAAGGGGGCAACCTCGGGAGCCGACGAGGGCGACAGCGCATTGCGGAAGTCCACCATGACCACAGCCACCCCGTTCGCCGCGATCACCTTGCCCCAGGCCCGGTACATCCCGTCGTAACACGACAGTGTCATCATCCCGCCTCCGTGGATGTAGTAGACGCACGCCACCCTTTCCTCCGTCTCGGGCCTGATCACCTGCAGATTGATGGTGTTGCCGTCGGGCTGCGACACGATCTGCTCCGTGTGGATATGCAGTCCCTTGGAGGGAGCCAATTCCTCGGTGTCGCACAGCTCCATCACCTGGCGAAACTCCTCGGCCCCTTTGAGGGCCTGCGGGGTATTGGCCTCGGCCAGCAGGGTCTCGCGGCTGTCGACGTCCCTGGCCGCCATGGTCGGAACGGCGGCCAACAGGGCCTTGATCCGGGGGTCGAGCCGGACGTCTCCGGCAATGTCGTAGGGCATGGCGTGGTTCCCTCCCTTACACCCGGCCGTGCGGGTGGTCAGCCCACAGTACTCAGGTGCCCCGACCAACGCGTCGCCGTCGACCGACGGCCTCCACGCGGAGGGACCGGATCAGCGCATGAAGTGGATGGTGCCGTACTCGGGGCTGACCGAACCGTGGTCGAGGTGATCACAGATACTGCCGTCCCAACAGTGGCCCTCGGCGTCCCGCGCACGATCATCGTGCGCAACGGGAGCGACCAGGTCTTCGGTTACCTGCGGCCGTTCGACGGTCAGCTGATATTCCGTAAGTACCATCATCCCACCCCTTCCTGCGAGGGTTTATTGGAGATACCCAATTGTACAACCCGACAAACTTGGATCGGAGGATGCTCACACGCCATATCCGTGCTTATCCCTGGGTCCGACGCCGGGTCGCTCACCCGGGCGACGTTACGAGAGCCCAGTGACTGCGTCCCGTCCATGGGCAGGACGCAGCGCGCGGACTACGAGGTCGACGATGTGCTCGCCCGATCGCGTTCGTCGCACAACGGTCGGGACGAGCGCCCGGGCCAGTACGGTTCCCAGCAGTAGGTCGAAGACGTCATCGGGATCGACGTCGCCATCAACGCTCCCGGGGCCTGCTGCGTCGAGAATGGCCCGAAAGTGCGGCCGCGCCGAGACACGTAACCACTTCTGGGCCGGATGGGGAGTTGGCCGATGTTGATAGCTCGCGAGCAACCCGGGCATCGCCGCGCGTGCGGCCGGTGAGGAGAGCGTGCGTTCGTAGGCCAGCAGGAATCGTCGGACGTCGCGGCGGAGATCACCCGTTGGTCGGACGCTCACGTCATCGAACCCTGGGAACACCGCCTCCTCGATCAGCTCGATCCGGGAGGGCCAACGCCGATAAATGGCCGACGCGTTCATGCCAGATCGTCGCGCCACGGCCACGATGGTCGTTGCGGCGAATCCCTCCTCTGAGAGGAGGGCGAGGGTTGCTTCGCGCACGTGATCGTCGATATCCGGATCGCGGGGTCGGCCCCGCGCCGGACTCGGATCGGGCTGCGCCGTGAAATGGACGGGCGCTGCCTTGGGCCGGGTGGACCGGGCCGCTTGCACGCCCCGATGATATACGGGAGACTCCCTCCTGTATAGAGGAGGAGAGCTGTGAGAGCCGCTGTACTACGAGGAGGGACGATCGAGGCACGGGACACGCAAGACCCCGTTCCCGGGCCGGGTCAGCTACTGGTGCGTTCACTGGCCTGCGGGATTTGTGCATCAGACATCCATTTCATGGATCATCCGGAGGGGGACGCCGAGGACGACAGCGGCCTCTCCAACTACGACCGCGATGCCGACATCGTGATGGGTCACGAATACTGCGCCGAGGTCGTCGACTACGGGCCCCGGACGCGGGGAGCCTGGTCCGTCGGCACGCGGGTGAGTTCCATTCCGGCCCTGCTGACGGCAGACGGCGTGCGGATCATCGGGCAGAGCGCCGACGCCCCCGGCGGCTTCGGCGAGTACTTCCTCCTGACAGAAGGGATGACCCAGGTGGTGCCCACCGATCTTCCCAACGAATTGGTATCCATCGCCGACGCCATCTCCGTGGGGTGGTCCTATGTCAAGCGAGCCGACGTGACCGCAAAGGAAATACCCCTGGTCATCGGATGTGGGGCCATCGGGCTGGCCGCCATCGCCTCGCTCAAGCGACTCGGAGTCGGTCCGATCGTCGCCGCCGACTTCGTCGCCTCCCGGCGGGTCACCGCCCAGGCCATGGGGGCCGATGTCGTGGTGGACCCGGCTGATGTGTCGCCCTACTCGTCGTGGCGGGAGGTCGCCTACGGTTCGCCGGACCCGATTCGGAACATGATGGGCCTCCTGGACCTGCCCGGCTGTGTCGTATTCGAGTGCGTCGGCGTACCCGGCGTGCTCGACACGATTGTCAAGGGCTGCGAGCGCGGCACCCGCATCTTCTCCGCCGGAGGTCCACCGGATGGCGACCACATCCACACCATGGTGGCCAAACGCAAGGGTCTCAACATCCAGTTCGGCGGCGGGCCCTCCATGACGCACTGGAACGAAGCGTTCGCCGAGGTGTGCGAAGGCAGGCTCGACGTCGCTCCAATGTACGGACGCTCGGTGGGGCTCGACGAGGTGGCGGACGCCCTGAACGCCGCCCGCGACGCCAATGGGCCGGCGCGCATCATCGTGATTCCCTCAAGTGGAGCATGAAATGATCGGGCTCACCGCGCCCCATCCCGCGTCGCCAATACGGTCAGGACGAGGTGATCGTGACCTTCAGAATCCGGTGCGTTACGTCGGGAGGGACGCCAGCAGCGCTCCCTTGCGCATTGATCTTCTCGACAACGCTCAGACCCGACGTGACATGGCCGAAAAGTGAGTACGAGGGCGCGAGCGACTCGCCCTGGGCCCCGGCGACTACGAACCACTGGCTCCCTCCGGTATGCGGTTGGCCGGTGTTGGCCATTGCGACGGATCCGAGCGGGTACTGGTCGGCGGGGTTCGATGCCGTAGCGGGAAGCTCGTCGGGGATCGTGTATCCCGGACCGCCGCTCCCCGTCCCCGTGGGGTCTCCCGTCTGATCCACGAATCCCGGAATGACCCGAAGGAAGATCACACAGTCGAAAAAGTGATGCTCAGCAAGGAATACGAAGTTGTTGACCGTCTGGGGGGCATCCTTTGCATCAAGGGCAATCACGAACGAGCCGACATCGGTCTTGACGGTGGCGGTATAGGTCTTCGAAGGGTCGATGGTCATTGCGGGTGCACTGCTCGACTTCGTCTTCTTCAGGGCCGTGGCGGGGCTCTTCGGACAACCCGCTGCCACTGAAGTTGCGTTTGCGGTCGCCTGCGCCTTGGCGTCGGCCGCCGATACGCCGGTTCCCGAGGAAACCACGAGGTTCTTGAAGTGAGCGTTCTGCTCTGTGGCTGCATTCGACAGCACTTGCTGGTCGTGCGCAGTGAGCGGAACCGATGTCGCTGTGGTGGTGCTCGTCGAGGAACTCGAGGACAGGTCCGTGGACAGGCCGGTCAGCTCAATTGCGGCACCGTGCCGCCAGACGATCAGATAGGTCGAATCCGACCCCGCTCGCTCGGCGGCTGTTGATCCGAGACCCTTCGGCGGCGTCTGACCCGCCTGCGTCTTACCCTGTGCAACGAAATTCTTCAAGAGCGTCGTCGCATCTGCCGTTGATTCGCAGTACAACACCTCGGACACCAGCCCCAGGTCTCCGGACGCATTGGCGAACTCCTCCTGCGTTCCATCGGGGCACCCCGTGACGCTGGTGTCGGTGGTGGCGGTGGGAGCACTGACAACCTTCGTGAATCCCGCCTTCGCTGCCGCAGACGCCGGAACGAGCACGCTGGTCGAGGGCTTGCGGGCTGTCGTCGCCGCGGTCGCCGCAGGTACGGCGGCCATGAGCCCGACCAGGACGGACACGGTTAGGGCAAGGCTTGTCGTGGCGGCAAGCCTCAATGTTCGCTTTCTCACAAATACACGACTTTCTGAAGAAGAGTGGGGACTGGCAAATCCCGCTCGGGCTGGTGGCGCGCTAGCTCGGACGCGGGCAGCCGTCGGTCGGGAACATGGTGAATGGCTCATCTTAAACCTGCTCCGCGGCCAGCTCAGGAGCAAGGAGGATGACGAACCAGAATAAACCCAGTTCAGAAGGGCGTTCCGTTCCTAAATGCGCCCGTCTGCCACTGTCGTCAAATGCCGGGCCAGTGAGGTCGGAAAGGTGGACTGGAAGGCACTGAGGACGACGGATTGTTCCTCGCGGCCCTTGATGTAGTCGACCAGGGCGAGCTCCACGTTGACCGTCACCCCCTTCGTCGTCACGGGAAAGTACATCGTGAAGTTCGTCGTATGGGGGGCGTAGTCGGACTCAGGCGTCCGCGTCACTGTGACGTCTCCGACACTGATGCCACTGCCAATCTGCGCGTCGAACTCAGCCTTCCCGGGGCCGTTCAAGATTGAAGTCATGCAACTCGGTGTCTTCGCGTTTGCCAGCGACGAGAAGTCCGCCTGGGCCGCCTTGGACGACGGGTAGATCTGCACGCTATCGCTGACTGAAAGTAATTGATCCTTGCTGTCGAAGTTCGGGCTGCTGACCGACGGGGCGTTATACGTAATGATATTTGTCGGGACTCCGATGCAGGAGGCCATCTGCGCCGCTGCAGGAAACGGTGAATTGCTATTCGAGGATTTCGAAGAGGTCCAGCCCTTCGGCATGTCGGCCAACACCAATAGGGATTTCTTCGCTTTGGAAAGCTGTGCTGCATTCTGCGGCTTCGCAGCACTGGCCGTCCCCGCAAAGAAGACCAGCGCAAGCACGGCAAGGAGGCCGGCTGTGACCGACCGCGCGACCATTACGTGCCCGAGTAAAGGGCCGCTTCTTCGTAATTTCGCTGTCCCGCGCCGATGACCCATTCTCCTTGGCACAGTAACGGGGGCGCACACAATGGCGGCCGGGAACTCGCCCAACGGTCGCACAACAATGTGAGCGGAGGGTCGAGTTTGAGCTCTCCCGTGATGCCGCCCATGAGCCTCCAGGGCGATGGCAGCCACCAGCAGGACCGGGGGCCCGAGCGCCAGGACCAGTGCATCCGGCCGTGAGCCTACGTGGACTCTGCAACCAGCTCCGGAGCAGCATTCGGCGATGGCAATGACCGCTCGCGCGACAGGGTCACATCGAGCGAAGGAGACCCATCTATGGCACACTGTCGCCGTCATGGCACATCGCCGTGATTGGCAAGGGGGGGAGTTATCATGAGTGATCAGGGCTGGGGAAATGACGGGCCGGATGGTGCAACGGAAGGTGGCCAGCCGTCCCCGGCGGCGCCTCCGCCTGGCTCCGTCCCATATCAATCGGCACCGGCGATTCATGCGTCCGCCTCTGGCGGGGGCGCGACTCCAGCGAACGCTAGTGCGACTGCGCTCGCCTCCGACCCGAGCTATCCCGTTACGGCGGGACTCGATGCGCCATTGGAGGTGGCCCGCTGGCGCGTGATCGGCAACTATGTCCTGGCCATTCCCCATCTCGTCGTGTTGTACGTTTTGCTGATCTTGGCTGAACTTGCCGCCATTCTGGGATGGTTCGCAATCCTGTTCACAGGCACCCTGCCGCCCGGCATCGGCGCGTTCATCGCCGGCGTTCATCGCTACCAGTGGAGGGTCGTCACCTACGTCTTGTTCCTGCGCGAGTCGTATCCAGCGTTCACACTCCCGTCCGGATATGCCGACTTAGGTGGCGACCCGGCTTGGCTCAACGTCGCACCTCCGCAGAGCTATTCACGGATCGCGGTACTTCTACGGATCATCTACGCGATCCCCCAGTTTTTCTTCGGCCTCGTGGTGGGGATCGGGCTGTACGTGGCATGGATCATCGCGTTCTTCACCGTTCTCTTCACCGGCCGGTGGCCTGAAGGGCTCCGCAAGTTTGTGGTCGGTGTGGAGTTCTGGGCGACCCGATTCAGTGCGTGGTACTTCCTGCTCGCCGATCCATATCCACCATTCACTATCAACTGAGCCGTCGTGCGGCGGGCCGACCTGCCTGAGAAGGGACCATGCCTCCACTGCCCCCGATCTGGCCCCGGGGGATTGAGTCCTCTCTCACGCGCAACCGATTGGCCACCGACAGAGGGGACTTTCGCCTCTAAGTAGGCCGCAAAACCTGTCGTCCGCTCGACTTTTAGGGTCGAACGGCCCATTTCGTATTCGAAGCCACGAAGTCATCATGGCGGTAATGAACCACAGGGCGATCCATATTGCCGTGCCGTCCCAAACCCGAGTCGTCATGGTTCTCGTCGCCCTGGCCGTCCTCGCCGGCCTTTCAGTTAGCTCTTCGCCGTCGGCCCAGGGCGCGACCGTACCCCCTCACTCACTTCAGGCGGATTGGGACCATGCGGCACCTCTGCCGAGTGGTCAGCCACATTCCGAGCCCGCTCACTTGCTGCCCACCGCCGGTCCTCACATTGCAGGAACTACCGAGACAACCGAATCGAGCAACTGGTCGGGATACATCGCCACTGGCTCGGAGTTCACTGGTGTGAGCGCTCAGTGGGTAGTTCCCACGGTGCAGCCTTCAGAAGCCAGCCAGTTCTCGTCAACGTGGATCGGCATCGACGGCGCCACGAACACCTCGTTGATCCAAGCGGGAACGGAGCAGGACACTTCAGATGGTGCAACCACCTACTACGCCTGGTACGAGCTCCTCCCCGCCTTGTCGATTCCGGTCGAATACGTCTCGCCCGGAGATGTGATGAAAGTCTCCGTTGTCGAGAACTCTCCAGGAACGTGGATGATTGTCATCGCCGACCTCACGTCAGAGCAAACCGTGTCGGGATCGGTGGCTTACAACACCCCCCAAACGTCCGCGGAATGGATCGAAGAAGCTCCCTCCTCCGCCAGCCGCCAACAGTTGACACTGGCAGACTTCGGTACGGCGCAGTTCAGCGACCTCGCAGTGAGCGGCTCCACCAGCGTCCTCTCTCCCGTGGATATGGTCGACGCGAGCGACCGCGTCATCGCTTCTCCGGGAGCAATATCGAATGATTCTTTTTCGATCGCTTATGACGGTGAGGTGGATACATCAGGCCCTACGTCAGCACAAACGACATCGCGGCACGGCTACTGGCTGGTCGGATCCGACGGTGGGATCTTTACCTTCGGATCGGCGCAGTTCTACGGCTCGACGGGTTCCCTCGACCTTCAACGTCCCGTGGTCGGCATGACGCCAACCGGCACCCGCGGCGGTTACTGGCTGGTCGCCTCGGACGGAGGCATATTCTCGTTCGGCAATGCCGGCTATTTCGGTTCGATTCCCGGGCTCGGGATCGCTCCGGCCGGAGCGTCGGGCACGGCCAAAAAGTTGAATGCGCCGGTCGTCGGCATGGTTCCCTCCTCTGATGACGGGGGCTATTTCATGGTGGCGTCCGATGGTGGCGTTTTTGCTTTCGGGGACGCTAAGTTCGAGGGATCCTGTCCCGGCATCGGAGGTTGTTCGGGTCCAGCCGTTGCGGTGGTGCCAGACGCCACCGGAGACGGCTACTGGCTGGTCACCGCCACCGGAAACGTCTACACGTTCGGCGACGCCAGCTACTACGGGGCACCCGGACAGCAGAGCACACCTGTCACCTCGGCAGTGAGGACCGCTGATGGAAAGGGCTATTGGATCCTCTTTGCCAACGGCACGGTTGACGCCTACGGCGATGCGACGAGCTTGGGTGCACCTGTTGGTCAGACGGGAGGGCTGAACCCAGCCTCCGCAATATTCGCGACGTCAGACGGCGCAGGCTATTGGGTCTCCACTGCTTCCGGCGCCGTCTACAGCTACGGGGATGCCCCGAACGACGGGGGCATGGCTGGCGGTCAGCTGAACGGGGCGATCATTTCCGCGACCGGCTTCTAAAGTTCGGGGCACGCCCTTGGCGCACACGTCACTTGCAGTCCTGCTTCATGCGACCACCCCCGCACGTCGCAACTCTTCGATGCGCACGGAAGGCAGTCCCGCGTCGGCCAGGACCTGGTCCGTGTGCTGCCCCGGGAAGCAAGGGGCCTCCGGGGTCGGGATCGCCGTCCTACTGAATCGGGGGGTGGGTCCCGGCTGGACCACGCCGTTGATGTCCACGAAAGTGCCCCGTTCCCTCATGTGGGGATGGCAAGCTGCCTCCCCGGGCGTGAGCACCGGGCATACGCAGGCGTCAGCACCTTCAAAGATTGCCGACCATTCGTCCAACGTGCGCGTGGCCACTGCGGCGGCCACCGTCTTCTTGTTCGATGGCCAACGGTCCCTATCCCACTGCGGTCCCATCGCCTCCGGATCAAGTCCGAGGCCGTCTAAGAGTTCGGCATAGAACTCAGGCTCGATGGCGCCTACGCTCAGATAGCGACCGTCCGCGGTGCTGTAGACGCCATAGAAGTGGGCGGCGCCGTCGAGAAAGTTCGTCCCCCTCGGACCCCATTGTCCGCGCAGGCTTCCAGAAATGAAGGGCGCCATGACCAAAGCGGACCCGTCCACCATAGCGGCGTCGATCACCTGGCCCTGCCCGCTGGTGCGGGCTTCGTAGGCGGCGCATATCGCCCCGAACGCGAGGAGAATACCTCCCCCGGCGAAATCCCCCAGCACGTTGAGGGGAGCTTGTGGGGCCTGACCCGCCCCACCGAGGAGGTCGAGACCCCCGGACAGCGAGATGTAGTTGATGTCATGGCCGGCGCGCTGCGCCCACGGCCCATCCTGACCCCAACCGGTCATGCGGGCGAAGATCAGCGCGGGGTTGGCGGCGAGACAAGGCTCTGGGCCAATGCCCAGTCGTTCCACGACGCCAGGGCGGAACGGGTCGATAAAGACGTCGCACTGCTCCACGAGTGTGAGCACCACCGCCACACTGTCAGGGTCGCGGAGGTTCACGGCAACCGATCGCTTGCCCCGATTCATCAGATCGGTAGCAACTTGGTCACGATCCCACGCCATCGCCTGCTCCACACGGTCAACCTTCACCACGGTCGCCCCCATGTCAGCCAGCAGCATGCCCGCGAAGGGCCCTGGCCCTTGGCCAGCCAGTTCGAGTACCGCCAGGCCCGCGAGCGGTCCTGCGGGCCTCCCAGGATCGGGGCGGTTCATCGTTCAGCCAGGGGGCACCGACGGCGAGCGGCAGACTTGTTGGAAGGCCTCTCCTCACAAATCCAGCGCTCGGTTGGCTGCCCAACCTGACTTCGACCGTCGTGCCCTCGCAAAGGTCCTCCACTCATCACTCGTACCAGGCGCCATACTTCTACACGGCCCACCCATCCACCATGGTGCCAGGCTGCGCTTGCCGAGCTGAGCGAGGAAGGGCCCCTTAGTTGGGGAAGGCTACTTGTCCAACCCGAGCCATTAACGCCACCGGCAGAGCTGCCCGCCGGACGGTGAGGAGCGCGGGACGGAACGCATTGCCTGATCCTTTAGCTCCGCACTATCTTTTGGTTCGGGATGCAAATCGGGGATATGACGATTGAAGGAGTGTCGGACGGGAGCCTCCTGGCACCTGCGACCGCCATGTTCAACAAGACCGACCAGGACTGGCTCCAACACTCCCAGTTCCTCGACAAAGACGGCATGCTCACTTTCGAAATGGGTGGGTTCCTCGTGCGCAACGGAGACCGGATCGCCCTGGTCGATACCGGCATAGGTCCGCACGCTGATGCGGCACGGACGGGAACGCTGATGATCAACCTGATTGCCCTGGGAATTCACCCTTCGGAGGTCACCGACATCATCTTGACTCATCTCCACTTCGATCATCTCGGATGGGCCACCGACGGAGAGCGTCGCCTCTTCGAAAACGCCACTTACCGTTGCCACGAGGCGGACTGGCAGTTCTTCATGGGATCCGTGCCGTTCGACGACAGCCTGGCCGTTTCCTTCATGGGCGGCCGTCCCTCGTCGCAGCTGCTCCCCCCCATGGCCGACCGTCTCGAGACCTGGAGCGGAGACGAAACAATCCTTCCGGGCCTGGACGTCCGGACTGCTCCGGGTCACACGCCAGGCAGCTCGGTCATCGTGCTGTCATCCGGAACGGAACGTGCAATGCTCCTCGGTGACGTCGTACACTGCCCGGCCGAGCTACTCAGCGACGACTGGGAATCGATCAGTGACGTCGACAGGCAATTGGCACTGCGGTCACGGGAAGCTTTGGCGAGGGAACTTGAAGGATCCGATATACCGGCGGCAGCCACCCACTTCCCCGGGCTCCAGTTCGGTCGACTCCTCGCCGCCGAGGGACGCCGTCAATGGGTATTCGACTGACGAAACTCGAACTCTCGGCGCCGCGTCCGCAGCCCCGGGAGTCACACCATCGGTCCGCTCTGCAAGTCAGGAACAGTCAGTCCTCGAGCTGGTCCACCGGTATCGATCGCTCCATCATTCCGAACGTCTCCTCACCGTCCCAGCGGTAGCGAACTCCCGCCTGCTGGAGGGCAGGCGCGAACTCATGGTGCGTACCCCCGGCCAGGCACGCCGAGAGGATCGTCTCACCTTCGATATGGATGTCGCCGTCTTCTGTCCGCAGGGTGAGTGCCACGTCCTCCCCGTTGGGCTGCAGGCGCCGCAACCAGGGCGCATCGACGATGGTCGCCGGGATCATGCGCTCGCCATCGAATACGTACCCTTCGTTGTAGGTCGGCTGGCCGTCGGCTCGCTGCGGGAACGCGAGGGCACCGAATCCCCGTCCGCTGGGGAACAGCGCGCTCGGCCAGCAGTGACCCCAGAAGCCACCCACCTCGCGTAGCCCCTGTCGATGGATGCGTAGTCCCGTCCCCGTGAAGTTCCACTCTTCGTCACCCAGGCGAACCGAACCTCGTGACGTGCAGAGCTGTTCGTAGCGGGGAGAGATAAATGCGCCGGCGAAGCCCTCGTCGAAGAGCTCCTTTGCCTCCTTGCTGAGAGTGCCCGATACCCATGCAGGTGCTGCAGTGGTCAACTCCACCTCGACCCGTAGTGGAACCTTGGACCCGCTGAGATCGCCCTTGGCCAGGGCGACTGCGGTGGTGTCGAGGGCCGTGCCGTCATAGGTCATGGTCAACGTCTTGAAGGGCTCCACGCAGTGGAATTCGAGGCCTCCGGCCGCGAAGGTGCGACAGATGCCATCGTCGTCTACCGGTGAGCGTCCTTCACCTGAGCCCCGAACGACGGCCGCCCGGCCGTCGGGAAGGCCGAGGTTCACCTGGAGATCGCGCTTCCCCCAGGACTCGGCCACCGCTTCGATGCCCACTCGGGGGAGCCCGATCACGCCCTGATCGTCGGAGACCCAGACCGAAGCGCTTTCACGGAACTGCGGATCGTCGGGACACTTCGCCAAGAAGAAGTCCTTCGAGGCTTCCATGCCGCTGGTGAGATCGATTGCCATGCCATCCTCCCGGATCGCTCGTGTGGTGGCCGCCCGCAAGCGCGCCGCAACGTTGTGGGTACAGGACTACGCGACCTCTTCCGGATGCATCGTCAGTTCGCGTCGAGCCGCGAACCCGCATAGCCGAGCCCGGTTGTTGTCGTTGGACACCCCGCCGCTCATCGAACCGCTCGATCCGGAGAGCCCTGTGGTACGTCCTGGGACGCTGATGAGTCGACGGAGGCACCGACTGCTCGCAAGCAGAATCGTACGACTCTGTCCCTTGTCTCTCGTTTCCGCTGCGGGAACCCGGACCAGTGCGCCTCGACGACACCCCACACGACGTCGTGAATCGAACGGGCATCGGGCTCGGGGTTGACCTCGGTGAACACGCCACCTTCTTGGCCCATCCGGAGCTGCTCAATGAGAGGAGCCAGCATCACGTCGAACGCAAGCTGGAGTTCGGCGGGCGTCTCTTTCCGCCGAAGCTGGGCTTCTGTCGAGAGAACCTGCAAATTGGCGGCGATCCGCCGGTCGAATGCGAGGTCCAGGCGGCCGTCTATCCAGGCGATCACGGCCGTGATCGGGTCGGTTGTCGGCGCCATCCTCCGCCTCAGGCGCTCGGCTTCTTCGACGGCGGCTCTCGTGAACATTGCCAACACGAGCTCGTCCTTGGACGCGAAGTGACGATAGAAGGCCCTCGTTCCGAGGTTCGCCTGCGCCAGGACGTCACGGACGGTCATGCCGGACACGCCCTTGACATGGAGGACGCCACGAGCCGCCTCGAGAAGGAGCCCTTCCTCCTCGAGATCCTGCTCGAGGTCCTTCTCGAGGCGCGCCCGCCGGTGGCTCACAGGAGAGATGTCAACCACCGCTTCTCGGTCAACCCCGACAGCGATGACATCGGGTGACGTGCGCTGACTGGTGAAAGTAAATTCGACACAAATCGTCCAGACCTCGAGCGCCGGGAAAACACTGTTTACGAAAGCGAAAATTATTCTGATCCAGCCTCTAGGGCGGAGTCAACCAGGACGGAGAATGACGGTCATTCGTCGATGCTGATCGCGCCTTCGGGGCACGTGGCGACTGCCTTGCGGACCAGATCGTGCAACTCGGCCGGGACGTCTGGCGACTCGACATATGCGTGTCCGTCGTCGTGGCGGAGGAGGAAGATCCCGGGCGCCGCGAGGGCGCAGAGCGTGTGGCCCTGGCAGACGTCCGGATCGATGCGCACCTGCATGACGCTCCCCCTTTATCGGCTCGCCGACGAGGGCCCGTACAGCGTGGACCCCCAGCGGTCAATGACCTGTTCCAACGGCCGCCCCCGGGGTTTGCCCGGGGAGAACGTCGCCGGAAGGTGCTGGTAACCGTTGATGGTGCCGATGTCCTCATAACGGACCGCACCACCCGGGTCCAGCCGGTAGTCCGGCAGGCGCTCGAGAATGACGGTCAGCATCGTCTTGAATGTCATCCGCGCCAGATTCGATCCGATACACCTGTGGACGCCCAGCCCGAAGCCAGCGTGGCGGTTTGGGAAGCGATCGAGTGCGATCTCGTCGGGCCTCTCGAACGCCTCTGGGTCGTGGTTGGCCAGACCGTAGGCCATCCACACCCGATCGCCCGAGCGGAAGGCGTGACCCCCGATTTCGCAGTCACGAGTGATCGTCCGTCCGCCGCCCTGTGCGGGAGTGGTGAAGCGCACGAACTCCTCGGTGGCGGTATCGAGCAATTCGGGATCGTCCAGCAGACGTCGGCGCTGGTCGGGATGGTCGTCGAGCCAGGTCAGCGCATGGGAGGTGAGCGAGGTCGTCGTGTCGAACCCACCCCCGATGAGTAGGGAGAGCGTACCGAGAATATCGTCGTCCACGAATGGAGAACCGGCTGTCTGCGCCTCGAGCAATGCCGTGAGCATGCCTGGACGGGGACTGGTGCGCGCGCGTTCCATCTCCTCTGCCAATCGGGCGCCCATCTGCATGGCTTGGGCCAACACCCGAGGGAAGTCGGGGCTAGAGGGCGGCGTATAGACCAGCGCGTGGGCTGGTTCGCAGTAAATGACCCAGTCGGTGAGCGGGAAGCCCAGCATGCCCATGGTGAGGACGGCTGGGACAATGTTGGCGAGGTCGTCCACGAAGTCGAGCCGACCCGTCTCGATCACCTCATCGATACATGCGTGGCTGAGCTCCCTGATCATCGGCCGCCACCGCTCAACAGCGGCCGGAGAGAGGAACGGGTTGAGCACGCGCCGGTACTCGAGCTGGTCTGGCGGGTCCATCTCAATGAAGCCACCCCGGCTTGTGGCTCCTTGTGGCGACGGTATTGCGATGCCCTGGTACCCGTTCCGGACTCCCATCGGATCATGGTCGTTGGAGAGCAGCTCGGGATGTTTCGCCATCTCCCCGATCAGCTCCCGCCCGCTGATGACCCAGTAGCCCCCGTATCGCTCCGTCCACGCCGCCGGGCACCGGGAGCGGATGTCGTGGCTGATCTCCGGGAAAGAGGCCTTGTACTCAGTTGAATGTTGATCAAAGTTCACAACGGTACGGCTGTCCATCAGTCCCCCCTCTTGCACCTGATGACAGTACAACGATCTCGACCAGGTGGACCGAGCCGAGCACGCATGAGCCGATCGTCGGCGGAGTTACCCGATCTCCTTGGACCTGGCGGGATATCGGCAATCAACGGGAACCAACGCCGTCCAGTGGAATGGCAAACCTGTCGTGGTAGAAGGCAAACTCAGAGCGGAGTGACTCCACATTGAGGCCGTATGTCGTCGGATCGGGTGGTGGCCCGTGGCGGCGGTCCTTCGAGCTTTCCTTCGACCACTCCAGCATCTGCTGGCGAGTTCCGGCGTCAATTTCGTCCCCCAAGTTGCGGTACAACTTCTCCACTGCAGCGATTGGATCAGATTGGATTTCACTGAAGGAGACGTCAAAGAATCTGCACTCTCTGCCAGAGCCGCGGAACTCGACCAACCGTCGCAACGACTCGCGCCACAGCCCGACTTCGTGCCGTCCCAGGGCATGAAGATCAAGCGTTTCGACGACTGGCTTGGACAGCGCTTCCTTCAAGGCGCAGAGGGAAGGCAGAACACTGCCGATGTCGCGGTGCGTCATCACGAACCGCGCGTCGGGATACACCTCGTCGAGGGCACTAATGCTCGCCGTGTGCGCCGGACTCTTCAACCACCATCGCGTCGGGGGACAGTGCCACTGAAGCAGCTTGAGAACCCGCTCATGGTATCGATACGCCGGAGCCATATCGCATGACAGCAACCAATCGGTGTAGCTGGGCAGGAGGGCCATCCCCTCAAATACCTCAGAGCGAAAATCCAAGGCCATGATGAGGATGCACTCTTGGGGGCCGGTTGCGGAGGTCGGCAGCATGCCCGCGAAATCCGGGAACATCTGGTTCGACATGTCGATTCCCGTCTGGGTCTGGGCGATACGAGGATCGAAGTCTTCTGTTGCTGTTTCCGGTGGAGGGCATGGTGAACTCGCTTCCCATGTGCGCAGCGAGCGGCGCGAGCGATCGCAGGCCAGCAAGAAGCTCAGCGCTGTTGATCCGGTGCGAGGCATACCCAATCCGAAAAGGGGCGCGACTATCCGTTCATCGCCGATCTCGGGGTGAAGCCGATACCATTTTTCGACCTCGAGACGGTTAACCAGGTATCCGACAATCTGATCGGAATACACGTGCCGACCGAGTTCATTCAAGGATCCTTCTGTCGACAGCGAACGCGTAAGGACCTCGAGGCCCTCGCGCCACGTATCCGGGCCGAAATCGTCGCATCCGGCACGGGCACAGGCCTCCTCGACCAGTTCGTCGGCGAGAATCATGAGGGATGCGCCGATAGTGAAAACATTGTTGTCAGTCTGTACGATCTGGAATGCGGCTGCAACCCGTTGGCGTCACCAGTCTTGGGGACTCAGCCCGTGACCGACACGTTCCAGTAGTTCAAGATCCCTCCGACGTAGGGGATGTTCTCAATGTTCTTCACGTTCTTGGACGCCCCCGTCACGATCGGCGCAAAGTCGACGTAGATCGAGAGGGCGTTCTTGATGACGAAGTCCTGAATGGTGGTCCATACTTTCTTGAGCTTCGGACTGCTCGGCGGGAGCGCCTCGACCTCCTTTGTCAGTGCGTTGAGGGTGGGGTTGTCGTAGTTGCACAGGTCACCCACGTCGCCGGGGATGTACTGGGTGGTGAGCTTTTGGATCCCCGGCAATCCCTCTGGGTTGAGGCCCATTGCGGCCTTGTTGTCGGTGTACAGGTCAGTGACGTAATTCGACGCCTGGACGATCTGGAGCGACACGCCGATCTGCTTCCACTGCTGTTGGAGCACCGTGGCCAGCTGATCGTTCTGGGGTTCGGGCAGCGGCATGAGGGTCGTAGAGAAGCCATGGGGATACCCGGCCTGAGCCAGCAGCTGCTTCGCTTTCTTCAGATTGAAGGCGTAGACGTTGGTCAGCGATTTGTCATACAAAGAAGACGAGGTCGGGAAGATGCTCCAGGCCGGTTCGCCCTTGCCGAAGAGGAGGGCGTTGTTGATCGCCGTCCGGTTGGTGGCGAAGTTGAGAGCCTGGCGGACCTTGACGTTGGCCAGTGGTCCCGAGGCCTTGCAGATGGGGACGAAGAAGTAGCTGGCGTCGGGGAACAGCGAACTGGTCTGCAGGCTGGTCTGGGCATCCAAGGCCGGGATGTCATTGTCAGGGATGCCCTCGACCTCCACGAGCCCCGACTCGAGAGAGGTGAGCTGCTGGGGTCCATTGGGAACGTTGACGAATGTGAGGCCCGAGAGGTGGATGGCGCTGGCGTCCCAGTAGCGGGGATTCTTCGTCATAACGATGCTTTGGCCCTGGGCGTAGCTCTTCAGGATGAACGGGCCGGCGCCGACCACGTTGAGGTTCGGGTTCGCCGAAGCGGAGCCCGTGGGCAGGGCCATGAACGACTCCTGGTCGGCCAGGAGCGGGTAGAAGGTGCTGGCCACCTGCTGGGAGAAGTTGATGACCAGCGTGTCGGTTCCAGTGACGTCGATGGATGAAATGTCAGCCATGGACTGGTCCCACACCCCGGGGTGCGGGTTGGTCAGGT
>Ga0181531_10000821_pt1 | contig 20301 bp, 20 predicted proteins | sample PEATcosm2014_Bin_38_FD_119743 | JGI IMG/M metagenome (GOLD analysis project Ga0181531, IMG submission 119743) | Peatland microbial communities from MTU Mesocosm Facility, Houghton, MI, USA - PEATcosm2014_Bin11_10_metaG | ecosystem: Environmental > Terrestrial > Soil > Wetlands > Peat | place... | reverse complement strand
TGGTTCAGGGCGGGTAGTTAGCGCGGGGGGTTAGGGGGTCGCGCCAGATTGGGTCGTCGGGGGGGAAGTCGGCGTCAGTTTTGACCGGGCCGTAGCCTAGGAGGAGGTCGGGGACCAGGTTGTAATCGACCTCGATGTCGAAGTGGTTGAGGGTGACGAAGAAGAATTCGGAGGCGTCTTTTTCCTGGTCGGGGTCAGCGGTGAGTTCGTTGTCGAGGAAGGTGGAGATTTCGCGGCGCAGTGAGGTGCGATCCGGGTGTTTTTTGATCTGGTCGTTGAGGGCCTCGATGAGGGGGAGGCGGCGGGGGTCGGCGCGGAGCTGGGGCGAGACCTGGCCGCGGATCGGGGCGGGGCCGGCGGCGAGGCCGGCTTCGAGGGCGATGATTTGGCAGATGGCGGTGGCGAGGCGGATGAAGGAGGTGACGGGGTCGGTGGGTTTGCGGGAGGCGGTTGTCGGGGATCTGACCGTTTCGCGCGGGATGGCTGCCGGTTCCGGTGGGAGTTCCGTGGCCTGGGGCTCGGAGGGAGGAGCCTCGGGCTGCTCTTCGGGCGCTTCGGGTTCGGCCAGTTCGGCGAGGGCGCGGGCGGCCGTGGCGCGGGCCAGCTGCATGCCGAGCTCGGCCAGTTCCGCCAACATGCGCTGGTGGCGCGCGAGGCGGGCGGCTGGGTCTTCCGGCTCGATGGGTGGGGTTGCGTTCAGTTGACTAACTCTCTTGGGTAGGCTTTGTAACTTAACGCGGGTTGGATGGATCTGGCAAGCACTTTTTTTCTTTCCGTGCGGAATTTTATCCTTGCATGGGAGGGGCGGACGGGTGGCCAGGCCGGGAGGTGGAGAATAGGGGTGGGCGTTGGGGTGATCGGGGCGACGCGGCGGCACCCGGCCCCGCATCGCTTCAAGGGCGATGCGGGCTACGGCTTGCTCATGATTTTTATGGCTTCGCCGTTTCCCCCGCCCACTCTTAATGAACGGGGTCTGGGGCCGTCGTGCGCAGCACGCGGTCGCGTGACGGCCCCAGCGGGGTCCAGGGGCAGAGCCCCTGGCCTTTCTGGTCTTAAATTTCGCACCTGTTGGGCTTGCCCCGGGCACCGGCGGAGTGCGCACGCGGGCGTGAGCATGCGCCATGAAATTTCAGCTTCTCCGCCCAACGTTCGCCACGATCGGGGGTTTGAATTGCGATCGACGCAATGCAGGCGGAGTGCAGCCGATGACGCAGCAGGATTTCGAACGCAAGCTGGACGAGGTGGACAAGTTGTTGAACGATCCGGAGGTTCCGCTGGAACCAAGCCGGGTATGGTCGCTGCTCGCCGAAGTGAAGCAACACGATATGGTGCGGTACGCGAAGGCGCGGTAGGCATCGCTTCGGTGATGACCTCGCGAAACATCTTCCTGCTCGCCGCGACGCTGCTGAGTGCGGGCTGCGGCAATGGCGGATCGTTGTGTCATCAGTTCGAACTGCCCGCCGGCGTGCCGGCCGCGAACATCGAGACCCTGAATAAAGTTTGCGGCGCGCCGCGGCGCAACGTGGTGCCCGCCGCGGCCGAGGCCGGGAATGTGTGGCCGCAAGCGCCGGAGCACGTGCCGACCTCGCTCGATTTACTGCGCGAAACGACGCTGTCCGGGCCGGCCGCTGCTGCCCAAACACGCCGCCATGCACGCGGTTACGGGCTTTGCCGTCCAATTTCCCGCGCGGCCGGCGTAGCCACGGCCGGCGCACCGGCGGCGCCCCCCGGCGTTGCGCTCGGGCTTTGCTATGCGCCCGTCGTTCGCGGCGCAACCTCCGGCCGGACCGGACCGGCCTAGGGGCGCGAGTCGTTCATTCTACGGCGTTCGGGCAGTATGGATTTAGTGGGCTAAAGCCCACCCTACGACTCCGGCAATTCGGGCGGTTGGTATCAGGCGGCCTTCGCCGTTGCCTCGTAGCGGCGCAGGATTTCCTCGTAGATTCGGAACTGCACCGCGCGTGTCAGCTTCAGTGGCTGCCCTTGCACCAGGTCGTCGTTGCCTTGAATGCAGTCGCGCACATCCAGCAACGACACGGCGGGGAACGGCGCCACCGCCGCGCGCACCATGCGATTGATACGTTTGCATATCTCGGCCGGTCCGAGCTGGCCATCCGGCCGCATCGTCACCTCGTTCGCCAGCAGTACGAACACGCGGGTGCCGGCGGGCACCTGGCGCAGCATGTCGGCAATGTTACGGTGCAGCAGATCCTCCGGCGTCGCCCCGACATAGTCGAATTCCGCCCGCAGAAAATCCAGCGCGGCCGGGTCCACGCCGGCTTCAGCCGCGTCCCAATTGCGCGCATCGAGGGCGTCGCGCCCAAGCTTGCGCACCATCCTGGCGTGTGCGCCCGGATTGAATTGCACCGGGATCAGCGCGCCGGATGCCCTGTGCCGGTAAAGAATGCCGCCGAGTTCGGTCCAGAAATTCAGCACCCAGAGGCCGCGCCGGCCCGCGGTTGCGCGGGTAATGAACGAGCCGAAATCCGCCTCCTGGTAGCCCAGCGCCAGCAGCGCCGCCCGCGCCGCCGGTGGCACGCCATGGATCGCATAGTTGGCAAATACCGTGTGATGCAGCGCCATGGTGCGGCCGTCGCGCACCGTATCGAATTCCTCGTGCACCGTCTCTGCGACGGTTGCGAAATAATGTGCCATCGGCCGCACATGGCAGGCGCCGCGCATATAAACGTCGTCCAGCAGCAGCGCGCGCGCCGCGGTAGGTGCGGCACCTGGGCCGGAAACGTTGATCCAGTCCACCGTGCTTGTGTCGCCGACGACGTCGCTGAGCACCTCGCCGACGACATCGAGCCGCGGGCGCCCCAGCCGCTGATAAAGCCAGCTCTCGACGCCCATGTTGAGGATCCGGCAGGAGAAGCAGAATTGCAGCAGCGTCTTCGGCTCGCCGCGGGCATGGCGCAGCACGAACAGGCCGCAATAGCCATAATCCCCATAATTGTCGCGCACGCGCAGGATGCCGCCGTACTGGTTATGGTCGCGCAGCACCGCGGTTAGCGCGGCGCGCGCCTCATCCGGGTTTTCCGGCAGGCGCCGCTTGCAGAAATTCAGCTGGTTCGTGCGGTTGATCAGTTCGATGGCGCGATCCAGATGCCGCGCCACGTCGAAATCGATTTCAACGGTGATGTTGCTGGCACGCAGGAAGTCGGTGGCATCGCCGGCGGCGGCCGCCTCGGTCTGCCGCCGTTGCAGAAGGCGGTACTGCGCGAGCCGGGTCAGCGCGGCATCGTCCTTGCCGCGCAATAATGGATTTTCCAGCAGGCCGGGCAGGATTTCCGGCCCGGCGAGCTGGATGCCGGCGACGAAATGCCGCGCCTCGGCGAGATTGTGCGGATTATCGTCAATGAACAGCACGGTGGGGGCGCGCAGTTGCACGGCCTCCACCAGCGCCGCGAGGCGGGGTCCCTTGGGGCCCCAGTCGATGCTGGGAAACACGAAATACTCCCACAGGCCGTGCCGCTGCAGCTCGGCGCGCACCGCGGCTTCATCGTTCTTCGAACAAATCGAGCTCACGATGCCGCGCTGCGCCAGCGCGATGACCGCGTCATGCAGATCCTGGCGGTATTCGATGCCGCCTTCGCTGAGCGTGCCGTGCCAGAACGTCTCGTCCAGGTCCCACACGACCAGGCGAACCGGCTCAGGCAAAGGGGCGTTCATAAAATGGTGCCTCTATCATCGGCAGGTCATATAACCTGCCTCGGTACGTACTGCCAGATCGTAGCCGCGCAGCGCTAATGGGGGTCTGGGGCCGCCGGCCCCAGCGGGGGGTCCAGGGGGGCAGAGCCCCCTGGCCTTCTCTCAAATGCCCAGGACCCCCGCGTCGGCGTTCAATCATCATCCAGTGGGAGGCTGGAAGGCGGCCGGTGCAGAAAATACGCGGCATTCCATTTCGCCGGGATGACCGAAAAGCCGCGCGGTGTCGTCAGGGTGAAGAACGCGGAGAGATCGGTCGCGAAGGCGTCGGCGTAGTAGCCGGGGCCGATCCTGCCAAGACCATAATTGGCCTCGATGAAGCTCAGGATGCTGCCGAAATCGTGCGGGTCGTTATCCACATAGCCGGCAGGCGTATAGGCGGAGACCACCAGCAGGGGCACGCGAAATCCGTAGGTGTAGCCTTCGCCCCAATGGCGGGTGGCCCAGCCGCCGACATGGTAGGGCGGCACGTGGTCGTACCAACCGCCCCAGTCGTCCCACGTAATGAAGATCGCGGTGTCGTTCCAGTAATTTTCGCCACCCGGGCAGGTGGCCTGGGTGCCGACGGCGTTGACGATCGAGGCGACCCAGGCGGGGCCGGTGGTGCCGGTGACGCCGGCATGGTCGGAATCCTGTGCATCGGGAATCACCCAGCTGACCTTCGCCAAACTGCAATCGCCGATGTCGGTCAGTATTTGCGCCTGTGCCGGTATCACATTGTTGACGTACTCGGGCCCGGTGCAGTTCGCGACCCCGCCTACGGTTTGCGCGACACAGATATTCTTGATGGCGGCGGGCGCGTTCCAGATAGATCTGACCGGATTTGTATCGAGGTAGTAGCGCCAACCGAGGCCGGCGCCTTCAAGCAATTCGGCCATCGTGGGGCGGTCGAAGCAGGGAAAAACCGGGGGGAAGCTTGCCTCGTTGCCCAGCGCATCGATCACGGCGACGCGTTGACCGCGTTCGGCGGCGCAGCCGGCGCCGCCGCCGGCGCCGACGAGCGCCATGTTCTCCGCGGCAAATAGCCGCGATGTCTCGCTGGGCGCCGAAGTGCCGCCGAAGATGAACTGGTGGGCGGGGAAGCTCGGCCCCTGGTTGGTCTGGAACATCCGGTTGGCGAAACCATATTGCTTGGCGATATCGAAATACGGCTGAATGACGCCGGTCGAATTGTCAGCGAAACGGAACGCCGGTTCGAGGGGTACGGCGCAATCGCTGATAAGCGTTGTCTGCTGGCGGTCCGCGCCATCCATCTTGCCGCGGTCGTACATGAAGGTAAACGCCTGATGCGAGTGGTCGACGTCATAACAGCCATTGATGGGGGTCGCCTTCAAGGTCACCGTGCGGCCTGTCGAGTCGATGCCTGATGTTGCGATATCGACACCGGGCTCGAAAGTTGGATTGCTGCCGAAAAGATTGTCCGGCGTGCGGTTTTCCTGGAAGACGATGATGACATGGGAGAATGGTGGGGTGGCATGGGCGCCGCTCGGCGCCATGATGCCGCACAGCGTGATGGCCAGGGATGCGGCGAGAGCGAGGGGGGCGTGGTGATGCATGGATCGGTGTCCGCGGTTCGCCCCCGGGCGGGAAGGTCGCATGAGGGGGTGGGGCGGTCAACCGGCGCCGGGCTTTGGCGCGATCGGGCGGCGGGGGCCGCCGCCGGATCACAGGGACGTTGACGCGGAGGCCAATTTGGCAAATTCTACCGCTTGAGGGCCTTTCATATCGGACATTTCGAATTCGAGTGTGGCACGTTGCCGCGGCCCGAGCGCCGGACCTTTCAATGTATGGAGATTTTCAGGATGACCTCGCTGCGTAAACTGGCTGCCCTCACGGTGGCCGCCGCATTGACCGCCATGGGCCCGACCGGGCCGGGCCAGGCGGCCCCGGCCGGCGACGGCGCTTACCATATGTTACAAACGCCGGAGCAGATGGCGCGGACCGGGCGAGTGCCGCATCGCGGCAGCGGGGAGATGGAGTATTTCGGCGGGTCGGTATTTTCGAAGGTCCGCGTCGTCTCGGTGCTCTGGGGCTCCGGTGTCAATTCGCAGACGGTCGCCGATGCGCCCGGGTTTCTGGGCGCGCTGGTGAACAGCACCTTTGTCGATCAGATGTCGATCTATGCCACCGACCTCACGGGCGTGAACGGACACCAGGGCACCGACCAGACGATTAGCCGCGGCACGTTTTTCGGGCAGGTGCAGATCGCGCCGAAGAACCAGGCGTTGACATTGACCGACAAGGCGGTGCGCAAGGAGATTTCGTACCAGATCCGTGCGGGCAAGCTGCCGGCGAACGATCTCAACACGCTCTACATGATCTATTTTCCGCAGGACATCACGATCAAGCTGGGCAAATCGGCGTCCTGCGTGGCGTTTGGGGCGTATCATGAGGCGGTATCGAGCACCGTGACGCCGGACAATATCTTCTATGCCGTGATGCCGGATTGCGGTGGCGGGTTCGGCTACCTGACGTTCGCGTCTTCGCATGAATTCGCCGAGGCGACGACGGACAACATTCCGACACCTGGTTCACACCCGAAATACCCGCAGGCGTGGAATACGTCGGACGGCTACGAGATCGCCGATCTGTGCGAGAGCGTGGCGCCGGGGATATTGACGGGGGGAGCTAACAGCTACGAAGTGACGCAGGTCTACCTCAATACGACGGGGGCTTGTAGCACGGGAAGCTATACTAGCCCGTGACGCACTTCGCGCGGTTCGAAAGGCCAAGGGCTCCGCCCCTGGACCCCGCTGGGGCCGGGGGCCCCAGACCCCGATTCATTTAAGAATCGTTTGGGGAAACGGCGAAGCCTGAAAAACCCAGGTCGGATTACTGGCTTCGCCACGAGAACAAGGAAAAGCCGCGCAGCGCTAATGGGGGTCTGGGGCCGTCGTGCGCAGCACGCCCAGGCGTGACGGCCCAAGCTTGGTCCAGGGGCAGAGCCCCGGCCTTTCTTAGCTTACGGCTCGAATTCGCCGAAATCCTCGGGGGCAAATTTCGCGGTGCCGGCCCAGTCCGCGGGCAGCAGGCCGCGGCGAACGTAGCGATGGAATGACGAGTGCGGCCATTCCGATGCGCGCGCGACGAGGTTGTGCATGATCGGATTGCCATGAATATACTCGGTGTGGCGGGCGAAGTCGGCCTCGTCGCGTATCATGTGTTCCCAATAACGTTCCTGCCACAGGGCGTATTCGCTGCGCGCGTCGCGCGGCGCCGATGGATTGGCGGTGGTGACGGCGATCGTAAAACCGCTATTGATGTGGCGCCACCGGGCAGGAAAATCGCTATCGCCCTCCGGCATTGTCAGGATCGCGTGCAGATGGTTGGGGAGAATGACGATTGCCTCGATCTTGAATGGGGCGCGGGTGCGGGCGTCACGCATGGCCTTGGTTAGCGCGGGCATGTGATCGACCAGGGCGGAGGATTGGTGGTCCGCGAGAGACAACGTGAAGAAGAACGTTCCGCCAGGGCGGAAATTGTGGCGATGCCGCACCATGGGTGGTTTCCCGCTTAAATGTTGTGGGCGGAGCTTGGCGGCTCAGTTTGGCAAAGCGGGAGCAGGTCGTAAAGTATCGGGTTGCGGAACTTGCGTACGCAAGCGAAGCCTGGGACCGAGGCGCCCGCATGGCCGGGCGAAGCACTCGTCCTGTCCGATCGTTCTCGAATATGCTTCAAGGCTTCCTGGCTTGCCATAATTCGATCTTGGTTCCGTCGGGATCCAGGATCCAGGCAAACCTGCCGCTCGGGTCCTTGTCGTCGCGCTTGAGGACTGCGACTTTTCTGGCCGCCAGCTTCGCCAGTAGCGCGTCCAGGTCATCGACCGCGAAATCCAGCATGAATTCACGCGTTGATGGCGCCATATAGTCGGTTGTTTCAGGAAACGGACTCCACACGGCGACTTTTGGATGATGCGGCGCGTCGTAGCTCAGTGCCGCGCCACCCCAATCCTCGATCTTGAGTCCCAGTACATCGCGATACCAGGCAGCCAAGGCCTTGGGGTTTCGGCTCCTTACGAAAATGCCGCCAATGCCAGTGATGTGGCCCGGCGTCACGCCGTCGTTCGGCCGGCCGGCAGGGTCTGCACAAGCGCTACCCTGCGCCAGGAGCAGCGCGAACACGGCCGCCGCGCGGGGGGGGATTTTCGCGGTCATTACGGTTCTCCTCGGCCGCTGCAACCCCTCCGCTGCCGCTGAGCGGGTCCTTACGGGATGAACTTGTAAACCGTGCCTACATCGAAGTTGCCGCCGGTGAAATCCGTTCCGTAGCCGTTGCCGGCGCTGTCGAGCGCCATGCCGGCATACGGCGAATAGCCGCCGGTGGTGCCGTTGAACAGGTAGCTGGCGTACTGCACCCAGGTTCCGGCGCCGCCGGTGGGTGGGCTGATTACGAACAGGCCGCCGCTGCTGTTAACGTCGTTGCTGTTCAGCAGCGGGCCCCACAGACGGCCCGCTTTATCCATGGCGAGGTCGCCGAACGGGTTGCTGCCTTGCGCACCGCTAAACGTGAAGATCACCTGGTAGGTGTAGCCGGTGGGGCTGCCGGAGGATGGGGTCAGGGCGAATACCGTGCCGTTGCCCATTCCGGTGCCGCCGAACGTGGCGCCAAAAATGTCACCGCCGGAGCTTCCGACCATGGCGCCCTCGGGCGAGCCGCCGTCGGCGCCGCCCGCGAAGGCGTGCAGCTGGGTGAACGTCCAGCTGGTCTGGCCTGCCGCCGGCGGCGACAGTTTGAAGACGCTGCCGGCGTAGGGCGCGGTCGTGCTGGTGCTCGCGGTGCCATACAGGTTCCCCGCGTTGTCGATTACCAGGCCGCCGTAGGGCGTGCACCCCTCCGGGCCCTGAAAGCTGTAGAGTACGGACTCGGTCAGCGTCTTGGCGGCCAATTCGAAGACGGCACCCTGGTTGAATTGGCCACCGGAAGTCGTTACGCCGTAGAAGTTGCCCTTGCTGTCGACGGCGAGGCCGGCGAACGGTTGCGCACCGTCGGGGCCGGTGAAGCTGTAAAGCGTCTTCTTGACCCAGACATGCGTGTGCTTGGGGGGCTTGTCCAGCTTGAACACCGTGCCATCGCCATCGGCGCCGCCGAGGAAGGTGGTGCCGTACAGGTTGCCATCGCTGTCGGCGAGCAGGCCGCCGGTGGGCTCGGCGCCGTCCGCGCCGCCCTTGAAGGTGTACAGCACGGTTTGGGTCCAGCCGGTCTTGCCGGCGGCCGGCGCGAGCCGGAAGACGGCGCCGTCTGGGTAGGGGTGCTTGGTGGTGGCTTTGCCGCCGATCGAGAGGTCGCCGTAGAGGTTGCCCTTGGCGTCGAAGATCAGCCTTCCGTAGGGTTCGGCGCCTTCGTTGGTGTTGAAATTCAACAATGTCCTGACCGTTGGGTTGGCCCGCGACGTGACGGGCGGCAGCGCCACGGCGAGGCAGCTGGCGAGGATGGTGGTGAACGGACGCATGGTGTGGACCTTGCTTTAATTTTGGACCTTCTTAACCATTAACCTATAATTAGATACGATTGCAACGGAAAAGCACACGTTTTGCGGGTTTGGCGCGTAAAAATTAACAAAATTTTTTGCTTCTTTTTTTAAAAAGAAGTGCTTGTTCGTCCTTTTGTCTCAAAACAGATTGTGCGTTTCCCCGGAACGGGGCCCAATGGCTGGACCGATTTAGGCGCCGAGTGCCGATTCCAACCGCCCGAATTGCCGGTAGCGCCGGCAAGCAGCACGGTTCGTATTACTGCCTGGCGAGCCCGACCCGAGCCAACGTGCCGAGGATGCGCCCGCCCGCGCGCACCGTACCGCGAAAATTGCCCGCGACCTTCGATGCACCCGCCACGCGCCGATAATACGGCAGCGCAACCTCGCGCACGCGCAGGCCCGCGCGCGGGGCGCGTATCTGCATTTCCAAATTCCAGCCGTAAGTCATTTCCCGCATGCCCAGGCGCAGCAGATCGGCGACGCGCAGGGCGCGGAAGGCGCACATGTCGGTGTAGCGCGTGCCGGCAAGCACGCCCACGGCGCGGCCGATCATTTCGCCGGCCAAGACCTGGTGCCAGCCCATGCTGCCGGCCTCGCGGACCCCGCGCGTGCGGGTGGCCAGCACGAAATCGGCCTCGCCCGCTTCGATCGGCGCCACCAGCCTGGCGGCCAACTCCACGGCATCGGCACCGTCGCCGTCCATGAATAGCACCAGGTCAGCGCCGAGGTCGGCCGCTCGTTCCGCGCCGGTCAGGCACGCGCGGCCGTAGCCGCGCCTGGTTTCCTCGATGACCTCCGCCCCGAGCGCGCGCGCTTCGGCGACGGTGGCGTCCGTGCTGCCGCCATCGACGACGATGGCGCGCTCTACCACCGCGGGCGGCAGCCGCCGCAGCGTGTTGCCGATGGCGCCTTCCTCGTTCAGCACCGGGATTACGGCTATGATGCGCATGTTGTACCAAACCGCATTGAACGCTAGTCAGCAAGCTCTAAGAAAAAGAAGTTCTTTTTTGAAAAAAAAGAACCAAAAAACTTTTGTTCGTTTGGTTGACGCGGCTGATGCGAGCAGTACGTATTCACAATGAATAAAAGTTTTTTGTTTCTTTTTTTCAAAAAAGAAATACTTCCTTGCTTCGCCTACGAATTGGTCACAGGCTCCAGCGCAACCCGCAATTCTGGCACGGCTTGGGCGGCGCATCGCTCAACAGCGCGGCGCGGAATTCCTGGTACGCGGGACCGTTCCAGATTCCGTCCAAACTCTGCGTCGTGGCATCGCCGAGCGTATAATTCTCGTAGCCTCGCGCGGAGAACGGCGCGATGCAGCACGGCAGCGCGCGGCCGTTGGCGGTGAAATACATCAGGCTCCACGGCCGCCGGCATCCGGTCCATGGATTTTCGCCCTGCCGCTTCAGGCTCAGTCCGGGTTCGGTGGCGCCCGATGCGTCGAGCGAAACGGCCAGCTCACGGCCGATTTCCTGCGCCGCCGCGATCGCCGCCTGTTCGCTGGCCTGGGTCTGCTCGAACAGGCTGCTTTGCGCGCGTGCCATACCAAAGCCGCCTTCGTCGAACACCAGGCGTTGCAGGTGCACTTCGTGCACGCCCATGCGCGCCGCAAGCCGCACGAAATCCGGCAGTTGCGCGATCGTTTCCTTCAACCCCGTCAGCCACAGCGAGACACGTGGATTTTCCGCCCCGGCGGCACGCTGATATTCGGTCAGTTTCGTAACGTCGCGCACTATGCGATCAAAGAATGGTTTGCCGCGCACGATCGCGTAGGTCTTGGCGTCGGCGGCATCGAGTGAAACCCGCAGCTCATCGAGCCCGGTCTCGATCAATTCGCGAAACCGCTTCTCCCGCAGCAGCGTGCCGTTGGTATTGAACAGGACGTAGACGCCGCGGTTCTTCAAATACCGGATCATGTCGGGCAATGCGCGTACCAGCATCGGCTCGCCGACGCCGTGCAGCACGGCGCGCTGCAAATGCGGCACCTGGTCAACGATGGAGCGGAACAGCTCCATGCTCATATCCGCGGGGGGCTCCAGCGCCTCGAATGTGCGCGGGCAGGTCTCGCACAGCAAATTGCAACGGTTTGTCACTTCCAGGTACAGGCATACTGGTTTGGTTTCAGCCTGCGGCCCGCGCGCGGCGACATTTTCAAAATACCGGCGCGGGTCGATTGCGCGGTCCAAAATCGCGGACATCAGGCTCTCCTTTCGGCCGGCACGGCCAGATGATTTGGCAGGCGCCGCCAGGCTTCGAACGCGGCCAGCACGATCGCAGGCAGGAAAACCGCTGTCTGCAACAAAATTTCGTCGTGCCATGGGTCGCTGTAGAGCAGCATCGGCGCCGCGCTGAGCCACAGCACGGCGGGCCGCACGGAAAAACATGCCGGTAGCGCCAGCCAGGAGAAATACCATGGATAGTGGGCGCTCATCGCCGCGGTCGTTGCTGCCGCCAATACGCAGACGCGATCGCCAATCAGCCGCACGCGGTCGGCTTCGGTTCGCGGTTGCGCGCCGAACACCATGGCGCCCGCGGCGCATGCCAGGATGCAGGCCGCGGCCAGGATATAGGCGGCCCCGGCCCACATTGGCAGCTTCACAAAATGCCCCAGCGTCGCCAGCAACCAGAAGCCGCTGCCGGAAAAACCTTCCTCATGCGTGTAGGCCGGCAGGAATCCCAGCACCTGCCAGCCGGCGCCGGCATAGCACGCATAGAGCGCCACGATCACCGCGGCGCCGCAGGTTGGCAGCTTCCAGTCCCAGCGGCGCCAAAGCGCGGGCAGCACCGCGATGGGCAGGAATTTTGTCAGGATGGCCGCGCCGAGCAGCGCGCCCGCCAGGCCGCCGCGCTGCCGCACGGCGGCCCATATGGCCAGACCCAACAGCCCGATCATCGCGCCATCGATATGGCCGTCGCCGGCCACCGCCCAGAGTGCTAGCGGATTCCACGCATAGATCAGCACCCGCGCGGCCGGCATTCTTGCCAGCGCCAACATGCGCAGCACCGCCAGGATGCCGCAGGCTTCGAGCAGCAGCATGGCACATTTCATCGCGGTCACGCTGTCGCTGACGCGAGCCACCGCCGCGAATATCAGCTGCGCGGCGGGCGGATAAATCGTGTGAGCGTAATCGGCGCGGTTGATGCGCGGAAAAACCGTGGCATCGCGCAGGCCCTGCAACGCCGCGTCGGCGGGGACATGCAGATACGGATTGATGCCGGCCGCCTGCACCCGCCCGTCCCACACATAGCGGTAGATATCGCTGCTCATGAAAGGCGGCGCGAGCAGCAGTGCCACGCGCAACGCGACCGCAATGGCCAGCACCAGCGCCAGCAGTTTTGGCGGCACCGGCCGCCGCACCACCAGCGCCACCGCGGCCGCATACAACATGCCGCTGGCCAGCATCAGCGCAACCACCGCATCCTTGCGCGGCACCGTGCCGACCCAGATCGATCCAGTAACGTGCAGCGACAGCGCCGCCAGCGTCAGTACGAGAATGCCACCGCCCAGCGCCAGCAGGCTCCATTCCGCGCGGCGCGCTCGTATCATTCCGCGGCAACGTCGCGCGCAACGCCGGCGAGCCATGCCGCGGTGCGCGGCGCCGCGAACCGATCCCCGGGTTCGCCGCGCATCTCGCGTTGCAGCCGCTGCAATGAGGCCGCATCGTCCACATCGTACCATTTCGGCAGTTCAAGCAGTTCGAGACCGGCCTCCAGCGCGCGTCCGCGCGTCTCGGCCGCCACACGCGCGGTACTCCAGCTGATGCCGGCGAACAGCTGCGCGTGCGCCTGCTTCATGCCCAGCAGATAGTAGCCGCCATCCTCGGCCGGACCCATCACGGCGCGATCGCCGGGCTCCGCCAGCCACGCGGCCGCTTGCCGCAAATACTTTGTCGGCAGCGTAGGGCTGTCCGCATTCAGCACGCACACCGACGCATGGCCGCGCGCCAACAGGCTCTCCACCGCATGCAGCAGGCAGCGGCCAAATCCCTGCACGCCGGGCGGCGCATCGAGCGAACCGTCCGCCAGCAGCAGGCCAGTACCGTCGGTCAAAACGCCGTCGAACAGATGCTGCGTTCCCGCCGGGGCATAGGCGACGTAGGGCGCGATCGGCATGGTTTCCGCGGCGGCGCGCAGATTGTCGGTGGTATCGCGCAGGAATTCCCTGCTCAGGTCGGCCGCCTGTGCCGGCGAAAGCGGCGGCACCAGCCGTGTCTTGCACAGCCCCGGCCGCGGCGCCTTGGCCATGACGGCGATCGCGCAACTCATGCTCAACTGCCGGAGAACCAGTTATAGCCGCGATCCGGCCAGAACCCGTGCGGTTGTGTGTTCGTCACGAAAATCGTGGTGACCCATTTCGGGTTCTTGAAACCGAGCTTGGTCGGAATGCGCAGCTTGAACGGGTAGCCGTGTTTTCGCGGCAGGATTTCGTCGGAGAGCTTGAAGGCCATGAAGGTTTGCGGATGCAGGGCGGTCGCCATATCCATGCCCTCGTAATAGCCGTCGGCGCATTCGTAGCCGACATAGCGCGCGGACGTATCGGCGCCGACCCGTTGCAGGAAAACGCGCAGCGGCGTGCCGGTCCACTTGCCGATCATGTTCCAGCCCTCCACGCAGACATGGCGCGTCACCTGGCTCGCCTGCGGCAGCGCATAAAGCTCCTGCACCGTCCATGGCTTTTTCGTCTCGATCAGGCCGGCCAGCTTCAGCCGGTAGGTGTCGGCATCGAGTTTGGGTGCCTTGTCGGCGGGATACCAGGCATTGTAGCGAAAATTCTTGACCGCCAGCTTTTCGTCGAATTCCGGCGCCAGGCGGGTGCCGGAAAACAACGCCGCCTGTACCCGGTCGTTCCAGCGCGACACGGCGGCGAGCGCGCGCTGCACCGCATCGCCGTCGCTGATGTCGCAGCCGGTCAGCAACGTCAGTGCCCCCAGCGACAACCCGCCACGCAGCAGACGCCGCCGTTCCAGATCGTGCTCCATGCTACTCTCCGGCCGGCGCGGCGTGGCCATGCGGAAGCGCCCGCGCCCGGCCCAGCACCATCGATTGCAGCGTTTTCGGCACCAGAGCCACGAGCGCCACATGCACCGCGAGAAATCCGACGATCGCCGCCATGAACAGGAAATGCACGATGCGCGCGCCCTGGAAGCCGCCCATCAGCGCGGTGAGCCAGGCCAACTGCACCGGCTTCCAGACCGCCAGGCCACTCACCAGCATCATCAGGACGGCGATCAATACGCCGATATAGAGGGCGCGCTGCACGTGATTGTAGACGCCGAGCGTGTGCGGCAGCCGGAATGTCGCGGCGGCGATGAAATCGCGAAGGAAGCTTTTTGGGCCCACCGGCACATAGCTGCGGCGGAAATGGCCGGAGACGAAACCGTAGGCCAGGAACAGCAGAAACGCGCCCAGCAGTAGCCACATGCCGGCGAAATGCCAGGCGATGGCGTTCGCCACGCCGGGGTCGTTGTTGCGCGACAGGGTCTGCTTGATGCCGCCGCCCAACGTCAGTTCGACAGGGAAGCGGAACGGAAAAATCGGCTCCTGATTGTAGATGCGCCAGCCGCTGCCGACCATAATGAGAATCGCCAGCGCCTGCGCCCAATGCGCGATGCGCAGCAGCAAATGGTGGCGCTGCTCCTCGTAACCCTCGCTCATGCCAGCACCTGCAACCCCAGGCCCGGAACCGTGGCCGCGGCATCGCCGGCGAGCCAGGCCATGAACGGATCCTGGTAGCGGCTCCACGCGCCATGGCTCAGCGCGGCCGCATATTCGATCGGATCGTAGGCATCGTCGGGCACCCGGATCGCCACGCGCAGCCCGGCGGCACCGGCAACCTCGCTGGCATGGCAGAGCGCCAGCGCCGCCTCGCCGCGCTGCAGGGTCGCGACGGCATCCTCGGTATCCGCCGCAGCCACCAGCCGCCCGCCCAGCGCACTACCGGCGTTCAGTTTGGCCAGCAGCGCCGGCCCATCCACGGTGCAGGCGTCGCTCGCATCCGGCAGCGCCAACCGCCCCTCGCCCAACAGCGCCGCGAGCCCGCCGGCATCGAACGCGGCGTCGCGCGGGCCCTCGCCGCGTGCCGCGAACACAAGGCGATTGCGCCACAATTTGCGCGGCTCGCCGGTTACCAGCCCGCGCTGGGCGGCCGCCGCCATGGGACCGGTCTGGGTGACCAGCAGGTCGTCCTGCGTGCCATGCGCCAGCAGCCCCAGCATCTGGCCTGGCGCGGCACAGAACGTCCGCACCCGCACACCGCGCGCGGCGCGGAACCGCCCGCCAAGCGCCGACAGCACGGGGCGTAGCGCCGGGTCGGCATAAACCACGATCTCGTCGCGCAGCCATTCGGCGTGCCCGACAGCCGGCACCAGCGCCCATGCCGCAGCCGCCGCGCCGATCGCGCCACGCCGGCCGATTGCTCCGTTCGCCACTGGCTCGCTCCTGAACGCGACTTGCCCTCCGAGTTCGGTGGCGGCGCGATGGCGGTTACGCCAGCCGCTAATAGGGTAAGGAAGGCCAGGGCTCTGCCCTGGACCCGCTGGGGCCGGGGGCCCCAGACCCCATTCATTAAGGGTTGTTGAGGGAACGGCGAAGCCAGCAATCCAACTCATTTGATGGCTCTGTCGAGAAGTTTGGAAAAGCCGCGCAGCGCTAAATGGGGTCTGGGGCCTCCGGCCCCAGCGGGTCCAGGGCAGAGCCCTGGCCTTCCTTGCATCTTAACTCGTCGTCATCTCCATATTTCGATCTACCTCATGCAGCACGAACCCCTCCAGCGGGTCCGTACCCATGCACCAAGGCGCGCGGGCGACCACTGCGCGCGTATCCGCCAGTCCCGCTTCCCAGCGCGCCCGGATGCCGGCGGGGCTGAAGTCGATATCGCGCGTATGGTCCTCGTTCTTCAGGGTTGGCGCCAGCAGGCGCACCACGTGCATGGTGGTGGTGCAGCCGTACGAGGCCATTTCCGCCACTTTTTCGTCCGCGCGGGCGGCATCGGGCAGCCGCGCGGAGAGTTCGGCGATGATGTGGCGCAGCCGGTGGATCTGCTTTTGGCGGGCGATGTGCGCGGCGGAGCGGCTGCTATATTGCACGTCTTTCTGGCGGTTCATGACGTCCCAGATTGTTTCGGGCGCGCGACCCTGCGGATTCCATATGTGTACAGCGAAGACCAGCCCGCTGCGCCGCGGCCGGTCGTCGAATACGGCTTCCACCGGCGTGTTCGAAAGAATGCCGCCGTCCCAGTAATATTCGCCGTCGATCAGCACCGCCGGGAACGCCGGCGGCAGCGCACCCGATGCGACAACGTGACGGACGTCGAATTTCATGTCGCGGCTGTCGAAGTAGCGCATTTCGCTGGTGCGGACATTGGCGACGCCGACGGTGAGGCGCGTGTCGTGGGCGTTGATGACATCGAAATCGACCAGCTCGGTCAGCGTGCGGCGTAACGGTTCCGTGGTGTAATAGCCGGCGTTTTCCGCGCCGAGCGGCCAGTGCGCGCTGCCGAATGCGGCCATGTTGGGGGTGAAGAACGCCGGAATGCCACCATTGACCGTGGCCATATTGGCAAGTGTCGCGCCCCACAGCGGCAGGCCGGCCATGAGGCTGACGGGCTGCGTGTGCTCCACGCGCCGCCAGAATTCGCGCAGCCGCGCGAGGCGATTGTGCTTGGTGTTGCCGGCGATCAGGCTGGCGTTGATGGCGCCGATCGAGGTACCGATGACCCAGTCCGGCTCGATGCCGGCTTCATGCAGCGCCTCGAACACGCCGGCCTGGTAGGCGCCCAGCGCGCCGCCTCCCTGCAGCACCAGAACGATCTGGCCGGGCGGCAGCGAAGCCGGCGGCGCCGCGGCCGAGGTCGCGGATTTGCCCTTTGTTTCTGCCATGTGTCGATGCTCCTATGCCCAATTCTTCGCCGCACCAAGGCCAGGGCTCTGCCCTGGACCCGCTGGGGCCGGGGGCCCCAGACCCCCATCAGCGCTGCGCGGCTTTTCCTGGTTTTTCGGCGAAGCCTTTAAATGACATGGATTTTTAGCTTCGCCGTTTCCAAAAGTGATTCTTAAATGAATGGGGTCTGGGGCCTACGGCCCCAGCGGGTCCAGGGCAGAGCCCTGGCCTTCCTTGAAGTGTTAATTTCCACGCGAGTTGGTATGATCTCCTTTCGCCGCTCCGCAGCGAGAGTTACGTCAATACGCAGCTGTCGTTCGTGCAGGCGTGAGAAACGCCGCGAGGCACGCCGCGGCCGCCAGCGACGCGGCCACACCGGCGACGCAGGCCGCCCAGCCGAAATGGTCGAACAGCGCACCGAGGCACGCGGTGCCGACCAGGCCGCCGAGAAAGTAGCAGGCCAGGTAGAGGCCGCTCGATGCCGCGCGATCCGGCGAAACGCGGCTGACAAAGCCGGTGGCGATGGCCTGTGCCAGGAACAGGCCGACCGCAACGAGAGTCATGCCGCCCAGGACCGTGGCGAGCTTCGGTAGCAGAAGCATCGCCAGGCCGGCCGCGGCAATCAGCAGGGCCGCCCACAAGGCCCGCCGCGTGCCGAGGCGCCCGGTGACCCTTCCGGCCAGCGGCGTGGTCAAGATCGAAGGCAGGAACACGAAATACACCAGGCCGATCTGCATCATGCCGAGTGCCACGGGGGGCCGGGCGAGGACAAAGTTCACGTATGTAAATATGCCGATGAAGGCGAACAGGATGCAGAAGCCGATCCCGAATGCCGCCAGTGCCGCGCGTTCGTGCAGCATCGCCGCCCAGGCGGAAACCGCCCGCATGGCCGGCTCCGCCGCGATCATGCGCGGCGCCGCCTGCACGGTTGTGAACACCAGCGCGGCGCCGATCAGGTTGAGGCCGGCGAACACCAGGAAGGTGGCCGGCAGGCCAAGATGGTCGGCGACGCCGGCGGCCAGCAGGCGGCCGGCAAGATTGCTCGCGACATTGCCGGTGACGTAGGCCGCGAACGCGCCGGCGGCATCGCGCGCGCTGCACCGTTCGCCGAGATAGGCCAGCGTCAGGGTGAAGGCGGTGGCCATGCACAGCCCCTGGGTGACCCGCAGCAGGGCGAACAACGGCAGCGGCGGCCGCAATGCCAGCAGCGAGGTGGGCAGCGCGAGCAATACCAGGCTCAGCAGGATGCCCCATCGCCGGTCCACGCGGGTGCTCAGCGCGGAGACCGCGAGGGAGGCCACGGCCATGCCGACGGTGCACGCGTTGACTGCCAGCCCCATCGCCGCCGGCGTGACGCGGTAGGCGGCGGCCAGCATGGGCAAGATCGCCTGGGTGGCGAACAGATCGACGACCGTGAGAAAGGCCGTGGTGCCGATCACCAGCTGCCGCAGCCAGGCGCCATCGGCGCGCGATCCGGGGCCGGCATGCCGTTCGCCGTGCATGCGGCTGGTTCCCCGCGGTGGGCGGCCCACCGTTGCCGGGACCGCCGCGCGTCACATCGTGTGCCCGTCCGCGCCCACGGGGAGCAGGTCGGCGGAGAGCAATACCGCCGTGTGTTTGGTCAGGTTCTTCCACCAATGCGCCGTGCCGGAGGTTTCCGGCGTGACGTCGCCCGCCGGGTGAACGATCGGCACCGCGCAGTTGCTGGCGTATTCGACCATCTCGCCGGACAGCATGTAGATGATCGCCGGGCGGTCATGATGGCTGTGCCAGGGCACGATGCCGCCGGGCGCGATCACCAGTTTCCGCATCCTGAACAGGCGGCCTGGAATGTTGGCCGGCTCCTTGGCCACGTCGATGGAGGCGATCACCGTGTCGGTGACGCCGCTCGCCTTGAAATCCACCGGCTTGGTGACGTCCACGCCGACCTTGTCGGCCGGGCAGGTGCCGGCGCGCGCGGCCTGCGGGTGCGCCGCGGCAGCGGCGATCAGGGCCACCGCCGCACCCCAGCGCCACAACAATTTTCGGCCAACCCAACGCTTCATTGTCGATGCTCCTGCTCGCTGGGCGTGTTTGTCCGCGCCCTTGGCGTGCTGCTTACGGATGTGCGGCTTGGCTGCGTATCCGTGCCGCCGCTATGGACATCATGCGAAAAGGGTATCGGGACGACGCGCATGACGTAACCGGCAGCGCGGTGCCGCGAATGAAGCTGCGACACCGGCTCGCGGGGTGCGCGGTTTTGCCGCGGCACCCGCGGACTCTCAAGACATCATCAGGGGAATCATGCAGCTCGCGCAAGTGCGCTACTTTGTGTTATCCGCGCGCCTGCTGAATTTCACGCGCGCGGCCGCCGCCTGCGGCGTTTCGCAGCCGGCATTGTCGCGCGCCATCAAGGCGCTGGAACGCGAACTTGGCGGTTCGCTGCTGCATCGAACCCCGACGGTGGCGCTGACCGATCTGGGCCGCCGCGTGCTGCCGTTCATGCAACAGATCGATGAGGCCGCGCGGCTGGCAAGTTTGCAGGCCGCCGGCCTATCGAACGGTGCCGTGGTACCGATCGCGATCGGCTTCGACAGCTCCGTCTCGCCCAGCCTTCTGGCGCGCTGGATTGGCGATCTTCGACATCTTTTCAATGGACTTTCGCTTCGCCTGGAGTCGGGCGAGGCGGAGAGGCTGCGCAAGCGTCTGGTCGATGGCGAAATAGATCTGCTGGTCTGCGGGCACCATGGCGGCGCGGATGCGGGACCGTATCATCGCATCGGCCTGGGGACGGAGGGTTGCGTGGTGTTATACCCGCCCGATCACCCATTCATGGGCGCCGGGCCCATCGAGGCGACGCGCCTGCTGCCTGCACCGGACCGCATTCGATTCTGTGACGCGGCGGAAGTTCTTTTGCGCGGCCTGGGTCCGCTCGCCCCACCGCGGCACCAGGCGACGTCAGCGGATCATTTCGCCCAACTGGTCGATGCGCGGATCGGCTGGGGGTTGCTGCCGGAGAGCCATCCGCTAACCGTTGGACGCCACACGCGGCCGGTTTGCGATCCGCCGATTCAGCGGGCGGTGGAATTGGTGTATGTCGCGGGGCGCCAACATACCAGGGGCGTGGCTACGCTGATCCGCATGGCGCGAACGCAGGCGGCTAGTGTCCCGACTCTCAATTGCCTTTAAATAACTCATGCAGCCTCGGCCTTGGCGAGCGCGGCGCGGGCGCGGTGGATTTTGTCCAGTATGGCTTCACCCTTGGC
>Ga0181531_10000820_pt1 | contig 20306 bp, 16 predicted proteins | sample PEATcosm2014_Bin_38_FD_119743 | JGI IMG/M metagenome (GOLD analysis project Ga0181531, IMG submission 119743) | Peatland microbial communities from MTU Mesocosm Facility, Houghton, MI, USA - PEATcosm2014_Bin11_10_metaG | ecosystem: Environmental > Terrestrial > Soil > Wetlands > Peat | place... | reverse complement strand
TTCAGCACGTCCGGATCGCTCGGAAAATTCGAGCCGGCGTAATAGCCGTCCTTGGTGCGCCACAATCTGTTATGCAAAAGCCCCAGCTCGAAACGCGCGATCTCGCCCGTCTTCCGATCCGCCAGGAGCCAGTCGTTCGCGTAGCCGCCATTGTTTCCATCGAGCATGATTTTCACGTACTCATCGATTGAGCCCGCGTATTGCATCGCTTTTCGAGCGCGCACAAATTCCGGCTTTCCATTCGGGTCCCACCCGTGGAAATCGGTGATGGTGGTCTCGGTAACCATCAGGCCGTTCGAATTCACGCCGAAATCGTCGTCGCTCACGATTACGCCGGGAAACCCGTCCATCAACATGCTGTACCCCTGCTGCGGCGCAATGTCGAAAATAATTTTCCAGCGCGCGCCTTCCAGGTAGCTCGTCCAATTGTTGTGCGCCATCACGATCTGACGGTCTTTCGTGTAACTGCCGGTAGCCACGAACGCGCTGCAATGTTCGGCCGCTGGCGCTGGAGCCGCATTGACGGCGTGCGTTTTTTCATTCAGCCAGGGCACGTAATAATCCGGCAGCTCCATGAACGCGTTCATCGCCACAATGTCGTATAGATCGAGCTTGTATTTTTGCGCCTGCATGCCGTCAACGATCCCTTGCAGCTCCGATTGATATTCGGGATCAATCTTCGGCCAGAGCATCTCGCGCGCCGCGCGCCGGAAGAAATTCCAGTCGCGCTTGGACTCGTGCGTCATCTCCACACTGACTGCCGCAAACGCGTCCGAAATTTCCGGCGCCAAAAGATACCCATGCTGGTAGCCAATATCGTGCGGCGAGCCTTCCAAATGGACGTAAATCCAGCCGCCGCGGTCAAATCGGTACGCCTTCGCCAGAATCGCGTCGCTTGAGCCGCGCTGCCCACGCGAAGCAAGCTCACCCGCGTTTGCACTGGCAACCGTGGAACGCACAACGCCCGGCGCTGCAACGAACGCAATCCCCAGCACGGCCAACATGAGGCACGGGACGCGGTTCCTGGAACTATCCATCGGCTAATCTCCTTACTCTAACGCGCTTGCATTGTAGGCGTGCGTTTCAGCGTGGTCAATGCGCAGCGAGTGCGACCTGCCGGGTCTCAAAAGCATCTTCGTTGACAGCGGTCGATGCGACCGTATAATAAACGTCTGGCCGCGCGACTCCCCAGCAATCGCAGGGCTAACCGATACCCAAACGCATCTTTTTGACGTGTATTTGGGAGATAAGGAACCGTGGCTCTGCTCTACAACTCGGCAATGTGCCTAGCCGCCTGGCTCGCTCCCAGCAATCCGCTCTCCAACTACTGGCGCCGCAATATGGATCCCGATCTCAACCCATTCCGCGGCATCTACCAATTGAATTCCTTCGACCTTGCCATCATGCTGCCGTATTTTTTCGTGATGATCATCCTGGCTGCTTACGGCATCCACCGCTACGCCCTGGTTTACAACTATTACAAAAATCGCAAGCACGTCCCCGGCCCGCCGCCCGAAATTTCGACCTGGCCCAAAGTCACCGTCCAACTCCCCATTTACAACGAGCGCTACGTCATCGAACGCCTGGTCGAAGCCATCGCTCAATTCGACTACCCGCGCGAGCGCCTCGAAATTCAGGTCCTCGACGATTCCACCGACCAGACCCAGCAAGTCGCTCGGGACTGCGTGGAGCGCTACCGCGCCCTCGGCGTGCCCATCTCTTACATCCATCGCGACAATCGCGAAGGTTACAAAGCCGGCGCTCTGCAGGACGGCCTCAGGTCCGCCACCGGTGAATTCGTCGCCATCTTCGACGCGGATTTTATCCCGCCGCCGGATTTTCTGCGCCGCACCGTCCCCTATTTCACCGACGAAAAACTCGCCATGGTCCAAACCCGCTGGAGCTACATCAACCGCCATTATTCCGCGCTCACCGAAGTGGAAGCCATTCTGCTCGACGGGCATTTCGTCATCGAACATTGCGCGCGCTACCGCAGCGGCCTTTTCTTCAATTTCAACGGCACTGCCGGAGTCTGGCGCCGCAACGCGATCGAAGACGCCGGCGGCTGGCAGCACGACACGCTCACCGAAGACACCGACCTTTCGTATCGCGCGCAACTTCGCGGCTGGCGTTTCCTTTATTTGCCGGACATCGAATGCCCTTCCGAGCTGCCCGTTGAAATGAACGCATTCAAATCGCAGCAAGCTCGCTGGGCCAAAGGTTTGATGCAAACCGCGAAAAAAATCCTTCCCCGCGTTCTGCGTTCGAACGAGCCTGCCGCGGTGAAAGCCGAAGCGGTTTTCCATCTCACCGCCAACATCAGCTATCCGTTGATGGTGCTCATGTCCATCATCTTGCTTCCGGCCATGATCGTGCGTTTTTATCAGGGATGGTTTCAGGTGCTGGTGATCGACCTGCCGCTCTTTTTAGCTTCCACCTGTTCGATTTCTTCGTTTTACCTCGCGGCCGAACGCGCCTTGTATCCGAAAACGTGGAAGCGCACGTTTCTGTACCTTCCCTTCGTGATGGCTGTGGGCATCGGCCTTTCCGTGCGCAACGCTCGCGGCGTTCTGGAAGCTATCTTCAACGTGAAATCGGAATTCGTGCGCACGCCGAAATATCGCGTCGAAGCGACTGCCAACGCTACCGCTGACTGGTCCAAGAAAACTTACCGCAAGAGCGCCGGTTTGCAGCCGTTCGCCGAAGTCGCTCTCGGAATTTATTTTTTGCTCGCCGTCGTCTACGCCCTGCAAAATGAAAACTACGCCACCGTCCCGTTCCTCCTGCTCTTCGTGTGGGGTTACCTTTACACCGGCCTAATGTCTCTCGCCCAAACCTATTTCGAGCGCCTCCGCTTCACCGTAGAGTCCCCCGAAGTCCGCCCCGCCTCCACCGGCGCCCCCGGCTTCTGATCGCGATCAAGCTCTCAACGCCCGAGCGCTGCGCTCTAAGGTTTAAATGTAGCGCCGCGGCCTTCAGCGCGGCATCTTGCCTCTGCCTTAGGTTTAAATGTAGCGCCGGGGCCTTCAGCCCGGCATCTTGCCTTTGCGCCCCCCGCTCCCTGTTGCTCACCGTGTCATATGCTGCTATAAGAACCAGCGCCCTCAGACCTCTGGTCGTAGGGTTTAAATGTAGCGCCGCGGTCTTTAGCGCGGCATCTTTCTCTCATGACCGCCACGCCCGCGCTGAAACGCAAAAACATTCGCCTCCCTGCGGGTAATTATCTCGGTCGGAGCTCCTACTTTGTTACTCTGTGCTTCGACGGCCGTCGCCGCCTCGGTGCTAATCCGCGCATCGCTCGTTGGCTGATTACGCGCCTTCAAGAACATGCTGCTGCTTGCCTCTTTTTTATCCATGCCTACTGCGTCATGCCGGACCATCTGCACGCGCTGGCTACTGCCGCCGCAGATGAAAGCAACCTGATGAAATTCGTCGAATCCTTCAAGCAGGAAACCGCGTTCGAATTCGAGCGACGGACGCATCGCCGCCTCTGGCAGCTCAAATACTACGACCGCATCCTGCGCCGATCCGATGCCGCTGACCGCGTCGCTTGGTACATTTGGATGAATCCCGTCCGCCAGGGCATCTGCCGTACCCCTACGGACTATCCGTTCTTAGGTTCCTTCACGGAGATAGGCACAGGATTATTGAAGGGCCCCTCTTCGGAACCGGAATGGACGCCGCCGTGGAAAAAAGAAAAGCTGCCGGGCTAAAGACCCCGGCGCTACATTTAAATCTTTAAGACCCAGCCGCCGACTCTTCCCGCCCTGCTTGCCCAGGTGTTCGTTGGTAAACGAAAATCAATCGCGGAAACGAACCCGCTGTTGCTGTTACCCTAGGTTTGAATGTAACGCTGGGACGCTCAGCCCGACTCCTTGCTCTGCCTTAGGTTTAAATGTAGCGCCGGGGCCTTTAGCCCGGCATCTTGGTTTGTCCTTATTGGTGTAGAGTTATGCTCACACGCACAGGGCCTTGAAACCCGCAAAACAACGTGCTAGCGTTTCGTGTGATTAAAATTGAATATCGTCGAGCGCTTCAACAAAACGCAGTCCCGGCCCCCTGCCCGCCCGCAATCCCAGGTTCACCCGCTACGATGCGCGACCAGATCGAGGTTTCGCTTCGCGGGCCACGGACCGCGGGCCACGGAACACCGCCTCCAACTGCATTTCTACCCGGTTCTGGTCAAAATGTAGAAAACGACGTAACTCACTCAAAACAAACGACCGCGCCATTTCTACCCGGGGCCACAACCGCACCTGAGCGATCAGCTTTTCGCGACGCATTTGGCTGCTCGCGCCCATTTCTAACCGGTTCTGGCTCACAAACAGAATTGGCTGTAACTCACTCAAAACAAACGACCGCGACATTTCTAACCGGTTCTAGAATTGCACGTAAGCCCTCATCGAATTGGCCCATGTTCTCGCCCGGCTCAGTTCACGGAACACGGGTCGCGGTCCACGGATCGCGTCCGTTTACCCTGACGCAGGAAGGGCCGCTAGCCACTCGTCACTCGCCACTCGCCACTGGATTTCTAAAACGCTGCGGTTTGCTGTTGCTTATCCTTGCGTGCGGTTCGTTTCTTTCTCAGGCGCGGTATCGGCAGCCCAACGCGGAATACCAGTCGCGGCGTGCGAAGCTGCGGGCTACGATCAAGGGGCCAGTCGTTCTGTTTGGCTACACCAGCCGTCAGGACGCGGGCGACCTCGCCGTTTTCTTTCAGGAGCAGAATTTTTACTACCTCACGGGGCACAGTGAGCCGGACGCCGCGCTACTTCTGATCCCCGATTCTGCCGGCGCCAATCCCGCCACGGGGCCGCACGAGATTCTGTATCTTCCTCCGCGCAATCCCGCTGCGGAAAAATGGGGAGGTCCCCAGATGGGCCCCGATGATCCGGGCATCGCGGAAGAAACGGGATTCCAGGCGGTCGAGCCTTTCGCCAATCTGCGCGCGGACCTGGCCAATCTCGCCAAAACGTATTCCACGTTTTACACCGAGCTGCCTCCCAAGCAGGAAAAAGGCTACCCGCACCTGACCACCTGGAGCGAATGGGTCCGCAGCAGCGTGCCGCAGTCAACCGTGGAAGATATTTCTCCGGCGCTGGCTGCTCTGCGCCAGATAAAATCCGCCGGCGAAATCGCCCTGATTCAAAAAGCAGTGGACATTTCGGTGGACGCGCAATTTGCCGCGATGAAAATGATGCGCCCCGGACTTTTCGAATATCAGATTGCCGCGCGCATGAAGGAAGTTCATGAAATGGAGGGCTGCTCGCGCGAAGCCTATGCGCCCATCGTCGGCGCCGGACTTTATTCCACGGTGCTGCATTACGACGCGCTGAAGAACGAAATAAAGGATGGCGATGTAGTCGTCATCGACGTGGCCTGTGAATACGGCGGTTACGCGGCGGACATTACGCGCACGCTTCCGGCCAACGGCAAGTTCACCGCTCGCCAGCGCGAAATTTACGAAATCGTTCTGGGCGCGCAGAACGCGGCGCTCGCCGCGATCAAGCCCGGCGCCATGCTCAGGGAGGGACCCAAGAGCGTCCATCAGGTCGCCTACGACTACATCAACACGCACGGCCACGACTTGCACGGCAACACGCTTGGCCGCTATTTCTTTCACGGCGTGGGGCATCATCTCGGCCTCGACGTTCATGACGTGAACGATCGCAGCCCGCTTGCCGCGGGAATGGTAATCACCGACGAGCCCGGCATTTACATCCCCGAAGAAAATATCGGCGTGCGCATCGAAGACGACATCCTGGTCACCCAGGACGGCAACCAGCTCCTCTCCGCGAAACTCCCGCGTACGAGCGACGAAATCGAGAAAATCATGGCCGAAGCCCGCGCCCAATCGCAAGCGCAGCCGCAGCCCCAGCCCTAACTATTCCGAAAGATTATGGAACAGGACTCAAATCGAAGGAGAAGTGGACGACGGAGTTGCACAGCCGGATCGCTCCGGCTGCGCAACCGACCGTCAGTTGTAGGTTACTTTTTTGGTGTAGTCTTGACCGCCGCTTTCCTGGCATCCGCCCCTAACGGAAGCACCTGCTGCTGGATCTGCCCACTGAAAACGCTCTCGGCGATATCGGCGTTGAACTCGTCGCCGCCGTTTTCCATCCAGAACAGCTGGCCTCCGCTAGCCTGATAGATAATGGCTCCGTAGGGAATCTGGAACGCGCCGTCACCCACGTCCACGGTGAACGAGTTCATCAGATAGCGCCCGGCGGAGTTTGTTGTATCCAGGCTGAAAGGGGTCGAGAACGTCCCCGTATCGGAAATCTGACCGGAGACCAGCAACTCCCCCGGATCGCTGACGGTTCCAGCTCCGGCGAAGGTGCCCGAAGTTGTCGTCGATGCCGGCGTTACGTCCTGAGCGTACCCGACGAAATCAAACTCGCCGTTATTGGGAGCGAAATCCTGGAGTCCCAGAGCATAATTTCCCGCAAAAAGCGCGGGAGCCGGGTTCGTTTGAGGAACCAAAACACCCGAGCCGGCAACATTGACGTCGAGATCGGCAACAAGGGCGCCTCCGCCGCCGGAAGCGTTATTCGGATCGCTGATGTTGATGTTGGGGTCCACCATGTAGATTCCGAGAGCGGAGACGTCGAGCAGTAGATCATCGTCGGTAGATCCAATCGTCAGGCTCCCGTACCCATTGCTTTGGATGGAATAGGTACCGTTAATTGCGGCTGCCTCCAAGAAGAAAGGATCCAGACCGGAGTCCGCAGTCTCGTTAACATCCGCGGTGCCGCTAAAGTTATTCGTCACGACGACCTCAGGCCGGACTGAGTTCGCCCGAACTGCGTCAGCGCCAGACGGAACGATCTGACCAACTGCGGTATAGGGAAATCCGGCAGAATTGCTTTGGACGCTGAAGATGGAGGTCAAAAGCGAGGTGTTGTCGAAGGTGTTGTCGCCCTGACCGAAAGCCGAGCCGACCGCGGTGTCGGAACCATCCATGTCGATAATCCGAATCGCTTCGGGACCGACAATGTAATAGACAATTGAGGCGGAAAGACCACCAACGGTGTTGGACAAGGTGCCGGTGCCGCGACCGAACGTGTCTGCGGCCATCAATGTTCCGGTAAAGTTTTGGCCGAGGGTTATGATGCCGTGTCCATCATTGGCGTCCATCAAGCCGTTGCTTAAACTTGTCCCGGACACCGAGAAGACGCCTCCGTAGATGAACGACTCACCTGAATGATCATGCGCACCGGAGAGGGTGAACGAATACCCACCAGACAGTGTGCTGGGCAAAGTCTGCAGATCAAAGCTCCCGCTGGAAGTTGCGCTTCCGTCAGCCTGAACGATAAGCGCATGGCTGTTGTTTACGAAATTGAGCGCGAAAGTTTCGGTAAAGCCGTTCAATCCGAGGTGGGGGTTGTTCGTCTGCAAAATCAGCGTTCCGAGGCCAGTGGCGGGGTCGAACGACAAACTACTGCCCGCCATAATCATATCGCCGCCCCTGGGTGATGAGACGACAATATCGTTGTAGTCTTGCTCGCCTGTGAGGGTGCCGTCGGCGGCAATCGTCACTGCACCTGCGAGAGAATAGGTACCGTTCCCGTCGAAACCGCTCACATAGAATGCATAATTGCCCGCCAGACCCCCGGAAGTGGAGATTTGTACGTTTGCAGTCGCGAACGCCGCGCTATTCGCCGCGGAGGACGCCGTGATGATCACGGGGCCAGCTCCGGGGGGCGCTGTATACATGGTGGCGGTTCCACTTTTGGTAGACGCGGGATTGAATGAGCCGCAAGTGGCGGCCGAGTTGCCGGGAGTGCAACTCCAATTAACGCCCTTGGAACTTCCGGTCACCGCAGCGGTAATCGATGTTGTTGCGCCAGGGGCCAAGAATCCGGGAGGCGCCTGGCTGATGCTAACCAGTATGTTGTTACTGCTCGAACCGCCACCGCAGGCAGCTGTCAGTCCTAGCGCAAGCAGAACGATGCAGAGAGATACGCGATTCATAGCTGGCCTCCTTTGGACTGGGTTGCGGTGGAGGTATTGGCCGCTGGATGTTCCAACGGAAATCCAAATTCGTTCCGAATCGCATAAGTTCGGCCGCCGGTTTGAATGAGGCGAATCAGGAAGAGTTGTTTATTATTTCTCATCGTCTTCATTACTCCCGTCACCTGAACTTGCGCGCCCGGGGCAATAGAAATAGCTTCTTTTCCGTTCAGAGCAAAAGAGGTGAGACTCGCCTGCACCGTGCCGGAAGTTGTTCGGAGCATCAGGCGAGAGGCCGTCGTGCGCCCTTGCAAGGATTTCGACGGAACACTCTGAACGGTGGCGCTGAAAGTGACTTCCTTGCTGACGTCGTACCTCAGCGGGATGGGAGATGCAGTGGTCGCGACAACGGCCTGCGCATGAGCCGGGCCCGCATTCAGAGCGAGGGCCAGAAGGGCCGCGAACCCCAAGCCTTGCAGAATTCTCTTCATTTTTGCCTCCAAGTGGCCTTTCTTTCGATTTGAATTAGAACGAAAAGGTTGACTCGATTCCAATGATAATGTTGCTCTAGTTGCCAATCGATTAAGACATGTACCGCCGCCGATCCGCGGCCTGAAAGCGAATATTGAGTCCCGAATGAACGGACCGAGACCAATCCATCGCAAACTAACCCTTGCGAAAGAAAAAAGTCGCAGCCCTTTCCTCTTGTTCACAAGAATAGATGCGTATTGAGATGCGATTGTTACCAACGACTTCCCTGGAATCCGAAGAAAAGTTCCCGAATCTCAACTTAAGGCGTCGAGGCATGCTGTTTTGGAGGCGTTTTTGACTTTACCTTCGATTGGGTCTAGCTGCCGCCAGTCATCCAGCAGGTTTGACCGATAGGCGTGCAGACCGCTATAATTGGGGCTTCGGTGAAGTATGAGATTTGCGCCGAGAAGGGCCTTGCGTCGTTCGCCGCCCGATTGAAATACCCTCTGCTGGCTCGCACTGTGCCAATGTGTCCGAAGCGGCGGGAAAATATCCCGAAAAGAACCCAGGAGCACCAATGCTAAAGTCGACCCAATTGCGCCCCGGTATGATCATCATGCACGAAGGCGATCTCCACGTGGTTTACAGCGTGGACCATCGCACCCCCGGCAACAAGCGCGGCTCGATGCAAACTAAAATGCGCAATCTTCGCAGCGGCTCGATGATGGACTATCGGTTTCGGGCTGAAGAGTTCGTCGAAAAAGTGACGGTGGACGAGATCGACTATGAATACCTCTACAGCGATGGCGACGGCCACCATTTCATGAACTCCCAGAACTACGAACAACTCGCGCTGCAAAATGACATTGTGGGCGACACCAAGGACTACCTGATCCCCAATCTGTCGGTGAAGATCGAATATTACGACGACAAGCCAATCGGCGTTCTGCTGCCCGACACAGTTGATTTGACCGTGGTCGATACCGAACAAACGATACAGAAAGCCACGGCCAGCGCAGTGATGAAGCCGGCCAAGCTCGAAACGGGCCTGGTCATCAACGTGCCGCCGTTCGTCGGCAACGGCGACAAAGTGAAAGTGGACACCTCCGAAGCTCGCTACATCCAGCGCATCCAATAAGAGTGTGCTAGCCTGATTACAGGCTACGAATGAAACGAAAAAACGCGGCAAAACTTTCCTGAGTCTGGCGGGTTTCAATCTGCGCGCATGGATTTCCTGATGAAGCCGCGGTCTTTTAATCGAGACAGGAATGACAAAATGACGCCGGCAATTTGCCGTCTTTATTTCGTGATGGTCCTGCTGCTTGCTGTTTCCTCCACTTGCCCGGGTCAGACTCCGCAGAAAATCATCGATGAATATTTACGCACGGAAGGTAGCGCAAAAGCGCTGGCGAAAATACAGTCGCTGAGCATTGCAGGCAGTTTGCGCGAGGAATCCACGGACACGAACGGCTCGTACTCGTTAATTACCAAAGCCCCCAATAAAGTTTATTCGGAAATCGTCATCGAGCCGCAGCACACCGTCGCTGCTTACAACGGCATGTCCGCCTGGGGCCAGGATTCCACCGGAACTCCGCACACGCTTACCGGCGCGGAAGCGGCCGAGTGGGAAGCCACCTCGCGCTATTTGAATGGGCATTTGGCGAATGCGAAGAAGGACAAGCTCGGCGCACGATTTGCCGGTGTCGAAAACGTGCGTGGCCGGGAGGCTTATCACCTGGAGTTTTCGCTCGCGCCCGGAGTTACTCGCGAAGTTTTCTTCGATACGCAAACCCATCTCATTGTTCGCGAAATCGTTCCGGCACCTGAACCAAGGCCTTTGGCTGCCAGCGCCAAGCCGAACTCACAAGCGGGAGACGCGCCGGCTGCAAACGCGGCAGACGAAATCGACTATTTCGACTACAAGCCTGTAAGCGGAATCTTGGAGCCCAATCGTATTGAACTGCACCGTGGCGGGCACGTTTATCAGATAGCGATGACCAGGGTTGAAATAAATGCGCCGGTTCAAGACTCCATCTTTGATTTTCCACGCGCGGAAGACCGGCCGCTGCCGGATATCGCCGAGCTGTTGCTCGACATCGATAAAAATCAGAAGACCGTGGACGAAATCCTCAAGAAGTACACCTGCCGTTTGACCGAGGAAGAAGAAAAAACGGACTCGAACGGCCAAGTGACTTCGCGCACGGTGAAGGAATATGACATTTTTTACGTGGGCGAAGAGGAAGTGCGCCATTTGCTGGCCAAGGACGGCAAACCGCTGGAGGGCGATGAAAAGAAAAAGGAGGACGAGCGCTTCAGCAAGGACTTCGACGAGAAGAAGAAAAAGCAAACCGAGCTCGAGAACGATCCTAAAAAACAGGCGAAGCGGGATGAACAAGATCAAGCTCAGATTTCAGATTTCCTCCGCGCCGAGCGCTTCACAAATCCCCGGCGCGAACTTTTCCGCGGCCAGGAAGTGATCGTCTTTGATTTCGGGCCAAATCCGGACTACAAGCCGAAAAAACTAGTTGAGAGCATCGTGCAGAAGCTCGGCGGAGTTCTGTGGGTGGACGAACAAGCCCGAGACGTGGCACGCCTGGAAGCGCGATTCAACGACAACGCAAAAATCGGGGGAGGGATTCTAGCTTCGCTCTCGAAAGGCTCAAATCTGGTCTTCGAACAAACCATGGTCAACGACGAAGTGTGGCTGCCGTCCTACGCCGAAGTTCACGCAGCCGCGCGGGTGGTTTTCTTTAAAGTGAAGGCGAATGAGATCGACAGGTACAGCGATTACAAGAAATTCTCATCCGAAGTAAAGTTGGGCGTATCCACGCCCGTGGAAGAAAATCCCAAGCCATAGTTGGCCAATGAAAGCGGCGGCAGGGTAGCGAGCGGGATACTAGCTCGCAGCGGAAGATTTTGCGCCGAAGACGCGGCGGAAAATTGCGTCCACCGCACGCAGCTGGCGCTTTAAATCAAAAGTGTGGGCCAGAGCTTTCTCGTCGAGGAATTTGCGGATGTTCGCATCCGCGGCGATCCGATCGCGAAAACTTGTCTCGGACTCCCACGCGGACATGGCGTGGCCTTGCACCCATTTGTAAGCGTCTTCTCGCGGCGCGCCGTGTTCCACTAAATCCTGCAAAAGTTGGCCGGAAAAGATCAGACCCATGGTGGAATCGAGATTGCGCTGCATGCGCTGCGGAAACACTTTCATATTGCTGACGATTTCGGTTGCGCGGTGAAGCATGTAATCGACCAAGATCGTGGAGTCGGGAAGAATTACGCGCTCGACCGAGCTGTGCGAAATATCGCGCTCGTGCCACAGGGCGACGTTTTCGAGCGCGGCCATGGAATTTGCGCGGACCACGCGGGCGAGGCCGCAAATCTGTTCGCTCGAAACCGGATTGCGTTTGTGCGGCATGGCTGAACTGCCGCGCTGCTCGCCGCCAAACGGCTCTTCCACTTCGCGGACTTCCGTGCGCTGCAAGTGGCGAATTTCCAGAGCGACACGCTCGAGCGACGCAGCCACAATCGCAAGGGTGGAAAGATATTGCGCGTGGCGGTCGCGTTCGATTACCTGGGAAGTGATCGGTGCGGTCGCGAGGCCAAGGCGCTGACAGATTTTCTGCTCGATTTCGGGACCGAGATGCGTGCAAGTCCCTACTGCACCGGAAATTTTCCCCACCGCCAACTGCTGCGCCGCCGCTTGAAAGCGCGCAAGGTCGCGGCGATTTTCGGCGTACCAATTTGCCACTTTGAGGCCGAAGGTGATCGGCTCAGCGTGAATGCCATGCGTGCGGCCGATTTGTGGGGTGTCTTTAAACTCCCAGGCGCGGCGTGCTAGCACTTCGCCAAATGCTTCCAAATCTTTTTCGATCAGCTGCGACGCCTGGCGAATGAGAAGCGCTTGCGCTGTATCCACTACGTCGTTCGAGGTGAGACCATAATGCAGCCAGCGGCCAGCCTCGGGATCACCCACCGCTTCCTGCACCGCAATGGTGAACGCGATTACGTCATGCTTAACTTTCGCTTCAATCTCGTTGATGCGCGCCACATCGATTCGCGCGCGTTCGCGCAATTTCACGGCGGCTTCGCGCGGAACGATGCCGGCTTCCGCCAGTGTTTCCGTAGCGGCTAGTTCAACGTCAAGCCACTTCTGGAATTTATTTTCTTCGCCCCAGACGCGGCCCATTTCTGCGCGTGTATATCGTCCAATCAATGTCGATTCCTCAAGAGTTGTGCGTTCGTGCAGTTCGAAACGTCATCGCACTGCGCCAATGCTACTCGATTTCGAACACGTTCCCGTGTCATTTCAACGCTAAGGGGCAGGCACAGTTCCTTATTTTATCACACGCAGAATCGGTTGGGTCCGGCCACTCGTCTCTTCTGTCCGCTGTACCTGCAAGGTTCGCATTTTCTTGTCGTTGGCGGAAATTCCCGCGCCAAACGACATAGATCACAGCAGCACAAACTTCAAAACGAGGAGAATACGATGAAAGTTACTGTTTCCTGGTTCAGCGTGAAGGATTTCCAGCAGGCCAAGAAGTTCTACGGCGAGACGGTGGGATTGAAGAAAACGTTTGAGATGGAGCAGTGGGCGGAGTTTGCCGGCGCGGAAGGCGAAGCATCAATCGGTTTGGCCGGGAACGGGCACGTAGCCAAGGAACCGGGAGCTACAATCATCTTGCAGGTGGAAGATATAGAGCGCGAACGCAAACGCCTGGAGTCGCGCGGCGTTTCATTCGAGGGTAAGACCGAAGAAATTCCAGGCGTCGTCAAACTCGCGACGTTTCGTGACCCTTCGAACAATCGCTTGCAACTCTGCCAACTGCTCATCCAGAAGTAAAATGGATGGAGCCGCGACAGTGGGATAGACGGGTGTAAACTGTCGCGGCTCCGCCCCACTAAAGGGGACACACGATGTCACTTTACCCTCTACCGCAAATTCCGCCAGACGAAGAAGCGGCATTGGTCGATCGGGCGCGCCGGGGTGACCCGAACGCATTCGGTTCGCTTCTTGACCCGTGGCGCAAGCCACTTTTTGGCTACATCTATCGGATGGTGACGCTCCGTCAGGATGCCGAGGATTTGACGCAGGATGTGCTTGTGCGCGTGCTGGAAAATATTCGCGAGTATCGCGGAGAAGCGCGATTCAAGAGCTGGGTCTTCGGCATCGCCACGCACGTCTGCCTGGATCATCTGCGCAAGCGGAAGCGCTGGCGCGTGGAGGCACAACTTCTCGGTGAAAAAGAAACGCTAGCCGACCAGGAAAAGATCGATGGACTGCTTCGATTGATGCACCAGCCGGAATTTCGTTACGAAATTCGTGAACATATCGCGTTTTGCTTTTCCTGCATTTCTCGCACGCTGCCGCCGGAAGAACAAGCAGCGCTGATGCTGCGAGAGGTTCTAGGGTTCACCGGCGAGGAAGCTGCCGGAATCCTTAGTGTTTCGGAGCCTGTATTTCGCCATCGCCTGGCGGCAGCGCGCGCCAAAATGATCGAGGATTACGATGGTCTTTGCGCGCTTATCAATAAGACCGGAATGTGCCATCAGTGCCGCGGCCTGCGGGAGGCCGCCGGTGAAGGCTATCGCGGCGCCGATTTGGTTCAGATTGAAGTGGCACCCGGCGTTGCCGTGACTGCGGAAACTCTTTTTGACGCGCGAATTGGTATCGTGCGCAGCGCGGATTTGGAATCCGGCGGAACGCGCACGATGCATGATCTATTTTTCGAGAACCTTTCGCGCCGCGAGGAATCGCGGTAGGAAATTACAGGTCGAAGGGGCCGAGGGGGACGCGTTGCGAGGCGACGTGCAGCGTGCCGCGGAAGGCGAATTCTCCCGGGCGGCGGCCGAGGGCTTCTTCGGCGCAAATGCGCGCGATGTCCGGAGAGTTATTCTGCTCGGAGAGGTGCGCGAGGACTAGGTGCTGCGGGCGGGCGTCAAATAATTCGGTGTCGGCGAGGAAATCGCTGACCACGGCGTTCGAAAGATGCCCGGTGCGGCTCATCACGCGCTGCTTGATGTACCAGGGATAGGGCCCGACCTTCAGCATATCGAGATCGTGATTCGATTCGAGAATCAGAAAATCGGTTTCGCGCAGATACTGCTTCACCAGCTCGGGCATGTAGCCGAGATCGGTGACGATTACGACTTTGATTCCGTTTGAACGGAAGCAGTAACCGACCGGGTCGGCGGCATCGTGGGGAATAGTGAACGGAGTGATTTCGATATCGCCGATTTCGAACCGTATGCCGGGGCGCACGTATTCGATGCGCTCGATCTTTCTTACCGGGCCATCCTCGCACAGCCGCAAAATTTCGCGATGGGTCAGCTCGGTGAGATAGGCGGGGCATTTCCACTCGCGCGCCATTTGCGCCATGGCGCTGGAATGATCGCTGTGCTCGTGGGTAATCAGGACGGCGTCCACGTGCTCGGGACGCTGGCGGCCGAGCGCTTCGAAACGCCGCATCATTTCCTTGCGACCGAGGCCGGCATCAATGAGGAGAGTGGTACTACCTGTCTCGAGCAACGTGCAGTTGCCCGTGCTTCCCGACGCCAGAATGGATACTCGAAACGAGATTGGGTCCCTCAGTCAGGCCCCGCGCTGCGAAGAACTGCGCGCAGGAACCGCGAAGATGATGGCAAACTGCGACGCTCACGTCAACAACAGCCATTCAGGTGATGAATTAAAGTGCAAGCTGGTCGCGGGTGAGCTGGAAGCCGTTGAGGTTGCCGACCACCGAGGCGGCCATGCGGTCGGACTGGAAAAATTCCTGGGCCAGACGCTGGACATCCGCGGCGGTGACTTCTTCCAACATGGCGATCAGTTCCCGCGCGGTGTAGTGCCGGTCGAAATAAATGTGATAGCGAGCAAGACTGGTCATGCGCTGCCCGGTACCTTCGAGAGCCAGAAGCGTGGCGCCTTTTAGATGGTCTTTTACACGGCGCAATTCTTCTTCCGGAAGCGGTTCGTCCTTCATGCGGCGGAATTCATCGAGGACGCAGCTCACCAACTGGCCGAGCGTTTCCAGCGAGGTTCCGGCATAGACCGAAAGCACGCCTGCATCGCGATAGGAATTCAGTTCGCTGAAAATCGAGTAAGCGAGACCTTTGCGTTCGCGAATATTCTGAAAGAGACGCGAAGACATTCCGCCGCCTAGAGCATTGCTGAGCACGGACACTCCGAAGCGGCGGCGATCCGTCATCGGCAGCGACAAAACGCCCATACAGAGATGCACTTGCTCCAACTCATGCTTGGTGCACAGGGTGATGTGCGGAGCGGCGACCGGAACAGACTCGGGAGTCCATGCATTTCCGGCTGGGCGGGTCGCAAAGCGTTCCGCGACAAGATCGAGAAGTTCCGCGTGGCTCAAGTGGCCCGCGGCAGTGATTACCATGTTCTGCGGCGAGTACCGTTCCTGAAACCAAGAGCAGAGCGTGGCGCGCGAAAATGCTCCCACGGTTTCAGGAGTGCCGAGAATGGGCTTTCCGAGCGCGTGGGGATACCAGAAATTCTGGGTGAAGAGCTCGTGCACCAGGTCTTCGGGATTGTCCTGGGTCATGCGGATTTCTTCGAGGATTACCAATTTTTCGCGCTCGATCTCGTCTTCCGCGAATTTCGGCTCCAGGACCATGTCCGCAATGACGTCAAACACTTTTGCAAGATGTTCGTCGAGCACTTTGGCGTTGAAGCAGACCATTTCTTTGGAGGTGAAGGCATCCAGCATGCCGCCCACGCTATCCACCTCGCGAGCGATATCCTCCGCGGAACGCCGATTGGTGCCCTTGAAAACCATGTGCTCGATAAAATGGGAGATGCCGTTGAGTTCAGCCGGCTCGCGGCGCGAGCCTGCGCGCAGCCAGATTCCCACGGAAACGGAATGAACGTGTTCCATGGGCTCGGTGATGACGACGAGGCCGTTGGGCAACACTTCCTTCTGGATTTTTTGCGGTGTGTCAACCTGCATGGCATTGGGCATGTATTTATCTATTCTGGCATGGCGCGGGCAAGAATGTCATGGGAGCAGCGCGAATGTTTCTAGACTCTCTGCGCGAGATACGGGCGGCAAAGCTCTTACATCAACTTCTCGTCCGGATCAAGCTTGCCGTATTCACTGGAATAGTGCAGCGGGACGTCGGCATAGACTCCCTTATCGATGGAATAAACTTCGCAAGAAGAATACGGATAGGAATAGATGTGCACGCTGGTTGAGGGCTGGCCGAATTCCGGAAGATTCAGCACTTGATGCACGGGCTCTTCGGGCTGCACCACTGCGGGATGTTCGGGATCCATATCGTACGCATCGGAAGGAACGAGCTTGCAGGTGGAATGAGAGGCGTCGCGGGTATCGACTCGGAAATTCTGCACGCGCAGGCGGCCGATGGGCGTCACCATCCAGCAATTCTGGTCGCGGTGATTGTGGATGCGGCTGACCTGGCCGACGTTCCAGCAGATGGCCATGACTTCGAAAAGCTTGCATTTGTAAATCAAGTTTCGGGTGTAGTGGCTCTTGGCGTAAAAAAGATAGGGGGAAAGCGTTTCCGGCTGAATGGATTTCTGAGCGGTGAAATCAAAGACTCGCCGAATGGAAAACTCCGCTTCGGGGATAGCGCAAAGCTGCTTTACCCATTCGTCGATTGGAAGCGATTCCATCGGCAACTCTCCCCGCGCGAGCATCGTAAGCCAAGAAAACGGCGTTATTAGGGCATTATAGCAATGCGTTGAGTGAAGGGCATCAGAAAAACGGCGCTGAACGGCGTGCTATCATGGTTTCAGAATGGTTCCGCAAGCGGCAAAGAACGCTGTGAATCTGCTGGGAAAATCGCCGGATGAGCTGCGCGATTTTTTGCTGAAGATGGGCGAGCCCGCATACCGCGGCGCGCAAATCTATCACGCGCTTTATGCCGAACGCCGACCGGAATTTGCCGCGATGACGAATCTTCCGCTCGCTTTGCGCGACCGGCTCGCGCAGGAGGCTGTGATTGAGTTGCCCAGGACACTGCGTACGTATCGCTCGGATGATGGAACGGTGCGATATGTTCTTGCGCTGGAGACAACTGGCGCTGGGAGCCGAAACACGAAGGCCGCGACAATTGAAACCGTGTTCATGCCGGAAGAAAATCGCCAGACGATTTGTATTTCGACGCAGGCAGGATGCGCGGTGGATTGCCACTTCTGCTTGACAGCCACTCTCGGATTAATCCGTAACCTGACCGCCGGCGAAATGGTCGGACAAGTTTTGGTTGCGCTGGAAGACAACCGCGCGGCGTTGAAACCGCAGACAAATGTGGTCCTGATGGGCCAGGGCGAGCCGCTGCTGAACTACGAAGCGGTGATTGCCGCGCTGCGAATTTTACTCGACCCGAACGGCATGGCCATCTCGGCGAAGCACACCACACTTTCGACCAGCGGGATTATTCCTGGGATTGAGAAGCTAGGGCTAGAAAAGGTGCGGCCGAAGCTGGCGATTTCGCTGAACGCATCGTCGAACGAGCAGCGCGACAAAATCATGCCAATCAATCAAAAGTATCCGATTGAAAAGCTGATCGAAGCTTGCGAGCGGTATCCGCTGCGGCCGTGGGAACATTTGACGTTTGAGTACGTGCTGCTCGGAGGGTTCAACGATTCGCCGCAAGACGCGCGGCGCGTTGCAAGACTTCTGGCGAATCTGCGCGCCAAAGTGAATCTGATTCCGTGGAATCCGGGGGAATTGCCGTTTGAAAAGCCGGACCCGTCGCGGATCGAAGAGTTCCGAAGAATCCTTGCGGATAAGGATGTGCGGGCTTTCGTGCGTTATTCGCGGGGTCAGGATGTGATGGCGGCGTGCGGGCAACTGGCGCTGCTGGAGTCCGCGGGAAGGTCGGGGAGTTCGACCCTTTCGCAAATTTCGCCGACGAATATCTGAGCGCGACGGTTGAACTATCGAATACCGATGGCGGCCATCATGCGGCCGGTGACGCGCTCGCGGCGAAAACTAAAGAAAAGGTCCGTGCGGCAAGCGGTGCAGAATCCCGAAGAGACAATATTTTCGGCGGGCACGCCCGCAGCGCTCAAAATCGAGCGATTGGCTGCGATCAGATCCAGGTGAACGCGCGGCGCAGGGCGTTGGTGGCCGGGCGGACGCATAGTGAGCCACGGGAGCCAGTTCGGATCGTTATCGCCGCGGGCGAGGGAATCGAAAGGGCCTTGAAACCATTCCGGCGCATTCGGAAATTTTGCCGCGTACTCCGCAGCGACTTCGGGTCCGACTTCGAAACAACACTGGCCTATACCGGGGCCCAGCGCCGCAAGCACGTCCTCCGGGCGCGTTCCAAATTCCATCTGCATGCGTCCGAGAGCTTTTTCGGCGATGCGCTGTAGGGTGCCGCGCCAGCCTGCGTGTACAGCCGCAATCGCATGACGCTTTTTGTCAGCGAGGAGAATCGGAACGCAATCAGCTACCTGCACTGTCAACAGGAGCCCGGGCACGTTTGTAATCAAGGCATCCGCTTTAGCAGTTTCCGCCGACGGTTCAGCGTCCGCGGAATTCGCGACGTGAACGATATCCGAATGAATTTGGCGCACGGCTATTTGGCGCATGGCACTCGCTTTCAAAGCCGCAAAGAAATTCTGGCGATTCTTGAGAACGTGCTCGCGAGTGTCCCACTCGGCGAAGCCAAGATTCAAAACCTTTTCAGTTCCGTTACGCCCGTCCTGATGGGTTTCCAATTCGCTCGCGCCGCCAGGCCGCGTGCTGAATCCGTGAACGAGCCAATCGAGTCGCGCGAATTGCGGGGCTTCCAGGATTCGCAAGCCGGCTGCTCGCCGCTGACGCCATTGAGAACTTTTCGGCGAGCGCTTGCGCGGCAAAGCTTTTCTTTTTGTAGCTACGGGATTCACTCCGCTTGCCTCGGGTGCGCGTGATGCTCCAGCGCTAAATCAATTATAGGTATAATTGCGAATTCGTGCAGGCTCGCACGTAATCACGTTTCGTTGTAGCTGTCCGCCACGCGACGAAGGGACAAATTGATAGTCGGGCTGGGATTGGATATCGCGGAAATTGACAGGATCGAGGCGGCCATCGCGCGGCACGGCGCGCCCTTTCTCGAGCGATTGTACACTCCCAGCGAAGTGGCCTATTGCGAAAGCTACCGAAATAAATTTGAGCGCTACGCGGGACGCTTCGCGGCAAAGGAAGCAACGATGAAGGCTTTGGGGACGGGCTGGCGACGGGGCGTTCGGTGGCGCGATATTGAAGTTATACGAGAGCCCAGCGGGAAGCCATCGCTGAGTCTGAAAGGCGTGGCGAAACGGATCGCCGAGGATTTGGGCGTAAGAAACATTTCTCTCACCATTACACACAGCGGGAATCTGGCGCTTGCGGAAGTTATTCTTGAAAGCTAACAGCGTCGAGCACTGCGACTGAAGTTTCATCAGAAGACAGGCATGCTTCGTGCCATTGATTAGCAGGCAGGCGGCCGGGAATTCGAACTTTTAGATAATTCGCAGTCATCGCTGGAGTCCAGGTGTCGTCTCCGCCGACAAGTGTGAGCGCTCTCACAGTGCGACCCGCTTGTGAAGCGCGAAATTCAGAAGATTTTCTCTGCGCCAGGGCGCGCAACGTGCGAGCACGTTCGCGAATGACGATGCCGGAGACGGCCCCTGCGAGATGCGCACCCTCCGTGCCAGGCCGGGCGGAAAATGAAAACACATGCAGGTACGTGAACGGTAGCCGCTCGATCAATTCGAAAGTCATCTGAAAATCCTCCGCCGTCTCTCCCCGGAAACCCACGATCACGTCGGCACCAATCGCGGCGCCCGGTAAGAGTTGGCGGATGCGTTTGATGCGCTCGGCATAATGGGCGGCACGATACCAGCGGTGCATGGCGCGAAGAATGCGGTC
>Ga0181531_10000819_pt1 | contig 20308 bp, 18 predicted proteins | sample PEATcosm2014_Bin_38_FD_119743 | JGI IMG/M metagenome (GOLD analysis project Ga0181531, IMG submission 119743) | Peatland microbial communities from MTU Mesocosm Facility, Houghton, MI, USA - PEATcosm2014_Bin11_10_metaG | ecosystem: Environmental > Terrestrial > Soil > Wetlands > Peat | place... | reverse complement strand
CGCTCGAAGCGCCGCGCGAGGTACAGGAACTGACAGCGCGAATCGAGCGATTGCGCGAACGGCTGAAACACGGCGACCCGGACATGACCGCACAAGACATCCAAGCGGCAATTGAACGCGCTGAGACTCAGCGCCGGGAGCTTCACGCAGGGCGCACGGTGAACGGCGGAGCGGATCCCTCGGTGGCAATGCTGACGATCCTGCCGCGCGCCGCGGAGCTTCTGCGCAAGCAGATCGGCAAGGGACTCGACGGCGACCCGCTCGAAGCGTTGAAGGCGCGGAGCACTCTACGCGAGCTATTCTGCGGCCAGATTGACTTGAGCCCCGATGCGGGCGGCGACGTTTGGGCTGAGTACGGACTACAGCCGGCAGTGTTACTGCAGGCTGTAGGGAATCGTGGTAGCGGGGGCAGGATTTGAACCTGCGACCTTCGGGTTATGAGCCCGACGAGCTGCCAGACTGCTCCACCCCGCACCGGTTGGGTCGCGCATTCTACACCAGCGCTGGAGCGCGTATACCCCCTCGCGAATGTTTCAGGGGAACAGCCGCTGACAGATCTCGAGCAGCGAGTTCGGCAGCAGGCCTAGGGCCGCGACCGCCAAGGTATTGATCAGCAGAATCAAGCGCATGCGCGGCTTTTGCAGAGCCGGGCTCTGATCCGCGGGCGCCTCGAAATACATGTACCAGACCACGCGCAGGTAGTAGAACGCGCCGATGACCGAGATCAGCACGGCAAAGGTGGCCAGCCAGACGTGGTGACTGGTCAGCAGCGCCTGGATGATCCAGAGCTTGGCCCAGAACCCGACGAAGGGCGGGACGCCGGCGGTCGAGAACATGATCACCAGCATCAAAGCGGCGAGCAACGGGTCGCGGGCCGAGAGACCCCTGAAATCCGCGATCTCATCGTGCTCGAAGCCGCTGCGGCTGAGCACCAGGATCAGTCCGAACGCGGCCAGCGTCGTCAGCACGTAGGCAATCGTAAAATTGAGCGCGGCCTGGTAGCCGACCGCCTGCCCCGTCGAGAAGCCCAGCAGCACGAAGCCGGCGTTGGCGATGGCCGAATAAGCCAGCATGCGCTTGAGATTGGTCTGCGCAATGGCGATCAGGTTGCCGAACAGCAGCGACAGCACCGCTACGGCCATGACCATCTGCGTCCAGATGGCCGGCATGCCTGCAAGCCCGTGCGAGAGCAGCCGCGCGATCAGCGCGAAGGAGCCCAGGTTCGAGACCGTGGCGATGAACAACGTCACGCTGGTCGGCGCCCCCTGGTAGACATCGGGCACCCACATGTGGAACGGCACCGCGCCGAACTTGAAGGCGATCGCCGCGACGATGAAGGCGATGGCGACGATGACCCCCTCGTTGGGAGCCTGGCGCACCACCAGGCTCAACGTGTCCAGCTCCAGCGTCCCGGTCAGGCCGTAGAGAATGGACATGCCGTACAGCAGCGCCCCGGAGGCGATGGCGCCGAGCACGAAGTACTTGATGGCCGCCTCGGCGGCGATACCCGAATCCCGATCGAAGGCCACCAGTGCATACAGCGACAGCGACAGCAGCTCTATCCCCAGGTAAATGGTGAGCATGCTGTTGGCCGAAATCAGCACGAACACGCCCAGCAGGCCCGTCAGGCACAGGACGTAGTACTCCCCGCCCACCATGGCGCGCTGCTCGAGGTACTCCTGCGAGTAAAAGATCGCGGTCGCCATGGTCACGAAGCCAGCCAGCTTCAGGAAGGTACTGAGCCCATCGGCCACGAACAGGCCGTTGAACATCACGGTGCGAGTGAGCACCATGCCGAAGAGACTCATGAGCACCGCGCCTATGAGCAGGCTCATCATCGTGATCGAGGCCGTCACGCCGCGGCGGCGGTGACCGCCATAGGCATCCACCAGCAGGATCAGGCAGGCCGATGCGCCCAGCCAGATCTCCGGAATAGCCGGCCAGCTGATATTGGTGGGATCCAGCAGACTCAGCAGATTCATGGTCCGACCCCGATCTTGCTGGTCAGCAGTTGCTGCAGCAGGTGCTGCGTCGAAGCTTCCATCAGGTTCAGCAGCGGCGCCGGCCAGATGCCCAGCAGGATGACCGAAACCGCCAGCACCCCAAGTACCAGGAACTCGCGCGGATTGAGGTCCTGCAGCGCGGCCACTTTGTCGTTGGCTACCGGGCCGAAGATCACGCGCTTGATGAGCCAGAGATTGTAGGTGGCGCCGAGCACCAGGATGGTGGCCGCGGTGAGCGCAAACCAGAAGCTCGCCTTGAAACTTGCAAGGATCACGAGGAACTCGCCGATGAAACCCGAGGTGCCCGGCAGGCCGGAATTGGCCAGTGCGAACAGCACCATCAAGGCAGCAAACTTCGGCATGACGTTGATCACGCCCCCATAGGCGCTGATCTCGCGCGTGTGCATGCGGTCGTAGAGCACGCCGATGCACAGAAACAGGGCCCCTGAGATCAGGCCATGCGAGATCATCTGCACCATGGCCCCGTCGAGGCCGTTGATGGCACCGCGCGTCGAACCGGTGGCGCTCAATATGAAGAACACCAGGAAGGCGCCCAGGGTCACGAAGCCCATGTGCGCGATCGAGGAATAGGCCACGAGCTTCTTCATGTCCTGCTGCACGATGGCGACATACGCGATATAGACGATCGCGATCAGCGAGAGGGCAATCATCAGCCCGTCGAACTGATGGCTGGCATCGGGTGTGATCGGCAGGCTGAAACGCAGCAGGCCGTAGCCGCCCATCTTCAGCATGACGGCCGCCAGGATCACCGACCCGCCGGTGGGGGCTTCCACGTGCGCATCGGGCAGCCAGGTGTGCACCGGCCACATCGGCACCTTGACCGCAAAGGCCAGCAGGAAGGCGAAGAAGATCCACTGCTGCTCCGCCAGTGACAGCGGCAGCGCCTGCATGCTGGCGATGGTGTAGCTGCCGCCCTTCAGGTACAGGTAGATCAGCGCCACCAGCATCAGCACCGAACCCAGAAACGTGTACAGGAAAAACTTCAGCGTCGCGTACACGCGCCGCGGGCCGCCCCAGACGCCGATGATCACGAACATCGGGATCAGCATGGCTTCCCAGAAAAAATAGAACAGCAGCGAATCGAGCGCCGAGAACACCCCGATCATCAGCCCTTCCATGATCAGGAAGGCCGCGTAGTACTGCGCCGGACGCTTCTCGACCACCGACCAGCCCGCGATGATGACCGGCACGGTCATGAAGGCCGTCAGCAGGATCAGCGGCAGCGAGATACCATCTACGCCCAGGAAATATTGCGCGTGCAGCGCCGGGATCCAGGGCATGCGTTCGGTGAACTGGAAGTTCGGCGTGCCGTTGACGAATTGCCGATAGAGCGGCACACACGCCGCCAGGGTCAGCAGCGAGGCCGCCAGCGACACCCAGCGCGCCGCGCGGGCGCGCGCATCGCCTAAGCTCAAAGCCACGACCCCGCCCGCGATGGGCAGCCAGATCACGATCGACAGCAGACCGATATGCAGCACGCTAGCGCCTAAATCCGCCACAGGAACCAGCCCAGCAAGGCTGCCAGGCCGATGATCATCCAGAACGCATAACTGTAGAGAAAGCCGCTCTGCAGCTGCCGCGTCACACCCGCCAGCCAGCCGATCAGCCCCGCCGAGCCATTGACCATGCCGCCATCGATGATGGCCTGGTCCCCTCCCCGCCACAGCACCAGGCCAATGCCGCGCGTCAGGCGCGCGATCACGTTTTCATTGAACCAGTCGAAGTAGTACTTGTTGTCGAGCACGCGGTTGATGAAGGCGAAGCGCACCCGTACCGCATCGCCGGCCGCCGGCTTGTGCAGCACAAAGTACCAGGCGGTCAGCACGCCGGCCGCGGCGAGCCACGGCGCTACGCCTAAGAAACTATGCAGCGCAAACTCCACCGGGCCGTGCCACTCGCGGGCCACCTCGGCGACCACATCATCGTTCTCGAGCACGCGGATCGAATCGCTGAAGTAACCGCGGAACAGCACGGTCTGTTCGGTCAGGAAGCCGATCACGAGTGATGGGATCGCCAGCGCGACCAGCGGTCCTTTCATATCCCAGCCGACGTCGTGGAAGTGCTCCTGCGCGTGATGATCCAGCCGCTCCGGGCCGTGAAAGGTCAGGAAGATCAGGCGAAACGTGTACAGCGCGGTGACGAACACCCCCAGCAGCACGCACCAGTAGGCATAGCCTGATCCGAAGCGATGCGAATCGGCCACCGCGTCGATGAGCGTGTCCTTGGAATAGAAGCCTGAGAAGAATGGCGTGCCGATCAGTGCCAGCGCGCCAATGAGAGAGGTCCAATAGGTCACCGGCATGCGCTTGCGCAGGCCGCCCATCTTGCGCATGTCCTGCTCGTGGTGCATGGCGATGATCACAGCACCCGCGGCCAGGAACAGCAGCGCCTTGAAAAAGGCATGCGTCATGAGGTGAAACATCGCCACGCTGTAGGCCGAGGCCCCGAGCGCCACGGTCATGTAGCCCAGCTGCGAGAGCGTCGAGTAGGCGATGACGCGCTTGATATCGTTGTTGACGATGCCGAGGAAGCCCATGAAGAGCGCGGTGGTGGCGCCGATGATCAGCACGAAGGACAGCGCCGCATCCGAATACTCGAACAGCGGCGACATGCGCGCTACCATGAAGATGCCGGCCGTCACCATGGTGGCCGCGTGGATCAGCGCCGAGATCGGCGTGGGGCCCTCCATCGAATCGGGCAACCATACGTGCAGCGGCACCTGCGCCGACTTGCCCATGGCGCCGATGAAGAGACAGATGCAGATCAGCGTCATCGCCGACCAGGGATGCCCCGGGAACACGCTCAGCGTCTTGGCGCCGATGAAGGGCGCCATCTTGAAGGCCTCGCTGTAATCGAGCGAGCCGGTGTAATAGAGCACCCCGGCGATGCCCAGTACAAAGCCGAAGTCGCCGACGCGGTTGACCAGGAAGGCCTTGAGGTTGGCGAAGATCGCGCTCGGCCGCGTGTACCAGAAGCCGATCAGCAGGTAGGAGACCACACCCACGGCTTCCCAGCCGAAGAACAGCTGCATGAAGTTGTTCGACATCACCAGCATCAGCATCGAAAATGTGAACAGGCTGATATAGGCGAAGAAGCGCTGGTAGCCCGGATCGTCGCTCATGTAGCCGACGGTGTAGACGTGCACGCAGAAGGAGACGAAGGTCACGACCACCATCATGAGGGCGCTGAGGTGATCGACCAGCAAGCCCACCTGCATGCGCACCCCGTCGCTGAACAGCCAGGTGTAGACCGTGCCCTGGTAATCCGGCACCTGCTCTACCAGCAGCTGCCTGAGGACGTACAGCGACAGCAGGCAGGACACGCCCACGGCCGTAATCGTGACGGCCGCAGCCCCCGCGCGACCGATCCGCTTGCCGGCAAGGCCGGCCAGCAACGCCGCAATCAGCGGCAACATCGGGATGGCGAGCAGCAGCGTCGGGTTCATGTCAGCCCTTGAGACTGTCGAGCTCTTCGACGTTGATGCTGCGGCGTTCCCGGAACAGCACCACCAGGATCGCGAGTCCAATGGCCGATTCGGCCGCGGCCACCGTCAGCACGAAGAACACGAAGATCTGTCCATCGAGCTGGCCGAGGTAGCGCGAGAAGGCCACGAAGTTGAAATTGGCCGCCAGCAGCAGCAGCTCGATGCACATCAGCAGCAGCAGCACGTTCTTGCGATTGATGAAGATACCCGCCACCGACAGCGCGAACAGGATCGCCGAGAGCGTCAGCATGTGCCCGAGCGTGATCATGAGCGCGTCTCCGAGTCCATCTTGACGATGCGCACGCGCTCGCTGGCGCGCGCGGCCACCTGCTGGTCGATGTCCTGGACCTTGAGCCCTCTGCGATGCCTCAGGGTGAGCGTGATGGCAGCGACCATGGCGACCAGCAGCACCATGGCCGCGATCTCGAGCGCGTAGACATAGCGTGTGTACAGCGCCTCGCCGAGGGCGAAGGTGTTGCTGTAGTTGGCCGGCAGCGGCGCCGCACCGCGGGTCACATCGATGCCGAGTTTGCGCGTCAGCACCACGCCGGCGACCTCGACCACCACCACCGCCGCCATGATCCAGCCGAACCAGGCATAGCGCACGAAGCCGCTGCGCAGCTCCTCGAGATTGATGTCGAGCATCATGATGACGAACAGGAACAGCACCATGACCGCCCCGACGTAGACCAGCACCAGCACGATGGCCAGGAACTCCGCCTCGATCAGCAGCCACAGCACCGCGCTGGTGACGAAGCACAGCACCAGGCTCAGTGCCGCGAACACCGGGTTGCGCGTGATGATCACGCCCAGTGCGGCCGCGACCAGTACGGTCGCGAACACGTAGAACAGAATCAGCGGCAGCACGATGAACCCTCAGCTCCCCTTGGCATTATCGGTAGCGCGAATCCGCGCTCTTGTCCGCGCTGATCATGGCCTCGTAGCGATCGCCGACCGCCAGCAGTTTGTCCTTGTTCATGATGTTTTCGCCGCGGTGCTCCATGTGGTATTCATGGATCCGCGTCTCCACGATCGCATCCACCGGGCAGGCTTCCTCGCAGAAGCCGCAGTAGATGCACTTGAAGAGGTCGATGTCGTAGCGCGTCGTGCGGCGTGTGCCGTCGGCGGCCACGTCCGAGTCGATCGTGATCGCCAGTGCCGGGCACACGGCCTCGCAGAGCTTGCAGGCAATGCAGCGCTCCTCGCCGTTCGGATAACGGCGCAGCGCATGCAGTCCGCGAAAGCGCACCGACTGCGGCGTCTTCTCTTCCGGGTACTGCACCGTCACCTTGCGCCGGAACAGCGAGCGTGCGGTCACCGACAGTCCCTGCAGCAACTCGGTGAGAAGGAAAGTCTTGATGGGATTGCTCATGGCCATGGTGTTCTCCAGGGGCCGAGGTGATAGCTGAGCATGGCCGCCTCGACGACGATCCAGACCAGCGTGATGGGGATCAGGATCTTCCACCCGAGGCGCATGATCTGATCGTAGCGATAGCGCGGGAAGGTCGCGCGCAGCCAGAGGAACACACACAGCAGAGCGAATATCTTGAGCACCAGCCAATGCGTGCCCGGTAATCCCAGCAGCGTGTTCCCGCCCAGCCAGGGCAGCCCCTCCACCGGGCTGATCCAGCCGCCGAAGAAGAACACCGAGGTCAGCGCCGAGATCAGGATCATGTTGGCGTATTCGGCCAGGAAGAACAGCGCGAAGGCGATGCCCGAATACTCCACGTGGAAACCGGCGACGATTTCCGACTCACCCTCGGCCACATCGAAGGGCGCGCGGTTGGTCTCGGCGATGCCGGAGATGAAATAAACCATGAACAGCGGAAACAGCCAGAACCAGTTCCACGCACCGAGGCCGCCGTGCTGGCGCGCGACGATGGCGCCCAGATTCAGGCTCCCGGAAGCCATCAGCACACCCACCAGCGCGAAGCCCATGGCGATCTCGTAGGCCACCATTTGCGCCGCCGAGCGCATGGCGCCGAGAAAAGCGTACTTCGAGTTCGACGCCCAGCCCGCCAGGATCACGCCGTAGACCCCCATGGAGGTCAGCGACAGGTAGTACAGCAGCCCCGCATCGACATTGGCGATCGCGTAGTTGGGCGCAATCGGCACCACGGCCCAGGTGGCAAAGGCCGGAATCAGCGTGATGGCGGGCGCGAGCGTGAACAGCCATTTGTTCGCACGCGTCGGCACCACCACTTCTTTGATCAGCAGTTTGATGACATCGGCAAAGGGTTGGCCCATGCCGCCCGCGAAGCCGAAGATCTTCACGCGATTGGGCCCGATGCGCATCTGCATCCAGCCGATGAGCTTGCGCTCCCACAGCGTGAGATACGCCACCGACAGGATCAGTACCACGGTGAGAATCACCGTGAACACCGTCGAGTGCACGTACGGCGGCAGCGCCAGCCAGGCTGCAATCGCTTCCTTCATGCGTAGACCGCCGGCGCGGCGCGGCCATCCACCGTGCGATGCAATGCGCCCGCGCGGCGCAGCACCGGATCGATCTCGTACATGCCGACATCAAAGGTCGGAGCGGAGGAGAGGTTCTGGCGCGCCCACGAGGCGCCCTCGTTGGCTTCGGCCGCAACTTGCGCTGCGCCATCGAGGCGCAGGGCCGCGATGCGCGCCTTGAGCGCATCGCGCACCTGCTCGGAGGAATCGTAGTCGAAGTCGGCCAGATGCATCAGGTTGCCCAGCACGCGCAGGATCTTCCACGCCGGGCGTGCGGCCCCTAAGGGCCTTGCGACCCCGGCATAGCTTTGCCAGCGGCCCTCGAGGTTCACATAGGTACCCGAGGTTTCGGCAAAGCTGCCGGCCGGCAGCAGCACCTGCGCCACGCGTTTCATCGCCGCGCTCGCATAGGGCGTCACGGCCACGACGCGCGACTTGGCCAGCGCTTCGAGCGCGCCGGGCTGTGCGGCATCGGCCCAGGGTTCGCAGTTGAGCAGCAGATAGCCTGCCAGCGTACCCTCGAGCATGGCGCGCGTATCGGTGCCCGGGTTGGCGCGGGCCACAGCGGCAACGCCACGATGCGGCAGCACCCCGGCCAGATGAGCGCCGGCGGCATTGCCGCCCTCGGCGAGTTCGCCGAACACAGCGCCGGTGGCAACGCTTAAGCTCCGCGCCAACGCGCGCAGCTCACTGTAGCGAGCGCTGCGCAGGCTCAAGGCCCCGAGCCAGATCGCGCGCCGGGTGCCGGACTTGAGCGAAGCGGCGATGGCGCGATGAGCATCATCCGGTGTGATGCCCTCGAGCAGCGAGCCGACGCCGGCCGGTGCCGCGGCATCGCCAAGCGCTGCGCGCAATACCGCCGCCAGCGCGGCCACATCGCCATCGGCGCGCGCCACGAGGTATCGCGCCACGGGGAACAGATACCTGGAGGGCGCCGGGTTGATGAAACTGATCGCCGCGCCCCGCAGCCCCGCCTTGCGCACGCGGTGCGCCAGCATCGGCAGCTCCTGGCGCAGGTTCGAGCCGATGATGAGCAGGCCATCGAGTTCATCGACCGCGGCGATCGGCAGCCCGAGCGCAGGCACGGCGGCATCGGCGGCCTGGTCGCGAAAGTCCCGGCGGCGCAGACGATGATCCAGGTGCGCGCTGCCGAGCCCATCGGCCAGGCGCGACAGCAGGTAGAGCTCCTCGAGCGTGCTCGAGGGGTGCGCCAGCAGGCCCACGCCCTCCTCGCTGCCCGCGGCTGTCTTGAGCAGCGCTGCCGCCTTCTCAAGTGCCTCGTCCCAGGACGCCTCCCGCCAGCTGCCGTCGGCCGCGCGCAGCTGCGGCTGCTGCAGGCGGTCGTCGCTGTAGATGCCCTCGTAACTGAAGCGATCGCGATCGGCGATCCAGGTCTCGTTGATCTCCTCGCACTCGCGCGGCACCACGCGCATGAGCCGGCCGCGCAGCACGTGACCGAACAGCTGTGTCCCCATGCCGTCGTGCGGCGAGACCATCGGGTACTGCGTCATCTCCCAGCCGCGCCCGCGATAGCGGAAGGGCTTGCTGTTGAGTGCGCCCACCGGGCACAGGTCGATGATATTGCCCGAGAGCTCATGATCGACGCTGTGCTCGATGTAGGTGCCGATCTCCATGTGCTCGCCGCGCCCCGTGGCACCCATTTCCTGGATGCCCGCGATGTCCTGGCCAAAGCGCACGCAGCGCGTGCAGTGAATGCAGCGCGTCATGTCGGTGGAGACCAGCGGCCCCAGGTTCTTGTCCTTGACCACGCGCTTGCGTTCGACGAAACGCGAGATGTCGCGGCCGAAACCCAGCGCCAGGTCCTGCAGTTCGCACTCCCCGCCCTGATCGCAGATCGGGCAGTCCAGCGGATGGTTGATCAGCAGGAATTCCATGGTGGCGCGCTGCGCGCCGATCGCCTTCACCGAATGCGTGAAGATCTTCATGCCCTCGGCCACCGGCGTGGCGCAGGCCGGCAGCGGCTTGGGCGCCTTCTCCACTTCCACCAGGCACATGCGGCAGTTGGCTGCTATGGGGAGCTTCTCGTGATAGCAGAAGCGCGGGATGTAAACGCCCTCCCGATCCGTCACGCGCATGATCAGTTCGTTCTTGCGGGCCTTCATGGGCACGCCATTGACCTCGATATTGACCGTATCGTCGCTCATGCCGCCACGCTCTGTGCATTGACGATGCTGCGTCCGCCGTGCTCGACCATGTACTCGAACTCGTGCCGGAAGTGTTTGAGGAAACTCTGCACGGGCCACGCCGCCGCATCGCCCAGGCCGCAGATGGTGTGACCTTCGATGCGGTTGGCCACATCGAGCAGCAGGTTCAGATCCTCCAGCCGCCCCTGGCCGGCCAGGATCCGCTTGAGGGTGCGATTCAGCCAGCCCGTGCCCTCGCGGCAGGGCGTGCACTGGCCGCAGGATTCGGACATATAGAAGCGCGACAGGCGCTCGAGCACGCGCACCATGCAGGTGGTCTCGTCCATGACGATCACCGCGGCGGACCCGATGCTCGAGCCGCCGCCCTTGAGCGAGTCGTAATCCATGTTGAGCTTGAGCATGGTCGAGGCCGGCACCACGGGCACCGATGAGCCGCCCGGTATCACCGCCTTGAGCTGCCGCCCCTCGAGCACGCCGCCGCACAGTTCCAGCAGATCGACGAAGGGAATGCCCAGCGGCAGTTCGAAGTTGCCGGGCTTGTTGACATGCCCTGACACCGAGAAGATCGCCGTACCGCCGGAGTTCTTCGGGCCCAGCTCCGCAAACCACTGCGGACCGCGCCGCAGGATGGTCGGCACCGAGGCGTAGCTCTGGGTGTTGTTGATGGTGGTCGGCATCCCATACAGGCCGAAGGCGGCGGGAAACGGCGGCTTGAAGCGCGGCTTGCCGGTCTTGCCCTCGAGCGAATCGAGCAGCGCCGTCTCCTCGCCGCAGATGTAGGCGCCCGCGCCGACATAGGTATAGAGATCAAAATCGATGCCCGAGCCCTGGATATTCTTGCCGAGCAATCCCGCCTCGTAGGCTTCCTTGAGCGCGGCCTCGAAGCGCGGCACCGGCTCGGCCAGGAACTCGCCGCGGATATAGTTGTAGCCGACGGTGGCATTCATGCAGTAACCGCCGATCGCCAGCCCCTCGATCAGCGAGTGCGGGTTGTAGCGCAGGATGTCGCGGTCGTGGCAGGTACCGGGCTCGCTCTCATCGGAGTTGCAGACCGCGTACTTCTGCATCGACGCATTGCGCGGCATGAAGCTCCATTTGACGCCCACCGGGAAGGCGGCGCCGCCGCGGCCCCGAAGTCCGGAGGCTTTCACCTGCTCGATGATCTGCTCGCGCGGGGTCTTCTCGGCCAGGATCTTCTTCCAGGCCTCGTAGCCGCCGATGCGCTGATACGTGGCCAACTCCCAGGAGCGTTCGTACTTCAGCGGCTCGAAGCAGGTCAGATTGCGCTTATCTTCCCAACTGCTCATTTGAGTTCCGCCAGTATCCGGTCGACCTTCTCGGTGGTCAGATACTCGTGATAGACATGATCGACCATCATCATCGGCGCGCCCGTGCAGGCGGCCAGGCACTCCTCCTCGCGCTTGAGAAAGATGCGCCCATCGGGCGTGCTCTCGCCGGTGCGGATGCCGAGTGTCTTCTCCACGTAGGCGGCGAGCTCCTCGCCGCCGCGCAGCATGCAGGAAATATTGGTGCAGACGCTGACGTGATGCCGGCCGCAGGGATGGGTCTCGAACATCGAGTAGAAACTGGCCACTTCGTACACCTGGATGGGCGGCATCTGCAGGTACTCGGCGATCGCATCCATCAGATCGGGCGTGAGGTAACCCCGGTTCTGCTCCTGCGCGGCGCGCAGCGCCGAAATGACGGCCGAACGTTGCCGGCCGGCCGGAAACTTCGCCACCCAGTGGTCGATCTCCGCGCGCGTGTGCTCGGACAGTAAACCCGTCTTGCCCGACTCGGTGCTCATCAGCGATCGATCTCCCCGAAAACGATGTCCTGTGTGCCGATGACCGCCACCACGTCGGCCAGCATATGCCCCTGCACCATTTCGCCCAGCGAGGCCAGGTGCGGAAAGCCCGGCGCGCGGCACTTGAGCCGATACGGCTTGTTGGCGCCATCGGACACCAGGAACACGCCGAACTCGCCCTTGGGCGCCTCCACGGCCGCGTAGGTCTCCCCTTCAGGGACACAGTAGCCCTCGGTCATGAATTTGAAGTGATGGATCAGCGACTCCATGTCTTCCTTCATGTGTTCGCGGCTCGGCGCGCGCACCTTGCGATCATCGACCATGACCGGCCCCGGGTTGGCGCGCAGCCACTCCACGCACTGCTTGATGATGCGGTTGGACTGGCGCATCTCCTCGACCCGCACCAGGTAGCGGTCATAGCAGTCGCCATTGACCCCCACCGGTATGTCGAAATCCATTTTGCCGTAGGCCTCGTAGGGCTGCTTCTTGCGCAGATCCCACTCGATGCCCGAGCCGCGCAGCATCGGCCCCGAAAAGCCCAGCTGCAGCGCGCGTTCAGGCGTGACCACGCCGATATTGACCGTGCGCTGCTTCCAGATGCGATTGTCGGTCAGCAGCGTTTCGTATTCATCCACGCAGGCCGGAAACTTGCGCGTGAAGGCTTCGATGAAATCCAGCAGCGAGCCCGCGCGGGCCTCATTCAGGCGGTCAACTTCCTTCTGCGTGCGCCAGCGCGAGGCGAAATATTTCGGCATCGCCTCGGGCAGGTCGCGGTAGACGCCGCCCGGGCGATAGTAAGTCGCGTGCATGCGCGTGCCCGAGACTGCCTCGTAGCAATCCATGAGGTCCTCGCGCTCGCGAAAGCAGAACAGGAAGATCGTCATGGCGCCGATGTCCAGGCCGTGCGCGCCCAGCCACATCAGGTGATTGAGCACGCGCGTGATCTCATCGAACATCACGCGGATGTACTGCGCGCGCTCCGGCGGGGTGATACCCAGCAGCCGCTCGATGGCCATCACGTACGCATGTTCATTGCACATCATCGACACGTAGTCGAGGCGGTCCATGTAGCCGATGGACTGATTGAAGGGTTTGGATTCGGCCAGCTTCTCGGTGGCCCGGTGCAGCAGGCCGATGTGCGGGTCGGCCTTCTGGATCACCTCGCCGTCCATCTCGAGCACCAGGCGCAGCACCCCGTGGGCCGCCGGATGCTGCGGCCCAAAATTGAGCGTGAGGTTGCGTATCTCTGCCATCAGCCTTGAGCCATCACTCGCGCGGGTCGTCGGCCGGACGCTTGATATCGTGCAGCGCCGGATCGTAGCGGTTGTCGTGCCGGATCACGCGCGGCACGAGCGTGCGCGGTTCGATGCTGACCGGCGCATAGACCACGCGCTTGAGCTGCGGGTCGTAGTGCACTTCGACATTGCCGATCAGCGGGAAGTCCTTGCGGAACGGATGACCGATGAAGCCATAGTCAGTCAGGATCCGGCGCAGGTCCGGGTGCCCCTTGAACAGAATCCCGAACAGATCGAACGCCTCACGCTCGAACCAGTCGGCGCTGGCCCAGATGCCGGTCAGCGAATCGATCACCGGATCCTCGATCTCATCGCACCAGACCCGGAGGCGAAGCCGGCGATTGTGCGCAATGGAGAGCAGCTGCGAGACCACGGCGAAGCGCTTGTTGCCGGCCAGGGTATGCGGTGCCGCGCGATTCACGCCGCGGCTGAACCCCGAGGTGGTGGCATTCACCGTGCGCCACTCGGCACGGCCAAAGTCGAGATAATCCACGCCGGCCAGGTCCATGAGCATCTCGAAGCGAAGCTCCGGATCATCGCGCAGCGTTCGGGCGACCTCGAGCAGATCGCCTGGGGCCACCTCGATGGCGACTTCATCGGCCAGCGACCGGTAGCGCTGCGCACGCTGGCCGAGCGCACGTTCGATCCGTGCGGCTAGCTCATCGATGTATGCGGGCACCGTGACTGTCCTGCAGACCGATCAGGCCGCCGCGGCCGCGCGCCGCTCGATCTTGCGCTGCAGCTGGATGATGCCGTAGAGCAATGCCTCGGCCGTGGGCGGGCAGCCCGGTACGTAGATGTCCACCGGCACGATGCGGTCGCAGCCCCGGACCACGGCATAGGAATAGTGGTAGTAACCCCCGCCATTGGCGCAGGAGCCCATCGAGATCACCCAGCGCGGCTCGGGCATCTGGTCGTACACCTTGCGCAGGGCCGGCGCCATTTTATTGACCAGCGTCCCGGCCACGATCATGACATCCGACTGGCGCGGACTGGGGCGAAACACCACGCCGAAGCGATCCAGGTCGTAGCGCGCGGCCCCGGCATGCATCATCTCGACCGCACAGCAGGCCAGGCCGAAGGTCATGGGCCAGAGCGAACCGGTGCGCGCCCAGCTCACCAGGTCATCCACGCGCGTGGTCAAAAAGCCGCGCTGGGCAAAGCCCTGGGTGTCGAGTGCCTCTAATCCCACTCCAGCGCTCCTTTCTTCCACTCGTAGGCAAAGCCGATGACGAGAATCAGCAGAAAGATGCCCATGCCCAGCAGGCCCTGCGCGCCGACCCGGCCGATCCACACGGCCCACGGAAACAGGAAGGCGATCTCCAGGTCGAAAATGATGAACAGGATCGCCACCAGGTAGTAGCGCACATCGAATCGGACGCGCGAGTCTTCGAAGGGCTCGAAGCCGCACTCGTACGCCGAGAGCTTGTCGGCATCGCCGCGATGGCGGACACCGAGCCGGCCGAGCACCTTGCCCAGTCCGAGCAGCACGCCCGACAGTGCGGTCGCAATCGCCAGAAAAATCAGGATCGGCAGGTAGTTTGTCAGCATGCCGGCACCGGTATGTAAAAGGGGCGGCATGCTTCGCTCACGCGACCATTGCTTCGCCCCGTTATGCGCATAGTGTAACAGGCAGTTACATTAAATTGGTGCCGACGGGGAGATTCGAACTCCCACACCTTGCGGCGCTAGCCCCTCAAGCTAGTGTGTCTACCAGTTCCACCACGTCGGCTTGATCTTGCTGCGTTGTTTGCAGCTCTATTTCTTCGCGGGCGGCGCGCCGCTCGCCGGCGCCGCGGGCGCGCTCGCCGCATCGCCAGGCGTCGTCGACGGCGTCGTCGACGGTATCTCGGAACCTGTCGGCGCTCCCGGCAGCACCGGCACACTGGTGGGCGAATTAGCCGGCGCGGGCTGCCGTTGCAGCTGTTCGAGAATACTGCCCGAGGAGGCCGCGGCCTTGTGCGAACCCACATAGGTCAGCGACAGACTCGTCACCATGAAGATGCCAGCCAGGATGCCGGTGGCACGCGACAGCGCCGTGCTCGCGCCGCGCGCGCCGAACACCGTGCCCGAGGCACCCGCACCGAAGCCCGCGCCTGCCTCTGCGCCCTTGCCGCGCTGAAGCAGTACCAGGCCCACGATTGAGAAGGCGCAGATGAAATGAATGACCAGCAATACCGAATGCAACATGTAGGGTCCCAGTGTCAGCCGCGTGCTGCGGCCACGATGCTCAAGAATTCCTCGGCTTTGAGCGAAGCCCCGCCGATCAGCCCGCCATCGACATCAGCCTGCGCAAAAAGCTCCCGCGCATTGCCCGTCTTGACGCTGCCGCCGTAGAGAATCGGCAAGGCGTCCGCGATTTTAGCATCCTGCTGCGCCAGCCGCTCCCGGATGAACTGGTGCACTTCCTGCGCCTGCTCCGGGGACGCGGTGCGGCCGGTCCCGATGGCCCAGACCGGCTCATAGGCGACCACGGCGCCGGCGAAGGCGGCGATCCCGGTCAGCGACACCACCGCTTCCAGCTGCCGCCCGATCACCGCCTGGCAGTGGCCGGCTTCGCGCTCGGCCAGAAGCTCCCCCAGGCACAGGATCGGGGTCAGCCGGTGCGCCAGCGCGGCGGCGAATTTGCGGGCCACCAGCACATCGTCTTCGCCGTAGATATTGCGCCGCTCCGAATGGCCGACGATGACGTAGCGGCAGCCGACATCGTGCAGCATCGCCGCGGCCACCTCGCCGGTGTAGGCCCCATGTGCTTCGGCACAGACATCCTGCGCACCCAGCCGAAGCGCCGAATCGCGCAGCAGACGCGCGATCTCGGACAGGTAAACGAACGGCGGACAGATCACGCAGGTGACCGCATCGAGGTACGGCGAGGCAAGGATTGCCTCCACCAGCGGCCCGTTTGCCGCGCGCGAACCGTGCATTTTCCAATTGCCGGCTACGAGCTTGCGCCGCATCATTGCCGCCCCGCTGTACGCCCCATCTTTGGGCGCGCGGATCATATCTTATTGAGTGGTCACCGGCCTACGCGGGACCCCGGCCCGAACCGCCCGGGCCAGATCATCGGCGCAGCTGCGAACTTCGGCCTCATCCCGGCCCTCGACCATGACCCGGATGAGCGGCTCGGTTCCCGAGGCCCGCAGCACCACCCGGCCCTCGCCGGCCAGGTGTTCCTCGATGCGCCGCTGGGCAGCGACGATGCTGGGCACGGCGCTCGGGTCGAAGCGGCTTTCGACTTCCACGTTCAGCAGCACCTGCGGCAGTTTGTCCATGCCGGCGGCCAGCTCGGCCAGCGGCCGGCGGGTCTCTTTCATGATGGCGAGAATCTGCAGCGCGGTGATCAGGCCATCGCCGGTCGTGGTGCGGTCCAGGCTCAATATATGACCCGAGGTTTCTCCGCCCAGCATGCCGCCGCTTTCGATCAGTTTGGCAAGCACGTGCCGATCGCCGACCAGCGCGCGCACGAAATCCACCCCGAGCCGCCGCAGCGCCAGCTCGAGCCCGAAATTGCTCATAACCGTGCCGACCACGGGCCCGCGCAGCCGCCCGGCCTTGTGGGCGTGGGACGCGATCACGTACAGCAGCTGATCGCCATCGACCAGCCTTCCCAGGTGATCGACCATCACCACGCGATCCCCGTCGCCATCGACCGCGACGCCCACGTGCGCCCGCACCCCCGGCACCGTGAGCTGCAGCAGCTCGGGCGAGGTCGACCCGCAGCCATCGTTGATATTGCGGCCATTGGGGGAGCAGCCGATCGGCACGATGTCGGCATCGAGGTCGGCCAGGATGCGCGGCGCCACCTTGTAGGCGGCGCCATTGGCGCAGTCGATCACGATCTTCAGGCCCGACAGATCCATGCCGGCCGGCAGCACGCCGGCGCAGAATTCCTGGTAATACTGCTGCGTGGTCTCGGCGCGGCGCGCGCGCCCGAGTTCACGCGAGGCCAGGGTCGTTGGCGGCCCCGACAGCTGCGCCTCGATGCGTTCCTCGATTTCATTCGAGAGCTTGGCGCCCTCGCCGTCGAAGAACTTGATGCCATTGTCCTCGTAGAGGTTGTGCGAGGCGCTGATCACGACGCCGAGTTTGCAGCGCAGTCGCCGCACCACGTGTGCCACGGCCGGTGTCGGCAGCGGCCCGGTCAGCAGCACATCGGCTCCCGCGGCCACGAAGCCTGCCTCCAGCGCCGATTCGAACATGTAGCCCGACAGGCGCGTGTCCTTGCCGATGAGTACCGTGCCGCCCTCGGGCATGATCACGCGCGCAGCAGCGCTGGCCAGGCGCAGCGCAAAGTCCACCGTCATGGGTTCGGTGCCCACGCGGCCGCGAATGCCATCGGTTCCGAAATACGCCCTTGCCACTGCGCGACTCCTTTAGTGCAATTCGCGTCGCATCGCGTTGGCGACACGCACGGCATCGACGGTGGCGGCCACATCGTGCGCGCGCACGATGCGCGCACCGCGCAGCACCGCCACCGTGGCCAGCGCGAGACTTCCGGGCAGCCGCTCCCCCGCGGGACGTCCCGTCAGCGCCGTCACAAACGACTTGCGCGACAGGCCCACGCACAGCGGCCGCCCGAGCGGCGCGAATTCATCCAGCTGCCGCAGCAGTTCCAGATTGTGGGCAGTGGTCTTGCCGAATCCGAATCCCGGATCGACACACAGGCGCTGCGGATCGATGCCGGCGGCGGCACAGGCGCGCAGGCGCTCCTCGAGATAGGCGCGCACCTCGACCACGACCTGGGCGTATTGCGGCTCGCGCTGCATGTTGGCGGGCTCGCCGCGCATGTGCATCAGGCAAATGCCCAGATTGCCGGCCGCCGCGGCCTCGATGGCTCCCGGCACGCGCAGCGCGCGCACGTCATTGATCAGGTGCGCGCCCGCATCGGCCGCGCGCCGCATGAGTTGCGGGTTGGAGGTGTCGACCGAGATCAGCAGCCCTAAGCGCGCCGCGATGCATTCCACGACCGGCAGCACCCGCCGCAGCTCAGTTTCGCTGTCGGGAGCCGCGGCGCCGGGACGGGTGGATTCCCCGCCGATGTCGATGATGGCCGCTCCCTGCTCGGCCATGACCTCGGCATGCGCCAGGGCGGCCGCGGGATCCAGGTAAAGGCCGCCGTCGGAGAAGGAATCGGGCGTGACATTGAGCACTCCCATGACGACGGCCGTCTTGAGCTCCAGAACGCGGCCGGCGCACAGCAACCGCGCGGCATCGGCCACAGGCAGCGGCCGTGGAGCGGGCGCCGCCATGGGCCTCGTCAGCTCAGTGCTGCCCGGCGGGCCGGGCGATGGGTGCTTCCGCGGGACCGCCCACGGGGGTCACGACGGGCTTACCGCCGCCCGGACCGGTGCTCGGCGTATCGTCCCAGCCATCGGGCGGACGCGGTGTGCGGCCGGCCATGATGTCCTGGATCTGATCGTCGGCGATGGTCTCGTACTTGATGAGCGCCTCGGCCATCGCATGCAGCTTGTCGAGACTGGTCTCGAGAATCTCCTTGGCGCGCTTGTAGTTGGTCTCGATCACGCGCCGCACTTCCTCATCGATGGCGTGCGCGGTCTCATCCGATACTTGCTTATGCTGCGTGACGCTGCGGCCCAGGAACACCTCGCCGGCCTCTTCCGTGTAGGTGAGCGGCCCCAGGCGGTCCGACAGGCCCCACTTGGTGACCATGTTGCGTGCCAGCTCGGTGGCGCGTTCGATGTCGTTCGAAGCCCCGGTGGTGACCGCATCGTCGCCGAAGATGATCTGCTCGGCGATGCGTCCGCCGAACAGCGTGGCGATCGAGCTCTCGAGTCGCCGCCGGCTCATCGAATAGCGATCCTGCTCGGGCAGGAACTGCGTGACACCGAGCGCGCGGCCGCGCGGAATGATCGTGACCTTGTAGACCGGATCGTGCTCGGGAGTGGAGATGCCCACGATCGCATGACCGGACTCGTGATAGGCAGTCATGCGCTTCTCGGCTTCGGTCATGACCAGGGAACGCCGCTCGGCGCCCATCAGAATCTTGTCCTTGGCGCGCTCGAACTGATCCATCGACACCAGCCGCTGGTTGGCGCGGGCCGCGAACAGCGCCGCCTCGTTGACCAGGTTCGCCAGATCGGCGCCCGAGAATCCAGGCGTGCCGCGCGCGATCAGCGAGGGCTTGACGTCATCGCCCAGGGGCACACGCCGCATGTGCACGCGCAGGATCTGCTCGCGTCCGCGCACGTCGGGCAGCGGTACCACCACCTGGCGATCGAAGCGGCCCGGGCGCAGCAGCGCCGGATCGAGCACGTCAGGCCGGTTGGTGGCGGCGATGACGATGATGCCCTCATTGCCCTCGAAGCCGTCCATCTCGACCAGCAGCTGATTGAGTGTCTGCTCGCGCTCATCGTGTCCGCCGCCGAGGCCCGCGCCGCGATGGCGGCCGACCGCGTCGATCTCATCGATGAAGATGATGCAGGGCGCGTGCTTCTTGGCCTGCTCGAACATGTCGCGCACGCGCGAGGCGCCCACGCCGACGAACATCTCGACGAAGTCGGAACCTGAAATGGTGAAGAAAGGCACTTTGGCCTCGCCGGCGATGGCGCGCGCCAGCAGCGTCTTGCCGGTACCCGGCGAGCCGACCATCAGCACGCCTTTGGGAATCTTCCCGCCGAGCTTCTGGAACTTGCCCGGATCCTTGAGGAAATCGACGATTTCCCCGACCTCCTGCTTGGCCTCGTCCACGCCTGCGACATCGGCGAAGGTGACGTTAACCTGGTCCTCGCCGAGCAGCCGTGCCCGGCTCTTGCCGAACGACATGGCCCCGCGGCCCCCCGCGGCGCCCTGCATCTGGCGCAACAGGTAAACAAACACCACCAGCATCAGCAGCGCCGGCGCCAGCTGCAGCAACAGCTGCGCCACGAAGTTGGGTTGCTTGGGCGGCTGCCCCTCGATCGAAACACCCGCCTTGAGCAGGTCGCCGATCAGGACCGTGTAGTTGGTCTCGGGGTTGTAGGTCTCGAACTGCTGCTTATCCTTGCGGACACCACGGATGGTATCGCCCTGGATGACCACGCTCTCGACCTTGTTGTCGTGTACCGCGGCGATGAATT
>Ga0181531_10000816_pt1 | contig 20337 bp, 18 predicted proteins | sample PEATcosm2014_Bin_38_FD_119743 | JGI IMG/M metagenome (GOLD analysis project Ga0181531, IMG submission 119743) | Peatland microbial communities from MTU Mesocosm Facility, Houghton, MI, USA - PEATcosm2014_Bin11_10_metaG | ecosystem: Environmental > Terrestrial > Soil > Wetlands > Peat | place... | reverse complement strand
GGTCATTGCGCCCTATGTATCGCTGGGCATCGGCGCGCTGCAGAATTTCAATACCGCGCCGAACACCACCGACTTTCTCGCGCAGGCCGGCGTCGGACTGATGATCAAGCTGTGGGAAAGCGGCGACGGCACCGCCAGCTTCGCGCTGCGCCCGGATTTCAAAGTGCGTTATGACGCCGACGCGACCGACTCGCGCAGCCTGTTCGACTACATCGCGACTTTGGGCTTTCAATTCGGCTTCGGCGGCCCGCATGCGCCAGCGCCCGTGGCAGTGGCGCCGCCGCCCCCGCCCCCGCCTCCGCCGCCTCCGCCGCCTCCGCCGCCCCCGCCTGAGCCGCCCGCGCCGCCGCCGCCCCCACCGGTGCCGCGCACGATCACGCTGACAGGCGTCGAATTCGAGTACAACTCGGCGACGCTGACGCAGGCCTCCAAGCCAGTGCTCGACAAGGCGGCCGAGGGACTGCGCGAGCATCCGCGGCTGCGGATCGAGGTGCAGGGCCATACGGACGGCATCGGATCGGCCGAGTACAACCTGACGCTGTCGCAGCGCCGTGCGTTGTCCGTGCGCGACTACCTGATCGCCCAGCATGTCCCCGCCGACGAGTTGATCGCCAAGGGCTATGGCAAGACTCAGCCGGTCGCTACCAATGCCACGCCTGAGGGCCGATCGATGAACCGCCGCGTGGTGCTGGTCGTGCTGGATAACCCGAACGACGTGCCCGTAAAGGGGGCCGGCGAAGCGGCCGACACCAACTGACCCGAGCTGCGCTCCCCGGGGCGGTGCCGGCCACGCTGCCGGCGCCGCCCAGGCGTGGCCCGATTGCGCTAGCATGGCTCTACAACGTAAAGCGGTGCTTGCATGGCCACCACCGATCTGCACAAGGCTCTGTCCGAGATCAGCGCAATTCGCGGCCAAATCGCGCGGGGCGCGCTGTTTCGGGGCTACGGACCCAGCACGCTGGCAGCCACCGGACTGCTGGCGCTCGCTGCCGCCCTGTGGCAGGCCTATTGGCTCCCGTCGCCGCAACGCGATGTGGTCGCATACCTCGCTATCTGGGTGCCCACCGCGACGCTGTCACTGCTCATCATCAGCGTGGAGACGGTCACGCGCGCGCGGCGACTGCACTGCGGACTCGCCGCGCAGATGATGCGGGCCGCAGCCGAACAGTTCCTGCCCGCCATCGTGGCCGGGCTGTTGCTGACGGTGGTGCTGCTGCGTTATGCCCCGCCTGACCTGTGGATGTTGCCGGGGCTCTGGCAGGTAATCTTCAGCCTGGGTGTATTCGCCTCATGCCGCTTCCTGCCGCGCGCCATGTTCGTCGCGGGGATCTGGTATCTGTGCTGCGGCCTGATGTGTCTCTCGATCGGAGCCGGTCCGCGGGCACTCGGACCCTGGCTGATGGGTGTGCCATTTGGTGTCGGGCAGCTGATCGTGGCGGGGGTGCTGAAATCCAATTGTTGGGACGGCGATGAGCGAGCGTAAATCGCCTCCAATTCGCGGCAGCCGATTCGCCTACGACGGGCTGGATCGCATCATTCATGAGCGCGCGCGTCTGGGGTTGCTAAGCTCCCTGATCGCCAATCCCAAAGGCCTGCGGTTTGCCGATCTCAAACAACTGTGCGCCCTGACCGATGGCAACCTCAGCCGGCATCTGCAGGTGCTGCAGGTGGCAAAGCTGGTCGAGATCTCCAAGGGTTTCGAACACAATCGGCCGCAGACGATGTGCCGCATTACGGCCAAGGGCCGCAAGCGCTACCTCGACTATGTGTCGGTCCTCGAGCAGGTGATCCTCGATGCCGCCGCGGCGGTGCAGGCGGATGCGGAGCCCGCGGGCGGCCAGTCACTGGTGCGTGCCTGAATTTTTTGTGCCTATACTTTGCAATGCAAAGTAATTCGCGACGCGCGGCGAATCGTTGGGCGCCGATCGGGGTTCTGCTGCTGGGCCTGCTGCGCGCAAGCTTTGTCCAGGCGGGCGGCGGACCGCTCGGCATCGATCACGAGTGGGGGCTCGACACCCAAGGCATCTGGGCGCAAAAGGATCAGAATGTGCTCGAATATGCCGCACTTGCCACCGAAATCGGCGGCGGCATCTGGTTCGGCCGCGACAGCGAGCTCGGACGCACCTTCTGGCAAAGTGTCGACTCCACGGCGATCTCCTCGATCAGCGCGGAGATTCTCAAGTTTGCATTCAGCCGCGCGCGGCCCGATCAGGGCGGCAATCCCAACAAATGGTTTCAGGGCAGCTGCTGCGATAGTTTTCCGAGCGGCGAGGTCACGCTGCAGGCGAGCTTCGTTACACCGCTCATCGTCAACTATGCGCGCAGCGATCCGTGGATATGGGCGCTCGAAGCGCTGCCGCTCTACACCGGCATCGCGCGCCTGAAGAATCGCGTGCACTGGCAGAGCGATGTCATCGCCGGCTGGGCGCTGGGCAGTGGCGTGGGCTACTGGAGCACGCGCCGTGAAATTCCGATATCCGTGCAGCTGCTGCCGCGCGGTCTGACCTTCGGCGTCTACGTCCACTACTGATCACTCCCCAGTGCCAAGAAATGTAAACCGATCTGACGCGCGGCGGCGAACAGTGATACATCTGCGCGCGCGCAATCAAGTCGAAATCCCAGGGGAGGGGTATGAGTTGGCCTGTAGCCATGCCTCGCCCGGGCTGGCTATCTACAGCGCAGCGTACTATTTGCACGGCAATGGTCTGTGCCCTGCTGTCCGCACCAGCGCGCAGCGAAACGCTGCTGGCGCTGGCGGGCGTTACCGACGCCACCAACGATCCATCCAATACCTATGGCTGGCAGCTAGAATTCCAGGAACCCGTGTCGAGCCAGCTTGGCGCGTCGCTGTCATGGCTGAACGAAGGGCATACCCTGGGGCATCATCGCGACGGCCTGGCGACCCAACTGTGGCTCGGCGCGACCGCGTGGCGCAATCGCATGGAATTCAACTTTGGCGTGGGACCCTATTTCTACTTCGACACGCAGCAGGAATCCACGGCGCGCGGCTACAGCGATGTGCACAGCGTCGCCGGACTTGCTTCCGCATCGCTGTCGCTGAATATCACGCCCTCGTGGTTCATGAATCTGCGGGTCAACGAAGTCTACGCGCCCGGGGATGTAAACAGCGTCGGCTTCCTGGTCGGCGGCGGCTATCACTTCGGGCGCAGCGAGCGCGCGCTGTCGGGCTCGGGATCCGATGGCGCACCGCCCATCGCACGTCAGCAGATTCAGCTGTTCGCGGGCGAGATGATCTACAACGAGCTGAATTCACACCAGGATCGCACCGTGGGGCTGGAATACCGGCTGGCACTGGTCCCGTGGGCGGCCTGGTCGGCCACCTGGTTTCACATTGTCGGCAGCACCAGCGGGCAGCGTGAGCAGATCGCGAGCCAGGTTTGGCTGGTGGACAGTGTGCTCGGAGGCAGGCTCGCCATGAGCGCCGGGGTCGGCATCTACACCCCGCTCGGCGCGCAACCGCCGGGCGAGGAGAGTTCGGCGGCACTATCCGGGCTGTCCGGACTGCGCGTCGAATGGTGCTGGAGCCGGAACAGCAGTGTGATGCTGAGCTGGTACCGCAGCTTTACCAACGACGATGACGATCGCGACATCATCACGCTCGGGTACGGGTTCCGGTTCGGCGGATAGACGCGCCATTGGCGGCGAACTGCTCTATCATCGTCGTGCCATGGGCGTGACGGATGCGGCATGAGCGATGACACCAGTCCACTGACGGACGAATTGCAGCGGCTGCTCGCGCGTCGCAAGTCGTGACGGTGCGTCGGGGAAGCAAGGCATGGCAGAGCAAGAGAGCGAGGATATTCACGACCGCGTGACGCCATTTCTGGCCACGCTTGCCCGAGTGACTTCAGCCGTCGGCTCATTGCTCGCCAGCGGCACCACGCGGCTGATGGAAGCCCAACGCGGCGAGATTCGCAAGCTGGCCGCGGTGCTGGCACTGGCGTTGACAGCTGCGATCTTCGCCTGCGCCGCTGCCGGCTTTGCCGCCTACGCAATCCTGGTGGCACTGGGCGAGGAGCACCGCGCCGCCGGATCCGCGCTGATCGCAGGGTGCTTTGCGCTGCTGTCGGGCATCGCAGTGCTCCTGGCCCGAGGGCGTCGCCCGGACTAGACGGCCGCGCCTCGCGTTCGTTTGAATCCCATTCAAAGCTTCGGTTGGAGAGAGGAATGAATCTCAAGGACAGCGGTCTGCTCAAGAGCCAGTGCTACATCGATGGCCAATGGGTGGGCGCCGATAGTGGCGCCACGCGCAAAGTACACAATCCAGCCACCGGTGAACTCGTGAGTACGGTGCCGGATGGCACCGCGGTCGAAGCGCGGCGCGCCATCGAGGCCGCGCACCGCGCTTTTGCGGGCTGGCGCGCCCGGAGCGCGGACGAGCGTGCGCGGGTGCTGCGCCGCTGGTACGAACTCATGCTGACCCACCAGGAAGACCTGGCGCAGCTGATGACCGCCGAGCAGGGTAAGCCGCTGGCCGAGTCGCGCGGCGAGATCGGCTACGCAGCCTCCTTCATCGAGTGGTTTGCCGAAGAGGCGCGACGAATCTATGGCGAGACGATCCCCTCGCCCTGGCCCGACGCGCGCATCGTCGTCACGCGCGAGCCGGTGGGCGTCTGCGCGGCCATCACACCCTGGAATTTCCCCGCTGCCATGATCACGCGCAAGGTTGCCCCCGCACTTGCTGCAGGCTGCACGATCGTGGTCAAGCCGGCGATGCAGACGCCGCTATCGGCACTCGCCATGGCGGAACTGGCCGCGCGGGCCGGGGTACCGGCTGGCGTGCTGAGCGTGGTGACCGGCGATGCGCGTTCCATCGGCGGCGAACTCTCATCCAACAAGCTGGTGCGTAAGATGACCTTCACCGGCTCGACCCAGGTCGGGCGCCTGCTCGCGGCGCAATGCGCGCCCACGCTCAAGCGGATGTCGCTGGAACTGGGCGGCAACGCGCCTTTCATCGTGTTCGACGATGCGGATCTCGACGCGGCGGTGAAAGGCGCGATGGCCTCCAAGTACCGCAATACCGGCCAGACCTGCGTGTGCGCGAATCGCCTGCTGGTGCAGGATGGCGTGTATGAGGCGTTTGCCAACAAGCTCGCCAAGGCGGTCTCGCAGCTCAAGGTGGGCAACGGCATGGATGCCGGCGTCGAACAGGGTCCGCTGATCGATGAGGCGGCGCTGGCCAAAGTGGAGGAACTGGTGGGCGAGGCGGTCAGCAGTGGTGCCAAGGCGCTGATCGGCGGTCGCCGGCACGTCCTGGGGCGCACTTACTACGAGCCCACGGTGCTCACCAATGTGACTGCCGGCATGCGCCTGGCGCAGGAGGAGATTTTCGGCCCGGTGGCGCCGTTGTTCCGCTTCAAGGATGAGGCCGAGGCTATCCGGCTCGCCAACGACACCGAGTTCGGGCTGGCCGCATACTTCTACTCGCGCGACATCGGCCGCGTGTGGCGCGTGGCCGGTGCCATCGAGAGCGGCATGATCGGCATCAACTCCGGACTCATCAGCACCGCGGTCGCACCATTCGGCGGTGTCAAACAGTCCGGCCTCGGCCGGGAAGGTTCGCGATACGGTATCAACGAGTACATCGACATCAAATACCTGTGCATGGGCGGGCTGTCGGCTTAAGGCCTAGGGCCGCCCCGATTCAGGCGGCCGTGGGGAAACCCAGGTCGTGCGCCACCGCGGGGTGCACGATCGCGCCGCGGACCACATTAAGTCCCGCGGCCAGTCCGCGGTCATCCGCGGTGGCGCGCTCCCAGCCTTTATCCGCCAGCGCGCGCGCATAGGGCAGCGTCGCGTTGTTGAGTGCAAAGGTCGATGTGCGCGGCACCGCGCCCGGCATATTGGTCACACAATAATGAATCACGCCGTCGACGGTGTAGGTCGGCGCAGCGTGTGTGGTGGGACGGCTGGTCTGGAAGCAGCCGCCCTGGTCGATCGCGATGTCGACCAGCACCGAGCCAGGGCGCATGCGCTTGACCATGGCGCCCGTGACGAGCTTGGGCGCTGCCGCGCCGGGCAGCAGCACTGCGCCGATCACCAGGTCAGCGTCGGCCACGGCGCGCTCGATGGCATCCGAGGTTGAGAACAGAGTTCGCACGGCGCCGCGGAACTGCGCATCGAGCTCGCGCAGGCGCGGAATCGAACGATCGATGGCGGTGACTTCGGCGCGCAGCCCATGGGCCATTTCAACCGCATTCTTGCCCGCGACGCCGGCGCCGATCACGACCACTTTGGCCGGTGCCACACCGGGCACACCGCCGAGCAATACCCCGCGGCCGCCGGTGGCCTGCTGCAGATACTGCGCGCCGACCTGTATCGACATGCGCCCGGCCACTTCGCTCATGGGGGTCAGCAGCGGCAGTGAGCCGTCGGTGGCAGTGACGGTCTCATAGGCAATGGCGACGCACTGCGATTTGAGCAGTGCGTCGGCCTGCGCACGATCGGCGGCGAGGTGCAGATAGGTGAACAGCACCTGGTCGCGACGCAGCCGTGCGCATTCGGCCGGTTGCGGCTCCTTCACCTTCACGATCAGCTGTGAGTCCCTGAAGATCGCCTCCGCGTCCGCGGCAATGCGGGCACCGGCGTCCCGATAGTCATCATCGCTGCAGCCTATGCCGCGTCCGGCGCCGCTTTGCACCGCCACTTCATGGCCCGCCATGACCAGCTCGCGCACGGCGGCTGGCACCAGGCCGACCCGATATTCGTGAACCTTGATTTCAGTGGGGACGCCGACACGCATGATTACGACCCTCCCAAAGGTGGCGCGGTGGTCCGCGCGGTATCGGCCAGATTCTGGCAGCGCTCGCTTGGCAGAGATTTGCAAAAGTGCTGAACATAGCCGGGTTCTTTGGCAGAATATTGCGTTCAATCAAGCAAAGTGACGGATTATGCTAATAGATCGCCAGGATCGACGAATTCTCCGCGAGCTCCAGCGCGATGCCCGGCTTTCCAACACGGCGCTGTCGGCGCGCGTTGGGCTGTCCGAATCGGCCTGCCTGCGGCGCGTGCGGCTGCTCGAACGCGGTGGCGTCATCGAGCGCTACACCGCCGTGCTCAGCGCCAGCAAGATCGGCGTCACGGTGAGTTTCATCATCCGCATCACGCTCAAGGGCCAGACCGATCGGGACCTCGGCGCCTTCGAGCAGGCCGTGGCCAGCGTCGCGGAAGTCACCGAGTGCGATCTCACCACGGGCGAGTCGGATTACGTGCTGCGCGTGGTCGCCCGCAGCGCCGAGGATTTCGAGCGGCTGCACAGCAAGGTACTTACCAAGCTGCCGGGCGTGGCGCGCGTGGACTCGAGCTTCGTGCTGCGCTCGGTGGTCAAGAACGCGGGCCTGCCGCTCGAGTCGGGTTAATTTAGTAACAATTGAAACTAATGTACAATCGCATCGAGGGGTCGCGCCGCGGTCGCGCAGGAGAGCATCGATGTCAGAAGATCTGTTTGAGAATCCGCTTGGCACCGACGGTTTCGAATTCGTCGAGTTCACCAGCCCCGATCCGCAGGCGCTGGGTCGGGTGTTCGAAGCCATGGGGTTCACGGCGGTGGCGCGCCACCGTTCCAAGAACGTGCTGCGATACAAGCAGGGCGATGTCGATTTCATTCTGAACATGGAGCCGCGCGGCCAGGCCGCGGATTTTCGCGGGCGACACGGACCCTCGATCAACGCCATGGCCTTCCGCGTGCGGGACGCAGCCAGGGCGCTGAAGGGTGCCATCGAGCGCGGCGCGCGCGAAGTGCGCGGTGCCGTCGGACCCATGGAACTCAATATCCCCGCCATCGAGGGCATCGGCGGTTCCAACCTGTACCTGGTCGACCGTTATGGCGCGCACGAGATTTACGATGTCGACTTCGTCGCCATCGAAGGCGCGGCGGAGCGCGAGCGCGAGACCAGCGCCGGCCTTACTTATATCGATCACCTGACGCACAACGTGCAACGCGGCAACATGCAGCTGTGGGCGGACTTCTACCAGCGCGTGTTCAACTTCCGCGAGATCCGCTACTTCGACATCGAGGGCAAGGTCACGGGCCTCACTTCCAAGGCAATGACCAGTCCCGACGGCAAGATCCGCATACCGCTCAATGAGAGCCAGGACGACAAGTCGCAGATCGAGGAATTCCTCCACGACTACAAGGGCGAGGGCATCCAGCACGTCGCGCTGGGCACGGATGATATCTATGGCACGGTCGATCGCATGCGGGCGCGCGGCGTGGGGTTTCAGGACACGCCTGAAACCTACTACGAGGGCATCCAGGCGCGTGTGCCCGGCCACGGCGAGGACCTGGCGGGACTGCGCCAGCGGCGCATCCTCATCGACGGTGCACCCACGCAGGGACAAGGGCTGTTGCTGCAGATCTTTACGCAGAATGTCGTCGGCCCGTGCTTCTTCGAGATTATCCAGCGCAAGGGCAATGAAGGCTTCGGCGAGGGTAACTTCAAGGCCCTGTTTGAATCCCTGGAGCTGGACCAGGTCCGGCGGGGTGTGCTGTCGCTGGGCGAGGGTGCCGCCAAATCATGACGCCCGTGCTGCAGTACCAGAGCGGCTTCGGCAATCAGTTTGCAACCGAGGCGCTGGCCGGGGCGCTGCCCCCGCACAATTCCCCGCAGCGTTGTCCCTACGGCCTGTATGCGGAGCAACTTTCGGGCACGGCATTCACGGCGCCACGCCATTCCAACCGCCGCAGCTGGCTGTATCGCATCCGTCCGGCCGCATCACATGGGCCGTTTGCCCCGCGGCCGCACGCATTGTTGAGTTCACAGTTCGGAGCCGATGCCACGCCACCCGATCAGCTGCGCTGGAATCCATTGCCGCTGCCCGAAACGCCGACGGATTTTCTCGACGGGCTGGTCACCATGGGCGGCAACGGCAGCCCACAGGCGCAAGGCGGCTGCGCCATCCATCTCTACGCCGCCAATCGATCGATGCGTACCCGCGCCTTCTACGACGCCGATGGTGAACTGCTGATCGTGCCGCAACTCGGCTCGTTGCTGCTGGTAACCGAGCTCGGACGATTGACCGTGGAGCCGCTCGAGATCGCCGTCATCCCGCGCGGCGTGCGCTTCAGCGTCGAGGTGCCGGATAGCGGCGCGCGCGGCTATGTCTGCGAGAATTTCGGCGCACCCATGCGGCTGCCTGATCTCGGGCCGATCGGTTCCAACGGCCTGGCCTGCGAACGCGACTTCCTCGCCCCCACGGCGCACTACCAGGATCGGGATGAGCCTTGCGAGCTGATCGCAAAATTCATGGGGCGGCTGTGGACCACGGCCATCGATCATTCACCGTTTGACGTGGTGGCCTGGCGCGGCAACTACGTGCCCTACAAGTACGACTTGCGGCGGTTCAACACCATGGGCTCGGTCAGTTACGATCATCCCGATCCGTCGATATTCCTGGTGCTGCAGTCGATCACCGATACGCCCGGAGTCGATGCGCTTGATTTCGTGATATTTCCGCCGCGCTGGCTGGCGATGCAGGATACGTTCCGGCCGCCCTGGTTTCATCGCAACGTCGCCAGCGAGTTCATGGGCCTGATCGAAGGCGCCTACGATGCCAAGAGCGAGGGTTTCCTGCCGGGAGGCGCATCGCTCCACAACTGCATGAGCGCGCACGGCCCGGATGCCGCCACATTCGAAGCCGCGAGCCGCGCGGATACGCGCACACCACAGCAGATCACCGACACCATGGCGTTCATGTTCGAGACCCGTTGCGTGATTCACCCGACGCGCCATGCGCTCGAATCGCCGCAACGGCAGCAGCATTACTTCCAGTGCTGGCAGGGTCTGCCGCGCCATTTCGATCCCCGGCAGCGCTGAGCGGCGCGACCATCGCATGACTGATCGTATGAACGATCGCCTCAACGAGACCCATGATCCGCGGCTTCGCAGCTGGGTCGCATCGGCCAACGCGCCGGACCAGGATTTCCCGATCCAGAACCTGCCGCTGGGTATCTTCCGGCCCGCGGGCGGTGCCATGCAGTTTCGCGGCGGCGTCGCCATCGGCGAGCAGGTGCTCGATCTGAAAGCCGCGTATGAAAGAGACGTGTTCACCGGCCCGGCTCGTGAAGCCGCGTCACTGGCGGCCAATGCGTCCTTGTCGGAGCTGATGGCGGCGGGAGCTGCGGCCGCATCAGCCCTGCGGCGCGCATTGTCGGCGCTGCTGCGCGAGCGGGCCGCGCAGCAGTCGACGCTCGAGTCGGCGCTGGTGCCGCGCTCGGCAATCGAGCTGGCGCTGCCGGCGCAGGTCGGCGACTACACCGACTTCTATACCTCGATTCATCACGCCACGGCCGTGGGGCGCTTATTTCGCCCCGACCAGCCGCTGCTGCCGAACTACCGCTGGCTGCCGGTTGGGTATCACGGGCGCAGTTCATCGATCGCGGTCTCAGGCCAGCAGTTTGCGCGACCGGTGGGCCAGCGTCCGCCGGCCGCGCCCGGCGGGCAGCCGAGCGTGGGACGCAGTGAACGGCTCGATTACGAGCTCGAGCTCGGTGTATTCATCGGCGCCGGCAATCTCCTGGGGCAGCGCATCGGCGTCGACGAGGCGGACGGGCACATCTTCGGCCTGTGCCTGCTCAACGACTGGTCGGCGCGCGATTTGCAGGCCTGGGAATATCAGCCGCTGGGTCCATTTCTGGGCAAGAACTTCGCCACCACGATCTCGCCCTGGATCGTCTCGCTTGAAGCGCTGGCGCCGTTTCGGACCGAGTGGCTGCGCGCGGCTGACGATGTTCAGCCGCTGCCCTATCTCGACAGTGCTTCGGTGCGGCGTTCCGGCGCCTTCGATATCCAGCTCGAGACCTGGATCGAGACGGCTGCCATGCGCGCCGCGGGCGCCGGGCCGGCCCGTCTGTCGCAGTCGAATTTTCGGCACGCCTACTGGAATGTCGCGCAGATGCTGGCCCACCACACCATCAATGGCTGCAACCTCCGGCCGGGCGATCTGCTGGGCACCGGTACGCAGTCCGGCCCCGATGCAGCCGAGGCGGGCTCGTTGCTGGAGCTTTCGCGCGGCGGCAAGCAGCCGCTCAGCCTGCCGGGCGGCGAGCAGCGCCGTTTTCTGGAGGACGGCGATGAGATCATTCTGCGCGGACACTGCATCAAGGCCGGGGCCGCGCGTATCGGCTTCGGCGAAGCCCGGGGCCGCGTGCTGCCGGCGATCACCTGACAGAGGACACCAGTCACTTGCGCCTGTATACCTACTTCCACAGCTCCGCGGCCTATCGCGTACGCATCGCGCTCAATATCAAAGGTCTCAAGTACAGCTCCGTGCCGGTCCACCTGTTGCGCAATGGTGGCGAGCAGCTGTCGGCTGACTATGCGCGGCTAAATCCAGCCCGCCAGGTGCCCGTACTGGAGGACGGCGGCGCGACACTCACGCAATCCATCGCGATCATCGAGTACCTGGAAGAGACGCATCCAGAACCGCCGCTGCTGCCAGCGGGTGCGGCGGCCCGGGCCCGGGTGCGCGCACTCGCCCTTGATGTGGCCTGCGATATCCACCCGCTCAACAACCTGCGGGTGCGGCGCTACCTGAGCTCGGCCCTGGGGCTCGGTGACGCGCAGCGCGAGGACTGGATACGGCACTGGATCGCCCTGGGATTCGAGGCCATCGAGCGGTCGCTGGCGGCGGACGGGCAGAGCGGCGATTTCTGTCACGGGGATTACCCGACGCTGGCCGATTGCTGCCTCGTGCCCCAGGTAGCGAATGCACAGCGCGCGAAACTGGCCCTGGATCCCTATCCGACGGTGCGGCGGATCCACGAGAACTGCCTGCGGCTACCAGCCTTTACCGACGCAGCGCCGGCGGCCCAGCCCGATGCCGAATAGCGTCCCCCGCGCCGCCCTGCGCCTGCAGGACTATCTGCCTTACCGGCTCTCGGTGGCGGCCAATGCGGTCTCGCGGATGATCGCGCACGCGTATGAGAGCCGGTTCGGGCTCAAGATCCCGGAATGGCGTCTGATCGCCGTGCTCGCCGATGAGGGTCCCCTGACACAGCAGTCCCTGTGCGGGCGCACCGTCATGGACAAGGTCACGGTCATGCGCGCGGCGCGGGGCCTGGTCCGCCGGGGTCTGGTGCGCCGCGAGCCCAACCAGGACGACGGCCGCTCCCACCGGTTGCTGCTCACGCGTTCAGGGGTGCGGATCTATCGGGACATCGTCCCGCTGGCGCTCGAGCATGAATCCCGCCTGTTGCGCGGCTTGAAGCCGGGCGACATCGCGCGGCTCGATCGGCTGCTGCGGCAACTCGAACAGACCGCGCAGAATTCGTGACATTAAATTCCTTTAATATTTCGCACATACCGGTTTAATTGAGCCGGCATTAGGGTGGCTGGATGCCAATGCAAGACCGGGCCAGCTCACGCCGGTGGATAGTCTGCGTGCCGCTGACCTTAAGCCTTGCGGCCTGCAGTCTCGGCCCGGCGTACCGCCATCCCGACCTGCCGCTGCCGGCGGCGTGGAGTACCGCGCCCGCGCAGAGCCAGGCGCCCGCGCCGGCCAACGACTGGTGGCGCGGCTTCGGTTCCGAGACGCTCAACCGTTATATCGCCCAGGCGCAGGGCGCCAATGATGATATTGGCGCGGCCATGGCGCGTGTGCTCGAAGCCGACGCGCAGGCACGCATTGCCGGGGCAGCGCTATTGCCCAACCTGTCGGGCAATTTTGGCGCCGAGCGCGAACGGGCTCCGTCGTCGGCAGGTGGCCCGCTCAGGATTTTCGATGTGTACACCACCGGCGTGTCGGCAAGTTACCAGGCGGATTTCTGGGGCAGAAACCGCGACCTGCACAATGCGGCACTGGCGGCCGCAAAGGCCAGTCGGTTTGACCGCGAGACTGTAGTTCTGACCGTGATGACCAGCGTCGCGATGAGCTACTTCGAGGAGCTGGAATTTCACGACCGGCTCCAGGTTGCGGAGCAGAACCTCGAAAACGCGCAGACAGTGCTGCGCGATCTCCAATTCGAGGCCGATGTGGGCGCGGCGACCGCACTCGATGTGGCGCAGCAGGCCACTGCCGTCGCGACAGTCAACGCCTCGATTCCGCCATTGCGCCAACAGCTGCAGCAAAGCGTCGATGCGCTGGCCATCCTGATCGGCCAGCCGCCCGAGCAGGTCCAGGCTGGCGATGCGACGCTGGACGCGCTGGCGTTGCCGGAGGTGTCGGCGGGACTGCCCTCGCAATTGCTGGCCCGGCGTCCTGACGTGGCCGAAGCCGAAGCGCAACTGGTGGAGGCGAACGCAAACATAGCGGCGGCGCGCGCCGCCTTCTTTCCCAGTATCGATCTGACCGCGGGCGGCGGCTTTGAGAGCGTGGCACTGGGCACGCTGGTCTCGCCGGCGGCGCGCGTATTCTCGCTATCGGCCAGCGTTACGCAGACCATCTTCGACCACGGCGCGCTGCTCGGCCAGTATCAGTACAACAAGGCGCGCTACACCGAGTTGCTGTCCGACTACCACAAGACCGTATTGACGGCCCTGGGCAATGTCGAGGACGCGCTGGCAGGCGTGCAGCAGACTGCCGAGCAGGAGCTGCGGCAACAGGATGCCGTCGACAAGGCGCGCCGCGCGTTCGAATTTGCGCAACTGCAGTTTCAGGCCGGGACCACCAATGTGCTGACCATGCTCAATACCGAGACCGCGCTGTTCACCGCGCAGGACGCGCTGGTCCAGGGCAAGTTTGCCCACCTGCAGTCACTGCTCAATCTCTACCAGGCGCTGGGCGGGGGCTGGCACCTCGGGGAGACGCGGCAGGAGAAGTTGCCGTGAATGCGCTGCAGCGCCACTGGCAGCGACCCCGGGCCCGCATGGTTCTGGGCACGTGCGCGCTTGCCGCACTGGTTGCGGCGGTTGCATGGCTGACCCATGGCCCGGCAACCGCGGCTGCTCCGCCGGCCGGCCCTAATCCAGTTGCGGTCGAGATGGCGACCGTCGGGCGCGCGACCGTGCCGCTTTACGTCGAGGGCCTGGGCAATGTGCAGGCTTTTTACACGGCGAATATCACGGCACGTGTCGATGGTGAGCTGCAGCGCGTGGCGTTCGTTGAGGGCCAGATGGTCAAGCGGGGGCAGCTGCTGGCGCAGATCGATCCGCGACCGAACCAGGCCGCCTACGATCAGGCCGTTGCCACCGAGGCCAAGGATGCGGCGCAGTTGGAGGGCGCCAAAGACGCCTTCGAGCGCTATAAGAAGCTCGCGCCGCAGAATCTCACCAGCCAGCAGACGATCAACGCCCAGAGGGCGCTGGTCGAGCAGTTCGAGGCGCAGCTCAAAGTGGATCGCGCCATCATCGACAATGCGAAAACCCAGCTCGACTACACCCGCATCGTCTCGCCGATCGACGGCCGCACGGGAATCCGCAAGGTTGATCCGGGCAACAACGTGCATGCCAGCGACACCGGCGGCATCGTCGTGGTGACGCAGATGCAGCCGATTTCGATCGTCTTTACGCTACCGGAGGATGACCTGGTGGCAGTCAACCAGGCGCTTGCGGTCGGCGCAGTCAGCGCCACGGCGCTGTCGCGAGACGACCAGACGCAGCTCGACATCGGCACACTGGCGCTGATCGACAATCAGATCGATCCAAACACCGCCACCATGCGACTCAAGGCGGTATTTCCGAATCAGCGGAACACACTCTGGCCCGGGCAATTCGTCAATGTGCGAGTGCTGATACAGCAGCAGAAAGATGTGCTGACGCTGCCATCGGCAGCCATCCAGCACGGACCTGACGGGTTGTTCACCTATGTGGTCAAACCCGACTCCACGGTCGAGGTACGTGCGCTGAAGGTCGGCGAGGACAGTGACGGCATGGTGATCGTCACCGATGGGCTCAGCGCCGGCGAGCGCGTCGTGACTTCGAATCAGTATCGCCTGCAGCCCGGTGCACGCGTGCGTCTGCAGGCCGCCGAGCCCGCCAAGATCGCACAGCGTTCGGCGGCGCCATGAGCATTTCAGCGCCGTTCGTACGGCGTCCGATTGCCACCTCGCTGCTCATGGGCGGCATCATGCTGCTCGGCATCGTGGCCTGGCCGCTGCTGCCGGTGGCGCCGCTGCCGCAGGTCGACTTTCCGACGCTGGTCGTCACCGTCAACCTTCCCGGCGCCAGTCCCGAGACCATGGCTACCTCGGTGGCGACGCCGCTGGAGTACCAGTTCGCCGAAATTCCGGGTCTGTCGCAGATGACCTCGACCAACATCCTCGGTAACGCGACGATCACGCTGCAGTTCGATCTGGATCGCAATATCGATGCCGCCGCGCAGGATGTGCAATCGGCAATCGACGCCGCCGGCGGGCAGCTGCCGAAAAACCTGCCGACGCCGCCTTCCTACCGAAAGGTCAATCCCGCCGATTCGCCCATTCTGATACTGGCAGTGCATTCCGACGTGCTGCCGCTGACACAGGTCGATGACTATGCGGAGAATGTCATCGGGCAACAGCTCTCGCAGATCAGCGGTGTGGCGCAGGTGACGTTCGGCGGTCAGCAGAAGCCTTCAGTACGCGTGCAGATCGATCCCGCCAAGATCGCCTCGATGGGCATCCAGCTCGAAGATGTCGCCAGCGTTATCGCGACGGCCACGGTCGATGCGCCCAAGGGTTCGATCAACGGCACGCTGCGCAACTTCGCCATCTACGACAACGATCAGCTCGACAAGGCCGCGCCCTGGAACAACGTGGTGATCGCCTATAAGAACGGCGCCCCCGTCAGGATCCGCGATATCGGCGTGGCGGTGGACGCCGCCGAGAACAACCAGCTGATCGGATGGCAGAACGGCCATCCAGGCATCCTGCTGCTGATCTTCAAGCAAGCTGGCGCCAACGTTATCGAGACCGCAGCTCGCGTGGATGCGCGACTGCCCAGGGCGCTGTTGTCGGTTCCGCCGTCGATCAAGGTCGATCGCGTGGCCGATCGCACGACCACGATCCGTGCCTCGGTGCGCGATGTCGAGTTCACACTGCTGCTGACGATTGCGCTGGTCGTCATGGTCATCTTCCTGTTCCTGCGCAACGCCTGGGCAACGATCATCCCCGGTATCACCGTGCCGCTGTCGCTGCTGGGGACCGCGGCGCTGATGCTGCTGGTGCACTACAGCCTGGATAATCTATCGCTCATGGCCTTGACGATCGCCGTCGGCTTCGTGGTCGATGATGCGATCGTGATGCTCGAGAACATATATCGGCATATCGAGGACGGCCTCTCGCCCATGGAGGCGACGCTCAAGGGCGCCGGGGAGATCGGATTCACGATACTCAGCATCAGCATTTCGCTGGTGGCGGTATTCATTCCCCTGCTGCTCATGGGCGGCATCGTCGGCAGACTGTTCCGTGAATTCGCCATCACGCTGACCATGACCATTGCCGTGTCGGCCTTCGTGGCCCTGACGCTGTCGCCGACCATGTGCGCGATCTTCCTGCGCGACGAAAAACACGTGCAGCACGGCAAGGTCTACATGATGATCGAACGCGCATTCGATCGCGTGCTGGCCGGGTATAAGCGGGGCCTGGAATTTGTGCTGGCGCATCAGCCGGCAACGCTTGTCGTCTTCATGTGCACCGTAGCGTTGACCGTGGTGCTCTATATCATCATCCCGAAGGGATTCTTCCCACAGCAGGACACCGGCATCATCATCGGGCTGTCGGATGCGCCGCAGGACATATCGTTCAGCGAGATGTCGCGGCGACAGCACCTGCTCACCGACATCATTGCACGCGACCCCGACGTGGCCAGCTACGGCGCCTTCCTCGGCGGCAACCGCCCGGTCAACACGGGTTTTCTGCTCCTCGGTCTCAAGCCCCGCGACCAGCGCAAGGCCAGCGCCGATGAGATCATCGTGCGGCTGCGCAAGGCCATTGCCCAGGTACCCGGCGCCACTGCCTACCTGCAGGCGGCGCAGGACCTGAACGTGGGTGGCCGCCCCACGCGCACCCAGTACCAGTACACGCTGCAGGATGCGGACATCAATGAGCTCAACTACTGGGCGCCGAAACTGTTGGCCGAAATCGCCAAGCTGCCCCAGCTGCGCGACGCGGCCACCGACCAGCAGACCAATGGCACCATGCTGTCGGTGGTCATCGACCGCGACCAGGCCGCACGATTCGGCATCCAGCCATCGCTGATCGACCAGACTCTGGACGATGCCTTCGGTCAACGCCAGGTCACGCAGTACTTCACGCAGCTCAACAGCTACCATGTCATTCTCGAGGTGACGCCGGCGCTGCAGACTGATCCGCGGACTCTTTCGAAAATCTATATCAAATCCCAGACCACCGGGCAGATGGTGCCGCTGTCCAGCTTCGTGAAGTTCGACACCGAGCACGTCACCTTCCTGTCGATCAATCACCAGGGCCAATTCCCGGCGGTCACGCTGTCCTTCAATCTGGCGCCCGGTGCGGCGCTCGGCGATGCGGTGACGGCTATCACCCGCGCCGCCGGTACGATCCGCATGCCCGCAACGGTGACAGGCAGTTTCCAGGGGACGGCGCAGGCGTTTCAGAGTTCGCTCAAATCGGAGCCTTATCTGATTCTCGCCGCGCTGGTGGCGGTATATATCATTCTCGGCATGCTGTACGAGAGCTACATACATCCGCTGACGATTCTCTCGACCCTGCCTTCGGCAGGCGTCGGCGCGCTGCTGGTGCTGCTCATATTCCATTTCGATCTGTCGGTGATCGCACTCATCGGCATCATTTTGTTGATCGGCATCGTCAAAAAGAACGGCATCATGATGGTGGATTTCGCGATCCAGGCCGAGCGCGAGCAGCACCTGGCGCCCGAGGCGGCGATCACGCAGGCGTGCCTGCTGCGCTTCCGCCCCATCATGATGACCACGATGGCAGCATTGCTCGGTGCGCTGCCGCTGATGCTCGAACAGGGCACGGGCTCGGAGTTGCGGCGCCCGCTGGGCTTCACCATGGTCGGCGGTCTGCTGCTGAGCCAGGCGCTGACATTGTTCACCACGCCGGTCATCTACCTGTACCTGGATCGCCTGACCGGGGCGCGCCGGCATGCGAAAGCCAGCGGCCAGGCCCGGCCGGACTTGCCCGAGGCTTCGGGCCTTACGCCGGGGGCGGCATGAAAGTCCTGCTGGTCGAAGACAACGAGCGCGTGACGCAGTTCGTCGTCAAGGGGCTGAAGGAGTCCGGCCACACGGCCGATCACGCTGCCAACGGCCGCGATGGCATGTTCCTGGCTGCCAGCGAACCTTATGACGTCATCATCATGGATCGCATGCTGCCTGGGGATATCGATGGTCTTGCCATCATCGAGGCGCTGCGCAAGTCGGGCAAGCGAACGCCGATCCTGATCCTGAGTGCGCTATCGGATGTGGATGAACGCATCCGCGGGTTGCGTGCCGGGGGCGATGACTATCTCACAAAGCCGTTTGCCTTCGGGGAACTGCTGGCGCGGCTCGATGCGCTGACGCGGCGGGCCCAGGGCGAGGGTGCGCAGACCAAGCTCGAGGTGGGGGATCTGCGGGTCGACCTGCTGACGCGCAAGGTTTCGCGCGGCGACCGCAGCATCGTGCTGCAGCCGCGGGAGTTCAAGCTGCTCGAATATCTCATGCGGCATGCCGACCAGGTCGTGACGCGGACCATGTTGCTGGAAAACGTCTGGGACTATCACTTTGACCCACAGACCAATGTGGTCGATGTTCACATCAGCAAACTACGACAGAAGATCGACGCTGATTTCGAGCGACCGCTGCTGCGCACGGTGCGCAACGCCGGCTACACCATGACCGCGCACGAATGAGTGGCTTAACCGTGATGAGTTGCTGTCTAATTGCCGGCACATGTCGCTGCTCATGCGCTCATCCGCACTGAATCTGGCGGTCGGCTACATCAGTTTGGGGCTGGCCGCCCTGGCGCTGTTTGCGGCGCCGATCTGGTATGCCTGGCGTACGACGGTCCAGGACGGACGCACGGAGGTGCTGCAGGCCGACGCGCGGGTGCTGAGCGATGTGTTTCATCGCGAGGGAGCCGCAGGTCTTACCGAGTACATCAATACCCGTCTTTCCTTGAGCATTCCCAACGAACGCTTCCTGCTGCTGACGGATGCCTCCTTCAATCCGCTTGCCGGCAACCTCTCTGCATGGCCGCGGAATCTGCCCGGTCAGTCGGGCAGTTACATCGTGGATGTTCCGTCAGGTGGTCATGCGTCGAGCGCCGATGTCGTCTATGAGGCGCTGCCCGGTGGCTACAACCTGCTCGTGGGCCGCGACCTGGCGCGCTACACACCGCTCGAGCATCGATTCTGGTACGCACTGGCCGGCGCCGTCGGCATCCTGTCGATATTCGGCACGCTCGGCGGGGTCTTGATTCGGCGCGCCATGCTGGACCGTATCCACGGCATCCGGCAGACCGTCTCGGCCATCATCCAGGGGGATCTGAGCCGGCGGCTCGAAACCGATCGCAGTGGCGATGAGCTCAACACGCTGTCGCGCACCATCAACGGCATGCTGGAGCAGATCGAGCAGCTGATCCATGGCGTGCGCAATGTATCCAATGCCATCGCACACGATTTGCGTACGCCGTTGGCCGAGCTGCGCTCGAGACTGGAGGAACTATCGCTGACGCGGCCCTCGCCGGAGCAGACCTTCACCGAACTCGAGGCCGCGGTGGCCGATGTCGATCGGGTCATCCGACTCTTCAATGCGCTGTTGCGGCTGGCAGAGATCGACAGCGGTATGCGCCGTTCGGGCTTCGTGCCGCTGGATATGGCGGAGGTAGCCGCCAACGCAGTCGAGTTCTACCAGCCGGCCGCCGAGCTCAAAAGCTGTTCGCTGACGCTCACGAGCAATGGCACGGCCCCGATCCGCGGCGATCCGGTGCTATTGGCCCAGGCGCTGGGCAACCTGATCGACAATGCGCTCAAGTACACACCCGAGGGCGGCAGCATCCGGGTCGACGTGCGTCGCGGCCCCAGTCACTCGGTGGGTGTGACGGTGTCGGACAGCGGGCCGGGGATTCCCGACAGCGATCGGTCCAAGGTCATCGAACGTTTCTATCGCGGTGATGCCAGCCGCGGCACACCCGGCGTCGGCTTGGGGTTGAGTCTGGTCGACGCCGTCGCACGGCTGCATGGCAGCTCACTGCGTTTCGAGGATAACAGCCCCGGTCTGCGAGTGGTGATGATGCTGCAGCAGGACGCGCCGCCCGCGGCGCGCGCTGCCGACGCCGCGGTCGTGCGCGCGGCCCCCGACGCCATGGCGCACACAGCCGGGCATGCCTAGCCGCCAAACAGGTCGTTCATCACCCTGGAGGTCGCATCGCAGGCGTGATTCAGGCAGGGCAGGCCGAAGCCCGCTTCCAGCGTTCGC
>Ga0181531_10000812_pt1 | contig 20411 bp, 23 predicted proteins | sample PEATcosm2014_Bin_38_FD_119743 | JGI IMG/M metagenome (GOLD analysis project Ga0181531, IMG submission 119743) | Peatland microbial communities from MTU Mesocosm Facility, Houghton, MI, USA - PEATcosm2014_Bin11_10_metaG | ecosystem: Environmental > Terrestrial > Soil > Wetlands > Peat | place... | reverse complement strand
CTCAAGAGCGATCTTGGCCAGGCGATTTTTCGCGACCTTCACGCTTGCGCCAGCGTGCTTCATCTGCCGACGCAGAGTCTGCATCTGGGCAACCGTCAGGCCGGAATAATGAGCAACCACGACGACCTTGGTGGTCTTGAAGACCTCGCCAAGCGCCGTCACCTGCTCGCTTTTTTCCGCGCGATCCAAAAGCTCTCTCCGGTTGGCGGTCCGTCTTCGCGAAAGACCGCCGGGTTATGCCGGCCGTCCAGCTTCAAAGCGCCATCGATGAAGACACTTCGACGGACCTCGAGCGGGACGACATTTAACCCTGCCCCCCGTTTTCAAGCTTGCGCCTGAAACCGGGCCATCGAGGTCAGAACCAAAGGGCAAATTGGCCGTGAACGAGGCCTCAAAGCCCTTGTCCTTCACCCGTCTATGCTGGCTGGACCTCTTATCGAGGGCGGATTAAGCCGAAGGCCGGCGCCTGCAGTCTCGGACAGGTCACGCCGCAACCACCCATAAGCTCTTCCTCTCAAAGCGAAATCCGCGCGGGATCGGCGCTAGGAAAGGTCTTGCTCCATCGGCTTTTGCGGAACGTGAAAGAGCGCGCCGACAAACCGGGCCGGCACGCCCAAGGACGCTTTCTAGCGAGTTTTTGTCAGGTTGCCAAGCGTTGTTTTAGTCAAAAATCCCGCGAGACTCCCTAACCAGCGTCGCGTCAGCCAGCAACCCGGATCGTCGGATCCCAGTAGTAATAGCCTTGAGAACGGGCTTTCCCGTGTTCGGATCGCGGGTGTAGAGCGCGAACCGCACCTCATAGCCTTCGGTGCACGCCGTGATGACGCTCGCTTGGTAGAACCAGAAGGTCTCATCGACGATCTTCGCCGGCAACGGCTGCGAGACCGATTGTGGAATGACCGTCGATTTGGTGAAATTCTGGTAGTTGAAGTTGCTGAACACTTGGCTGCCGCTGAACTTCGGCATGTCGTAGAGCAGCACCCCATCCTCGAAATTGTCGGAGCCTGAGGTGGCGAAGGCGCGCACCGTATCGCCGACCAAGGCATTGAAATCGAGGTCGCCGGTTCCTTGTCCGGAATTGATGGTCGTTCAGGTGCAGACCATGTAGCCCATGTTGTGGGCGATGCCGGTGGGGGCGTTCTGATCTTTACTGGGATTGGGATAGGTCTTTTCGACGTTATCCGTGTCGATCACGATCAGAATGTTTATCGTCTTACTCATGACGTCTCTCCCTGGTTTGTACGACTGGTGATGGTGAGGTCGATTTCACGGTGAGCTGCAGACCCCACCGGTAATGGCCGGCGAAGCGCGGCCGGCCTCGCTCATCGCGGTCATAAACCGCGAGGAGTACGCTGCAGTGTGGTGCTCCGTCCCTTGCGACGGCGCACTGCCAGAACCAGAAATTCTGCTCGGAAAAACGTGCCGGGAACACGCTGTTGTCATCGTACGGCGCGACCGTGCTCCGCGGCACATTCACCAGCGCGAAACTTTGAAGGCTGTCGCCATCGTTGATCAGGCTGACGTCCTCGATGAGGACTGCACCCTCGAAATTGCGTGATCCGGATTTGGCGTAGATGCAGACGGTGTCGCCCACGTCGGCGTCGAGCGCGATGGTGTTCGACGCCTGCCACAGGGCCTGCGCCGTCGTGGTTGCCACAACGAACCCGGTGCGCGGACTGACATCCTTCACGGCCTCGGCGTCCACCCCACTCGCCAGAAGCCCGATCACGTCGGCGACGATGGCGACGTAGATCGTTCGTCCATTGGAATTCCCGGCGATCATGGCCAATCTCAGGTTGTAGGCCGTGTCGGATAGAAAGACGCCTTGGCGTCGGCGGCGCGCAGCACGCCCCGCCGGGCCGAGCGGCACTGCCGCTAGCCCCCGCCGCGTAATCGTTTGTCGTGACGAAGCTGGCTCAACTGTCGAGCGCTACTATAGCGTGTATAAAATGCTATCAACTATTGATAGCAGACTCAATCATAAGCAACCGATAGATGAGTAACGCACGTCGGCTCGGTTGGGAAAATCTGGCGTCAAACGAAGGTTCGCGCACCCTTAGCGCGCGGCCGCCGGCACGTAGCGCAAATGACCGACGACTCGATAGCCGCCGTCGGCGCCCTGATCGCTCGGATGATTGATCCCGTCGATCACCGGGACATCGGCGAAATCGAACGGGCTCACGCCCTCGAGGCAGGCGGCGTTGACCCCATATTGGCTCGGATTCGAGCGGCGGCGATGATGAGTATAGATGCCGCACTGCGAGCAGAAGAAGTGCGCCGCGGCACCGGTGTTGAACCGATAGCAGGTGAGCAGATTTTCGCCGGCCTCAAACGTGATGTCCCCGACATTGGCAGAGACCGCGACCGCGCCGCGCATCCGGCAGTACGAGCAGTTGCAGCGACGCACTGTGTTGAAGCCATCCGTCAGCTTCACGCGGAAGCGCACCGCCTTGCAGTGGCACGCGCCGCTCAGTTCGCCTGTCTGCATCGCCGACCTCATAATCGTCTTCGCGGCGCCCTAACTTTTCCGGGCGGCCACTTTGATGCAGCATCTTAATGTTTACTGAGCGGTCCTTTCTCTCAAATCTTACTAGACCCGGTAGCCATACGACGTCGGTGCCTTTAAGCGACGACGGGATCTGCGGCGATTTTATCGAGCGCGGTGAGAGTGGCCGCCGGCAAATCAAGTTCCGCCGCAGCGAGATTTTCCCGCAAATGCGGGACCGATGACGTGCCGGGGATCGGCAGCACGTTCGGCGCGCGGCGGAGGAGCCACGCCAGCGCGACCTGCATCGGTGTCGCGTCGAGGTGCTTAGCGACCTCCGAGAGAGTGGACGATTGCAGCGGCGTGAAGCCGCCGAGCGGAAAGAACGGCACATAGGCGATGCCGTCGCGGGCGAGCGCGTCGATCATCGCGTCGTCGCTGCGGTGCGCGATGTTTTACATGTTCTGCACGCAGACGATGTCGCAGATGCGGCGTCCTTCCGCGATCTGCGCCACCGTGACGTTGCTCAGCCCGATGTGGCGGATGAGGCCCTGACGCTGCAGCTCGGCGAGCGCAGTAAGCGGCGCCTCGATCGATCCCTCGGCGGGTCCGTGAATGCCGTGCATGCTGCGGAAATTGACCACGTCGATCACGTCGAGGCCGAGGTTGCGCAGATTGTCCTGCACCGCCTGTGTCAGTTCTGGCGGCGACATGGCCGGCAGCCACGACCCGTCGGCACCGCGCCGCGCGCTGATCTTGGCGACGATGATGAGATCGTCGGGATAGGCTGCAGCGCCTCGCGGATGATCTGATTAGTGACGTGCGGGCCGTAGAAATCGCTGGTGTCGATGTGATTGACGCCCGAGGCGACGGCGTCGCACAACACGGCGACTGCGGCGTTACGATCTTTGGGCGGACCGAATACGCCGGGTCCGGCAAGCTGCATGGCGCCGTAGCCGAGCCGGTACACGGTGCGGTCGCCAAGTTTAAATGTTCCGGATTGGTCGATGCGGGGCACGATCGGTCTCCCTTTGAATACAACGCCACAAAGCTAATGCGTTGCTTCTCGTGCGATAATTACCGACAATCCGCACGGGTTGTGCGTAATGGCGAACAATAAAGTCGATCTGGCCGATCTGAACGCGTTTGTGGCGGCTGCGCGGGCCCGCGGCTTTCGGGACGGCGCGCGGGCCAGCGGCGGGAGTGCGTCCGGGATTAGCGAGGCGGTCCGGCGGCTTGAAGCGCAGCTCGGAGTGCGACTTCTCAACCGGACAACGCGGAGCGTCGTTCCGACCGAAGCGGGCGCGCGTCTTCTTGAACGGCTGGGCCCAGCCTTGACCGAGGTCGAAGCGGCGCTCGACGTGGTGAACGCCTTTCGCGACCGGCCGGCGGGCACACTCAGGCTTAATGTTCCGGTCGTCGCGGCGCGGCTGGTGTTGCCGGGCATCGTTCCACGATTCCTCGCCGCTTATCCCGATATCCGGCTTGAGGTGGTCGCAGAGGATAATTTGGTCGATGTGATCGCGGCCGGGTGCGACGCCGGCATCCGCTATGACGAGCGGCTGGAGCAGGACATGATCGCGGTACCGATCGGGCCGCGCTTTCAGCGCTTCGCCGCGGCCGCAGCTCCCAGCTATCTCGACCGCCGCGGCCGCCCGCGGCACCCGCGCGACCTGCTCGGTCACGCTTGCCTGCGCGCCCGCTTCAGTAGCGGGGCCATGACGTCGCCGTGGGAGTTTGAGCGCGACGGCGAGGTGGTGCGGGTCGACCCCACTGGACCGCTCATCGTGAGTGTCGGCGGCGCAACCGATCTGGCGGTTGAAGCGGCGGTGGCCGGCACCGGAATCATTGTTCTGTTCGAGGACTGGCTGCGCCCGCATCTCGATAGCGGCGCGCTCGAACCGGTCCTCGAACCCTGGTGGCAGCCCTTCTCGGGACCGTTTCTGTATTACCCGGGGCGGCGCCTGGTGCCGGCGCCACTGCGCGCTTTCATCGACTTCATCAAGTCGCTACCCGACGACCGCGCCTGACACCGCGCGGTCGACGCAATTAGCTTGCCTGGTGCTGCTAGCTCGGGAACAGGCTCGCCGGCTCGATCTTCACGCCGGGACCCATCGACGAGGAGATTGCGACCCGGTTGATGAAATGGCCCTTGGCGCCGCCGGGCCGCGATTTCTGTACGGCGTCGGCGAAAGCGCGGATGTTTTCGACCAGCTTCTCTTCGCTGAAGGAAGCCTTGCCGACGCCGGCCTGCACGATGCCGGCTTTCTCGGCGCGGAACTCGACCGAGCCGCCCTTGGCACCTTTGACCGCGGTGGTGACGTCCATGGTCACCGTGCCGACTTTCGGGTTCGGCATTAGCCCGCGCGGGCCGAGCACTTTGCCGAGACGGCCGACCAGCGGCATCAAGTCGGGCGTGGCGATGACGCGATCGAAATCGATGGCGCCGCCCTGCACCTTTTCCACCAAGTCTTCCGCGCCGACCACATCGGCACCGGCGGCCTTGGCCTCGTCGGCTTTGATGCCGCGGGCGAAGACGGCGACGCGCTGCGCGCGGCCGGTGCCGTTCGGCAGATTGACCACGCCGCGCACCATCTGATCGGCATGGCGCGGATCGATGCCGAGATTCATCGCCACTTCGATGGTCTCGTCGAATTTCGCCTTGGCGCGCTCCTTGACCAGCTTCACCGCTTCGGCGAGCGGGTAAAGCTTCTCGCGGTCGATGCCCTCGCGGGCCTTGAGCGTGCGTTTGCCGAGCGAGCTCATGACTTCACCTCCAGTCCCATGGAACGGGCGGAGCCTTCGATCATGTGCATGGCCGCCTCGATGGTCTCACAGTTCAAATCCTTCATCTTCTGCTCGGCAATCTCGCGGACCTGCTCTTTGGTGATCGAACCGGCCTTGTCGCGGCCGGGCGCCTTGGCGCCCTTTTCGATCTTGGCTGCCTTCTTGAGGAAGTGCGAGACCGGCGGCTGGCGCATTTCGAAGGTGAAGGAACGGTCCGCATAGACCGTGATGATGACCGGGATCGGCGCGCCCTTCTCCAGCTTCTGCGTCTGCGCGTTGAACGCCTTGCAGAATTCCATGATGTTGAGCCCGCGCTGGCCGAGCGCGGGGCCGATCGGCGGCGACGGATTGGCCGCGCCGGCCGGCACCTGCAATTTCACATAGCCAGTGATTTTCTTCGCCATTCTCTACTCCTTAAGTGGTGCGGATCTCGACGGCTGGCGACCGCCTCACCTCCCACGTCTGCTTCAACTCGTCATTGCCGGGCTCGACCCGGCAATCCATGCGGCGGTAAGGCAACATGGATGCCCGGGTCAAGCCCGGGCATGACGCCTACAGCTTTTCCACCTGTCCGAATTCCAGCTCAACCGGCGTGGCGCGGCCGAAAATCGACACCGCCACCTTGAGCCGCGAACGCGCCTCGTCGACCTCCTCGACTGTACCGTTGAACGAGGCAAACGGACCGTCGGAGACGCGCACCTGCTCGCCGACTTCGAAAGACACCGAAGGCTTCGGCCGCTCGATGCCTTCCTGCACCTGCTGCAGGAGGCGGTTAACCTCGGCATCCGACAACGGCATCGGCTTATTGTCCGAACCGAGGAAGCCGGTGACTTTCGGCGTGTTCTTGATCAGGTGATAGGCTTCGTCGGTCAATTCCATTTTCACCAGCACGTAGCCTGGGAAGAACTTGCGCTCGGCGTCGACTTTGCGGCCGCGCCGCACTTCGACGACCTTCTCCTTCGGCACCAAGATGTCCTCGAACAGGCTGCCAAGTCCGCGCTGCTTGGCCTGTTCGCGGATCGATTCCGCGACCTTGTTCTCAAAGTTCGAATACGCGTGCACGGCGTACCAGCGGGCGGTCATGTCATGAGTTCCGCGAGATGAGGAAGTTGGCAATTGAAAAGCCTTTCACGAGCTGATGCCCAGAAGAAAGCTGACGCCAATGCGCATGACCTGGTCCGCCACCAGGAAGAAAATCGACGCGATGAACACCATGACGAACACCATCATGGTGGTGACGGTCGTCTCCTTGCGCGTCGGCCAGGTGACCTTCTCGCCTTCGGCGCGCACTTCCTGCAGGAACTTGAACGGATCGATCTTTGCCATTGCCCGTCTAAATAAGTATTCCCCGCCCGCCTTTCAGGAGGAGACCGACACCATAGCCGTCCTTTTGGGGAAAGTTCGTCGCGGAAGTCCGTTACCGGGCCGCTTGACGATGGCGATTATTTACTGCCGGGAGCGCAAAGCGTCAAGGGACCGGATCCCGGATTGTATTACAGAAGCGGATTTCCGCCGGGCGAAACGCCCTCAGCCATCTGTCGTCCGAGACTGGCAGGAGTGGAGGGACTCGAACCCCCAACCCCCGGTTTTGGAGACCGGTGCTCTAGCCATTGAGCTACACTCCTACGCGGCCGTCTCATGCCTCCTCGCGCGGCGCAGCGCAAGGCCTAAGCGGGCGCTTCTGGCGTGCCAACCGAAGCTGCTAAACAGCGTCCGCCTTCACTATAGCCGCGTCGAGGACCCGCCTGAACGCGCTTGCGGCTTCGGCGGACAACCCCTGCTTCGCAGCGGAGGTTGGAGCGGGTGAAGGGGACCGAGCCTCGTCATAAGCTCGGAAGGCAGTTGGAAAACCATTTCAGAGCAACGCTGGTTGGGACTTTTTCGATGCCGGAAACGCGCCTGTTGATAGCACCCAAGATACAAAATGATCAATTTTGTACAGACACGCATTTGGCGACTGGCGCACGAGTACGACGACAAGACAACTGGACGACAAGACAACTGGGCCGACCCACTTGGACGATATCGCCGTGGCCGAAGGTCAGAGAGAACATGCGCGGAGCAATCGGTTGCTCGGCGCGATGGAGGCTTCCAGTCGCAAGCGGATCGACCCCCATCTTGAGCCCATCAAGCTCAAACTTGGTGCCATCGTCTGCGAGGCTGGCGGGTTCCTCAAACACGCCTATTTCCCGGAAGGCTGCGTCCTTTCGCTGCTAACCGTTTTGGAGAACGGCTCTGCAATTGAGACCGCAAACATCGGGCGCGAAGGAGCATTCGGCCTATTCGCGGCCATGTACAGCCGCGTCTCCTTCAATCGATGTCTTGTTCAGCTTGAGGGTAGCATGGTTCGTTGCCCGATTGAGTTGTTGCAATCGGAATTCAAACGCAGCGAACATGTCCGCAATCTCTTCGTCAGCTATTCGGAGACGCTGCTGTCACAGGTTCAGCAGACCGTCGCATGCAATGCCATGCATACAACGGAAGAGAGAATATGCCGATGGCTGCTCATGATGCACGATCGAGCCGAAGGCGAAGGCCTGCCATACACGCACGAGTTCTTGTCGCACATGCTGGGTGTCAATCGGAAATCGGTGACGCTTGCAGCGCAATCGCTGCAGACGGTCGAACTCATCAGCTATTATCGTGGCACTATTAAAGTTCTCGATCGTCCCGGTCTCGAAAAGGCATCGTGTGAATGCTACGCCATCGTCAAGGAGCGGTTCGATGCCTTCTTGACGCCGCCTTCGACTGCGGTTCAGGGCGACACAACAGGGCGGCGCAACAAATAAGTATCCCATGGTGCGCCAGCGACATGTCGGCCGCGCATGTCAGGATCGAACATTCGCGGGCCTCACGACTTCAAAAAGAAAATTGACGCGAGTTCACACCGCAGCTGCAAACTACTGTCGCGAAGTTTTCGAGCCGGCCAGGCAACCTCGTTGTTTCGACTCTGTGTCCGGGTATGCGCCTTCCATCCGAATATCCCCATTCGGTCCTCGAAGCGCTAGGTCGGACCACACCCTCGCCATCCGCGCGAAACGCGCTTGCAAAACGGGATTCTGAACGTCCCCGGCCAATTGCATGCTATCTGCTGCCAGGCGCATGCACTGCAACGCATGCTTTCGCGAATAGTCCGATTCGGACAAAGCGCACCTCCATGAATCAAGGGCGCTGGATCGTTGCACAGTGTCGCGTGTGCTGTCGGTGGCCTACACCACAGAGAAAAGCAGAGAGAATACCGGCTGAGCGCGTCCAAGAATGACGGCATTCTAAGTACTGGCGCAACGTCGCCTATTGGCCGATGCGGACATTGAGACGGGCGTTGAGGAATGTTCGCCCTCGGGGGAAAAAACGGGCTCGGTCTCAAAACAGAAGCCGGACCTAATCTCAACTTCAATTCAGCCGACGCTAAGTGATTGAAGAAATTATTGGAGCGGGTGAAGGGAATCGAACCCTCGTCATAAGCTTGGAAGGCTTCTGCTCTACCATTGAGCTACACCCGCGCCGCGCGGCGTTCCGCGGCCACTTCATAGCGCATTTGCCCCACTGACCAAACACCCGAAGCGGCTGCGCTTGCCTTCGGCGAGCGCCGTTTCGGCCCATTTGTAACCCCTCATCGCTTCCTATAATCTGAATGGACAGCGAAAATGGCGGGGAAACGGGCAAACCCGCGCATCCTTTGGGAGGACGACCATGCACAGCATGATTGGCGCAGCGCGGTCTTGGTTGGCCACCGGCGCCGTTCTGGCGATAGCGTGCGTACCGTTCGGCGCCCTCGCCCAATCGTCCGAACCGATCAAAATCGGCGTCATCGGCGAAGAATCTTCGGTCGCCGGCGCCTCGCTGACCAAGGCCGCCGCCCTGGCGGCCGACGACATCAATGCCAAGGGCGGCATCAACGGCCGCAAGGTCGAAGTCATCACCTACGACGATCACTCCTCTGCCGCCGACGCGGTGCGCGCGTTCCAGCGCGCGGTCAGCCAGGACAAGGTCGTGGCGGTGATCGGCAGCTATATCAGCGAGGTGGTCCTGGCGATCGAGCCGTGGTCGGCGCGGCTGCACGTGCCGCTCATTACGCCCGGCGCCGCCAGCAATCTGATCTCCAAAGCGGTCCACGACGACTACGACCACTACAAATACACCTTCCACGGCTGGCTCACCTCCGCCTTCATCGCGCAAGCGATTTGCGATTATACTCACGAGTTGCTGGTCGAGCCGCTGCACATGAAAACCGCGGTGGTCATGAGCGAGGACGCCGCCTGGACCACCCCGCTCGACGAGCGTTATCTCGAATGCCTGCCGAAAGCGGGTTTGAAAGTGCTCGACCACATCCGCTTCAATCCCGACACCGCCGATTTCACGCCGATCTTCCATCAGATCGAGGATAAGCACCCCGACGTCATCATGACCGGCATCAGCCATGTCGGCGTGCAGCCGACCGTGCAATGGCACGACCAGGAGGTGCCGATGCCGATGGTCGGACAAAGCTCGCAGGCGACCACCAGCACCTTCTGGAAGGACACCAACGGCGCCGCCGAGGGCGTCATTACCGGAACCGCGGCGGCCCCCGACGTCGCGCTCACGCCGGTCACGATTCCGTTTGCCGAGGCTTATGTGAAAAAGTACGGCGTGACGCCGGCCTATGACGGCTATTCCGCCTACGACATGGTGTTTGTGATCGCCGAGGCGATCGAGCGCGCCGGCGGCTCGACCGATCCGGACAAGCTGGTCATCGCGCTGGAGGCAACCGATCACGTCGGCGCCATCGGCCGCGTCCAGTTCTACGGCCGCGACAACCTGTTCACTCACGCGCTCAAATATGGGCCGGACCTGGTCCCGACCATCGCCATTCAGTGGCAGAGCGGCAAACAGGTGTGCGTCTACCCGACCAGCATCTGCAAAGGCAAACTCGGCTTTCCGTCTTTCGTGAAAACGCCGAGTTAGGCTCGCCGCCGCAGTTTGCTAGCCGCATCCGATCGGGCCGTTTATGCGGGCAGTCCAAATCCTGGTCGATGGATCTGCGATCAGCTCGCTCTATGGGCTTGCCGCGGTCGGCTTTACGCTGATCTTCGGAGTGTCCGGCGTTCTCAATCTCGCCCACGGCGGCATCATGGTGGTGGCGGCGCTGATCGGATGGGCCGCCGCCGGCGAACTCGGGCTCGGCACTTATGTCGGCACGCTGATCGGCGTGTTGGCGGGATTGACGACCGCCTACGCGACTTACTTCATCCTCGTGCGCCCGATCCAGCGCTCGCGCGCCATCCGGCCGGAAGAGACCGAAATCTTCGTGCTCACCGGCACGCTGCTCTGGGGCATCATGATCCAGGTCGGCATGGCTTATCTGTTCAGTGACAATCCGGTCACCATTCGGCCGCTGATCCCCGGCGTAGTGAACATCCTCGGCGTGCGCACGCCGACCAATGAAGTCATGATCGTGGTTGTCGCCTGGGCGATCATCGGGCTGTTGTGGTTGCTGGTGAACCGCACCCGCACCGGCAAGGCATTGCTCGGCGCTTCGATGAATCCGCGCGGCGTTACGCTCTTAGGTTACGAACTCAACCAGCTCTATCTCGTGGCCTGGACCATCTACGGAATCCTCGCCGGCATCGCCGGTGTGCTCTTGGCCTCGTTTCTCGGCGTCAGCACCGCGAACACGGGGCAGCTCACCGCCAGCGCCTTTTCCATCGTGGTTCTTGGCGGTCTCGGCAGCGTCTCCGGATCGCTGATCGCGGCCTATGTGGTCGGCTATCTGGAAACCATGACGGCTTATCTGATCGCGCCGACGTTGCGGCCGATCCCTTCCCTCATTCTTCTCGTCCTGGTCGTTTATGTGCGGCCGCAAGGCCTGTTAGGTCGGCGCTAGCGCATGATCCGGAAAAGTGGCGTCCGGTTTTCCGGAAAAGATCATGCGCAAACACAAAAGCTAAGCCACGATCCGATTTCATCTGATCCGATCCGGACTTAAGGAGAGTGGCGTGGCGGTGCTTCGCTCACCCATCGTATGGATCGGGGCTGTGGTCGTGTTGATCGCGGCCTTGTTGCCGTTCTGGCTCTCGGCCTATCTGCTCGCCATCCTGACCGCGGCCTATTATTTCGGCGTTTTCGCCATGGCCTGGGACCTCTTGTTCGGATTCGCCGGCGAGGTCAATTTCGGTCCGACTTTCCTGATCGGGCTCGGCGCCTATACCGCTGCGATCCTCAACAGAAATTTCGGCTACTCGATACCGGTTTGCGTCGTCGCCGGCGCATTGGCGGCGGTCGTCGGCGGCATCCTGCTGGCGCTTCCGGCGCTGCGGCTGCGCGGGCCCTATTTCGGACTGGTGACGCTGGTCGCGGTGCTCCTACTGCAGAACCTCGTGGTGATCTTTGCCGGCGTCACCGGCGGCGAAATCGGGATGACCGTGCCCGACGTGCTGTCGATCGATGCCGACGTCAATTACTGGTACGCGCTCGCCTTTCTGGTGATTTGCGCCGTGCTGTTGTTCGGCCTGTCGCGCTCGGCGGTCGGACTGATCCTGCAGGCGAGCGGTCAGGATGCGGTCGAGGCGGCCGCGCTCGGCTTCAACGTCACCAAACACAAGATAGCGGCGTTTTGCGTGAGCGCGCTGTTCTCAGGCACCGCCGGCGCCATGCTGATCTTCTATATGGGCACCGCTTCGGTCGACACCGTGATCGATATCGCGATCGGCGTGCAGATCATCATCGCCGCCGTGCTCGGCGGCCGCCGCACCATCCTGGGCGCGGCGCTCGGCGCGGTGTTTCTGATCGTCGCCAACGAGTTCTTGCGACCTCTCGGCCAGCTCAACACCTTCGTCGTCGCCGCCATCGCGCTGGCCGTCATTCTATTCTTTCCTGAAGGCCTGCTCGGCTACGCGCTGCATCGCGGAGAACGCGAATGACCGGCGCCGTGCGTTTACAGGTCAGCGAACTCAACAAACGCTTCGGCGGGGTCGTCGCGGTAAAGAATATGAGTTTCGAGCTGCATGCCGGCGAGATCGTCGGGCTGATCGGACCGAACGGCTCTGGCAAGTCGACTGTCATGGCGCTGATCATGGGCATCCAGCGCGCCAATTCCGGAACCATCAAGCTTGACGGCATCGACATCGCCGGCTGGCCGACCCACCGCGTCGCCCGTTCCGGCGTCAGCATCGTGTTCCAGCATTCGCGCCCGCTGCAGCGCCAGACGGTGCTGGAAAACATCAAGCTCGCAATGCTGCCCGACTCGCTGTTGCGGCTGGTGAGCGAGCCGTCGGTTGCCGAGCGCGCCAAAGGCATCGCCGAGAGCGTCGGGCTCGGTGCGGTGTTGGACCGGCATCCGTGGACGCTGCCGTTCGCCGATCTGCGCCGCATGGAGCTGGCGAAAGCCGTGGCGCGCGACCCCAAGGTGGTGCTGATCGACGAGCCGTTCGCCGGTCTGACCGCAGCCGAAATCAAGGTGTTCTCCAATCTCATCCGCACACTGCGCGACCAGGGTCGCGCCGTGCTGTTGGTCGACCACAGCGTCAAAAGCGTTGCCGCGCTCGCCGACCGTGTCATCGCGATGTATCTGGGCGAAGGCATCGCCGAAGGCAGCGCCGACGAGGTGATGCAGAATGAAACGGTGCGGCGCGTCTATATCGGCGGCAAAATCGAAGCGGTGGAGCGCAAGAGCGCGCACGCCTTGCAGCAAGCCACTTTGCTTGAAGTCGAGTCGGTCAAGGTCCTATACGGCAAGGCCAAGGCGCTCGATGGCATCTATGTCCACGTGCGGCAGGACGAGTTCGTCTCGATTGTCGGTCTCAACGGCGCCGGCAAGACCACGTTGTTCAATGCGATATCCGGTCTGGTTCCTTATCGCGGCGCAATCCGATTCGGCGGGCGCGATTTGCGCACATCGACCGCCGCGGCCATCGCCCGCGCCGGCGTGGTGCATTGTCCGGAGATGCGCGAATTGTTCGGCGACATGAATGTGCGCGAGAATCTCGATCTCGGCGGCGGCCACTTAAGCAAAGCCGAGCGGGCGCGGCAGCTCGACTGGGTATTCGATCTGTTTCCGATCCTGGAGCAGCGGCAGGGGCAAAGAGCGCGCACGCTCTCGGGCGGCGAGCAGCAGATGCTCACGCTCGGGCGCGCCTTGATGATGCAGCCGAAGCTGCTCATCCTCGATGAGCCGACGCTCGGACTGGCGCCGGTAATCTTGAGCCAGATCTCCAAGGCGATCGAGCGCCTGCGTAAAGAGCGCTTGCTGACGCTATTGCTCGCCGAACAGAATGTGACCTTCGCGCTACCGCATTCCGACCGCGTCTATGTGCTCGATCACGGCCGCATCACCTGGGAAGGCGATCCGTTGCGGTTCGCCGCAGAAATGCACGCCGGGTATTTGTAATCCTCATGGTTTTTGATGGTGCATGATCTTTTCGGAAAACCGTTTGCCACTTTTCCGGATCATGCTCTAAGCCAACAAGCGGCGCACCGCCGACGCCCAGCCGGCAAGCTTGCGCTCGCGCGTTGCTTGATCCATCTGCGGCGCGAACCACCGTTCCGACTGCCAAGCTTGCGCAAAGCGGTCCGGCTCGGGGAAGAAGCCGGCCCACAGCCCGGCGAGATAGGCTGCGCCCAGCGCGGTCGTTTCCTTGATCCGCGGCCGGTCGACGATCTCGCCCGTCAGATCGGCCAACCGCTGCATGGTGAAGTCGGACGCGGCCATGCCGCCGTCGACGCGCAAAATCTGCAGCGCGCCATGTTGTTTTGTCGCATTTTCTTTCGGAAAACCGGGGACCGCTTTTCCGGAAAATGCTTCGGCGTCCCGCCAATCGGCTTTCATAGCAGTGAGAAGATCCACGGTTTGAAAACACACGCTCTCGAGCGCCGCGAGCGCCAATTCGCGCGGACCCGTGCCGCGCGTGAGCCCGAACAACGCCCCGCGCAAATCGGGCCGCCAATACGGCGCACCGAGCCCGACGAAAGCAGGCACCAGGAAAACGTCCTGCGTCGGGTCGGCTTGCGCGGCAAGCGCGCCGGTCTCGGAAGCGCTTTGCACGATCCCCAAGCCGTCGCGCAGCCACTGCACCGTCGCGCCGGCGACAAAAATCGAACCTTCGAGCGCGTAGGTGCGGGTGCCGCCGAATTGGTAGGCAATGGTGGTGAGCAACCGGTTTTGCGACGCGACCGGGTCCGGCCCGGTGTTGAGAAGCGCGAAGCAGCCGGTGCCGTAAGTCGATTTCACCATGCCCGGCTTAAAGCAGGCTTGCCCGATCAGCGCCGCCTGCTGATCGCCGGCGATGCCGTAGATGGGGATAGCGGCACCAAAGAGTTCTGGATCAGTCACGCCGAAGGCGGCGGTGCAATCGAAGACTTGCGGCAAAACGGCCTTGGGCACGCCAAGGAGCGCCAATAGCTCGTCGTCCCAGCGGCCGGCGCGGATGTCGAACAGCAAGGTGCGCGATGCGTTGGTGGCGTCGGTTGAGTGAACCTTGCCGCCGGTCAGCCGCCACAGCAGATAACAATCGACCGTGCCGAAGGCGAGTTCGCCGCGGGCCGCGAGTTCGCCGATCGCGGCCTCCTTTTGCAGGAGCCAAGCGAGCTTGGTGCCGGAGAAGTACGGATCCAGCAACAGGCCGGTCTTTTCCGCAAAAAGCGGCTCACGCCCCGCCGCTTTCAGCCGCGCGCATAGATCCGCAGTGCGGCGGTCCTGCCAGACGATTGCGCGATGCACGGGCCGCCCGTTGTCGCGGCGCCAAAGGAGCGTCGTCTCGCGCTGATTGGCTATGCCGATGGCGACAATATCGCGCGCGCTGGCGCCCGCGTCGCGCATGGCGCGGCGGCAAGTTTCGAGCGTGGTCGTCCACAAATCTTCCGGCTCATGCTCGACTTGCCCGTCGGCGGGGAAATGCTGCGGAAACTCGCTCTGCGCGAACGCGGCGATCGAGGTGTCGGCGCGAAATAGAAACGCCCGCGTCGACGTGGTGCCCTGGTCGATGGCCAGCACGTAGGACATCAATCGCTCCTCGCCGCGGCGCGGGATAGCCGCAATTTTCGGAGAACCGGCGGGAATCAGTTAATCTTGCGGCGCGGATCTCGGCCGCTCGACAGCCTCCGGGGCTTCCGAGTCAGCGATCAGAGTAACAATTTCCTAGCAAATTCTGCATAGGAGCGAGGTACTGGAAAAATCCGCCATGCGCACATTCATTCGAAATAGTCTGCCCGTTGCCGCGTTGACGCGGATTCGAGCGCGGATCGGTGATTTTCGCGCCAATAAGCGCGCCAACACCGCGATCATGTTCGCGCTCTGCGCCCTGCCGATCGTGACCGCCATCGGCTGCGTGATCGACTATTCGACCGCCGTGATGATCAAGACCAAGCTGCAATCGGCCTCGGATGCCGCCGCGCTCGCCACCGTCTCCAACAACTCGCCGATCGTCGCGACGGCGAAGGGTATGAGCGCCAACGGCACCGTCTCCGGCGGCTCGACCTACGCGACCAACATGTTCAGCGCCAATTTGTCCTCAGCGCCGGCCAATGTCGGCTATACCGGCCTGACCGACAGCGCCACGGTGACGCTGAGCAGCCAGACCATTACCGCGGCGGTGACGTTCTCCGCCAACGTTCCCACGTATTTCATGAAGATACTGGGCTACAGCAACGTCGCCGTCACCGGCTCGTCGACGGCGAGCGTGTCGCTGCCGGTCTACCTCAGCTTTTATCTGATGCTGGACGTTTCCGGCTCAATGAGTTTCCCCTCTACGCCCGCCGAACAGGCGCGGCTGATGGCGGTCAATCCGGACGATTTACACCCGTCCAACAGTCCTCCCAACAATGGTTATCCGCAGGGCTGCCAGTTCGCCTGCCATTTCGCTACCCAGGGAGCCTGCGATCAAACCGAAGCAACCAGTTGGGGCGGCGCGGCCGGCCCGTGGCAAGGAACGATCCCGGCCCCGGGCGGAGCGACCAATCCCGGTGCGGGAGGTTATTGCCAAGGCTTTGCCATTACGCGCCTAGGCACGACGCCAACATCGTTCTCAACAAGCTGCCTCAATGACAGCAACGGTAGTTGCGGCCAATATGTTAATTGGACCGGCAGCCAGGTGAGCTCGTGCTCCACTCCCGGGACCACATCGTGCATCCAATTGCGCGCCGATGCCGTCGGCTATGCGGTGACGCAGCTTTTGTTGCAAGCGCAGAATGTCGAAACACAGACCGGGATCAGCAATCAGTTCAGTGTGGGATTGTATCCATTCATCGTCAATCTCTGCACGTCCGGCAGCGGCAGCAGCAATTCTTGCTCGGTCGGGCAGACCACCAGCCTTGCCGGCTCGACCATCAACAATTTTGCCTCACAGCTCGCCACCCTGCTCGATAACGGCGGCAACGGCACGGCGAACTCAACGCTGGGATCCGGCGGCACGCATTTCGAGAATGCGCTGTCCAGCATGAATACCTTTATTACTTCCTCCATGATCGGCAGCGGCTTGAGCTCATCGAGCCCCCTGCCCTATGTCTTCATCGTCACCGACGGTTCGCAGGATTACCAGACACAATCCGGCGGCAACTGGGGATCGCAAAATTGGTCGGCGTCCGCAAACGTGCCCTATCAGAACTCCGCGACTGTCATGCCGCCGTACAACCAGAACGATCAAAACGGCACGATTAACACGACGGACTGGTGCGCGACGATGAGAAACCGCGGGATCACGGTCGCCGTCCTCTACATTCCGTATGGAACGATCAACGATCCGAACTCCGCGTTCTCGAATAACGAGGACGGCTACGCCAACAGCAACATCGCCAACATTCCTGCGGCTCTGCAGTTGTGCGCGTCGAGTGGCTTCTATTTCACCGCAACCACACCGACGGACATAACGAACGCATTGCAGACGATGTTCAACAAGGCCGTGACCACGGCCCACATCTCGCAATAACTCTTCAGACTGGAGGCCCGGGAGTACAAGCGCGGCGCGAAGTCCGCTGTTACCCGGCGGCCGTGACGACGGCTAGGTCACAGGAGCGTGGCGCAGTTGCTGGGAATGCTGTTGTATTGCACGCAGGTGGAGATGCGGGGCGTCGTGTAAATGCTGTCCGAGAGCGTGATCGGGCCGGTGAGGAATGCACCGAACATCGGCGTAAAGGTGTAGCTCACCTTGGCGAAGATCGCGTAGCACGGATAGGTGCTGTTGCAGGTATTGGTGGCAAAGTTGCTGGGCAGGCTGGTGAACGCGGCACCTTGGGTCAGCGCCGCGCCCGCGGTCGGCGAGTAGCTCCAGCTGACATACGCCTTCGTCGCCGACGCCGCCTGTATCTGCGAAATAACCACGGTCGCCGGCGAACTCGAATACGGCGCCATCATCTGGGTCACCGCCCCGGTAATCGCGGTCATGGTTGTCGTCGAGATCGAATCCGCGCTGGTTGAGCCGTATTGATTGGTGATCGCGGCGAGCGAGTAAGACGCCGCGCGCACTTTGGCATAAACGGCAATGGCGTTCCCGGCATCGAACGAGCCGAGAAACATGAGCAGCAGGACCGGCATGATCATGGCGAATTCGACCGCGGCCACCGCGCGGGTCGAATCGACAAAACGCCTGGCATTGGCGAGGAACGTCATCATGGTCAGTAGGGCTCCACCCGGAAGGCGCTGACGCCCATCAGTTGGGCCTGGTTGTTCGGCAGATTGGAAATATTGAAGCCCAGCGGCGCGGTCACGACCGGCCACGCGTAGATCAACTGCACCACCATGACGTCGCCCTGCGTTCCGGGATCGAAAGCGTAACTGGTGATGGGCGTGGTGCCGTTGTACATCGACGGGCTCGAGGTGCTCGCCGACGAGAACGACGAGTAATTCTGCACCACGAGATACATGTTGCTGCAGGTGAACAGCGCCGTCGGACACACCTTGCCAATGATGGTGGTTGCCGACCAATTGTTGTTCTGCGCCTGGCCGGTCAAGAAATAGCGGGCCGCCTCCACTGCGGCGTTCTGAATCGCCATCTGCGCAAACAGAAAAACGCAAACTTGCAGCACGGCGACGAGGGTGGCGACAAAGGCCGGGCCGATAATCGCGAACTCGACGGCGGTCGCCCCGCCTTCGGCACGGCCGAAGCGGGCAATGCCGCGCCCGCGGCGCCGGAAAAACTGAGCCATAGGTTTCATCTCAGCTAAACCTGTCCGCGCTCCCGTCTCCGGCCGTAGCGCCATGCCATCTTCGCGTGCATACAGCCGGCGGAGCGAAATCCCTGCTGTTTGAGGGATTACCGGTAAGCGAAGTGCCTTGATTTTTCGTTGCCGCAATCGCACAGCGCCGACGAGTAACGTCGTTAACGGCTGTTTACCGTGCGGCGAAAGCGCCTATTGTAGGAGCACGAGCTTGCCACCACTGAATTCGAAACGGCGCAGCCGGGACAAAAAGGACAGACCGAGCAGATTATCGCTCAAGGCCTGGTCGGGAAGCACCAGGGCGTCGACGTCGCGCACCACCACATCGCCAACCTCGACCACGTCGAGCTTTGTGGGCGCCGCCCGCACTGTGCCGTTTGCGGTTCTGACTTCGGCAGTAAACGCACTTGGCGGCGGGTGGATGCCGAGCCGAGCGGCGTCGCGGACGGTGAGGGCAACCACGGAAGCGCCGGTATCGACCATAAAATCGATGCGGCGGCCGTTGACGCGGGCATTGACCTCAAACTGGCCGCGCGGATCGCGCGCCACGACGACCGATCGCGAATTTTCTGCCGCGCTCACCGCCGAGTCCGCCGTGGCATTCGCGGACGTCCGCGGCCCGGCCGGCGCCGGCGCGGCGCCGATATGCGACGCGTATTTTGGAGCTGCGACGGCGGCAACGAGCACAATTGCGGCAAAGACGATGATCGGGCGCATAACGCATCTGAACACGCCGGACCCAATCGCTTACTAATCGGCTGCGGTGGCCGGCGGTTTTTGAACCGCTTTGGTGTGCCGCCGTTTAAGCGGTTCGTTCGCATTTGAACGATCTGCAAGCTCCTTGGTGCATGACCTAGATCATGCAGCGTCGTCACGGATGACAGCGCACCAACCCGTTCCAGTCGCAATAGCCATATCCCACGCGGCAGCAGCCGAACGAGTGCGGCGAACAAGAGTAGACTTGGTACTCGCCTCCGCAATGGTCGGAGCAATAGGGGCGGCCGCTGACGCTGTCAGTGTAGCAGTGGTTGCGAAGGCGCCGCGGCAGCGCTTGCGGGTCCTGCCAATCGACGCGCAGCAGCATGGCAGCGGACAGCGGCGCGACCGGCGCAGGCGCCGGGGCGGTGGACGCGGCAGCGAAACCGCCGAGCGCAGCCAGCGCAAATACGAAAAACAAAGTCTTCACGCCAAACGAACTCCTCATGTCATGCTCTCCGATGAAACCGCAATGGAAGGGGCATTGTGCGGCTGCCGCTGTTCGTCATCGGTCGCCAGCCATTGGCCGAGCGACACCGCGCGCCCGACCGGCAGGTGAATGACGAAGCGCGAGCCTTCGCCTTCTCTGCTGCGCACCTCGATGCGTCCTTTGTGCAGATCGACCGCCATCTTCACCAGATAGAGCCCGACGCCGGTGCCGACGATCCCGGAAACGTTGCTGCCGCGATGGTAGCGCTCGAACAGCCGATTGAGGTCGCCGAGCGGAATGCCGATGCCGTGGTCGGTGACGGCGACCACCGCTTCGTCGGCGACCACCTCAGCCTCGACTTCGATGGCGCCGCGGCCCGGCGAATATTTAACGGCGTTCGACAACAGATTGCTCAAGGCCTGGAACAGGAGCTTGGCGTCGCCGACAATCCGCATCGGCGCCGAGCCGAATCGCTCGACGATCTGCGCGCTCGGCACCATTTCGCGGTGTACCTGGCAAACCTCGTGCAGCATCGCCGTCAAATCCATCGCCACCGGATGGAAGCTGACCCCGCCGCTACCGTCGATCAGGCGCGACGAGTTGAGCAGGTTGTCGATCAAATGGGTCAGGCGGAGCACCGCGCCGCGGATTTTTCCGGCGCGCTCGCCAATCTCGGGCGGGCTGATCGATTCGCGGGTCTTTTCGAGGCGGCGGGCATGACCGTCGACAATCGTCAGGGGCGTGCGGAATTCGTGCGAGGCCATGGAGACGAAGTTGCGCTGCGCCAGCGCCAGCCGCTGCTCCTGCGCCAATTGTTCCTCGAGCATG
>Ga0181531_10000811_pt1 | contig 20425 bp, 16 predicted proteins | sample PEATcosm2014_Bin_38_FD_119743 | JGI IMG/M metagenome (GOLD analysis project Ga0181531, IMG submission 119743) | Peatland microbial communities from MTU Mesocosm Facility, Houghton, MI, USA - PEATcosm2014_Bin11_10_metaG | ecosystem: Environmental > Terrestrial > Soil > Wetlands > Peat | place... | reverse complement strand
CCCGCCACGCCGCAGGGCGCGGATTTGTTCGAAAATCCACGGGTTCGCAATCGCACCCCGCCCGATCATCAGCCCCCGCGCCCGCGTCAGCCGCAAGGTCTCGAGGCCTTCCGCGGCCGAATTCACATTACCATTCGCCAGGACGGGGCAGGGGAGGCAAGCAACAGCCTGCGCAATGAGATCGTGCCGGATGCCGCCCCGGTACATATCCGCCACCGTCCGCCCATGCACCGTCAGCAGATCCAGCGAATGCTTCGCAAAAATCGGCAGCAGCCGCTCGAATACCTCCGCGTCATCGAATCCCACCCGCGTCTTCACCGTAAACCGGATCGACACCGCCTCCCGCAACGCCCCAAGGATCGCATCGATCCGCTCCGGCTCCCGCAACAGCCCGCCCCCTGCGCACTTCCGGTAAACCACCGGCGCCGGACACCCAAGATTCAAATCGATCGCCGCCACCGGGTACTGCTGCAACTCCCGCGCCGTGCGCACCAGCGAGGGAATATCATTGCCGATCATCTGCGCAATGGCCGGCCGCCCCGTCGGATTCAGCGTGAGCGAGTCCAGGATCCATTTCTCGAGGTGCGAATCCCGGTGCACCCGGAAGTACTCCGTATAATAGACGTCCGCCCCGCCATACTCCGCCATCAGCCGCCAGAATGGCAGATCCGTCACATCCTGCATCGGCGCAAGCGCCAGCACCGGCTCGCCCCGGGCGAGCAGCGCATCGAATTCCTGGCACGGGTTCGCGTTCATTGGTTTGCGGCAGGCGCACCCTCCTCCCTTCGCCGAGGTTTTGCAATTTAACAGCCGCCCCTATAAACACGGTCGTTCCCCAAGACCATATGAAGCACATCCTCCGACTCCTGGCCTTCGCGCTATTCCCGGTACTCTGCCACGCGCAGACCTCTCCGGACGGCTTCTTCGGGATCAAGTGGGGCGCCAGCGTCTCGGACGCCCAAGCCATCCTGGACGCCAATCCCGACCTCCAGCCGCTTGGCCAATCGGATAGCGCCCTAAACTATACCGGCGGAACTTTTGGCGATGTCCCCGTCCACAAATGGCATTTAAACTTTCAGGACGACAAGTTTTGCGGAGCAGTACTTACTTTCGAGTATCTCAGAGGTTATGTCGGCCAAAACTCCGCCGGTTACATGTATAGCCGGTTGATTGGAACCATCTCCGAAAAATACGGCGTCCCTGGCAAGAAGGCGGGCACCTCGACAATCTGGACCTACCCGGACACTCCCACGTCGAAGGGCGCCAAGGAAATCCGGCTCTGCTTCGATTTCAGGGCCAAGTCTTTTTGGATTTCGTATACAAATTTCTATTACGAGAAGAGCGTGGATTCCGACCCGGGTGCAAAGAACCTTTGATGCCAGGGCAGGGCCCGCGATCCGGCGCGCTTTCCTCGTCGGCTAACCTGTAGCAGGCTCCATCATGCCCCGGCCCATGTACGATTTAAGCTTCACCGCCCTTGAAGCGGAAGTGGTCGCCTCCGGCCTCCGCCCCGTACACGCGAAAACCCTCTGGCGCGCCCTCCATCGCGACGGCGTCGAGGACCTCACCGAACGCGCCGATTTTCTCCCGCCCCTCCGCCGCTGGATCGGCGAGCGCGTCTCCGGCGCTGGCTTCTCAATCGCCCTCCCCCCCGTCCGCTCCGAGACTGCCAGCTCCGATGGCCTCACCCGCAAATATCTCCTCGCCCTCGAGGATGGCCAGGAAGTCGAGACCGTCCTCATGGGCTACCCTGGCCGCCACACCGCCTGCATAAGTACCCAAGCCGGCTGCGCCATGGGCTGCGTCTTCTGCGCCACCGGCCAGATGGGCTTCATCCGGCATCTTACCGCCGGCGAGATCGTCGCCCAGGTGCTCCACTGCCGCCGCGTCCTCCGCGCCGCGGGCTCCGATGGCCTCCGCAACCTCGTCCTCATGGGCATGGGCGAGCCGCTCCACAATTACGACGCCGTCATGGCCGCCCTCGAAATCATCACAGATCGCCGCGGCATCAATATCGGCCCAGCCCGCATCACCATCAGCACCGTCGGCGTCGTCCCCGGCATCCTCCGCCTGGCCGCCGAGCAGCGCCCCTACGGCCTCGCCGTCAGCCTCCACGGTGCCACGGAGGAGGAACGCGCCACGCTCGTCCCCGTCAGCCGCCGCTGGCCCCTCGACGAGTTAATCGCCGTCTGCCGCGAATACTGCCGCCTCACCGCCCGCCGCATCTTCTTCGAGTGGACCCTCATCGCCGGCCGCAACGACTCCGCCGAAACCGCCCGCCGCCTCGCCGTGCTCCTCAAGGGCATCGACGCTCACATCAATCTCATTCCGCTCAACCCAACCGAAAGCTACGACGGCGCCGCCGCTTCAGCAGACTCCGCCCGCGCCTTCCAGCGCATCCTGCGCGACGCCGGCTTCCCGGCCACCATCCGCCAGCGCCGCGGCATCGATGTCGCCGCCGGCTGCGGCCAGTTGCGCGCGGAAAGGCGCGGGGCGTAGGGGATTGTGCCGCGCCTTCCGGCTTGCGGGCTCCGAGGCCGGTTGTAACATCGAATGTATCGGCTTCGTGCACTTCGGCATCCTCCATGAAAACAATACTTAAGGTACTTCTACTGGCCTGCTCTCCGTTCGCACTTGCCCAGGGAGCCGATACGAATGTGCCGCCTGACCTCGCGGCAGCGCGGGCCCATTACCAGGATGCGCTTGACGACGCCAAAAGACGCTACCTGCAGGCGCTTGAAAAGCTGAAGGCCGATGCCGTCGTGGCAAATGACTCCGAACTCGTCTCCGCCGTGAGCAAAGAGATTGCGGCCATGGGCGGGAACGACACCGGTCCAACCGATGCCGCATCCGACCTCGATGGAACCGAGGCGCCCACCATCGAAAGCCTCACCGCAAGACTCACGAATACAACATGGGCTTGGTTTAATGACCAAACCCTCACCTTTCTACGCGATGGCATGGCAAAATGGAGCGATATCGGCGCGGCTACATTCACATGGAGCGTCGTCGGCGCCTCGCCGCCCACGATTGAAGGAAAGTCAGGGGATGGCACCGCATATAAAATGGTCTTGGATGCCAATCTCCGGGCGGGACAAATCTTCCAAGGGACCCTGCCCGTACGCGCCACAGCGCGAATAAGACACCAGTAGCGAATAGACCGCGCATTTTCCCGCGGGATCCCCCGTGCAGATCGGGAATAATCCGCCTGCCCCCGCCTCATACCCCGGCAATCGCTAATTATGTCCCGCATTCTCTCCATCTTCTCCCTGCTGGCCCTGCTCCTCGTCTCCTGCACCCGCGCCTCCGATGACGCCGCCGACGCTCCCGCAAAGATCGTCGCCCCGCCCGGCGCCGCTTCCGCCGTCTTCTCCGGCGGATGCTTCTGGTGCATCCAGCCTCCCTTCGACGAGGCGAAGGGCGTCTATATCACCTACGTCGGCTATTGCGGCGGCAAAACGCAAAACCCGACTTACGACGAAGTCTCCACCGGCGAGACCGGCCACCGCGAATCCATCGAGGTCTTCTACGACCCGTCAAAAATCACTTACAAACAGCTCCTCGATATCTTCTGGCACAATATCAATCCCACCCAGTCGGATGGCCAGTTCTTTGACGTCGGCTCCCAATATACCACCGCCATTTATTACTCCAACGACAAGGAAAAGAGCCAGGCCATCGCCTCACGCGACGCCCTGCAAAAATCCGGAAAGTTCACCGACCCCATCGCTACAAAGATTATCCCGCTCGATAAATTCTGGCCCGCCGAGGAGCATCACCAGGAATACAGCCACAAGGACCCTGCAAACTATCAGGAGTACCACACCGGCTCCGGCCGGGACGATTATTTCCAGCAGACCTGGGGCGGGAAATAACTGGCTGGCTCTAATCAAGCCGGCGGCTGATTCCCAATCGGTGGTGTCACCGATATCGGTCGGATGCTCGGCAGCCGCATCATCTCATCTTTCTGCGCCTGCAGCTTATCCCGCTCGGCGATGGTCTGGGCCAGCTTCTGCGCCGTCTCATCGAGCTGCTGCTTGAGCGCCGCCACCTCCCGCGCCACCGTCTCGCGCGCTTCGGCCATCATGGCATCCGCTCTCCGTGCCGCCGTATCCCGCTCGTTCGTCGCCCGCGCTGTCTCCTCGCGCAGCCGCGCAATCTCCTCGCGGATCTGGCCCATCGCAGTCTCGCGCTCCCGCATGATCCCATGGAAATTCTCCGCCATCGCATTGAGTTCCATCTTCTTCTCGCGCCGCAATTCGTTCGCCTCCGCCCGCAGCGCCTCGATCCGCCTGCGCTCCTCGGCCAGTGCAGTTGCCGCATTGTGATGGGCGTTCTCGATTCGCGCGATCTCTGCCTTCGTCTTTTCCTCCGTCCCGGCCAGTGATTGCTGCGCCTTGCGCATCGCATCCGCATCGCGCCGGTGGGCTTCGCGCACCTCGGCCAATTGCTTCTCCCAGTTCGCGCGCTCGGCTTTCAGCTTCTCCAGCTCTTCGCGCATCGCCGCCGTGCCCCGCGCGCCCGCTGTTGCCTGGCTGGCGTGCTTTTGCAAATCCTCGCGCATCTTCGCAACGTCGGCCGCCAGCGCGTCCCGCTGTCGCTTGGCATCCTCCCGCTCTTTGCCTAGCGCCTCGAGTTTCTTTGCCGCCTCCGCCTGCATGCGCACCAGCTCCGCCTGCGCCGTTTCCTTGTCCTTCACTGCCTGCGCGCTTCCGGTGGTAACCGCGTTGGAATGCTTTCTCACCTGCTGATTCAACTCTTCCATCTGGCTCCGGTGCTCCTCATTCAGCTTCACGACATTGGCGGAAAGCTGGTCCCGCTCCCGCGCCACGCGCGCGTGCTCGGCCTTCAATGCCTCTGTCTCTTTGCGATGCGCCGCAAGCTCCGCCGCCACCGCGTCCCGTTCCTTCAAGGCCTTGTCCTGCTCCTCCTTCAGCGCATCAGTGCGCGCCTTCGCGCCCGCTTCGACAACGGCAAGGTGCTTCTTGTGTTCCTCGGTCTGGACCGCCTGATTTGCCGCCGCTCCCTTCTCCGCCTGTTCCCGCTGCGCACGGGTCCTGGCAAGCTCCTCGGAAATCTGATTCTTCTCCTGCGCGTGCCGCGCTTCCGCGTCGCGCCGCGATTCCTCGTGTTGCTTGAGTTCCGCCCGCACCGCGTCGAGCGCCACCGCCGTCTCCGCCAATTGCGCCGCGTGATGATCACGGTTCGCCGTGACGCTTGCCACCTGCTGCTCCAGGGTCGAGCGCGTCGTCTTGAGCTGCTCCTGCGATTCCGCATGCAGCCGCTTGAGCTCTGCCAGCGCATCGTCCCGCTCCTGGAATACCCGGTGAAGCTGCGCGCCAAGCGCCTCCGCCTGCTCCTTCGCTTCCTTGCGCGTCTCTGTGAGATGCTGCGCCAGCGCATCGCGATCCGCCGAAGCCCGCCGCGCCTCAATCGTCACCTGGTCGGCGCGCGCCGACGCCTCGGCATGCTTCTGGGAAAGGCTGTCCCGCTCGGTGCTGGCCGCTTCCAGATTCTTCTTGAGCGTCCCGGTCTCCTGCCGCGCCCGCAATAGCATATCGTCCCGCTCGCGTGCGGTGGCCCCGAGCCGTGCCCGCGCCTCGTCGAGTTCCTTCTGCCGCGCCGCATCCAAATCCTCGAGCTTCTTCTTCAGGTCCGCGATCTCCGCCGCCGCTTGCGCTTTGGCCTCGTCATTCTCCTTCAGAGCCATCTCGTGCGTGCCCGCCAGTGCGGCTAGTGCCGTCGCCTTAGCTTCGACATGTTTCCGGTGCTCATCCAGCTCCTGCCGCACCTTGTTCATTTCCTCGTCGCGCCCCTTGGTAAGAGCCGCGCGCTCCGTCGCCCACGCCTTCGCCTGCTGGTCGCGCTCGGCCTGCACCTCATTGAGCCGCCTCACGAATTGCTCCCGATGCTGGCTCACTCGCCCTAGCTCCGCGTTCAGCCGGTCCCGCTCTCCGGTCGCCGCCTCGAGCGCCGCTTGATGCTCGCGCACGGATTTCTCACCGGCGGCCTTCAACGCCTCCAGCTCCTGCCGCGATGCCGCTTCGCGCCGGGCCGTCTCCGCAAGTTGCTGCTCCAGCGCCGCCGCGCGGCTCGCCGCCTCCTCCTGCGTGCGCTTGATCTCCGCCGCAAGGTTGTCCCGCTCGTCGGTCAATGCATCCAGCTTCCGCCCATGCGCTTCGCTTCCCGCCGCCAGCTCGGCCGCCATTTTATCCCGCTCGGCCTGCAACGCTGCAAGCGCCTGCTGGTGCCGCTGCGTTGCTTCGGTCAGGTTTTGGCTCAAGCCTTCCCGCTCCGTCGCCAGTTGCTCCTTCTCGTTTTGCAAATTCCCGAGCCGCTCGCGCAGCCCGCTTGCTTCCCGGCTGATCGCCTCCTTCTCCTGCGAAATCTTGTTGACCCGCGCCGCTGCCAGCGTCTGCTGGCCCGCCGTCTCTCCCTTCGCTGCGTTCAGCGCTTTCTCGTGCTCGTGTCGCGCCGCCGCCATCTCCGCGACCAATTGCTCCTTGATCGTCACCGCTCCCTCGCGCGATTTCGCATGCTCCGCCCGCTCCGCCTCCAGCGCAGCCGCGCCGGCAGCGACTGCCGCAAGCAACTCATCGTGCCGCTTCTTCGCTGCCCCATCCTGGCTCTCCGCCTCCGCACGCGCCGCGGCCAGGTCCTCCTCGTGCTTCTGCTTCTGATCGGCCAGCGCCTTCCCGGATTCCTCCCGGGTTCGCGTAATTTCCTCGAGCGCCGCCGCCTTCTCCCGGCTCAGCGTATCCCTTTCCTGGCTCAACAAATCGATCTGCCGCTGGTGCTCGCCCGCCTGTTCATCCACGCGCGATTGATGCGCGCCCCGCGCATCCTGCAATGCCTGCTGATGCTCCGCCGTCAGCGATTCCAGCTTCTTCCCGTGCTCCGCGCGGGCTTGCTCCAGCAGCACCGCCAGCCCGTCGCGCTCGCGCTCAGCCCCTGCCCGCTGCGCCTGCGTCCGCTCCAATTGCGCCCGCAGATCGGCTTGCAGCCCCGCCAGCTTCTTTCCATGAGCATCGGTCATCGCCGCAATCTGTCCCTTCAATTCAGTCCTGGTCTTTTCGAGATCAGCGAGCGCCGTGTCCCGGTCCTTCGTCAAATCATCCCGCTGCTTCGTCAGCGCCGTCACCTGCTGCTCGTGATCGCCGCGCAGCATCTCCAGCTCGCGCCGATAGGATTCGCGCGCCTGGTCGAATTGCATGCCCAGCGCATTCCGCTCGCGCACCGCGCTGTCGAGCTGCATCGTCAGCCCGCCGGCTTCGAGCGCCACCTCGTCTCGCAGTGTTTTCATCTCCGCCGCGTGCGCAGTGGCCGCCGCCGAAATTGCCGCCTCATGCTCCTCCCGCGTCCGCGTCGTCTCCGCCGCATGCGCGTCCTGGGCCTTGGCAAGATCATTCTCCGCCGTGGCCCGCGCGGCCGTCAGCCCCTTCCGCTCCTCGGCAAATTTCCGTTCCCGCTCCGCCGCCGCATTGCGTTGGGCATGGAGTTCCGCCGTCTGTTTGGTGGTCAGGAAAGTAACGCGTTGGTCGAAATCCGCGCGCAACGCCGCCGCCGTCTTCAAATGTTGTTCGGCCAGCCCGGCCAGCTCCGCCTTGTGCGCCTCCTTCAAGTCTGCGATTTGGGTGAGGATTCCCTCTTTCTCGAGCAGCGCCTTGTCCCGTTCCCCGCTCACCCGCGCCACTTCCTTCTCATGCTCGCTCTTCGCCGCTGCAAGATCGCCGCTGTGTTTCGCCTCGATCTCCTCAACTCGCTTCGCGTGCTCGGCCCCCGCTGCTTCGAGCTGCGCCTGCCGCGTCGCTGCCGCCGCGGCGAGTTCCTGCTCCAGTTGCTGCCGGTGCCGCAACATTGCCGCGTCCAGATCGCCGTGCGCCTGGTCCGCCGCTGCCACAAGCTCCTGCCTATGCTGCGCTGTCAGCGCCTCGAGCGCCTTCTGATGCTCCTCCCGCGTCCGGTTTAGCGTCTCGTTAATGGCGCTCTTCTCGCGATCCACCACCGTCTTCTGGTGCATCAATGCCGCCGCATGTTTCGCATGGTCGCTCTTGAGCGTCTCCATCTGCTTGCGATGCGCAGCCGCCACCGATTCCATTTGCGCCGTATGGGCGCGCGCGAGCTGCTCGGTCTGCTGCGTGTAAGACGCCTTACCCGTTTCCACAGCCAGCTTGTGCTCCGCTCGCGCCTTCTCTATTTGCGCCACAAGCGCCTGCTTCTCCTTGCGGATCACGCTCTGCTGCTTCTGCAGTTCCTCCGCCCGTTTCGCATGGTCCGCCTTGAGTGCATCCATCTGGCCGGCGTGCTCAACCTTCGCAATGGCCGCCTGTTTCTCGAATTCTTTCTTCGCCGCCTCGGTCTGGACGGCATGCTCTCTCCGCAAATTCTCCAGCGCCTTTTCATGGTCCTGCCGGGCCGCATCCAGATTCCCCGCATGCTCCTGGCGAAGCGCCTCCGCCTGTGCTGCGTGTTGGGCCGCGGCCTCTTTCAGCGCACTCTCATGTTCAATCAGCGCAAGTGCCAATGCAGCCGCCGCAGCCTCTTTCTCTTTCTCTGTCGCGGCCTGATTCTCCTGGAGTTCCTCGATGCGTTTCGCATGCGCAGCCTGCAGCCCCTCGACCTCGCTCGCGTGCCCAGCCTTCGCCGCGGCCGTCTGATTCTCGAATTCCGCCCGCGCAGCCCCCATCTGGCCGGCGTGCTCCTTCTGCAAATTCTCGAGCGCCGCCGCATGCTCTTGCATCGCTGAGGTGAGTGTCGCGTCGCGCTCCTGACGGAGCGCCTTGACCTGTTCCGTATGTTGCTCAGCGGTCGTCTTGATCGTAGCCGCATGTTCCTGCCGCAATGCATCCAACTGCGCCGCGTGCTGCGCGGCTGCCGTTTCAAGCGCCTTTGCGTGCTCCTCCCGCGCCGTTTCCATCGCCACACCCAGCGCATTCTTTTCCTGCTGCGTCGCCTCCTGCCTTTCCTGTAAAGACTGGACGCGCGTCGCGTGCTCCGTCCGCAACGCCTCCAACTGGCTCGCATGCGCCGCCTGCAATCCCTCGATCTCGCTCGCGTGCCCAGCCTTTGCCGCCGCGGTCTGTTTCTCGAATTCCGCCCGCGCCGCCTCCGTCTGCCCGGCATGCTCATTCCGCAAATCTTCAATCTCCGCCTTATGCCCCTCCATCGCCTCCGTCAGAGACGCATCCCGTTCCTTCCGCAGCGCGCCAATCTGCGCCGTATGTTGTCCCGCTGCATCGTTTAGCGCCCTCTCATGCTCCACGAGCGCCAGTGCCAGCGCCGCTTCCACCGCCTCCTTCTCCTTCTGCGTCGCCGCATGATGCCCTTGCAATTCCTCAACCCGATTCGCGTGCTCCGCCTTCAGCCCGGCAACTTGATTCTCAAAATCCACCCGCGCCGCCTCGGTCTGCCCGGCATGCTGCTTCTGTAATTCTTCGATCGCCTCCTTGTGCGCCTCCAAGGCCTCCGTGAGCGTCGCGTCGCGCTCCTGCCGCAACGTAGTCACATGCGCCGCATGCTGCTCCGCCGTTGTCTTGATCGCCGCGTCGTGTTCCTGCCGCAAGCCCTCCATCTGCGCCGCATGTTGTGCCGCCGCGTTTTCCAGCGCCTTCCCATGCTCGACTCGCGCCGTTTCCATCGCCACGATTAGCGCGTTCTTCTCCTCCTGCGTCGTCGCCTGCTTCCGTTGCAACGCCTCCGTCCGCACCGCGTGCTCACCACGCAGCGTATCCATCTGTTTGTCGAATTCCTCTCGCGCCGCAGTGTTCGCCTGCTCATGCGCCGATGCCACCTCCTTGAGCTTCGCTTCGTGTTCCTGCCGCAGGGCCTCGATCCGCGCCGCATGCTCCGCCGCCGTCGCCTCGAGCGTTTGCTTGTGCTCGGCCCGCGCCTGCTCCAATTCCGCAACCACCGCCTCTTTCTCCCTGGTGATCGCCAGCCGCCGCGCATGTCCCGCGTCCATCCGCCGCTCGTGCTCCGCCTCGATCTCCGTCACCCGCGTCGCGTGTTCCGCCGCCACCGCTTCGAGCGCGTCCTTGTGCGAGTTCTGCAAAACTTCCTGCGCCGTCCGGTGGTCCGCGGTCAGCCCCTCCAGCTCTTTCCGATGATCCTCCTCGCGCTGCGCCAGCCGCGCCTGCACCTCCTCCTTCTCCCGCCCCATCCGCCGCCGCTGCCCGTTCAAATCCTCGACCACTTTTCCATGCTCTGCCGTCAAATTCTCGACGAGCTTGCCATGCTCCGCGCGCAAATCGTCCAGCCCCTTCTGGTGCCCTGCCTGCAGCCGCTCCAGTTCCGTTGCGTGATCCTTGCGCAGGCTTTCCAGCGTCGCCTTGTGATCGTTCTCCAGACGCACCAACTGCCCTGCCAGCGCCTCCCGTTCCGTCAGGATCTGCTCCCGCTGCTGGTTCAGCGATTCCAAGTGCTGCCGGTGGTCGCTCGTCAGCAATTGAATCTGCTTCTTGTGCGCCTCATGCGCCTGATTCAATTGAAACGAAAGTGAATCCCGTTCCCCGGTCACCACGTCCCGCTGCGTTGCCAGCTCGTCCGCCGCCTTTTTGTGATCGAGCGTCATCTCCTCCACCTGCTTCCGCTGACGCTCCTGGATCGATTCCACCAGCCGCTTGTGGTCTTCGCGCGTCTGGCCCAGTTCCGCTCCCGTCGCGTCCCGTTCGGCGATGACTTTGTTCCGCGCCTCTTCCAGGCTCGAAATCCTCTTCGAGTAATCTTCGTTGATCCCCTGGATCTGCGTGTGATGATCCACCATCAGCGTTTCCAATTGCTGTTGATGATTCTTTTCCGTCTGCACCAGTTGTTGCGCCAGCGCCTCCCGCTCCCGGTTGATATCGTCCCGCAGTTTGTTCAGCGCCGATAGCTCCCGCTTATGCTCCTCGCGGGCAATGTCCAGTTGCTTCGAGTAATCCCCCGTCAGCACGTCGAGCTGCCGCTTGTGTTCCTCCCGGGTCTGAAGCATCTGCGCCTTCGCCAGGTCGCGCTCCCGCATCACGTCGTCGCGTTGCTGGCCGATCGCCTCCAATTGTTTCCGGTGCTGCTCCCGCAATTGCGCGATCTGCCCGCTCAGTTGCGATTGATCCCGCGCCAGCGCGTCGCGCTGCTGATGCACCGCATCCAGCGTCTTCTTATGGTCCCGGGACAGCGCCTCGATCTGCCGCTTGTAATCGCCCGTCAACGTTCGCACCTGCACGGAATGATCCTCCCGCGCCTGCGCCAGTTGCGCATTAATCTGGTCGCGCTCAGCCAGCGCCATAGTCCGCTCCTGCATGAACGCTTCGACCCGCTTTTTGTGATCCCCGCGCAGGCTCTCCAGTTGCTTCGTATGCTCGCCCGCCAGCGAGGCCAGTTGCTTGTTATAATCCTCTCCCAGCGTCTCGATCTGTTTCTTGTGCGAAGTCCGCATCCCTTCGATCTGCTTCTTCTGCTCGGATTTCGCCTCCGCCAGCAGCGATTCGATCGCCTCCTTCTCCCTCATTGCATTGTCGCGCTCCCGCTCCAAATTCCGCATCTCCCGCTTCCGGTCCTCAATCGATTGCGACAGCCGCGAGAGCCCCTCGTCCTTCTCCTTGACCTTTACGTTCACCTGTTGCGAAGCCGATTCCAGCTCCTTCTGGTGCTCGGATCTCACTTTCTGCAATTGCTCCGCCAATTCCGTTCGCTGCTTCTGCGCGTGATCCCGCTCCGCCACCATCGCCTCGTGCTCGCTTCGCAACGCCTCCAACTCCCCGCGCATCCGTGCGATTTCCCCTTCCCTCTCCTTCACCACCACGTCCCGCTCCCGCCCCATCGCTTCCAGCCGCGTCTTGTTCGCTTCCTGTTCCGCGTTCGGCGGCTCCCCGGCCTGCCGCGTCACCTCCTGCCGCAGCGCCTCGAGCTGCCGCGCGAATACCTCCCGTTGCTGCACCGCCGAATCCCTCTCCCGCGCCAGCGCATCGATCCGCGCCGACGCCTCCACCAGCCTCCGCGCCAGCTCCCCGCTTACCTGCTTCGAGTCCCGCCCCGCCACCGTACTCCCCAGGTTCGCAATTTGTTCGCGCAGTCCGGATACAGCCGCATTTCCCGCCGGTCGCTCCGGCAGGTTCGGAAACACCTCCGTCAACGGAATCGGCACCGCCCGTGTCGGATCACTTGGAAATAAACCCCGCAAATTCGCCGGCATCCCCTCCAGGAAACTCGCCATCGGCACCTCCACCCGTCCGCTTGGCAATTGATGCTCCACCAGCCGCAGCGGCAGCGCCACCCGCGCATTTTCATCCACCGCCTCCATCCCCGGCGTCCGCCAATCCTTCGGCAACGCCGCCACGATCGCGTGCAGGCTCAGGTTGATCTTCTCGTCGTCATTCCCATTCGCCGGCGCCGGAATCACCGGCGGCTGTAGACCAGGCAATTCCGCCCCCGGGTCGCTCCTCTGCACCGTGCTCGGCCGGTGCCGCAACTCCCGCATCGAAAAATCCGCGATATCCCGGTGCAAAATCTGCCCCATCGCCTTCTGGAAAGGGAACGGGACATCCACCGTCCGCTCCGGGTCCGCCCGGATCACCTCCGGGCACGCCCGCGCCAGCCGCTCCAGCGACATCGTGGTCTTCCCCTTCGCCATGCTGTCCGCCAATTCCTGCGCCGGAAATCGCACCTGCTGCTTGGGATCGTGTGGCCCCGGTAGCAGATATTCCGCGGGGATTCGGTTGAGCAGGTCGCCCAGTTGCAGGACTACTTCTTTCGCCTGCATATTGGGAACGGGTTGGGATTTGGGCATGAGGTTGCGGAAAACCCCGCCAGTCTGCGGGGATCAACCCCATTCTTACCTCAAACCGCCCTCAGCGGCAAGCCGCGCATTTTTACGAAATATTTGATGCGCACCGCTCCGCAATCCGCCCCAGCGCCCACTCCGCATGCTCCCGCACCAGCGGCTCCGCATCCCGGTTCGCCCGCTCCAGTGCCGGCACATCCTCCGGCCCGCCCACATTCCCCAGCGCCACGCACACATTCCGCAACAGCCCCCGCCGCTTGATCCTCTTCACCGGCGATCCCTTGAAAACCCGCCGGAACTCCTCCTCGCTCAACCCCAGCAATTCCACCAGCGTCATCCGCGTCCCCTCCCGCGCCGCGAACGCCGTTTCCCGCGACGCCTGCGCGAACCGGTTCCAGGGACACGCATCCAGGCAATCGTCGCACCCATAAACCCGGTCCCCGATCAGCGGCCTCAATTCCTCCGGAATCGCCCCTTTCAATTCAATCGTCAGGTACGAAATACACCGCCGCGCATCCAGATGGTGCGGCGCATCGATGGCCCCCGTCGGGCACGCCGTGATGCACCGCGTGCAACTCCCGCACCGGTCCCGCGCCGGCTCATCCGCCGGAAGCTCCAGCGTCGTCAAAATCTCCGCCAAAAAAAACCACGTCCCCAGCTCCTGCGAAATCAGCATCGTACTCTTTCCATGCCAGCCCACCCCCGCCACCGCCCCCAGGTCCCGCTCCAGCACCGGCCCCGTATCCACATAACATTTCTGCCTCCCCCCCCGCTCCGCCAGCCACCCATCCAGCTCCCTGAGCCGCTTCTCAATCAACTCATGATAATCATCCCCCCAAGCATACCGCGCAAACTTCCCCTTCGAATTTCTGATTTCGAATTTCGAATTTTCCCTCCCCTCCCCTCCCTGCCAGTAGTTCATCCCCAGCACAATCACCGACCGCGCCCCCGGCAGCACCTGCTCCGGATCGATCCGCCGCGCCTTGTTCCGCGCGAGCCATCCCATCTCCCCCGCATTCCCCTCATCCAGCCACCGCCCAAACTCCTCCGCATGCGGCGGCGCCCCACACCGCGCCACCCGGCACGCATCGAACCCCAGATCCTTGGCGCGGGCCGCGAACTTGGATTTCAGGACATTCATGAGGTCCCAATCTGCCATACGAAGTCTGTCGTCAACAGCGGCAAATGAGAACTACCCATCTTCCCGCGTCATCGTTTTTTCCCAAAACGCGCCGTTTCATCCATCCGTCCTATTGGGACCTATTCGGCCTATTCTTCCCCCTGGCACACAGCACCTCCCGCCCCCTACCTCCTCCGCTCCATCAGCCTCTGGTAAATCCTCTCTGCCACCTGCGCATGCGTCAGCGTCGTCGTATCCACCTCCATATCCGCCGCCTCCTCATACAGCGGATTCCTCTTCGCAATCAGCTCCCGTACCGTCTCCCGCGGATTCTCCGTCTGCAGCAGCGGCCGCCGTGTATTCCGCGAGACCCGCTCCCAGATCACCTCCTCGCTCGCCGTCAGCCACACCACAAATCCCAGCTTCTTCAGCACCGGCAGATTCTCCGGCGCCGTCACAATCCCGCCGCCCGTCGCGATCACCAGCCGGCTCGATCCCAGCAGCGATCTCAGCGCCCGCGTCTCCTCCTGCCGAAAATGCGCCTCACCTCGGGTCGCAAATATCTCCGCGATCGGGCACCCGGCGCGGTCTATCACCAGCCGGTCCGTATCGACAAAACGTCCACGCAGGGTTCGGGCCACTAGCCGTCCCACGGACGACTTCCCGCTCCCCATGAATCCTACGAGCACCACATTCTCGGGCCGGGGGATGTTCAAGCGGCACAGCCCCCGGTCGGAAAAGTTATTGGCTCATGGTCGTGGTTCGTTCGGCTACGCAGCGACTGTTTTTTGTACTCGTACCACGTTCCGGGCTTTCGCCCCTTTGTTGTCACTGAACAGTTCGTAGTCGACCTCGTCACCCTCGGCAAGGGTGCGGAATCCGTCTCCCTGTATCTGTGAGTAGTGTACGAATATATCGCTATGGACATGGGGGTCCACGATGAATCCCCACCCTTTCTTTTCGCTGAACCATTTTACGGTGCCTCTCGGCATATTTATCACCACCTTTCTCGGTTTCAGCGGCGGGGGGCGTCCGCGACTGCGTTTTATTCAACCTCCGCCTCCTAGGTCAAGCCCCGTATGCGCGAATAAGTTAATTTCCTGTAAAAATTTCAAATTTCCCGCCGCGCAAGGCCCCAAAATGATCCCCAGGCCATGTCCCACCGTCCCATCTGCCGCCTCCATCAGCCCCTTCTTCCCAGTTTCTGACTGATTTTCTCCTGCTCAACCGAACATCTCGTCCATCCGATCGCCCCGTGTCCATCCGCGGTTGGCCCCTCCCGCCCGTCCCCCCTCTTTGTGCTCTTTGCACCACTAACCACGAGAATTTCCCCAGCCCGCGTACATTTCTCGCTGGCGCCACATCCCCAAACCCGCCGAAGGCGGCAAATATTCCCAATCAGCAATCTGACATCAGCAATCAGCAATCGCTTGCGGCGAGAGACCGCGCTACGCTCTTTGTGGTTAAATAATCTGCTCTTCCTCCCCATCCGCGTTCATCCGCGATTCCTCTGCTCCCTTCGAATTTCTGATTTCGAATTTTCCTTCCTCCTCCCGCGCCGCCCCGAATATCGTCCCGCCTATGGCCACGTCTCCACAAGTCTCCGTCGTCATGGGTAGCAAGAGCGATTGGGACATCATGCGCGAAACCGACCGGATGCTCACCGATCTCGAAATCCCCCACGAGTGCCGCGTCGTCTCCGCCCATCGCACCCCCGATCTCATGGCCCAATTCGCCCGCGAGGCCGCTGGCCGCGGCATCCAGGTCATCATCGCCGGTGCCGGCGGCGCCGCTCACCTCCCCGGCATGATCGCCGCCCAGACGCTCCTTCCCGTCCTCGGCGTCCCCGTCCTTAGTAGCAAGCTCAACGGCTTCGATTCCCTCCTCTCCATCGTCCAGATGCCCGCCGGCATCCCAGTCGGCACCCTCGCCATCGGCGCCGCCGGCGCAAAAAACGCCGCCCTCCTCGCCGCCTCCGTTCTCGCCCTTCACGATCCCGCTCTGCTTGCACGCCTGCAGGCCTTCCGCGAAAATCAAACCAACCAGGCTCTCAACTCCGAGCTAGGAACCACTGATTAAATGGGGGTGGCCTTTGCTGCGAGATATTGGGCCGTATTTCAAGGCGCGAGCAAAGCGGCGATACCCCCTGCGGTCTCGCCCTTTGCGAGCAACGCGGAAAGACGGCCCAATATCTCGCAGCCCGAAGGGTTGCGCTCAAAAAGGGTTGGAGGAAGAGGACAAATGGCGGCTTGCGAGCGAGCGGGGCGACCCTTTTTGAGTGCAACAAAGGCCGCGCCCATTTATTCAGTGGTTCCTTAAAAATCGAATGACCGCTCCCTGTCTCTTCCCGCCCGGCAGCACGGTCGGGTTGATGGGGTCCGGCCAATTGGGCCGCATGTTCGCCATCGCCGCCCGGCGCATGGGCTATCGCGTCCACGTCTTCAGTCCGGAAAAGGACACCCCCGCCGGCCAGCTCGCCGATGTCGAAGTCACTGCCGCCTATGAAGACCAGGCCGCCGTCGAGGCCTTCGCCGCCCGCCTCGATGTTCTCACTTTCGAATTCGAAAACATCCCCGTCCGCAGCATCGATTGGGCCGCCGGCCACTGCGTCGTCCGCCCCGCTGGCTTTGTCCTCCACACCTGCCAGCATCGCCTTCGCGAGAAACAATTCCTGAAAAATGCCGGCATCCCCGTCGCCGATTTCCATCCCGTATCCGATCAAGCCGGGCTGGATGCCGCCCTCGACGCCATCGGCGCCCCATCCGTCCTCAAAACCGCCGCCTTCGGCTACGACGGCAAAGGCCAGCGCAAGATATCATCGCCCGCCGAGGCCGATTCCATCGACATCCACGGCCCCTCCGTCCTCGAGCGCTTCGTCCCGTTCGAAAAGGAAATCTCCGTCCTCGTCGCCCGCGGCCTCGATGGCGAGACCTCCACCTTCCCCGTTTGCGAAAACACCCATCGCAATCACATCCTCGATCTCACCATAGCCCCCGCCTCCATCGCTCCGGCTGTCGATCAATCCGCCCGCGCCCTCGCCTGCACCATCGCCGAACGACTCGACCTCGTCGGCCTCCTCGCCGTGGAAATGTTCCTGCTTCCCGACTCCACCCTCCTCGTCAACGAGCTCGCCCCGCGCCCCCACAATTCCGGCCACTACACCTTCGATGCCTGCGTCACCAGCCAGTTCGAGCAGCAACTTCGCGCCATCTGCGGCCTGGCTCTCGGCTCGACCGAACTCCTTCGCCCCGCCGCCATGGCCAATCTCCTCGGCGATCTCTGGAAACACGGCGAACCCGATTGGCTCGCCGCCGCCGCATTCCCCAGCGTCAAAATCCATCTCTACGGCAAAACCGGCCCGCGCCCCGGCCGCAAGATGGGCCATCTCACCGCCCTCGCGGACAACACCGATTCCGCCGCCGCGATGGTCCGCGAAGCCAGGGCCAGCCTCATCGGGAAACCGCGCGCGTGACAACGCGGATTGTCGCCGGCGCCGCCGGAGTCGAGGAGGCCTCAGCCCTCCTTGCCGCCGGCCAGATCGTCGCTCTGCCCACAGAAACCGTTTACGGCCTCGCCGCAAGCGCCCTCGATCCTGAAGCCGCCGCCCGCGTCTTCGAGGCAAAAGAGCGCCCCGCCTTCGATCCCCTAATCGTCCATCTTCCATCCCTCGACTGGCTCGATCGCCTCACCACCGCCGCGTTCGATCCCCTCGTCCAATCCCTCATCCAGCGCTTCTGGCCTGGCCCATTCACCCTCGTCCTCGCACGCCGCCCCATCGTCCCGGACATCGTGACATCCGATCTCCCCACCGTCGCCGTCCGCATGAGCGCCCATCCGCTCTTCCGCGCCGTGCTCGATCACTTCGGCGCCCCCGTCGCCGCCCCCAGCGCCAACCGCTTCGGTCGCATCTCCCCCACCGCCGCCCAGCATGTCCTCGAAGAACTCGACGGCCGCATCCCACTCATCCTCGATGGCGGCCCATGCGCCGTCGGCATCGAGTCCACCGTCGTCGCGCCTATCGATGGCGCACTCCACCTCCTCCGCGCCGGCCCCATCACCGCTGAGGATCTCGCCCCTTTCGCCCCGGTTCTTCCACCGCCCTCCGCCATCGCCTCCCCCGGCCAGCTCCCCAGCCACTACGCCCCGTTGACTCCCCTCCGTCTGCTTTCCTCTGCCGCCGAAGTCGATAAATTCAAACCCGCTGGCCCCGCCGGCCTCCTCGCTTGGTCCCGACCCTTCCGCCCTGCGCAATTCGCCGCCATGGAAGTCCTCACTCTGCGCAGCGATCCCCGCGAAGCTGCCGCCCGCCTCTTCGCCGCCATGCGCCACCTCGATTCCCTCGGCCTCGATCTCATCGTCGCCGAGCCCCCGCCTCCCGCCGGCCTCGGCGCCGCAATTCTCGACCGCCTCCGTAAAGCCAGCGCTTACTCTGAATGAATTACTTCATCACCGGCACCGATACTGGTGTCGGCAAAACCTACGTCTCCGTCCTCCTCATTCGCGCGCTCCGCCGGGCCGGCTTCGATACCGTCGGCCTCAAGCCCATCTCCTGCGGCGACCGCGCCGACGCCGAAGCCCTCCGGGCTGCTGCCGAAGGTGAACTCTCCCTTGACGATGTGAACCCCGTCTGGTTCCGCGTCCCCGCCGCTCCCTACACCGCCTCCATGATCGAGGAGCGCCTCCCCGATCTCGACCAAATCCGCGACCGCTTCGCCCGCATCCGCAGCGAGCGCCGCTCCATCATCGTCGAAGGCGTCGGCGGATGGCTCGTCCCCATTCTCCGCGATTACTCCATCGCCGACCTCGCCGCCGAAATGGCCCTCCCCGTCGTCGTCGTCGCCTCAAACCGCCTCGGCGCCCTCAATCACACCCTCCTCACCGTCCGCGCTATTCAGGAGCGCGGCCTCACCTGCGCCGGCGTCATTCTCAACAACATCGTTGCCGGCGCCGATGCCGCGGCATCCACTAACCGTGCGATCCTCGAACACTTGCTGGAAGTACCGCTCTTGTATGAGATCGAAAACGGTCAGACGGCGCTCAGCTTGGCTGTTGCCTGAAGAGGCAGAATCCGAACATAAGTGTCAGGAATCGAACGCAAAAGGCCGACACTTTTTGCCGGTTACTCTGTAGAAATCCGGTGGCATTGCCAGTGCTTGACCTTCGAGGCAATCCTCAACCCGGAGTCCAGCCCTATGTACATCCACAAGATTTTCCACCTGCATCAACCCCTCAACGCCGCCCGCCAATTCCTGCGCGACATCGGCACATGCAACAGTTCCGAAAGAGACTTCGAAGTCACCTGCTCGAAACTCGAGCCCCAGGGCATCGGCCGCCTGGAATGCAAAATCCCGCAAGGCCAGCGTGTCTCCGCCGATATCGAGGAAATCCCGGGCGACAACCCCAACCGCATCCTCTTCCGCTCCGTCCGCGGCCCCGTCGAGTTGGCCGGCATGCTCGAGCTCTACCCCATCCGCCCGAACCTGACCGAAGCCGTCCTCACCATCGATTACGAGCCCGTCTCCTCCTTGCAAAAGGTCTTCGAAGCCATGGCCATCGGCCTCGACCGCTTCCTCAATCGCCAGCTCGCCCGCATCGAGGACTAGAAGCGCCTACCTCAAAAACCGCGCAAGATTCTCCGCCTCCCAGCGCTGCGCCCGGTTGTAATATGGAAACCGCTGCTCGCGCTTCGTAAACTCCTCCGTATGCACGATGCGCCGCCGCCGTTTCCGGTCATAAATGTCCGGCACCACGGAATGCAGCATCTCGTGGTAGATCACGAACTCCAGAAACCACCGCGGCACCCAGTTCGCATCCAGCAGCGGATGAATCCGAATCATCCGGTCCTCCTCCTGGATCGTCCCGAAAATAAAATACGCTTTCGGCCGCAGCCGCCGCTTCCGCCCCCAGACTATCGTATAGCGCCGCAGCCTGTTCTTGAAATACCGGCTATTCAGCTTGTTAAAAATAGCCCGCAAATCGTGATGCCGGCCTTCCCCGGGGAAGGCAAATTGCCGCTGCATGGGCAGGGCCGGAGTACAGACTTTTCTCTTCGGCTCCTGCTTCTTCTTCCGGGGAGCACCCCGGCCGCTCGTTTTGCGATTCCGCAGCATTGAACCGCAAAACTATGTGCCACACCACGGGGGGCAATACTTAAGTTTCCTCTTCGGAAGAATTGCCCTTCGCGTCCAAAACTTGCTCTAGCTTGCGCACTCGGGCATATAGCTTTTCCAGCCGGTTTATATACGCCAGACGCTCCTTGGACTCCTTCATCGGCACCGCCGGATACCCAAACCAGATCTCCCCTGCCGGGATGTTCTTACTCACCCCGGATTTCGCCCCGACAATCACTCTGTCACCAATCTCAATATGCCCCACTAGGCCCACTTGCCCTGCAAGTGTGACATACTGTCCCAGCTTCGAACTCCCTGATATCCCCGTCTGCGATACAATAATCGAGTGCTTCCCGATCACCACGTTGTGCGCGATCTGCACCAGGTTATCGATCTTCGTCCCCTCCTGGATCCACGTCCGCCCAAAGCGCGCCCGGT
>Ga0181531_10000810_pt1 | contig 20427 bp, 22 predicted proteins | sample PEATcosm2014_Bin_38_FD_119743 | JGI IMG/M metagenome (GOLD analysis project Ga0181531, IMG submission 119743) | Peatland microbial communities from MTU Mesocosm Facility, Houghton, MI, USA - PEATcosm2014_Bin11_10_metaG | ecosystem: Environmental > Terrestrial > Soil > Wetlands > Peat | place... | reverse complement strand
GCGCGCGGTTGCGCTGGCGCGAGGAAGCGAAATTGGGCTGGAAGCACTCGAGCACGGGAAAACCTCGCTGCCGCCGGGCTTGCTGGCCGTAGGAGCCGCTGCGACCGCACGATCCAGTGATGTTTTCGCCACCTGGCATCCAGCTGAAGGTGCGGGCCGAGCCCACTGCGTCCAGGTACCCAATTGGAAGCCAGGGCTCTCGCTCGGCGAGATGGAGCGCCAGCTGTTCGCCATGACCCTCCAATCTACTGGCGGCAACCGGGCGAGAGCCGCGGAACTGCTGGGGGTGAGCCTGCGCACGGTGCGCAATAAGGTCCGCGAGTTCGGGCTGCCGCCGAGGGACGACTATCGTGGGCCGCGCCGGAGCGACGCAGATCGCGCGCTACCGACCGGAGGTATGACGGGAAGGAACGGATCGAATGCAGAGGACGCGCCGTTAAAGGAGAAGCCATGTCCATGATCGAAACACCTCTGATGCGGGGGCTCGAACACGTTCTTGACGTCAGCGCTTTCCGCCACCAAGTGATTGCGACGAATCTGGCCAACGTCGACACGCCCGGATACCGCACCCGAGACGTGCGGGAATTTGCAGGCGCGGTAGAAACGGCAATGAATAGCGATGGGGCCGTCGATGGAGGGTCATTCGCTCCCGTATCGCATGAAATCCGCGGCTTGCTCGAACGTCCGGATGGGAACAACGTCTCGGTGGACCGGGAATCGCTGCTGCTGGCGCAGAACCAGTTGCGCTTTCAGGTTGCAGTCCAGTTCTTGAAAGCGGAGTTCCACCGATTGTCGAATGCGATCAATGGAGGGAGCACGTCATGAACCTGTTCGGCATGCTGGAATTGAGCGGCTCGGCGCTGGGAGCGGAGCGGCAGCGGGCCGAGGTGGTGGCCAGCAACATGGCGAACGCGCAGACGACCCGCACTCCACAGGGCGGTCCATACCGACGGCAGTTGGTCGTCTTTCAATCGCGGCAAGTTCCGCGCTTCTCGCTGGCCCTTGCCGGAGGCTTTCAGCGCGAGCAAACATCGGCTGTACGGGTTGCGGCGGTCGTGTCAGACCAGCGGCCGCCGGTGATGCGCTACGAGCCAGGAAACCCGGACGCGAACGCGCAAGGCTATGTGGCGTATCCACAGGTCGATCCGATCGAGGAAATGGCCGACCTGCTCGGCGCAGTGCGGGCCTACGAGCTGAATGTCTCGGCTGTCCAAGCTACGAAAAACATGATCACGCAGTCGCTCGATCTACTGCGCTAGGTCCGAGTGAACGAACTGTGGAATAGGCAGAGCTGAACAGGGAAGGATTCTGGTATGAGCGGTTCGATTGCACCGATTCGCATTTTGCCCGCCGACGTCGGCGCCCTCTCGGAAAGCGTGCCGGGAGATGGAAAGTTCCTGGAGACGCTGCAGCAAACCCTTGATCAGGCTGAAGGTGCGCAAGGAGAGGCCGCCACACAGGTGGAGCAGTTACTGAAGGGCCAGGGAGCGGATCTGCACAGCGCCATGATCGCGGTAGAGAAAGCCGATCTTTCGTTTCAGCTGATGATGCAGGTGCGAAACAAAATCGTACAGGCGTATCAACAGATCTCGAACATGCAGTTCTGAAGGTGGAGTCCACTCTGTCGAAGCACGTTCATTTAGGTGATGGCAATCGCAACGGCATGCGAATCCTGGGTTAGGAGCCAGTATCTTTGAATTTGAGCCCCCAGCAGATCCAGAAATTTCTGCGTGGATTGAGCGGGCAGCAGAAGGCGTGGCTCGCGGGAGGCGCCACGGTCGTGGGGTTGACTTTGTGGATCTTTGTAACCATGATCGATTCGGGCAAGCACACCGTTCTCTATTCCGGGCTCAAGCCGCAGGATGCCCAATCGATGGGAACGCGGCTGGCGGCGAAGAATATTCCCTACGAAATCTCTCCTGATGGTACAAGTGTTCTCGTTCCTCCCGACAAGATTGATGCTGCCCGTCTGGAAACTGCATCGCAGGGGCTGCCGCGCAATGCCCGGCTCGGCTTCGAATTGTTCGATACACCCAACTGGGCGGGCTCGGATTTCAGTGAAAAGGTGAATTACCAGCGTGCCCTCGAGGGTGAACTGGAACGCACGCTACAGACCTTGAACGAAGTGGAGGCAGTGCGAGTCCATCTGGTGTTGCCGCACGAATCGTTGTTCACGGAGCGCGAACATACCGCGAAGGCGGCAGTCATCGTTAAAACGCGTGGGGGAAGCCTGTCACGCGAAGCGCAGCAGGCAATTCCGCAACTCGTTGCCAGCGCGGTCGACGGGTTGCAGCCGGAAAACGTCACTGTGGTCGATGCCGACACGGCGACTCCATTCCTGGCGCGCCGCGGGCCGTCGGGCCGAGCCACATTTGATTCGGATGAGGAGCTTGCTGCCGCAGCCGTTCATGCCATCGAGCCCGTGGTCGGCGCCGAACACGTCCGCGCCAGCGTGCATGTCGACTACGACCTCAGCAGTAGCGAAGAGTCCTCAGAAGTCTACGATCCGAAAAGCGCGGCTACCGTGTCGCAACAGCATAGCGAAGAACTGGCGGGAGGTGCGAACCCGGCGGGTGTCCCAGGTGTTGCCAGCAATGTGCCGGGCTCGGCGGGCGCCAGTCCCAGCCTGACATCGCTCCTGGACAACCAAAGCGCGAAATCCGAGAGCTCGACGTTTGCTGTCAGCAAGGACGTGAAGCACATCACGAATCCTGCAGGCCGGGTCCATCGCATCACAGCCTCGGTTTTAATCGATGACGTGGTTGAAACCAAGCAGGAAGCAGGAAAGATGGCGACGGTCCGTCGCAAGCGGACCCCGGAAGAAATGTCCGCCATCGAGAAGCTTGCCCGCGCCGCGATCGGGGTCGACGACCAGCGTGGAGACTTGCTGGCGGTCGAGAATCTCTCCTTTCAGACGGTGCCGATTGAGATCCCACCGGTCCCGGGGAAGATTGAGAAATATCGCCAGGGGATACTGCCCTGGGCCCCTGCCCTGAGGTATGTCGGCATCACACTGCTTTTTCTGATGGTGTATGCGCTGGTCCTGAGGCCGGTAAAGAAACAGGCCCTGGCTGCACTGAAGCAGATTCCGGTCCAAGTTGGGGCTCCGCTTGCCGCCGCGGCAGGTGGATCCGAAGTCATAGTGGGGTTGGAGCTTCCGCAGGGCAGCGAACAGGCCCGAAGGGCTGGGGCGCTGAAAAAAGAGTTGTCGGAGAAGATCAAGGCGGAACCGGCGGCGGCCAGCCGTCTCGTGCAAACCTGGATGCGCGAGTCGAAAGCAAAATGAACTGGCGCGAGACGGATGGGTATGGGACGGAAACGGCGCACCGGGAAGCGTGGATCAGAGGACCGGAGGCGGGAAAGTTAAGCACATAGCCGGCGGCCCGAGACGGGTTGCCAAGGAAGAGCCGATCAAGAATGGCAACACCGGTTCCCAATCAGGGCTTGCAGAAAGCGGCTATTCTCATGGCGCTCCTCGGAGAAGAGGCAGCCAGCCACATCTACCGCCATCTCCCGGAAAGCGATGTGCAGCGCCTGACGCGACGAATTGCCGAGCTCGAACACTTTAAGCCGGAAACCGCCATCTCGGTGCTCGAAGAGTATTACCAACTCGTCCTGACCCAGAGCTATCTGGCCGAGGGCGGTCCGGAATATGCGCAGAAACTCCTGGTCAAAGCCTTCGGGGAGGGGGGTGCCCGACGGTTGCTCGATCAGGTGTCGAGCGCGATGGAGCAGGACGCCGTCCATCTCGAGAGCCTGCAGGGAGCGGACCCGCAGCAACTGGCAAAGTTCCTCGAAGTGGAACATCCGCAGACGATTGCGCTCATCCTGGCTCATCTCCACGCTCGGCAGGCCTCGGCGTTGCTGCTGCGCCTACCCGAAGAAGTGCGGGCGGAGACCGTCAAGCGTCTGGCCCAGTTGCGCCAGTTTTCCCCGGAGGTGGCACAAAAAGTTGCGGTGGCTTTGAACAAGCACCTTGAGTCGGTAGGCGAACAGAGCCGACGAGCTTACGCGGGATTCAAAGGAGCTGCGGATCTACTGAACCAGTTGGAACCTATCAAGAGCAAGAGCATTCTCGAGACCATCGAGAAAGAGGATCCGAAAATGGCGCTGGGGATCCGCAACCTGATGTTCACGTTTGAAGATCTCCTTGGAGTGCCTGAAGCTGGAATTCGCGAGTTGCTGGGACAACTCGATAAGAAGACGCTGGCTCTGTCATTGCGCGGTGCGACCGAAGAGCTCAAGAACCTGATTTTCAAGTCTATGTCGTCGCGGGCCGTCGACATGCTGAAGGAAGACATGGAAGTGCTGGGGGCGGTGCGCGCCAAAGACGTCAACCAAGCGCAGCGTGAGATCGTGGAAGTGGCGAGGCGCCTGGAGGCGGAAGGCAAGTTGGTGTTGAGTGCGGAGTCACAGGAGGAATATGTCGTTTAGCGCGCCCCGCCGAAGGTTGGCGCAGGCGGCGTCGACCTTCGTCTACCCCGAGGCCCGAATCTCAGGCGATCCTTCTGCCCACCAGGGTATGAGCGATACTGCGGGATCGAGTCAGGCCGCCGAGGAAAGGGATCGCCGTCGGCAGGCCGAACTCTTCGAGCAAGGAAGGCAGGCGGCACAGAAACAGCTTAGTAGCGAACTGACCGCTGTTGTACAAAAAGAGCGCGAACGGGTCGCTCGTGCCCTGGAGGAGTTTGCGCAGGAAAGGCAGAATTACTACCGGCGCGTTGAAGGCGAAGTCGTGCAACTGGCGCTGGCCATCGCGCGCAAGATTCTTCATCGTGAAGCGCAGATCGATCCGCAGGTTTTGCCGGCCATCGTTCGCGTGACTCTCGAGAGCCTCGATGCAGGAACGCAAGTTAACCTCCGAGTGCATCCCCAGGACGCTCCTGATTGGAGACACTTCTTCGCCTGCCAGATGGGGGAGATGCCCTCACCCGAGGTTCATGAAGATGCAGCCATGGAACATGGTGAGTGCCGAATCGAAACTTCGGTCGGCGCGACCGATTTAGGCCTGGCCTCGCAACTCAAGGAAATTGAAACCGGATTGCTGGACCTGCTCGCCGAACGGCCCGGGATTGCGGCGGAGACGTCTGCCCAGCCGGGGACAGGAACGAATTCAAGGCCTCCCTCGGCAGTGCAGCACTCGACCGGCACGGGAACATGACAAACACGATTCTCTCCGCATATTTTTCCCATCTGGAACACTCGTCCGCTTTGCGCTGGCGCGGACACGTGACCAAGGTGGTGGGTCAGATTGTCGAGTCCGACGGGCCTTTCTGCACCGTTGGCGAGGCCTGCGAGATCATCGATTCGCGCGGCCGCCACTGGCCGGGAGAAATCGTTGGCTTCCGCGGTCACACCGCCCTCTCGATGGCGCTGCGAAGGCCGACAGGCATCCGTTATGGCGACCAAGTCACGGTGGGAGGCCGACGACCATCGTTGCGACTGAGTGAGGATTTGCTTGGCCGAGTGCTGGATGGAACGGGTGACCCGATTGACGGATTACCGGCTCCGATTTGCCGCGAACGCTGCGTTCTCGATCGTGAAGCTCCGACGGCGCTGCAACGGAGGCCCATACGCGAGCCTCTTGGCTGCGGGATACGCGCCATCGACGCGTTTCTGACCTGTGGACGAGGCCAGCGTGTGGGCATCTTCGGTGGCAGTGGCGTGGGAAAAAGCACATTGATCGGCATGATGGCGCGCAACACCAGCGCCGACATGACAGTCATTGGGCTGATCGGCGAGCGCGGACGCGAAGTGGGTGAGTTGTTGCACTCGCTGGGGGATGCGGGAAGGCGGCGGTCGGTCGTTGTCGTTTCCACTTCTGACCAGGATCCGTTATTGCGGATTCGAGCCGGACTAGCGGCAACGACAATTGCGGAATATTTCTGCGATCGTGGGCGTCACGTGCTGCTGGTCGTCGATTCGCTAACTCGACTGGCGATGGCACAGCGCGAAATCGGCCTGGCGGCTGGCGAACCTCCTACGGCGAAGGGATACACGCCCTCCGTGTTTACGGTACTAGCACGTCTGATCGAGCGGGCCGGAGCCTTCGGCTCGGGCACCATCACGGGTTTCTATACAGTGTTAATGGAAGGCGACGACGAAAACGATCCCCTGGTTGATGCGGCACGTGCTTTGCTCGACGGCCATGTCATGCTCGACCGCCGTCTGGCGGCACGGAGTTACTATCCGCCAATTGCCATTCTCGACAGTATCAGCCGGATCATGCCCACGGTGACCACGGCCGAACATCTGGCCAAAGCAAACCTGATCCGCCGCTTGTTTGCGGCCTACAAGGCATCGGAAGAGCTGATTCGAGTTGGAGCGTATCAGAAAAACAGCGACCCCGATCTTGACCGCGCGATCGCGATGCTGCCGAAGTTGCGCGAGTTTCTTGTCCAGTCTTCGCAGGAGAATGCGGAACTGAACAACTCGCTGGATCGTTTGTTAAAGCTGGTGGTGTGATGGTGGCCAATTTCCTTAAGGCCTTGGCTGACGCAGGCATCTGAAATGTCATTGCGCTTTACTCTCTCCCCTCTTCTGCGCCTGCGGAGGAGTGTCGAGTGGCAACGGGGCCGACAACTGCAAGAGGCCACCGAACAACTTCGACGCACGCAAGATTCTTTGCGGCAATTCGACCACGATCTCGCCGCAGAAAAAAAACGAGATCGTGACGGGCTGACCGCTGGACGGACGGCTGCCGAGCTTCAGTTCGCATTCCTTTTGCAGGAAAACTTCGAACGCAATCGCAGGCGACTGTTGGCCGACGTTCGGCGGCTAGAATTGCTGCGGCAGGATGCGGTGGCCGCCTATCGGCTCGCTTATCGTGAGCGCGAGCTCCTGGAGAGCTTATGCTTGCAGCGGCGCCGAGCCCATCAGCAAGAGCAGCAGCGCCGCGAGCAACGAGAAGTCGATGCCATGCACCTGGCGCAACGCTGGAACCGCCCGAGGGGTTGATCTTGCCGTGTCGACCCGGCAATCATTGCCTGTCGTGACAATCGTCGATTGTCATCATTTCTAATTGCAGTCGTCCAGTCGGTTCTAAACCCCTGAGAACGCGATGATTCGAACACACGCGACGGCGAGTTTATGGGCGGGGTAATTTGGCGGTTCGCATGCACAAATCAGCGCCGGTGAATGCATGCATGTCGACGCGATTTCCGTGCCGGTCAAAGCGTCTGCGGTCTCTGTCGCAGTACCTCGCTCCGACGGGTCGAACTTCGCAACGACGATAGCGGAGTCAATGCAGAAGTCCACGACCGAGCAGGGCGCGAATGCGAGCGAATTTTCTGAGAGTCCCGCGACTTCGCACGGGAGAGGGAATCTGGCGCCGGGCCGGGGCATGAAGACGGGTATCATCGTGGGGAACAATCTCAACCCCGAGGGGACGTCGAACCCCGGTCCTGGGGCGCATTCGACGTTGGCAGCGAATCCGGTTTCTATCCCCCAACGCAGAATTCCGAAAGAAAAGCCATCTTTGGCGGGAGGAGCATCAACCGCTCCGACTCTATCCACGACTCCGGCGGCTGCTGGCCCTGTCTTAACTGGGACTTTGATCACCGGAATGAGCCTGCTAGCTGTAGGATGCTTCGCACCTGACTCTCCCATATCGGCCGCAGGCCAAACGCCAAATGAGGAAGCGCTCACCAATAGTTCAGCGGAAACTGCCACAACAAGATTCGTCTCTAGCGCGGCGATGGTCGAAACCCGAACCATGCCGTCACCATCGTCTCTCGGAGGTCCCTCGCCCGACACGGCCGTACTGTCCAGTACCACCGAGGACAACTGTTGTGGGGGACTCGTAACAACAACGGCTCTGGCAGCGGCATCGACACGGGAGACGGGCGCTGACTCATCGCCCCGCGATTTGGGCGACAGGGGCGCCGTGTCTAATCCGTCGAACATCAGGAGCGTAGTCTCGGTTTCAGTCAGTCGAGATCCTGCGATTTCCAGTTCTCAGGTCTTTCTATCGACCTCGAACAGCGTCCATTCGCACCCCGCAGCGTCTTTGCCTGGGGAGACGGAGTCTGCGGGCAACGAGAGTTTACCGTTGGGTGCGTCGATGCTGGTTCCGACCTCCTCGTTGAGTTCAACGGGGCAAAGTGATCTTGTGGTATCCGAGATGTCCGTCTTGACAGACGACGTGACCCTCTGTGCGGCGCAGCAGATCGCCTCCGCCCCTGAAATGCTTGGAACCACCGCGCACACGGGGCCTACGGTGACCAGCGCGAGTTGGTCTTTGGCGGTCAAGGCCGCGGTTCCGATGCCAACGGTCTTAGTTCCAGAGGCGCAGCAGATCAGCACCAGCGCGGTGGTTCCAGGACAGTCCCCGAAGTCCCAAACGGAACAGAGCGCGGGAAAGGCTTTCGACGGGAAAATTGTGTCCGCAACCAGCGATCAGAAACGTGGCCTACCTGATACGGGCGATGGAGTGGTCGACACATCGACGCCGATCCAAGGTGCCGAAGCGCAGAATCAATTATCGACTCCGCGGGCGACTGACGTGGTAGGGACTAAGGGGAGAGCGGCGAGACCGGTTCTGACTCTCGCTACGAAACCGATGCCTTCTGCGAGAACCGCAACGCCCGACATAGATTCTCGCATTGCGACTGACACCGAGACGGTGAGAGCAGGGGCGGGCAACCCATCGGAAATCGCCGGTCCCGCAGTCGCGAATTCGTCGTCGCACGAGTCAACTGATGACATTTCGAAGATTGCGACCTCGCGAGGCGCCGATGTCACGATTCTCTCCAAGGATGCCGGAGCGAACGCAAACGACGCAGTTGGCATTTCGGCGGCCACAGCTGGGCCGCAGACCGATATTTCATCGAATGGAGCAAGTCTGGGGGGGAAGAAATGTGTTGCAGCGGCAGGGAGTCCTTGGGCCTTCGCCAATCTCTCTAAGGCCGATCCTGGCGCCTCGGCCATCGCGAGTGATATGCAACCGATGTTAGTCCCCGCGGTCGCAGGGCGCGAACCTTTCGCCGTTTCCCCGGCGCCCTTGATGGCGGTGACCGTCGCTCCGGACCTATCGGGCTCGGCATCGGAACTACCGAAAACGCATCAGATGCTGGATTCCGGTGTGCCTCTTCCGGCTTCTCCACCGGCGGCTGCTGTGATTCCGGGCTCACCGGCGGACTTGCAGCGAACGGCTCAAGTGAACGCTGAGATGCATGTCGGGATGCACACGGACGGTTTCGGAACCGTAGAAATTCACTCGGTGGTTCAGCAAAGCCAAGTGGGAATTTCCATTCACTCGGACAGAGATCTTTCCCGCTGGTTCAATTCGGAAGTTCCGAGTCTCGAAACCGGACTCAACCAGCATCACCTCAATCTTACGGCGGTTGTGATCGACGGCAGCCGGTCCAGTCTGCAAACGGCGATGGGTTTTCAGCAGGGTTGTCCCAGACAAAATTTTTCGCAACTGCCGACCACACCGATGCCGTCGGGAGAATTGACCGAGAGTACTGAGTCCTCTGCGCCTGAGACTCTTTCACCTGATCTTTTGACGGGGGCGATCGGTGCTCGCGTCAGCATTCTTGTCTAGGAGGTCCGATTCATGTACACGCCATTGATGCAGATACTGAACTCTCCCGTCCGTGCCGCAACGCCCTCGAACGCGTCTTCATCCAGTTCGACTCAGTCATCGTCTACGACCGATCCGGGAGTAGACCTGACCAATACTTTCCTGGAACTGCTTACCACCCAGTTGCAAAACCAGAGTCCGCTGGATCCGCTCGATCCCAACGACTTTGTGGTGCAACTGGCACAATTCGATTCCCTCGGTGAATTGACACAGATTCAGGAGTTGATGCAGACGCTAGTCAGTGATGTGGGAGGGACGTCGGGCGCATCGTCCTCATCCAGTGGTTAAGGAAAAAAACGCCGTTTCGCGTAAGTTCAAGATTTAATTTTCTCGCTAAGGAGCTTATATGCCATCGTTTTCAATACCACTTTCCGGATTGACCGCCAGTTCTGAGGCGCTTTCCACCACCGCAAATAACCTTGCGAATCTCAATACCATCGGATACAAGGATGAGCAAATCCAGTTCGCCGATTTGTTTTACCAAAATCTTGGATCGAACGGCGCAGGCGACCCCATCCAGCAGGGTGCCGGGGTCACTGTGAGTTCGAAGCCCTCCGATTTTACGGAAGGTGACGTGACTTCGACGGGCGTATCCACCGATGTCGCAATCAATGGCAACGGTTTCTTCGTCATCGAGAAAAATGGGGTACAGAGTTACACGCGGGCCGGGAATTTTGAAGTCGGCACCGACAACCTGCTGGAGACGGCCGACGGACAGCAGGTTCTTGGCTACCCAGCGGTGAACGGCGTAGTCAGCACGGGCCAGGGGTTGGGTCCGATCGCGTTGGGCGCAGGAACAATCAGTCCAGCCACCGTAACCAGCAATCTGCAGATGACTTCGAACCTAGACGCGACCGCCGCGGTCGGAACCGTGTATTCAGCTCCGCAAGCCACCATCTACGATTCGCTCGGTGCCAGCCACAATATTACGATTACCTACACCAAAACAGCCACGAATACGTGGAGCTACTCGGTCACCATCCCTGCGGCCGACGTGAACGGAACCACCGACCCAACTGTTCTCTCGACCGGCACGCTGTCCTTCGACGGCAATGGGAATCTGGTCACGCCGACGGCGAATATTTCCCCGGTAAAAATCACAGGTTTCGCCGATGGCGCGAATGACCTTTCGTTTACTTGGGACCTGTATGACAAAAACAACAATGGACTGCTGACACAGGAGGCGGGTCCGAATAGCACATCATCGATCCAGCAGGATGGAGCAGGCAGCGGAACTCTGGTGAACTTCAATATCGGCTCTGACGGCACGATTACGGGATCGTTCAGTAACGGTAAAACCGCAGTGATCGGACAGATTGCTCTCGCGAGTTTTGCCGATGAACAGGGACTGGAGCATGAGGGGAGTAATGATTTCACCCCGACGCTCGCTTCGGGACAACCAACCATTGGTGCGCCATCAACCAGTGGGTTGGGCACGATCTCGGGCGGAGCTCTCGAGCAATCCAACGTCGATATCGCCACTGAATTTGCAAATCTGATTGTGGCGCAGCGCAGCTACGAGGCCAATGCCCGTGTCGTAACAACTTTCGATCAAATCGCCCAGGATACGATCGCACTCAAACAGTAGATTGTGTCGTAACGGAGCGACGACTCGTTAACAGACCGGCCCAGCAGGGCCTTAATCGACGGCCCTGATGCTGCTTCGCAAAGTCCTTGCAGGATTTTCATGAGAATTTTCTTAGAAGGCACTCGTCCCAGTTGAAAACTTCTCGCGCGAGCATTTATGCCGTGCAAGGAGGATGCGCAGTTCTTTGATTTCACGAGCCCTGTAGCCATCGCCCTTTGGACGAAAGGTTCCAAGGCTTCGGCCCACTTCTTGCATCAGCCGAGTTCATGGTCGACGTGGAGAATTCGGCTTCGAAGGATGCAGCCCATGGTGTAGTCCCGAATACGTCGGGAAAAAAGCTATGGTGGGCCGCTGCTTTTCTTCTGATGGCAGCGGGGGGCGCCGGTCTAGCGTGGCTGGGGACACCACATCGGAGTGCAGGTGGCGAGGCGAGTCCCGAGCCTACCGTTGTTCTTGAAACCTTCGTCGTTAACCTTGACGGATCGAATCAGCGGGCTTACTTGCGTGTAGGGATCACGCTCGGCCTGGCGCAACCGACTTCTCACGACCAAAAAGATGTTCTGCCGGTAGCGCTGGTCCGCGACACGATACTTTCTGTTCTGGCGACGGCAGAACCGCAGGCGCTGATGGGAGCGGAAGGTAAAGAGCAGCTGAAGGCACGGTTGCTGGGAGCGTTGCAAGAACGCGTGCCACAACTGGCAATTGCGCATGTGTATTTCACGGAATTTCTGGTGCAAATGTAATGAGCGCTGCCGCGATACCCAAGATCGAACCGCCCGCGCTCCCGAACATGTTGGCGGCTGACCTATGGCGGAGCGTTGAGTCCTTACCATGCTTGCTCACGATTGAAATCTCGGTGCCTGGGTTCACTGTAGGCGATCTCGTACATCTCGGGCGCGGTCGCATCATTGCGACTCGCTGGGTCGTCGGGCAGGACGTTCCGCTGCGAGTCAACGATGAATTGGTTGCCTGGAGCGAATTCGAAGTCGTGCAGAACCGCATGGCTGTGCGCTTGACGGAGTTGGCGTGAGCCCGATGAGGTTGGTTGAGATGAAATCGGCAAAGAGCGAACACGCGTTTGGCGTCAGAGCGAAAGGCAATTGGAGTGCGGTGTCCAGAGTATTTGCCAGCTTTGCGGAAATGTTGAATCCGCTGTGGCGAGCGCTGGCGCATCGTGTTGAACACCGCAAGTCACTTGTGGTTCTGGAGAGCGCCGCTGTCGGCGAGCGGCGATTCGTTACCGTGGTGCGATTCGAGCGCCAGCGCTTCCTAATCGGTTCGAGCGCATCAGCGGTTACCTTGTTAGCGCGCCTGCCCGACGATGTGGTAACCAAAGCTGACGAACGGAACGAAGTTGGAGACGAATCGTGACGGATCTCGCTCGCTTTGGCTGTGCTTTTGGGGGCTGGGTCGCTGGTACAAGCCCGCTCTGGGCGCGGTCGCATGCGGTAGACACTTCGCTGCGCGGCTTGCTCCCCGGCGTGTCTGCGCCGGGCGCCGCGGCCCCGTGGAACATCGTTCTCCTGCTGACGCTCCTGACCCTGATTCCGGCGATCCTACTCTCCATGACCCCATTCGTCCGGCTGCTCATTGTGTTTCACTTTCTCCGCCAGGCACTTGGTACCCAGACTGCGCCCAGCAACCAGACGCTGATTGGACTCTCCCTGATTCTCACTTTTTTTCTCATGCAACCGGTTGGCGCCGTCATTTATTCGGGCGCCATCGTGCCGCTCGACGCTGGGCAAATCACGGTGGTAACGGCCATCGATCGAGCCATGCTTCCGATGCGTACTTTCATGCTGAAGTACACCAGCGAAAAAGACCTGGCCCTGTTTGTCGAGCTGGCGCGCGAGCCGCGTCCGGCGCGCCCTGAGGATCTGGGCATACGAATTGTCGCGCCCGCGTATCTGTTGAGCGAACTGCAGACCGGGTTTCGCATCGGCGCCGCGCTTTTTCTGCCTTTCCTTGTCATCGACTTGGTGACAGCAGCGATCACGACTTCCGTGGGCATGATGCAACTGCCTCCGGTCGTAATTTCGACGCCTCTCAAGATTCTCCTATTTGTCGTGGTGGATGGATGGAACTTGCTGATTGGCTCTTTGATGCGAAGTTTTTCGTGAAAGGGTTTGCATGGAGACCGAACAAGTTGTCGCGCTCTTTCGTCACACGCTGCAAATGGCGCTTCTGATGGGAGCTCCGCTGATGCTAGTCGCGGTGTTGGTGAGTCTGCTGGTGAACATTGCCCAAGTACTCACGTCCTTGCAGGATCAAACCCTGTCGACCGTGCCCAGGCTCGCTGCGGTTGCGGCAGCCATCCTGCTCTTTTTCCCCTGGATGTTGCGCAAGCTCATGTTTTTTACCATCGGCTTGTGGTCCGACTTCCACTCCTTCACGCGATGAAAGGCGCCGTAGTGCGATCACGCGACAGGAAGAGCTGCTGATGCCAGTCGCGATTCCAATATCGCTCGAGCTCGAACGAACCATGGCCGCTGCCATGACCACTGGCGCGCGGGTCACCGGGCTTCTCGTGGCTGGTCCGTTTCTTGGCAGCGCGGCAGTTCCGCCACGAATCAAGGCGGGACTGGCCGTGCTCCTGGTGGTGTTTCTCGCGCCTCTGGTCCGAGAGCCAGTTCTGCTGCCGACCCCCACGGACGTGCCGCTCTTGGCCGGCGAGTTCGTGGTCGGATTCCTGCTGGGTTTCATGCTGCAGATCATCTTTGAAGCTGGGCAGATTGCGGGCCAAGTCTGCGGATTGCAAATGGGATATTCGCTGGCCAGCATCATCAATCCCGATAGCCAGGCCGATTCGACCGTCCTCTCGACGTTCTGCCAGCTGATGCTGCTCTTCTTGTTTGTCCAATTGGGAGTTCCACGCTGGCTGATCCGTGGACTGGCACGAAGCTATGAGTATCTTCCGGCCGGTCAGTTCGCGCTTCGTGAGCCGGTCATTCGCGCCCTGCTGCAATTCGCGGCCGGAATGTTCGTTGCTGGCCTTCAGATCGCAGCCCCGGTGCTGGTCGCTTGTTTGTTCGCCGACGTGGCGCTCGGATTTATTGGCAAGGCTTCGCCGCAGTTGCCGGTGCTCTTCGTCGGAATTTCAATCAAGAACCTGCTCGGGCTGACCTTGATGTGCGGAGCCGTTACCTTCTGGCCAAGCTTTTTTGAGGCCCGTTTCGCGCAGGCACTGGATGCTTCCGAACGGATATTGAAACTGGCTCGCTGATTGCGTTTCAACATGGCCCAGGAAAACCAAACCGAACAGGCAACTCCACGACGGCGCCAGAAAGCGCGTGAAAAAGGCGAGGTGGCGCGCAGTCGGGACCTGATCGGTGCTGCATCCGGCATGGCCGCAACGTTCATTCTCTTCAATTTGCTTGGAGGGTTTCCTTCCGCCTGGCGCAATTTTCTTCACGATTGCCTTGAGGGTTCGATCTCGGGGGGGCTTCGCATGGATGCGCTGCCCCCCCTTGTCGGCCATCGTCAATTGTTTTTCGCCACCACGGCGGCATTGGCCGGGGGGTGGACGGTGGCGCTCGCTTCCGCAGTGGCGCAGGGCGGACTGGTCTTTTCTCCGGCGTCGCTGTTGCCCAAAGCTTCCCGCCTCAGCCCAGCCGCGAAACTCGGACAACTGTTCTCTATCACGGCGATTCGCAGCCTGATCAAGTCGCTGCTTCCCGCTGCCGCAGTTACCTATGTCGCCCTAGGATGCTTGCATCGCGACTGGCCAGCCCTGATCACACTCCCCGACCGCTCGTTACGCGCCATGCTTGGGTTTGCGGCAACGCGGGTTTTCGAGATGGCGTGGAAGGCTGCTCTGGTGCTGCTGATTTGGTCGGTGATCGACTACCTGTTCGAGCGGCGGCACCTTTCAAGCGAGCTAAGAATGAGCCGCCAGGAACTGGTGGACGAATACAAAGAGACCGAAGGAAATCCTGTGATCAAAGGGCGTATTCGGCGCCTCCAGCGCCAGGTGCGCCGCCGCCGCATGCTTGAAGAAACCCGTCGAGCCACGGTTGTGATCACGAACCCGACGCAGTACGCGGTGGCGCTCGAATACCGCCCGGAAATGGGGGCACCCGTAGTCATCGCTAAAGGTCGCAATCTGCTCGCCGCACAGATCAAGGAGATTGCGCGCTGGCAGAGCATTCCGATGGTCGAAAACAAACCGCTAGCGCACACGCTTTATCGCACGGTCGAAGTGGGACAGAGCATTCCGGCCAAGATGTATGCGGTTATCGCTGAGATTCTGGCGGCTGTGTATCGCGCGGAAGCACGCTCGCGCGCGGCAGCAACCGCCTTGCAGAAAGGACGCCTCTGATGCCAGCTGCGGTTCTCGCAGCAGCCGCGCCGAAGCGGAATCCCCTGGTCGATTGGATCGTGCCCATCGCCGCTGTCAGCCTGGTTTTTGTCATGCTGGTTCCGCTGCCGGCGGTAGTCCTCGATCTTCTGCTTGCGACCAGCATTGCCGCTTCGGTGCTCGTCCTGCTCTCGGCGCTGCAGATCCTGCGGCCGGCGCAGTTCTCGGTTTTCCCCAGCCTGCTCTTGCTGTTGACCCTTTTCCGGCTCTCCCTGAATCTTGCGTCGAGCCGCCGCATTCTTCTGCATGGCAACGAAGGCGCAGGCGCAGCCGGGCACGTAATCGAGGCTTTTGGACAATTCGTCGTGGGGGGCAACTATGTTGTCGGTTTCGTCCTGTTCATCGCGCTCATCGCGATCCAGTACATTGTCGTCAGTCACGGAGCGGTGCGCACCGCGGAGGTGACAGCGCGGTTTACGCTCGATGCTCTCCCCGGAAAGCAGATGGCGATCGACGCCGACCTGAATGCCGGTCTGATCGACGAGCACCAGGCGCGCTCCCGACGCGAACAGACGGCACGGGAAGCAGAATTTTACGGGGCCATGGATGGCGCGGCCCGTTTCAATCAGCGTGACTCGATCGCCACCATCCTCATTACCGGAATCAACATTCTGGCGGGCTTTCTCATCGGCGTTTTTCAGTTAGACATCCCTTTTCGCGATGCGCTCAAGACCTATACCGTGCTGACGGTGGGCGATGGCCTGGTGACCATGATTCCGTCTCTGCTGGTGTCGATGGCCGGAGGTCTGGTTGTTACCCGGGCATCGTCGAATGCAACACTGTCGGCCGATCTCGGTACCCAGTTGCTGTCACGCCGGCGGTCGCTGCAGATCGCCGCCGGTGTCATGGTTGTTTTGGCCGCCATTCCGGGGCTGCCCAAAGTCTCTTTTCTCGCGATTGCGGGTCTCATCCTGCTGCTCGCTTCGCGTTTGCCAAAGATCAAAGACAAGGACGGCAAACTTATCGAAGCGCCCGATGGAGGTGTCGTGGCGCCTGCCGGCGAAAAGGACAAGAAAGGAACCAAGGGTGACTCGATCGAGGATGTCCTCAAACTCGACGAATTGTCGCTCGAAGTCGGATATTCACTGGTGAACCTGGTCGACGCGCAGCAGGGAGGACAGTTGCTTGGTCGCGTTAAGTCGCTGCGCAGCAGCCTTGCGGTGCAACTCGGGTTCATCGTTCCCCCGATCCATATCACCGACAACGTACGGCTGAAGCCGCGCGAGTATGTGATCTCGCTGCGTGGGGTGGAGATTGCCCGCTGGGAAATGCTCGACGATCGCGTGCTCGCGATCAGCTCGGAGCTCACACCGCCGGCACTTACGGGAACTCCAACGCGAGAACCAGCATTTGGCGTCTCTGCCACCTGGATTGCACGAGCTCTTGAGTCCCAGGCTTTGACATCGGGGTATGCGGTCGTGGATCAGACGTCGGTCCTGGCCACTCACTTGGCCGAGACTGTCCGGCAACACGCGTACGAACTCCTGACGCGGCAGGAAACCAAGCGTCTGCTCGATCGCCTGAGCGACAGCCATCCCAAGCTGGTAGAGGAATTGGTGCCCAAAGTGCTGAGCCTCGGAGAGGTACAAAAAGTTCTGCAGCAGCTTCTTCGGGAACAGGTTTCGATTCGAGACCTGCCCACGATTCTCGAAGCGCTGATTGATGCCTCTGCGATCAGCAAGCATCCGGTGATGCTAGTCGAAGCCGCTCGCCAATCTTTGGCGCGAGCGCTAGTGCGACCATTGCTTTCTGATGACGGAGGACTGCGGGTGTTGACCCTCGATCAGACGATCGAAGAAGAACTGGGCCGAGCCTTTGGTGCGCAATCCTTGCCGGCCGCGGGTACGGGATTGCAACCGTCTTTTGTGCGGAGGATTCTCGACGGCCTACGTCAGCTAGCGGGGGAGCAGGTGGCCCAAACCGCCCCTATCCTGCTCTGCGGTACGCCGGCGCGCTTCCACTTGCGCCGGCTGCTGGAGCCTTTCTTGCCTAAGGTCGTAGTTCTTTCGCCGATGGAAATACCGCCGATGATTCAAGTGCAATCGTTGGGGACGGTGCGATGAGACCCAGCTACAAGATTCCCAATCCGCACGAAAGCAAAGAGACGAAGCCATGACCAAACATCCCGCCGAGGCTTATCAAAGGATTCAAAGCGATGCGGAACGTGAGCGCGTCCTGATGGAACAGCTTCCCCAGGTCCGCTACATCGCGCGCCGTATTCACGAGCGGCTGCCGCGCCATGTCCCTTTCGAAGACCTGGTGCACGCCGGCGTCCTGGGCTTGATCGACGCGCTCAATAAATTCGATTCCTCGAAGCATGTGCAGTTTAGTTCGTACGCAAAGTTCCGCATTCGGGGCGCGATTCTCGACAGCCTGCGTGAATTGGACTGGAGTCCTCGCGAACTGCGACGCAAAGGGCGGTTGGTGGATTCCACTTACAACGACCTTTCGGTCCGGCTCGGCCGCGCACCCAATGAGAATGAAATCGCTCGGGAGATGGGCATTGAGCTGCAGGAGTTGCAAGCCCTTTTAGCTGAGCTCGATGGCCTCGAGCTCGGCAGCCTGCGCGTCGAGTCACCGCGAGACGGGAAGGAAGAAGACCTAACCGACTACGTTACCACCAAGCCGGAGGACACTCCGTTCTTCGATTGTCTGCGCTCAGAAATGAAAGGCCTATTAGCACAAGCGATTTCAGAGCTGCCGGCAAAGGAACAGCGCGTTCTCGCGCTTTATTACTATGAGGAACTGACTATGAAAGAAGTCGGAGCAGCGCTCGGCATCGGCGAGTCACGCGTTTCGCAAATTCATTCGCTGGCCATGGTGCGGCTGCGGGCGCGGCTCAATTTCTTGAACGTGACCTGCACCTCTGGCTCCCGTGCCAAAGCCGCCGGAACAACTTAGCGCTCCCTCTGCCTAACGCGGGAGATAAGAATAGATTCATCGCGATCGGGGTGGTCGATGGAGAAGTTACTGAACCAGGATGAGATTGATGATATGGTGCGCGCAGCGCGCACCGGCAAAACGGCGGCAAGTTCGCTGGGTCCGGTGGTGCAGCCTTGGGACATTCGGCAGGCGGGACAGATCGGGCGCGAGCAGTTACGCGCCATCAACCAGCTTCATGAAACCTTCGCTCGGAGTCTTACAACTGCCATCGGCGGTTATTTGAGAATTGTTTTCGATGTCAGTCTCGTCTCGGCGGAACATCTCACTTACCGCGAATTTCTGCAACGGGTACCGGAGAAAACATATCTCGCCTCCTGCGAGTTGACGCCGGTGGGCGCCACGGCGGTACTGCAGCTCGACTTGGCTCTCGCATTTCCGATCATCGACGTCATGCTGGGCGGCGAGGGCAAGAGCATCGAAATGACTCGCGACATCAGCGATATCGAGGAGCAGGTTCTTGAAAGTGTGGTGCGTATCATGTGCCGCGAGCTCGAAACGAGCTGGGTGGCGATCGCGCTAGCCTTCAACTTCGGACAACGACAGCCGTTGTTGAATGCACAGCGGCTGATGGCGCCCGAAGAAAAGACCCTATGTTTGAGTTTCGAAGTGAGAATGGCCGAAACGCGCGGCACCCTGAATCTCGCCGTGCCCGCCGTGGTGTCCAACGCGCTGCTGCGCAAGATTTCCGCCGATTTCAGCTACCAGCGCCCGCGCAGCCCGATTGAAGCACGGCAGCAAATTCAGAAGAAGTTGCTTAACTGCTTCTTCCCGGTTGAGCTTTCGATTCCAGGCCTGCGCACTCCGGTGCAAACCCTTACCGGACTGGTGCCAGGCGATGAGGTCGTCTTTTCAAGGGAAGCGTCGAGCCCGGCGTTGTTGATGTCGGAAGATGTTCGTGTCGCTTCCGCCGAACCGGTTCGGACTGGGTTGCGCCGTGCTGCCCGGGTGGTCTCGGTCGAGCCAGAGTTCGGCAGCGGAGTGAATCATGACTGAAGCCTCGGAACCGGTTAAGCCATCAATCGCCTCATCCGTTCCGAATCTGTGCCGTGAAGTAGCCGATTGGTGCGAGACGTGGAAGGCCTGCCTGCAGAATGTTCTGGCGCAGGTTTCTGGGCAACCCACTGCTTTCGCAATTTCGACGGAGACGCTGCCCGCGAATGAATTGGACGTTTGGTTCACGGTCGTTGCGGGAGGTGCCCTCCACGGCGAGATGACTCTGCGTGTTCCGGCGGGGTCAGGCAATCAGCTTGCCCGAAAGTTCCTGGGCGAGGTAGAAGCGGCAAACACAGGCGTAAGTGGAGAACCCGGCAACGCCGAAGCGATGACGTTAGGGAACAAAGAAGCTCTCGAAGAGCTTCTGCGTCAGGTTGCCGGTCTTGCCGCGACCCCACTGGCGACGAATGTCGGGGGCGAAGTGCAGCTTCGTCTTGCTGCTTCGGCCGCGCCGCCGTGGTCTTCGGAGGCGATCGCCTCCTTGCATACCCGTGATGAAGCGGGAACATCAATCGCCATAGAAATCCAACTGAGCTCCGCGCTGGTGGCGGAGCTTCGGTCGCGCGCACAACCTGGTCCCCCCGGGGCGCCCATGGCGGAATCAGTGCCTACGGCCGCGAGCTATCGACGGCTCATGGATGTGGGACTCGACGTCAAACTGCGGTTCGGAAGCCGGCGCATGTTGCTGCGCGATGTCTTGGCTCTCAGTGCCGGCGTTGTTGTGGAGCTTGATAGTCCGTTACATTCGCCGGTGGATTTGCTGCTCGACGGCAGATTGATTGCGCAAGGCGAGGTGGTAATTGTCGATGGCAAATACGGATTACGCGTCACGGACGTAGTGGATCCGGCCCCGACGCCGTCGTCGACGGAAAGGGGCGGAATTTCTCCAACTCCATCTGTACCCTAATCTCGCCACAGCGATCAACAGGAGACAATGGCATGAAGATGCAGTTCTTGAAT
>Ga0181531_10000809_pt1 | contig 20445 bp, 19 predicted proteins | sample PEATcosm2014_Bin_38_FD_119743 | JGI IMG/M metagenome (GOLD analysis project Ga0181531, IMG submission 119743) | Peatland microbial communities from MTU Mesocosm Facility, Houghton, MI, USA - PEATcosm2014_Bin11_10_metaG | ecosystem: Environmental > Terrestrial > Soil > Wetlands > Peat | place... | reverse complement strand
CGGGCGATATCGAATCGCGAAGTGGACGACGCGATCATTTCAATGGCGCAGCAGGCGAGACCAAAAGTCATCGGCCAGATGGCGGACCTCCTCGCCCAATTAAAAACGTAGTCCACCGTGCTGATCATGAAATTGTTTTCAAAGCGGTCGTCAATCCAGCTCATGCCATCCCCCACAAGGTTTGCGTGCCATCAGTTGTGCAAGTTTGTTTCGCCAGGGAAAGATCAGTCGGTGATTTTTGTCACAGATCTTCCGAATCGCCGGAGTTTCCCGAATTGTGAGCATTGTACCGCAGTCACTCGGCTATACGGTCTCCGGTTTGTGCGCCAACAGTAATAATGCGCCAATTTGCTTGAACTCCCGCAGCTCGGCGGCGTTGGCAAACCATGCCCCGCTGTATTGCTCCGGGGTTGGAGTCAGATCGGGGACATGCTCTACTTGGACATTCACGAATCCTTGAGCGCTCAGCATGGCCACGTACTCACGTTCTGACCGGGCATGCACTGGAACCTTCAACTCCGCGACCCAGCGCAAGGAATAGGGATTCTCATTGTAGAGATTGATCAGGATGAACAGAGCTCCGCCGGGAGCCATGACGCGATGGATTTCGCGGAGAACCGCTTGCTGATCCGGATAGTAGTAGAAACTCTCAATGGAGAGAACTCTCTCAAAATACTCTTCGCGCCAGGGAATCTCATCGGCAGCGCCAACGGCAAAGAGCACGTTCTCGACATCCACCGAGGAAGCACGCGCACGGGCAATCATTTCTTCGGAGATATCCTGGCCAACGGCCATTCCGGGGCCGCCCTCGACAGCCTTGGCCAACAGGCGCGTTGCCCAGCCCGCGCCGCAACCGAGATCAAGCACGCGCTGGCCGGACTTCAACGCCATTCGTGCAATCGTCTGCTGGGCAATGCTGATGTGATGGGCCTCCATCTCTTCGCCGCGGCCCTGCTCCGCCCACTGGTTAAACTCTGTTCTCAACTTTTCGTTTGTATCCGGCATGGGACCCTCGTGTCTGGTAGGTTACACCTCAGCGTCAAGCGCTCCTTCTAGAATCTCCATTTTCTTAACTACCGGGACGAACACAAAACCCACAATACCGTTTGAGATTGTAGTAAGCTGTTGAGTCCAATTCAGGATGTCAAGAAAAGCTCGATTGGCGGGACTATCGGCACGTGCTCAGTGGGGATGGGTACGGGCCTCCCAGTAAAGTTTCAATCGGGGAGTATCCAATTCACCTCTGTGACGCGAATCACAGATTCGTGTTGAATTTCCAGATTAAATGGCTGCAAGTTGTCCGCCTGCCTGACTGGTAATTCACGGGGTAAACCTGCTGTAAATGTGTGGGGAAAAGCAGGGTAGAGGCTGGAAAAAAGATTTAACGGCTGGGGTGCCGCAAATCTATGCCACAGAACTATATTCCGATCTTCGTCTTTCTAGTTGTGGCCTTTATGGTCGCGGCCGGAACACTTCTAGTCGCCACGATCGTACGTCCGAAGAATCCCGAAAAAGTGAAGGGGATGGCGTACGAGTGCGGTATCGAGGCTGAAGAAGGTGCCCGCCAGCGCTACACCGTGCGGTTTTATATCATCGCCATTCTTTTCGTTGTGTTCGACGTTGAAACCATCTTCCTGTTCCCATGGGCAGTTCAGTTCAAGCAGCTTGGAGCATTTGGCTTCCTGGAAATGTTGGTCTTCCTGGGAATCCTGGTGCTTGGCTATGTATGGGTTTGGAAGAAGGGCGCGCTGGAATGGATTTGATTCTGTAGTAGTGGATGGCTGTTCTACCGATTGCCGCAGTGAGATGACATAGCTTGGATCGATGGCTTCAGGTTATGGAATAAAGGGGTAACAAGAATGCCCGACGTACCACAGGGGAACCCGCCGAATCCGGTTGCGGCCCAAACTCCACCTGCTGCCGCGCCTCCCGCCGCAGCACCGAAACCTGCACCCAAGCCTTGGGATTGCGAGTTAGTGCAGCAATTGAAGAATACATACGGCTCAGGAATTCGCGACGCAGCAAGCTTCGCTGGCCAGAACTACCTGGTTGTGGACCGAGCAGTTTGCCACGATGTGCTGCTCAATCTCTACGAGCAGTCAAGCTACACGAGCCTTACAGATTTGACCGCCGTGCATTATCCCAAAGACGAGCTGCCATTTGAGATTGTGTGGATTCTGTTCTCCATGGCGACCAATGAGCGCGTGCGCGTAAAAGCCCGCTTTGCAGAGGGAGAGGCGGCTCCAACGGTGACCGATCGGTGGGTAGCAGCCAACTGGATGGAGCGCGAGGTTTATGACATGTTCGGAGTCAGCTTCACAGGGCATCCTGACCTTCGGCGCATTCTCATGCCAGATGAATGGACAGGACATCCGCTGCGCAAAGACTATGACCCGCACCAGCAGGATGACGAGTGGGTGCGCAAGAATCTTGGAATCGAGAGCGGACGATGAGCGACCATAACCAGTTTTATGATGCTCCGCTCGAAGAAGTAGAGCCCGGACATACGTTCCTGGATTCCAACGAATTAATTCTGAACATGGGACCGCAGCACCCTTCTACACACGGAGTGTTGCGCGTCATCCTTAAGCTGGACGGCGAGAAAGTAAACGACCTCGAGTGCGTGGTTGGATACTTGCACCGCGGCATTGAGAAAGTTGCCGAGCACCGCACCTGGGCGCAGTTCGGCCCATTCGTCGACCGGCTGGACTACACGGCAGCGGTGAGCAACAGCCTCGGCTACTGCCTGGCGGTAGAGAAACTGCTTGGCGTGGAAGTTCCCAAGCGAGCGCAGTACCTGAGAGTCATCCTCACCGAATTGTGCAGGCTCGCGAGTCACCAGGTTTGGCTGGGCACGCACGTGCTCGACATTGGCGCAGTGACTCCGCTGTTCTATGCATTCCGCGACCGCGAAGACATTCTCAACGTATTCGAAAAATATTGCGGCGCCAGGCTGACTACTCACGCCTTCCGCATTGGGGGCTGCCGCTGGGACGCCTACGCCGGCTTCGCCGCAGAAGTGCTGCACATCTGCGACGATCTTGGACCGAAGATCGATGAGTATAAAGACCTCATCACGGGAAATCGCATCTGGCTGCAACGCACTAAAAACGTTGGCTACATCTCTGCCGAAGACTGCATTGCCTACAGCATTACCGGGCCTGTGCTGCGAGGAAGCGGAGTGGAGTGGGACCTGCGCAAAAAGCAGCCCTACTCGTCTTATGAAGATTTTGATTTCGATATTCCGACTGGCACGGCGGGCGATACCTTCGACCGATATGTAGTTCGCGTTGAGGAAATGCATCAGTCGATCCGCATCATCCGTCAGGCGACGGAAGGACTGATGGAAGGCCCCATCACCGCAAAGGTGCCGAAGGTGATCAAGCCTCCTGCTGGTGAGGTGTACGTCAGCATTGAGGCTCCCAAGGGCGAGCTGGGCTTCTTCCTGGTGAGCGATGGAAGCGCGATGCCGTATCGCTTGCGAGTGCGGCCGCCCTCGTTCATCAACCTGCAAGCCCTGGCGAAGATGGCAAGGGGAAGCCTGGTGGCTGACGTGGTGGCCATCATCGGAACACTCGACATCGTTCTCGGAGAGGTGGACAGGTGATCCAGAGCATCCTCCAGTATTTGCACTCAGACGTGACGCCAGGCGAGGCTGGAAGCCTGTTCTGGGTGGTCGTTTACGTCCTGCTGGTTTTCGCCGGAATTTCGGTGGGCGTGATTTTCATGAACTGGTTTGAGCGCAAGATCATGGCGCACATGCAGGTGCGACTCGGTCCCATGCGCGTTGGCCCGCACGGACTTCTGCAGCCGCTTGCCGATGCGTTGAAGCTCATCATCAAGGAAGATCTGATGCCCGCCAATGCGGACAAGATCGTCTTCTGGTTCGCTCCAGTCTGCGTTGTGATGACGGCGTTCTGCGGATTCATCGTGGTTCCCTTCGGGCCTACTCATGCCATTACGGATATGAATATCGGCGTGCTCTTCATGCTGGGCGTTTCCTCGTTGGGAGTGCTGGGCGTGATCATGGCGGGATGGGCCTCGAACTCGCACTATCCGCTGATGGGCAGTTTGCGCTCCGGGGCACAGATGGTTTCGTACGAAATCGCCATGAGCATGACCGTGGTCTCCGCGGTGATGATGACAAGCATGGCAACCGGTACTGGAACGCTGAGCATGATCGGCATTGTGCAAGCGCAATTGCATCAGCACATGTGGTTCGCATTCTCGTTCTTCCCGGTTGGAATCACCGCGCTCGGCGTGTTCTCGATTGCAATGGTGGCGGAAACGAATCGCGCACCTTTTGATTTGCCTGAAGCAGAAAGCGAACTAGTCGCAGGATTTTTGACTGAGTACAGCGGATTCCGCTGGTCGCTGTTCTTCCTTGCGGAATACGCGAGCATGATCGCGGTGAGCTCGATTGCTACCACGCTCTGGCTGGGCGGTTGGCTGCGCCCGTTTCCAAACCTGCTTGGCGGCAAGACGTGGGATACGGCTTTCTCGCTGGTACCCGGACTCACTTTCATCGCCCTGGCGGCCTTGTGCATTTTCTACTTCACGCGCATGCCTCGCATTCGCGCCATGCGCGCTGAAGCGACGGGCCTTGCTGCTTTCGGCGGCGTTCTCGGATTGATTGGAATCGTCATGCTGCTGCCGGGAGTTCGCGTACGCATTCAGGACATTTACTGGTTCACGCTCAAGGCCGGCTTTTTCATGTACCTCTACATCTGGTACCGCACGACTTTTCCGCGCTATCGATTCGATCAGTTGATGAAGATCGGATGGAAAGTGCTGCTCCCGATTTCAATTGGAGTGGTGGTTATGACAGCCGTGGTAGGCATGCGACAGGAACTGCTCGCGCTGGTTTGGAGGTAGGACGATGAAGATTACAGAAATGCTGAGAAGGTTTTTATTGATCGACCTGCTGGAGGGAATGTGGGTGACTTTCCGCCACCAGCGCCCTTCGGATCTGGTGACCGAACAGTATCCTCTGAAGCGTCCTGACATCTCCGATCGCTTCCGCGGTCAGCCGCGCCTGGTGAAGGACGAAAACGGCAAGACACTTTGTACTGCGTGTGGCGCGTGCGCGCTGGCCTGCCCGGAGAAACTGATCAAGGTCGGAAGTCTGCGCGATCCAGAAACGAAAAAGAAAGTGCTTACGGAGTTCGACTTCGATTTGGGCCGCTGTATGTTTTGCGGCCTCTGCGAAGAAGCCTGCCCTTCCAACGCGCTGAACCTTTCGTCAGGCTACGAACTTGCGCTTTATAGCCGCGAAGGGATGGAGTTGGGCAGGGATCAACTGGAGAAAGGTATCCAGGGAAAGGTGTTCGAGAAATGACACCAGTAGCGACACCGTTCTTCTTCTACTTTCTTTCAGGCGTTGCCATCCTCAGCGCAATTGTCATGGTCACAAAGGTGAATCCCGTTCACTCCGCGCTGGCGCTGATCGTAACGCTGCTGGCGAGTGCCGGACTGTACCTGATGCTCTATGCACCATTCATGGCAGGCGTCCAGATCGTGCTCTACGCGGGCGGCATTCTTGTAATGTTCCTCTTCGTGATGATGCTGGTAAACATTGAGCATCTTTACGTGGAGAAGATGCTGAACCGGCAATGGGTTGTGGGACTGATGGCAACAGCAGTCCTTGCGCTGTTGATGATGGGAGCGCTGGTGCACGGCTCGAAGAGCCTTCCGCAACAGATCATCAACCATACCGAACAGAACAATGTGCAGGAGGTCGGGCTACTGCTGTACGGCCGCACCACCGGCTACTACATGTTCCCCTTTGAAATCGCTTCCGTTCTTCTTCTGGTGGCGGTTGTGGGTGCCGTAGTCATGGCCAAGAGGAGGGTGTGAGCATGATGGAAATTGGGACCTTGCATTACCTGCTGGTCGGTGCAGCGCTCTTCATCATCGGCATGGTGGGAGTCATTACAAGACGCAACGTCGTAATCATTTTTATGTCCATCGAGTTGATGCTGAGTGCGGTGAACCTGAACCTGCTGGCATTCTCCCGACTGTATGGGTTGCACGGGCAGGTGTTCGCCCTGTTTATTGCAGCCGATGCCGCCGCTGAAGCAGCGGTCGGCTTGGGAATCCTGATCGCCTTCTTCCGTAACCGCGCGACGGTGAATATGGACGATGTCGATCTGCTGAAGTGGTAAGCATCATAAATCGCCGGACGAATACCGAGAGCTGAAATGTTCTTTCTTGAAAACATCTGGATCGTACCGCTGATACCTGCGCTGGGTGCGGCAATCATGCTGCTGTTTGGAAAGCGGCTGCCGAAGACGGTTGTGAACGTCTGCTGCGTGGGCGCGGTGGCAATGTCATTCGTGTGGACGGTATTGGCTGTCTGGCAGTTTACGCACAGCGGGCTGCCACAATACGAACACGTACTCTTCACATGGCTCGGCAGCGGCGGCGGCAAAATGCTCTACACGCTGCATGGCGGCGGGACCGCGGAATTCGTTGTCAAAGCGGGCGTGTTGCTTGATCCGCTGAGTTGCGTTTGGCTGCTGTTTGTAACCGGCGTTGGCACGCTCATCCACATTTACAGCACTGGGTATATGGCGCACGAAGGCGGCTACTACCGCTTCTTCGGATACCTGAACCTGTTCATGTTCTCCATGCTCACGCTGATTCTCGCGAACAACTACCTGGTGATGTTTGTTGGCTGGGAAGGCGTGGGGCTGTGCTCCTATCTTCTGATTGGCTTCTACTTCCACAAGCATTCGGCCTCTACGGCGGCGAACAAGGCATTCATTACGAATCGCATCGGAGACGCAGGTGTGATCCTCGGATCGCTGACCATCTTCTGGCTCTTCGGGACCTTCGATTTCGTTCGCGTCACTGAAATGGCAAGGGCGCAATCGGCAACCCTGATGGGCACGGGAATCGTCACGGCAGCCACGCTGCTGCTGTTTGTTGGCGCTTGCGGCAAGTCGGCACAACTTCCACTTTATGTCTGGCTGCCGGATGCGATGGAAGGCCCCACACCCGTCTCCGCACTCATCCACGCGGCGACCATGGTGACGGCCGGTGTTTACATGGTGGCGCGCTCCAATGCGCTGTTTGTGCTGGCACCGGAAACGATGAAAGTAGTGGCGGTGGTCGGCGCCCTGACTGCGATTTTTGCTGCCTCCATCGGACTCGTACAGAACGACATCAAGCGTGTTCTCGCCTATTCCACCGTGTCGCAGCTCGGTTACATGTTCCTCGCCCTTGGCGTAGGAGCGTTCACAGCCGGGGTCTTCCACGTCTTTACTCATGCCTTCTTCAAGGCGCTGCTCTTCCTCGGCTCCGGCTCGGTGATTCACGCCATGGGCGGAGAGCAAGACATGCGCTTCATGGGCGCACTGCGCAAGAAGATTCCTACGACCTACCGCACAATGCTGATCGGCACTCTCGCCATCGCGGGGATACCGGGCCTGGCTGGATTCTTCTCCAAAGACGAGATTCTGTGGCAGGCATGGTCGGCACACAACGGAGCCTTCCGCGCGTTGTGGTATGTGGCGTTCGCCACGGCACTGATGACCTCGTTCTACATGTTCCGGCTGATCTTCCTCACCTTCTACGGCGGCGCACGCATGTCGCATGAAACAGAACATCATGTTCACGAGTCGCCGCGCTCGATGACTGTGCCTCTGATCGTTCTGGCGTGCTGCTCAGTGTTTGCCGGATATCTTGGCGTCTCGCCGAGCATCGCACGCCTTGTCGGAGTGCATGGAGAGACAAACCGTTTCGAGCACTTCCTGGCTCCGGTCTTCGAGAACTCAACCGAGAGCGCCTCGATTGGCGAAGCGGTGGGTTCGAAAGAAAAATCGGAAGACGGCTCGCCCAGCGAATACGTGTTGATGCTGCTCTCCGTAGCTGCGGCTGGCGCGGGGTTGTGGGCGGGTTATCGCGCGTATGCGGGATGCAAGGATGGAGTGCGTGAGCCGATTAACGTGGCGGCTCCCGCGGTTTACCGCACTCTGCTCAACAAGTATTACGTCGATGAGTTTTACGACAAGGCGTTCACCGGACGCAGCGAAGTGGGCGGCGTGCGGCTTGGAGCAATCGGTGCAGGCGAGGCTCTCTGGAAGTTCGATGCCAACGTGATCGACGGCGGAGTGAACGGCGCTGGTTGGCTGACGCGCACTTCGGGCACTCTGTCCTCCTGGTGGGACAAGTGGATTATCGATGGCATTTGCGTAAACGGGCCTGCGATTGTCGCCCGGCTGCTCTCCTATCCTGCCCGGTTACTGCAGGCGGGCTTGTTGCAGTGGTACGCGCTGGTGATGGTTTTCGGTGTTGCAGGATTGCTTTGGTATTACGTGCTCCGGTAGGGGTAAATGGTTGCGGGGAACTCCGCAGGAACGGATCAAATGTACAACCACATTCTCTCGATTATTTTGTTCACGCCGCTAGTGGGCGCACTCGTCCTCATGTTCGTTCCCGGCGAGAACAAGAAGGCCGTACGCTGGATCGCGAATTTCTTCGCCTTCCTGGGCTTTGCTGTGTCTCTGCCGCTGGTGCCATGGTTCTGGGCGGTGAAAGATCATTCGGGCTTCAAGTTCGTGGAAGGCGCTCCGGACACATGGATTCCTACGATTGGCGCCGGATACTACCTTGGCATTGATGGCATCTCGTTCCTGCTGATCATGCTGACCACGTTCCTCGGGGCGATTTCAATCCTCTCTTCCTGGACTGCGATTGAAGATCGGGTCAAGGAATACTATGCGTGGTTCCTGCTGTTGCAGACAGGCATGCTTGGCGTCTTCATGTCGCTCGACTTCTTCCTGTTCTTCATGTTCTGGGAAGCCATGCTGGTACCGATGTACCTGCTGATCGGAATCTGGGGCGGCCCGCGCAGACTATACGCGGCGATCAAGTTCTTCCTCTATACGCTGCTGGGCTCCGTGCTCATGCTGCTGAGCGTGCTGTTCCTTTACTTCTTCCATCACACGCAGACGGGTGTTTATACCTTCAGCATCCAGGAACTCTACAAGACGGCTCCGCTGGTGCCACAGGTGTATGGAACAACCGCGGCGGTGGTGCTCTTCTTCGGATTCTTCCTGGCGTTCGCCATCAAGGTTCCGATGTTCCCATTCCACACGTGGCTGCCGGATGCGCACGTGGAAGCGCCTACCGCAGGATCGGTCATTCTGGCTGGCGTCCTGCTGAAAATGGGAACCTACGGACTGATCCGCTTCTCACTTCCCTTCTTCCCTGAAGTGATTCATTACCCGAAGGTGCGCATCACGATGATCGCGCTCTCCATCATTGGAATCATCTATGGGGGGCTGGTCTCGCTGGTGCAGAAGGACATGAAGAAGCTGGTGGCTTATTCCTCGGTCAGCCACCTTGGCTTCTGCACGCTGGGAATCTTCGCACTGAATGGGCCGGGACTTTCGGGATCCGTGTTGCAACAGATCAACCATGGCATCTCAACCGGCGCGCTCTTCCTGATTGTCGGCATTCTTTATGAGCGGCGGCATACCCGCGACATTTCCGAGTACGGTGGCATCTCCACGGTCATGCCGGTCTATGCGACGATCGCGCTCATCATGTTCCTGTCGTCGATGGGCCTGCCTCTGCTAAACGGCTTTGTCGGCGAATTCACGATTCTGCAGGCTGCGTTTATGGCCTCTCCTGCGTGGGCAGCCTGGGCCGTACCCGGCGTTGTGCTGGCCGCTGCTTACCTGCTCTGGCTCTATCAGCGCGTGTTCTTTGGCAAGGTGGAGAATCCGAAGAACGCGAAGCTGCTCGACCTGAGCCCGCGCGAACTCGCCACTTTCCTGCCACTGGTTGCCGTGGCTCTGTGGATCGGTCTGTATCCGAAGCCATTCTTCCAAATACTCGATCAGCCAGTGACGGCGCTGGTGGAGCAGATTAACCATCCGAAGGTATATAACGTCCGGCAGTTGCAGAATCCAGCGCTGAAAGCTCAAACCGCTGCCACCACGCCGCAGGTCGCCCAGCTTGCTGCGGGCACGGCGACGCAGGAAACGGGGCGCTAGATCATGACTCTGGTTGCAATGATGATGCCGTCGTTTCCACCTTTCGCGGCAATGGATTATCGGCTAGGCGCGCCAGTGATTGTGCTGACGTTGTTCTCTCTCGGCATTCTGTGCCTGGACCTGTTTTTGCCCGCCCGGCACAAGCAATACAGTTCCATACCAGCGCTGATTGGCCTGGCGGTTGCAGGATATGCGACTTTTCAGATTCAGCGCGTGCTGCCGGCAAGCGGTGAGCCATTGCTGGCCTTCTTCGGCACCATGGTGCTGGACCCGTTTGCCGTGTACTTCTACTACCTGTTTCTTGTGGGAGCGGCGGTCGCAGTACTGATTTCCATCAAGTACCTGGAGATCGAACGGGAGAATCACGGAGAGTTCTACGCGCTGCTGCTGTTTGCCGTGATTGGAATGATGTGTATGGCAGCCGGATATGATTTCGTGTTGATCTTCATCGGACTCGAACTGATGGCGATCTCAACGTACATTCTGGTGGGCTTTCTGCGCAGCAACAAACGCTCGAACGAAGCTGCGCTCAAATATCTTTTGCTGGGCGCGTTCTCCTCAGCGATCTTTGCTTACGGTCTGTCATTGTTTTATGGGCTGTCGGGTTCTACCAACCTTGGCGTGATCGCAAACTCGTTGGGGCAGCGTATTGCTGCGAACCCCCGGGATCCGATCGTACTGCTCGCCATGCTGATGACGCTGACGGGAATGCTCTTCAAGATCGCGGCTGCGCCCTTCCATATGTGGGCTCCGGATGTGTATGAAGGCGCACCCACGAGCGTTACTGCATTCATGTCGGTTTCGGTGAAAGCAGGCGGCTGGGCGCTGATGTTGAGGGTGCTGCTCTATGGGCTCTATCCGCTGCGCGAACTCTACGTGCCGGTACTCATCTTCACGGCGTTGCTAACCCTGACGGCCGGAAACTTTGCGGCGATCACGCAGACGAACCTGAAGCGTCTGCTCGCCTATTCGTCGATCGCCCACGTTGGCTATATGCTGCTGGGACTTGTGGCGAGTGACGGAATATCCAATCGCACAGGGATCAAAGGCATTCTCTTCTACCTGCTGGTTTACACCTTCATGAACCTGGGAGCGTTCACCGTCCTGACCTCGCTGCGCCGCCGCAATATTGTGGGCGATGACATTGAAGACATTGCGGGACTTGCCCAGAAGGCTCCGGTGGAAGCCGGGCTCATGCTGGTCTTCCTGCTCTCGCTGGCGGGCATTCCGCCCTTTGCGGGTTTCTATGGCAAGTATTTCATTTTCCTCAGTTTGATTGAGACCGGCCACTACACCCTGGCTACAGTCGGCGTGCTCTATGCCGTGGTGGCACTGTACTACTACCTGAAGGTGGCGAACGCGATGTACATGCGCAAACCGCTCAGCGCCGAACCCGTTGCCTCGACGCCCGCAACGAACGTCGCGCTGTACTTTTCAGCGGCAGCCACTGTCATCATCGGATTGTTCCCTAACCTGTTTATCCAGGCGGTGAACTGGTCGGTTTCGGTGCTGGGTCCGGGTGGAATTGCTCAACTGAAGTAATCCCGTAGCCTCACGGGAGCTCACTTCAGTTGCGGGCTGGCCGAGCATTTTGGGGCGAAGCCGGCTTTCCGCGTCCGAATTGTTCCAATATGGAACTGGCCTCCAGAGTGTCTTCTGGCTCTGGAGACAGGCCAGCGGCGTATTAGACGCGCCTCGTCTGATTCAATCCGAACAAACTATTTCCCTCTTCCCTACGCTGCGGATATAGTCGCATCGTCGGTCTGTGGGCAGCGCGCTAAATGGCTGTCTTGGGCCGAGATGGAAAGGTGTTCTGGTGAGTGCCTGCCGCAGGACTACGGACGCCATTTAGAGGTACGAGTTCCTGTATCGGGGAGGTTATAGATCGGAGAAATCTCGATGGAGTCGGCAGACTGCAAGTCCAGGTAAGCCGACGAGATGCGGTAAGGGAATTGGCGAGCACTGAATACGATCTCATTATTTTCTTTCATATTATCTTTCGCAATGTAGTTCGCCCGCCATCGCCTGCCCGCTGTGAATCCATCCTTTAACGCTCCACCTCGCATTCGCCTTTAGTTCGATTTCTTGTCGATCGTGCTTCCCAACGGAAGCAAGCGTCGAAGTTTGTTTGCGAGTACCCGTTCGCGTCATGAAGCAAGACTGAAAAGTAGTGGATGTGAGCAAAGTGACACATCTTTTCAAACCGTCTTGGCCTTAATGTTTCTCAGGTGCGCTTTCTTAGGTTGTTAAAGGAGTCATACATGTCCAAGGTTATTAAAGTAGAAGAGGTTGTAAAGCTTATAAAGGACGGAGCCACGGTGTGCGCCAGCGCACTGACGCTCGCGGGCTGGCCGGAAGAAGTGGCCATGTTCATCGAGAAGCGGTTCCTTGAGACCAACCATCCGGCTGATCTTACCCTTGTACACGCTTCCGGAATTGGTGACTGGAAGACCAAGGGCACGCAGCACTTCGCTCACCCTGGTATGGTAAAGCGCTGGATTGGCGGCCACACCGGCCTCGCTCCGGACATGGCGAAGATGGTCATCGACGGCGCATGTGAAGGCTATTGTTTGCCGCAGGGCGTGATCTGCCAACTGTGGCGTGAAATCGCCGCCAAGCGTCCTGGTGTCATCACCAAGATTGGACTTGGCACGTTTGTCGATCCGCGACTGGAAGGCGGAAAGATGAACAAAGCCACCACCAAGGAGATGGTTCAGGTCATCCAGGTGAATGGCGAAGAATACCTGCTCTATCCCACCTTGAAAGTGGACGTTGCCATCATTCGCGGCACCACTGCCGACGAGTTCGGCAACATGACGGTGGATGACGAAGGCGCACTGCTGGAGTGTCTGCCTTTGGCACAGGCCGCCAAGAACAGCGGCGGCATCGTAATCGCTCAAGTTGAATTTATTGCCCAGACCGGCTCGCTGCACCCGAAGAAGGTTCGCGTACCCGGCGTTCTGGTGGACTACATCGTTGTGGCGAAGCCTGAAGATCACTGGCAGTCTTCTGCCACTCGTTTCAATCCGGCTTTCTCCGGCGACCTGCGAGTCCCGCTGAATGACATTCCGGAAATGCCTCTGGACGAACGCCTCATCATTGCGCGTCGCGCTGCGATGGAGTTGACTCCGGGCTCGGTTGTGAACCTCGGAATCGGCATGCCGGAAGGCGTGGCAGCCGTGGCCAGCATGGAAGGCGCGGCAGAACTGCTGACGCTTACCACCGAGATTGGCTCGATCGGCGGCATTCCGGCGGCAGGCGACTTCGGAATGGCGTACAACGTACAGGCTTTTGTCGAGCAGCAGGCACAGTTCGATTGGTACGACGGCGGCGGACTCGATCAGGCCTTCCTCGGTGCGGCGGAAGTCGCTCCCAACGGCGACGTGAACGTCAGCAAGTTCAAGGGACGTTGCGTAGGTTGCGGCGGTTTCATCAACATCACCCAGAACGCAAAGAAAGTTGTGTACTGCGGCACCTTCACCGCGGGCGGTCTCAAGATCGCGATTCAAGATGGCAAGCTGATCATCAAGCAGGAAGGCAAGGGCAAGAAGTACGTCAAGGACGTTGAGCAGGTCACCTTCTCGGGAGCCTACGCCAAGTCCACGAAACAGCCCGTTCTGTTTGTAACCGAGCGCGCTGTCTTTGAACTGCAGGATGGGGTTGTCACGCTGACCGAGATTGCACCGGGCATCCGTCTGCAAGAGGACGTCCTGGATCAGATGACCTTTGTCCCGCGCATTTCTCCCACGCTTAAGTTGATGCCCGCAGGCATCTTCCAGGCGAAGTGGGGAGGCCTGCGCAAAATCCTTGAGGCCAAGATGGCCAAGGCCGCAGTAGCTACGGCTGAACTCACCACAGCATGATGAAGATTCTTAGGAAAGGTTGAAGACCATGAGCATTCTAAGTCCTGAACAACAGGCAATCAAACAAGCGGCGAAAGACTTCGTCGCCAAGCACATCATTCCCTTTGCCGCACAGTACGACAAGACGTGCGAGTTCCATCCTTATCTTCTGGAAGCCTCGAAGGAGAGCAAGATATTCGCCATGGCCGTGCCGAAGGAATACGGCGGCCTGGATTATGACGCGCTTACCCAGGCGCTTGTTCTGGAAGAATGGGGTTATGGTTGCGCCGGCATGGGAACAACCCTTGCGGCCAGCGTCCTGAGCATGGATTCCGTGCTTGTCGCGGGCAATGACGACCAGAAGCGCCGCTTCTTCACGCCAATGCTGAACGCTGAAATCGGCTCTTTCGGGCTTACTGAGCCGGGCGCCGGTTCCGACGCAGGAGCGGGCAAAACGACTGCGGTAAAAGTGGGCAATGAGTACATCCTCAACGGCACAAAATGCTGGATCACCAATGGCGCCTTCGCCAGCGTGTATGTCATTTATGCGTTGACCGATCCCGCCGCGGGAATGAAGGGCATCAGTGCTTTCATTGTCGAGCGCGGGCTGCCGGGCTTCACCATCGGAACCGTCGATCACAAACTCGGAATCCGCAGCTCCAACACAGTTGAACTGCTTCTGAAGGACGTTCACGTTCCCGTCACCAACCTTCTTGGCAAGGAAGGCGAGGGAATGAAGATCGCCATGAAGACGCTGGACATGGCTCGTCCGGCCATCGCTGCTCTCAGTGTCGGCCTTGCGCAGCGCGCCCTTGATGAGTGCGTCAAGCACGTACATGCGACGTTCACCGGAAAGTCATATCCCGGCCAGACCCTGCAATTCAAACTGGCTGATATGCAGATCCAGGTAGACGCAGCACGTCTATCCCTGCACAACGCCATGATCCTCCGCGATGCCGGTCTTCCTTATTCTAAGGAATCGGCCATCAGCAAGACGTTCTGCTCTGACGTAGCCATGCAGGTAACCACGATGGCAGTAAGCCTGATGGGATCTTACGGCTATATCAACCTCGGAAAATACATGCGCGACTCCAAGATCATGCAGATCTATGAAGGCACCAACCAGATTCAGCGACTTGTAATTTCGCGTGCAGTCCTGGCTCCTCCTCCGGCAGTGGCCATTGCACAGAAAGCGGGTAAGTAAATGAATTTCGAACTGACAGAAGAACAACAGCTCATCGGGCAGAGCGCCCGCGAATTCGGCAAGCAACATCTGGAACCCATCGCCGTAGAACTGGATCATACGGGAACGTTCCCGAAGGCCGTGGTGAATGGCCTGGCAAAGCATGACTTCCTGGGCCTGCTGCTGCCCGCCGAAGTTGGCGGCGCGGAAGCCGGTTTTGTGAGTTATGTGGAAGTGATTGAAAACCTGTCGCGCTACTCGGCAGCCGTGGCTTCCATTGTCAACAATCACACCATCGCTGCTTACACGATTCAGAACTGGGGCACGGCCGAGCAGAAGAAGCAGTATCTGCCCGGAATGGCCAAGGGTGAGATTCTCGGCGGATTCGCAATCTATGAGCACGGCCCAACTCCTGGAGTCGGCGCCAACGCTCTGGTCGCCGTCAAACAAGACGTTGGCTACGTCCTCAACGGCAAGAAAGCATTCGTGCGCAACGCCGGAGAAGCCAATGTATATGTGGTCTTCGCTACCACGGACCCCGCAGCCGGAGCCAAGGCTCTGACCGCGTTCATCGTGAAGGCTGACGCGATCGGCATCAAGATCGGCGAAAAGCTGGAGACGATGGGCCTGAAGGGATGCCCGGTTGCGGACATCACTTTTGAAAACGTGGTTATTCCTGAGAATGCGCTGCTCGGCGCAATCAACGAAGGTGGCGCGATCTCGGCCAAGGCCCTCGCGGTTGCATCCGTTGCGGAAGCAGCTCAGACGGTCGGCATCGGTCAGGCCGCTGTGGAACATGCAGCAGCCTATGCCAAGCAGCGCGTTCAGTTCGGCAAGCCGGTTGCAACTTTGCAGGCGATTCAGACCCTGCTTGCGGAAGTCGCGACAGACTGCCATCTCGCTCGCCTCGGCATGCAAAACGCAGCCGTGTTGATTGAAGAAGGCAAGCCGTTTGAAGTCGAAGCAGCCATGATCAAGTCCTTCCTGGTCCGCCTCGGCTCCAAGATGCTGCTCGATACCTGCCAGGTGGAAGGCGGCTTCGGTTACAGCGAGTTCATGCCGCTTCCGCGCATGTTCCGCGACATCGCCGGCACCAACCTTCTGGATGCTCCGGGAGACTTCCCGGAAAAACTGATCGCAGCGAGTATCGCCTAACCGTTTCAGGAGCCATTTGAATGCCGAAGTGTTTGGTTTGTTACAAGTGGACGCTCGACGAGCAGGACATCAAGATCAAGCCCGAAGACTTGAGCCTGGATTCCAGCCGCGCCAAGGGTAAGATCAGCGACTTTGACCGCAACGCGATCGAAGAAGCTGCCCTGCTCGTCGAGAAAAACGGAGGTGCCGTGGATGCTCTCACCTACGGCACCCCCACCGTAAAACTATCGCTTAAAGATGCGCTTTCGCGCGGTCCTGAAAAAGCGTACTGGATCGCGGACGCTTCGGCCGATGCGGCTGATGGCTGCGTTACGGCTAATGTGCTCGCGGCTGCCATCCGCAAGTTGGGCCAATATGACGTCATCCTCTGCGGCGAAGGCAGCTCGGATCTATTCAACCAGCAGACCGCACCGCGGCTGGCTGCGTTGCTGGGACTTCCCTGCCTGAGCTTTGTCAACAAACTGAGCGTTGAAGGCGACGTGGTGAAGGCCACCCGGAAGCTCGAAGACTGCATGGAAACCGTTACCGTCAAGGGTCCGGTGGTCATCAGCGTTCTCAGCGAAATCAACAAGCCCCGCATTCCGAGCCTGAAACAGGTGCTTGGCGCGTCCAAGAAGCCGAACGAAGAGATCAAGATTGCCGATCTCGGATTGAAGCCCGAAGACCTCCAGCCCAAGGCCGTACGCAAGTCGGTAAAAGGCTTCGTGATGCAGCGCAAGAATGTTATTTACAAGGAATCCAGCGCGGCAGACAACGTAGCCAAGCTGAAAAGCAGCCTGGTCTCAGAAGGACTTTGCTAGGGAGCGCGAACGATATGGCAGGAATATTTGTTTTCTCGGAAGACCATGCGCTGGCCGGGCAATTGCTGACCCCCGCACTGGAGTTAAAGAAGTCTCTCGCGCAGCCCGTGATTGCATTGGCGTTGTGCGAGCAGGATGCGAAGGCGCTCGCCGCTCTCGGCGCTGACAAAGTTGTTGTGCTGCAGTCCTCAGGGAAATGGGTGGAGGGGTTTGCCGAAGCGGTTTACTCGCAAGTCAAAGCCGCGGAAGCCAGCATCGTGTTGGTTGGCGGAACTCTTCGCGGCAAACACGTTGCCTCCTACGTGGCTGCAAAGCTCAACGCTGGAATGACCACTGACGCCAAAGCCCTGCGCATCGAAGGCGGCAAACTGCTGGCGACACGTGTACTTTATGCAGGCCTTGCAGTGTGCGAAGAGGAAGTCACTCTTCCGGCTGTTGCCACGATTCGCGCGCGTACGTTCCTCGCGCCGGAAGCGGCCGCAACTGCCGGAGTCATTGAAACCGTCAACGCTGAACCAGATGCTCGCGTCACGGTGGATGAAGTTACTTCCACCAGTTCGGAAGGCATTGACATCACTGCGGCAACGAAGTTGGTCGCCGTGGGACGTGGCTTCCGCAAGAAGGAAGACCTCAAACTCGCCGAAAACCTGGGAGGCGTACTGAAGGCCGAGTTGGCCTGCACACGCGGCGTCGCAGAGGACGATCACTGGCTCCCCATCGAACGCTACATCGGAATCAGCGGACAGACCGTGAAACCGGAACTGTACCTCGCAGTAGGCCTGTCTGGACAGGTGCAGCACATGGTTGGGTGTCGCGAATCAAAGGTGATCGTTGCGGTCAACAATGACGAGCGCTCGCCAATCTTTGAAGCGGCTGATTATGGAATTGTCGGCGATCTTTATGAGGTTCTACCCCTGCTGACGGCCGCACTAGGAAAGTAGCTTACAAAATGTCGGAAGATAAATTTGATGCAATCGTGGTGGGTGCGGGACCGGCAGGTTCCGCATGCGCCTACGCTTTAGCGAAAGAGGGCAAGAGCGTACTGCTGCTTGAGCGGGGAAATACCGCCGGGAGCAAGAACGTTTCTGGAGGCAGGCTCTACACGTACGCGCTGGAGTTGCTTGAGACCGATATGTACAAGCGGGCTCCTCTGCAACGCAAGATCGTGCGCGAACAGATCATGCTGCTCAACGAACGTGGCGCGACCACCGTGGACTACTTCAATCCGGATTTCAGCAGCGAGGTTCCACAGTCTTACTCTGTTGTGCGCGCCGCACTGGATGAATGGTTTGCCGCCGAGGTTGAAGAAAAGGGCGGAATGGTCGCCAGCGGTGTCGTTGTAGATGGCCTCATCGAAGAGAACGGAAAGATAGTAGGCATTCGCACTGGCGAGGAAGAGATGCGCGCCGATGTGGTGATTGCCGCCGATGGCGTCAATTCCCTGCTCGGGCAGAAAGCCGGACTCTTCCCGGAAGTCAACTCGCACGCAGTCGGCGTTGGCGTGAAAGAGACGATTGAGCTTCCGGACAACCTGATCAGCGCTCGCTTCGCGGTCAAGGACGACGAAGGCGCGGCGCGTGTTGCGATCGGCTGCACAGAAGGTATTTCCGGCGGCGGATTTGTTTACACGAACCGTGGCAGCATTTCGCTCGGCATTGTTTTCAACCCGGAGCAGGCCGCAAAACAACAGCGCCACATTCAGGACATCTTCCAGGACTTCAAGATGCACCCTGCGATTCAGGCACTGATCGAGGGCGGCACCAGCGTCGAGTATGGCGCGCACCTCGTTCCCGAGATTGGTTACCAGGGCATTCCAAAGCGTCTTTACCGCGATGGATTCCTTGTGATTGGCGATGCCGCGCAACTGGGCATCAACACTGGGCTCATCATTCGCGGCATGGACCTGGCCATTGTGAGCGGCGTTGCTGCGGCACGTGCGATTTTGAAATCCAGTGCGCCGGCTGAATGCGGCTCACTTTATATGCAGCAACTGGAAGAACTGTTGCTCATTGCCAACCAGAAGGCTTACCAGAACTTCCATCAGATTTTCGAGCTGTCACGCGTCTTCGGCGCATATCCAAATCTTGCCAACGACGCGATGAAGTTCCTGTTCACCGTGGACGGCAAACAGCCCAAGCCGATGATGAAGGGGCTGCTTGAGGTTGTGAAGAAACATGCAAGCTTCGGTCAATTGGCGGCCGACGGCTGGAAAGCGTATCGAAGCCTATGACGATCAAGAGACTGGGTCCGGAAGAGCTGCTATCGCTCGACAAGTTCAGCGTGGATGAAGGCAATCCGCACATCGTGATAGACAAGGCGATCTGCGCCAAATGTACGCCAAGAGCGTGTCTTATCGTGTGCCCTGCGCGTTGCTACCGGTTGAAGGATAACCAGGTCAACTTCGAGTACGCCGGCTGTCTGGAATGTGGCACATGCCGCGTGATGTGCAAGGACAAGGGAGTCACGAGCTGGAATTATCCACGCGCAACCTTTGGAATTACGTTCCGTTGCAGCTAGAAAACAAGTTCACCGTCGCGATCGGTTTTCGGCGCGACACGTAAAAGGAGAAACAAAATGTCTACCACCGCAGCAGTCCCAACTTTCGCAGTAGGTCAGAAATGCACTTATTCCCAGCTTATTGATGACAAGCTTGTTCATGGTTTCGCAGACCTGACCGGCGATCACAATCCGATTCACGAAAACGATGAGTTCGCAAAGAAAACCAAGTTCGGCCAGCGCATCGCACATGGCGGCATCCTGTTCGGCATTATCTCCAAAGTCCTTGGCATGGATATGCCGGGCGTCGGAACCGTCTATCTCAGCCAGCTCGTTAACTTCAAGGCCCCCGTATTCATCGGAGACACGGTCACCCTGGAAGCTACCATTGTCGAGATTCTGCCGAAGGCAGTGGCAAAGATCAGCTGTGTCATCAAGAAGCAGACTGGCGATGTTGTGATGGACGGCATTTCGGAAGTGAAGTTGCCCGGCTGGCTCACGAAGATCTAACTGCTTCTGTGTCTCTTCCTCCTTTGTCTTGCAAAGGAGGAAGGCTGCGAAGAATGCGGCGCCAGGGGACTGGAGACCGGGATGCGTAGCGCATGCGGCGAGCGGATACCCGTCTCCACCCTGGCTGATCCCAGCACCTTAACGCCCTGATAGTACATCGGTCATAAGCAGTGAAAACGCGGCACGCCGCGTGTGAGCATACGTGTGTTCAATGCCAATTCATATGTTGCAGATCTGTTTTAGGAGAAATTCATGAGTTTTCTTGTCTGTATCGCAGCCCTCTGCTTTCTGATGTACGTCGCATATAAGGGTTTCAGCGTGATTCTTTTTGCTCCCATAGCGGCCCTACTGGCGGTTCTCTGTACTCATCCTTACTATGTGCTTCCCGTTTACAGCAACATGTTCATGGAGAACATGGTTGTATTCATCAAGAATTACTTCCCGGTCTTTATGCT
>Ga0181531_10000808_pt1 | contig 20446 bp, 15 predicted proteins | sample PEATcosm2014_Bin_38_FD_119743 | JGI IMG/M metagenome (GOLD analysis project Ga0181531, IMG submission 119743) | Peatland microbial communities from MTU Mesocosm Facility, Houghton, MI, USA - PEATcosm2014_Bin11_10_metaG | ecosystem: Environmental > Terrestrial > Soil > Wetlands > Peat | place... | reverse complement strand
TTCATTCGCGAGCAGAAGCTCAATGAGGTGATCCCGGGCGATATCGGCGACATCGGCATCATCGTTCTCGGCGGTCTGACCAATGGTCTGCTTCGCGCGCTGGCGCGGCTCGATCTTGCCGACCTCTACGGCGTCTCGCGTCTTCCGATTTATGTGCTCAATGTCGCCTATCCGCTCGTGCCCGAGGAGGTAAAGGACTTTTGTGCCGGCAAGCGCGCCGTGCTCATGGTCGAGGAAGGCTCGCCGGAATATGTCGAGCAACAGATCGGCGCCGTTCTGCGCAATGCGGATATCCACACGCGCGTGCTCGGCAAGGGCTGCTTGCCGCGCAGCGGCGACTACACGTCCGAAGTCTTCATTCGCGGCCTTGCAGCGTTTTTATCCGAGACGCGTCCGGTCGGCATCGATGCCGATGGCGTCGCCGCGCGTGCCGATGAGATCCTGGCGCAAAAAGCCGCCGTTACCGCGTCCGTCAGCGATATTCCGCCGCGGCCGCCGAATTTCTGCACCGGCTGTCCGGAGCGTCCGGTCTTCGCCGCCATAAAGCTCGCCCAGCGCGAAATCGGGCCGACCCATATCAGCGCCGATATCGGCTGCCATTCGTTCGCGACCTTTGCGCCGTTCTCGCTCGGCAATTCGATCCTCGGTTACGGCATGTCGCTGGCGAGCGCCGCCGCCGTCGGACCGAACATGAAGAAGCGTTCGATTTCAATCATGGGGGATGGCGGTTTCTGGCACAACGGATTGATCACCGGCGTCGCGTCGAATTTGTTCAACAAGGGCGACGGCGTTCTTATCGTGATGCAGAACGGTTATGCTTCGGCCACCGGCCAGCAATATCTGCCGTCGAGCAAGGCGAACCGGAGCGGCACGCCGACTGGAATGACCATCGAGAAGACGCTGCGTTCGCTCGGCGTCACCTGGCTGCGCACGGTGCGCAGTTACAGTGTCGCGAAAATGGCGGCGACGCTGAAGGACGCCATGCGCACGGCGGAGCACGGCCTCAAGGTCATCATCGCCGACGGCGAGTGCATGCTGGCGCGCCAGCGCCGCGTCCGCGCCGAGGACGCCGAAAAACTCAAGCGCGGCGACCGCGTGGTGAAAACGCGATATGGCGTCGACGATGAGATTTGCACCGGCGATCACTCCTGCATCCGGCTCTCGGGATGCCCGTCGCTGACCGTCAAGCCCAATCCCGATCCGCTGCGCACCGATCCGGTGGCGGCGGTGATCGAAAGCTGCGTCGGCTGCGGCTTGTGCGGCGAGGTCGCGCATGCGGCCGTGCTTTGCCCGTCATTCTATCGCGCTGACGTCGTCAGCAATCCGAATTGGTGGGATCGGGCACTGAGCCAGGCGCGGAGCACGGTGATTAATTGGCTGGCCGGCGCGTCCCCCCCGTCTCCGCAAAGCGAAGGGAGCCCGGCGAAGGCGCTCGGATCGACGGCCGCTTCCCCGGCGCCATCGCGTCAGCCATCGCTTCTGCGCGGCGAGGCAACGGCGGGCCACGCTCAAGGCGATCTACGTCCCATCACTATCTTGATCGCTGCGCTCGGCGGTGAGGGGGGCGGCGTGCTCACCGACTGGATCGTCGCGGCGGCGGCCAGCCAGGGGTTTCCGGTGCAATCGACTTCGATTCCGGGCGTCGCGCAACGCACCGGCGCGACCACCTATCACGTCGAGATCGTGCCGGCGCCGCAAGCCGCCACCCAGCCCTCGTCCGCAGCCGGGGCAGGGTTAGGCAGGGGACGGCCGATCCTGGCGCTGGCGCCGGGCGTCGGCGATGTCGACCTCGTCATTGCCAGCGAATTGATGGAAGCCGGCCGCGCCATCATGGGCGGCTATGTCACGCCCGATCGGACCACCACGATCGCGTCGACCAGCCGCTCCTATCTCGTCACGGAGAAGATTGCGATGGGCGACGGCCGCTACGATCCGCAGCGGCTGGTGGCGGCAGTCGAGAAGAGTTCAAAAAATACGCTGCTGCTCGATCTCGAGACGATTGCGCGCGGCTGCGGCGCGATGATCAATGCCGTGATGCTCGGTACCATCTCCGCGAGCCGCGTCTTGCCGATCCCGGCCGAAGCCTTCGAGGCGGCGATCCGCGCCGACGGCAAGGCGGTCGAGGCCAATCTGCGCGGCTTCCGCGCCGGTCTTGAAGCGGCGCGCGCCGGGTCGCAACTCCGTGCCGACCCAGGCAAGCGCCACCATGCGCCTTCGCCGGCCCTCGCCGATCTTGAAAGCGAGATCGCGGCCATGCCGGAAGCAGCGCGGGCTTTCGCCACTGAGGGCGTGCGCCGGCTCGCCGCCTATCAGGACCTGGCTTATGCGCGGCTTTACCTCGATCGCCTTAAGCCCGTCCGCGACGCCGACGCGAAAGCCGCGGCCGGAGGAAAGTTGCTCGCGGAGACCGCGCGGCATCTCGCGGTGCGGATGTCTTACGAGGACGTGATCCGCGTGGCGCAGGTCAAGATCGATCCGGCACGCTTTGCCCGCATAACACGTGAGATGGGCGTGAAGCCGGAGCAAACATTCACGGTGACGGAATTCCTCAAGCCCGGCGTCGAGGAGTTTTGCTCGGTGCTGCCGCCTTGGCTGGCGAGCCGTATTCTCGGTCTCGCCGAACGCTATCCCGCGCTCGGCCGCGCGCATTGGGGCATGGCGGTCAATACCGGCTCGATTTTCGGTTACTTGCGGTTTTACGCGCTTGCCAAGCTGCGGGGCTTCCGGCCGAAGACCTTCCGCTATCAAGAAGAGCAGCGCGCCATCTCGGCTTGGCTGCGGTTGATTGCGCAAGCCGCGCCGCTGTCGGGCGAACTCGCGCTCGAGATCACCGAATGCGCCCGCCTCATCAAAGGCTATGGCGATACCCACAAGCGTGGCAGCGGCAATTATCGTCGGATCGCCACGCTAGTGATTGAGCCGGCGCTGGCGAGGCAAATGCCGGTTCGGCAGGCCGCAGATGCGATTGCCAGCGCCCGAACCGCAGCGCTGCTCGATCCCGAAGGCGAAGCGCTGTCAAAATGTCTCGCCGATCTGGCGTCGTCGCCGGCCCACGCCATCGCCGCCGAATAGGCCTGCCGGTTTGCCGGGAAAAAAGGCGAGGCGGCTGTTCGGCGGGAAATTCGGAAAGCTCCGGGGCTTCGCCTCCCGTCCTGCTTGTGAAGAGGGTTTACCCTGAATTAACCCATTGCCTCAATTGTGGCTCGGTCGACAGGTGCCCCGAAAATGCCCGGCTTCGATTTTCCAATTCGCGCGAAGCTTGCCATCTGGGCGGCGCTCGGCGTGCTCTTGGTCGCCGGAATGCTTGCCGAACAGCAGCTCGGGGATCGATCGGCCGCTAAGCAACGTGCGATCGCCGAAAGCAAGCAATTGGCCGCGCTGGAGGCGCTACGGGCCGCAAAAGATCTTGGCAATATGCGGCTCGAATTGCGCGAGATGCGGCTTGCCATCGCGCCAAGCGACGTTGACCGCGCCCTCGATAGGCTTCACGCCGACGCGTCCTCCGCGGATACCCACATTTGGACCGCTTTGAGCTTGAGCGACGATCCGGCCGATAAGGACGCGCTGGAGAGTCTCGACAAGCTGACCAGGGACTATGTCGACGTCAGCAACGAGCTTGCCGCTGCGGCGAAGGAGTACGGCGACACCGTCGATAAGGTTCAGCGCGCGCTCGATCTCGGCAATCAGATGAACGTGCTGATCGAGAAATCGGCCGCGGACCTCATCGCGGCCGCGAACGAGCGCAATTCGCAAGCGAGTGCGGAGCGGGCGCGCGTCGACCGCATCGATCTCGGCATCGGCCTGTTCGTCATCGCCGTGCTCGGGGGTTTCGCCGTTTTTGGCGTATTTGCCATCTCAAAGCCGATCCGCCGTATCGGCGAGGTCCTGTTGCAGCTCGCCAGCGGCAATAAGGATGTCGAGGTCCCATATACCGGGCGGGCCGACGAGGTCGGCGACAATGCGCGGGCGGCGCAGACGTTCAAGGAGAAACTCGTCCGCATCGATCAACTGGAAATCGCGGAAAAGGAAACGGCGCGCCGCATGACCGAGCAGCGCCGCACCGATATCCAGGATGTTTCGGGTGCCTTCGAAAAGACCGTGGCCAGCGTGGTGCGGTCGGTCTCATCGTCGTCGACTGAGCTTGAGGCGGCCGCAGAGGCGCTCGGCGCCATGGCGCTGGCGACACGGGATCTGTCCGGCAAGGTTCGCTCGGCGTCGGCAAAAGCCGCCGACAATGTCCGCACGGTTTCGGTCGCCACCGAGCAGATGATTGCTTCGGTCGGCGAGATCAGCGAACAGGTTCAGGAATCGACCCGCATTGCCCGCGAAGCGGTGACGCAGGCCGAACGAACGGACGGCCGCATCGCCGAATTGACCCGCGCCGCCGGCCGCATCGGCGACGTGGTCAGGCTGATCACGGCCATCGCCGAGCAGACAAACCTGCTGGCGCTCAATGCGACGATCGAGGCGGCGCGCGCCGGCGAGGCCGGCAGGGGCTTTGCCGTCGTCGCCCAGGAGGTTAAGGCTCTGGCGGCGCAGACCTCGAAAGCAACCCAGGAAATCGGTACGCAAATCTCCGCCGTGCAGGCGGCCACGCAGGACTCGGTCGGCAGCATCAAGGAAATCGGCGGCACCATCGGACGCATCGCCGAAATCGCTGCCACCATAACCGCCGCCGTCGAACTGCAAGCGGCGACCACCCGTGAGATCGCCGAGAACGTGCAAGCCGCGACCGGCAGCGCGGCTAATGTCGCAACCAATATCGCCGAGGTGGACGAGAGTGCCGGCGAGATCACGTCGGCGTCCGCACAGATTCTCGCTTCGGCAAAATCGCTCGCGCAAGATGGCGGTCGGCTTTCCGCGGAGATGGAAAAGCTTCTCACCGCCGTCCGCGCGGCTTAGTGCCCCGGATCGCTGTTCGGATAGTTTACCTTCGATAACGCGACACCCTTCTTCTAGCCCTAAAGCGCGCATCTTGAATATGATGGCGCTCAAAGGGGGAGCGCAGCCATGACCGGTCGGGCACGCCATGTTTCGGGCGGCAAGGGATGAAACCTCCCGTCTTCGATTATATCGCCGCGACCAGCGTCGAAGGGGCCGTTGCGGCGTTGGCCGGCGCGGGTGGCGAAGCAAAGATCCTGGCGGGCGGACAAAGCCTGGTGCCGATGCTGAACTTTCGCCTGCTGCGCCCCGCGCTTTTGGTCGACATCAATCGCATCGCCGGCCTGGCCTATATCAAGGAAGCCGCCGATCACATCCGCGTCGGCGCGCTGACGCGCCACTATCAGCTTGAAACCTCCGGCTTTATCGCCCGGCATCTGCCGGTTGTGGCCTGCGCGATGACGCACGTCGCGCATCTCGCGATCCGCAACCGCGGCACGATCGGTGGCAGTCTGTCGCATGCCGATCCGGCGGCCGAACTACCGATGCTGGCGCTTCTGCTCGATGCCGAATTTCACATCGCTTCGCCGGCCGGCAAGCGCGTCGCCGCGGCGCGTGACTTCTTCCTCGATGCCCTGACCGTCGCTCTCGATACCGCCGAAATGCTTACCGAGATCGTGCTGCCGAAATTGCCGCCGCAAACGGGTTGGGGCTTCGAGGAGGTCGCGCGTCGCCACGGCGATTTTGCGTTGGCCGCCGCGGCCGCCACGCTCACGGTCGCCGATGGAGCGATCCGGCAAGCGCGCATCGCCCTGACCGGGGTCGGCCCGACCGCGTTGCGCGCCGCCGAAGCCGAAGCAATGTTGACTGGCCACGCGCCGGACGGCGCGCTGGTTGACCGTGTAATCGACGCCGTGCGATCGGTCATCTCGCCCGAGACCGATTTGCATGCTTCGTCGGATTACCGGCGTCATCTCGCCGGCGTGTTGACCGGGCGCGTCCTCACCGCCGCCTGGCGCCGCGCCACGCAGAGTCCCGCATGAGCACGGCCCGCGACATCACGGTGACTGTGACCGTCAACGGCACGGTCCATCGCGCCGTTGTCGAGCCTCGGCTGCTCCTTGCCGACTTCCTCCGTCACACCCTCGGCCTCACAGGAACTCACGTCGGCTGCGAGCATGGTGTGTGCGGAGCCTGCACGGTGCTGGTTGACGGCGATAGCGCGCGCGCGTGCCTGATGTTTGCGGTCCAAGCCGACGGCCACAGCGTCGAAACGGTCGAAAGCCTCGGCCGGATCGGACAAATGAACGCGTTGCAGGAATCCTTTCATGCGCATCACGCTTTACAATGCGGATTCTGCACGCCGGGCATGCTGATGACGGCGACCGACTTGCTGCGGAAATATCCGCTCGCGGCCGATGACGATATCCGCAAGGGCCTGTCGGGCAATCTTTGCCGCTGCACCGGCTATGATCACGTCGTCAAGGCGATCCGCGCGGTGGTTGGCAAATCGGGAGCGGCACGATGAAGATGCATCTGCTCTCTGGCGGCCGCCTGCGCATGCGCAAGAACATTTTCATCCCCAACGCCGAGCGCGGCAAAACCATCGAGCTTTCGGTGTCTTGCGCGCTGTTGCGTCACAGCGCCGGCAATGTGTTGTTCGATACCGGCTGCCATCCGGCGGTCGCCGAGCACGCGGAAGCGCGCTGGGGCGGCCTCGCCAAGCTCATGACGCCGATCATGCAGCCCGGCGACAATGTCATCAATGCGCTCAACGGAATCGGCCTTACCTGCGACGACATCGACGTGGTGGTGTGCTCGCATCTGCATCCGGATCACTGCGGCTGCAATAAATTCTTCAACCGCGCGACGGTGATCGTCCATGCCGCGGAACTCGCGGCTGCGCGGGCGCGTGGCGCCGAAAAAGCCGGTTATCTTGCAGGCGAATGGGAACAATCCGCGCCGCCGGACACGATCCACGGCGAGCGGGATGTGTTCGGCGACGGGCGCATCGTCTTGGTACCGATGCCCGGCCATACGCCTGGCACGACCGCGGCGCTGGTCGCGCTCGATCGCTCCGGAATGTTTCTTCTTGCCTCCGACACGGTGAGCCTGCGCGCGACGCTCGACACCTGCATCATCCCGAAAAATACCTGGAACGCCGATGCCCTTGTGAAGTCGCTGGCCGAGGTCAAGCGGATCGAGGCACAAGGCGCCACCGTCTTGTGCAGCCATGACGCAGCACAGTGGGCGAGTTTGCGGAAGGGCGCGGACTACTATGACTGACGCACCCGAAATTCATGCCCGGCCGAAGATCATCGGTGCGCGGATCAAACGCACCGAGGACCCGCGGCTATTGACCGGGCTCGGCGCCTATACCGACGACCGCCAGGTCGTGCGGGCGCTCCATGTCGCATTCCGGCGCAGCGATCAGTCGCACGCCCGCATCCGCGCCATCGACTGTGCGGCTGCGCGCGCGGCGCCCGGCGTGGTGGCGGTATTTACCGCGGAAGACCTAGCCGACCAGGTCAAGCCGCTGATCGCGGCTTCGCGCATGGCGAATTATTACGCCACCCCGATACTGCCTTTGGCGCGCGGCAAGGTCCGTTTCGTCGGCGAGCCGGTGGTCGGCGTCATTGCCGCGAGCCGGTATCAGGCCGAGGACGCGATCGAGCTTATCGTGATCGATTACGAGCCGCTGCCGCTGGTCATCGATCCGGAATTGGCCGCGCGGGCCGGCGCGCCGCTGTTGCATGAGGAAGCCGGCACCAATGTGCTGGTGAGCCGCGAGTTCAAGCGCGGCGATGTCGACGCCGCGATCGATGCCGCCCCGGTGCGAGTCGGCGGCCGCTTCCGCATGCGCCGCAAGACGCCGGGGGCGATCGAACCGCGCGCCTGTCTCGCCGAATACGATGCGGGCCGCGAGGCCCTGACATTGCATTCCGCCACTCAAGTCCCCGGCATCGTGCGCGATGCGCTGGCGGAGGCGCTCGATATTCCGGGCCATCGCATCCGCGTCATAGCGTCGGATGTCGGCGGGGGTTTCGGCGGCAAAGGCTCGCTTTATCCGGAGGAGATTTTTGTCTGTGCGGTGGCGCGGCTGCTGCTGCGCTCCATCAAATGGACCGGCGACCGCATGGAAGACCTCATCGCCACCAGCCAGGGCTTTGACGAGATTGTCGATGCCGAACTGGCGCTCGATCATGAGGGCCGTCTCTTAGCGTTGCGCGCGGATGTCATCGGCGACGTCGGCGCATACTCGATCTATCCGTGGACGGCGGTTCTCGAACCGGTGCAGGTCGTCAGTTTCCTTCCTGGACCTTATCGTCTCCCGCACTATCGGGGCCGGGTGCGCGGCGTCGCCACGTCAAAGGCGCCGCTCGGTCCCTATCGGGGCGTCGGGCGTCCGATCTCGACCTTCGTGATGGAGCGGCTGATGGATATGGCGGCGGTCAAAATCGGCCTTGATGCCAAGGAAATCCGGCTGCGCAATTTGATCGGCGACGCCGAGCTTCCTTACAAAGCCGCTTCCGGCATTGTATGGGACAAATCGGGCTTTCAAGAATGCCTGCGAGCCGCTTGCGGCGCGATCGGTTACGATGCTTTGCGCGCCAGGCAGAAAGAGGCGCGTTCCGCCGGCCGCTGGATCGGAATAGGCATCGCCAGTTATGCAGAATTGACCGGTATCGGCTCCCGTATCTCTGTGGCGCCCGGCATGCCGATCAATACCGGTACCGAGACGGCTGCGGTTCGTATCGATTCAACAGGCGCGGTCACCGCAGCGTTCGGCATTGCCTCACATGGCCAGGGTCTGGAGACGACACTCGCCCAAGTCGTTGCCGAGCATCTCGGCGTGCGGGTCGAAGACGTCCGCATCGTGCAGGGCGACAGCGCCGCCGTGAACGGCGGCACAGGCACCTACGCCAGCCGTAGCATGGTGCTCGCCGGTGGCGCAGCAACGCTTGCTGCGCAAGCGGTGCGCGACAAGGTCTTGTACGCCGCCTCGCATCTGCTCGAGGCCGCAGCCGCCGATTTGGTCGCGGAAGACGGCAAAATCTCCGTCGCCGGCACCGACCGCTCTATCACCTTCCGGGACGTGGCGCGCGCCGTCTATTCCGAAATGGGCCGGTTGCCGCCCGACGCCCGTGACGACCTCGCTGCGACCAAGACCTACGATCCGGTGTTCGGCACCACGACCTCGGCGACGCATATCGCCGCGGTCGAGATCGATCCGGAAACTTATGAAGTGCGCATCGACCATTTCGCCGTCGCTGAGGACTGCGGCAAGCTGGTCAATCCGATGATCGTCGACGGGCAGGTTCACGGCGGCGTCGCCCAGGGGATCGGCGCGGCGCTCTATGAGGAGGTCGTCTATGACGAGCAGGGCCAGATCATGACGGCGAGTCTGGTCGATTATCTGGTGCCGTCGGCCTGCGAAATTCCGCCGCTGCAAGTCGCCCATATCGAAAGCGCTTCGCCGACGACGCTCGGCGGTTTTCGCGGCATGGGCGAGGGCGGCACCATCGGCGCGCCGGCGGCCATCGCCAATGCGGTTGCCGATGCGCTGTCGCCGCTCGGCATCGACATCAGCGAGCTGCCGATAACGCCGGAGCGCCTGTTTCGTCTTATCGCGGCCGCGCGCGTCAAAACCAGATCGTGAAAGGACCGGTGCAACATGGACCTAGGATTGAAAGGCAAGGTCGCCTTGGTGACCGGAGCGGCCAGCGGCGTTGGTCGTGAAATCGCGCTGACGCTTGCCGCCGAGGGCGCGCGTGTCGTCGTCAATTACCGCAGCTCGCGCCAAGAGGCCGAAGATCTCGTCGGCGAGATTGCGGCGAAAGGCGGCACAGCCAAAACCCATCAAGCCGACATCACCGATTTCGCCGCCGTGCAAGTAATGATCGATGCCGCGGTCAAAGACTTTGGCGGACTGAATATTTTGATCAACAATGCGGGGCTCGCCAAGCGCCAACGCTTTGTCGAGACCACTCCGGAGGATTGGCATCGCCAGATCGACGCCTCGCTTTATGGCGCGATCCATTGCTGCTTTGCCGCGGCGCCGCACCTCGAAGCCGCCAAGAACGGCCGCATCGTCAGCGTCATCGGTGATTCTTCCCGCATCGGCGAATCCGGGCTCGCGATCGTCGCGGCGGCCCGCGCCGGCGTGGTCGGGCTGATGAAATCCTTGGCGCGGGAATTCGGCCGCTCCGGCACCACCGCGAATACGGTGTCGCTCGGCCTCGTCGAAACAGCGCACGACAAGGACTGGGTCGACGCCAACCGCGAAAAACTGATCCGGCTTTATCCGGTGCGCCGCCTCGGCATGCCGGATGATATCGCGCCAATGGTCGCCTTGCTGGCGTCGCCGCACTCGGGTTGGATCACCGGGCAGGTGCTCAGTATCAGCGGCGGATTCAGCATGGTTTGACAGGCGCAATTATGCTGCACACCGATCTGATCGCACCAATCCCCGAATTGTTGCGCCGACATGCCAGTGTTCGCGGCGGCAAGTGCGCTTATCGCGACGCTCATTCGTCGGTCACTTACGCCGAGCTTCTGGACCGGACCGGCAAGCTTGCCGGCCATCTCGCCGATGCCGGCGTTGCCGGCAACGATAAGGTGGCGATCATGCTGCCGAACTCGGTGCAATGGATCGAAAGCTGCCTCGCGATCGCACGCGTCGGCGCGATCAGCGTTCCAATCGGCTACGACTCGACCGAAGCGGAAATAACCTATCGCCTCGCCGATGCCGATTGCAAAGCCGTTATCACGACCGCCGAGCGCGGCGATCTGTTCGCGCGGCTGAAAGCCGCGGCGCCCAATGTTGCGACTTTGATTGTCACCGAGCGCGGCGATTGCGGCGCCGCGGCCCTGCGTTACGCGGAGCTGGTAACGAAGCCGCCGCGGTCGCCGCCGCGCGACCCCGCGTCACTGCACGAAACGGCGTTTATTCTCTACACATCGGGTACTACCGGGCGCGCCAAAGGCGTCGAGCTTACTGTGCACGGCATGTTGTGGATTACGGCGGCGTGCTGGAGCCCGATTACCGGCTTGTGCGAGCACGACACTGTGCTGTCGCCGCTGCCTTTGTTCCATTCTTACGCCCTCAATCTCTCGGTACTCAGCGTGCTGGCGACGGGGGCAAGCGAATACGTCATGGAGAGATTCTCGACCGGCGAGGCGGTGCGGCTGCTCAAGACCGGAGAGTTCACTTACTTCCCCGGTGTGCCGACGATGTTTCATTATCTGTTGCAATCGACGCGCGGCGAGCAAGGTCTGCGATTTCCCAAGCTGAGACTTTGCATCTCCGCGGGCGCTATCATGCCGGCGACGCTCAATCGGGAGTTCGAAGATCAACTCGGCGTCAAATTGCTCGACGGTTACGGCATTACCGAAACCTCGACCATGGTGACGATGAACTGGCCGACCGGGCAGCGGGTCATGGGATCGTGCGGCATTGCGGTGCCCGGGACCGCGGTACGGATCGTCGATGCGAACAGCCGCGACGTCGCGCCGAGCCAGGACGGCGAACTCATCGTGCGCGGTCCTCATGTCATGCCCGGCTATCACAACAAGCCGGAAGAGACCCGCAATGCGCTGCGTGATGGCTGGTACCACACCGGCGATCTGGCGCGGTGCGATGAGAACGGCTTCCTGACAATCACCGGGCGGCTTAAGGAGCTCATCATCCGCGGCGGCCAGAACATCGCGCCGGCCGAGATCGAGGAGGTGGTCAACACCCATGACGCGGTGCTCGACTGCGCGGTGGTCGGCGTTGCGCACGAGCATCTCGGCGAGGTCCCAGCTTTATTCATCGTGCCGCGTCCCGGCCAGACGATCGACATTGCTGCCGTGCTGGTCCATTGCCGCGGGCAGCTCTCGGCCTACAAAGTGCCGCATGTCGTACATCTGATCGCCGAAATTCCGCGCACCGGGTCGGGCAAGATCATCCGTTACAAGCTTCGCGACATGCTGAAGGCCTGAGCGCCGTTTGCACGCATTTTAGCGTCGGCCCCCTTATGCTATAGAGGCGGGCATTCCCAAGAGTGGTCGCGGGCGTAGTTCAGTGGTAGAACGACAGCTTCCCAAGCTGTATGTCGTGGGTTCGATTCCCATCGCCCGCTCCAAAATCACTGCGTTGCCGATTCGGCGGGCGGTCCGGCTGCAAATTTATTTGCTGCAATTTATTCAATAGCGCCATGCCGCGGGAGCGATCGCGGTGCAGATTGCGCGCGATTGCGCAAAATCAAAGCAAGAAGCAGGTCGGCAATAGGTATTTGTACGCGTGCGTGGGCGCGGCACCTAAGATCATGTACACGCTGTGCTTTTGGCATGCGGTGACGTTGCAATATCGCCTCGTTGCGCTCACCAGCGACAATTCGCGCCATCTGCGCACCGATTCTTCGCGAAATATCTGAATAACGAGCTTTGGGAAGCTCCCTCAGTTCCACCGTCCGTGTTGTGGAACTGCAACCAAAGCGCTTGGCGCAGGGGGCATTGGATCATGAGCCTCGACCTTCCAACGCTGATGGTCATGCAGAGCTTCGCCATGGCCTGCGCCGGGGCGCTTTTGCTTTTCGCGTGGCTGCAAAATCGGACGAAAATCGTGTTCGCGATCTGGGGGGTCGCCAATCTCATGGCCGCCGCGGGCATCATTTTGCTGATGTTGAGCCTCCTCTTACACGTGCCAGCTTATTCGGCTCTTGGCGGCGTGCTGCTCGCCTCGCAATCAAGCTTGAGTTGGAAAGTGGCGCGGACGATCGACGCAAAGCGCACCCCGCTGGTCCTGCTGCTCGGGCCGTTGGCGATCGTGCTGGCAGGCGCCGTGCCCGCAACGCGGAACGCCGCCGGATCGGTAGCCCTTACCGTCGGCGCGGCGTATTGTCTCGCCGCCGCAATTACGCTGTGGCTCGGCCGCAAGGAACTGGTGCGGGCGCGCTGGCCGCTTATGATTCTTACCGCGGTGCACGCTTCGGCGCTCTTCATCGGCGTCTATAGTTCGATCGCGGGCTCGACCGGGCCAGACACGGTGCCCGCGCTCGCGAGTTTGTTCGGTTTCATTTATTTCGAGAGCATCATTTTCGCGGTCGGCACCTCGGTATTCATTCTCGCAATGGTCAAGGAGCGCGACGAAGCTGCCGGCAGGCTGGCGGCATCCCTCGATCCGCTGACCGGCATCGACAATCGCTCAGGCTTCATCGGCAAAGCCGAACGGGTTGTGGAGCGGTGCCGGCGCGCCGGCGCGCCAATGACAGTGATGATGTTCGATCTCGACCGCTTCAAGAGGATCAACGACACGCACGGCCATGCGGTCGGCGATGCTGTCATCCGGACATTCTGCGCGACGGTGGCGGCGGCGCTGCGGCCGAACGATGTATTCGGCCGCCTCGGCGGTGAAGAATTCGCCGTGGTGCTGCCGGGATCGAGCATAGAGGCCGCCCATGTTCGCGCCGAGCGGGTCCGCTGCGCCTTCGCGGCCAACGGACGCTTTATCGGCGCTCGCCAGATCGATGCGACGGTAAGTGCCGGGTTGTCCGTGAGCGTCAATGGCGAACAGACGCTGACCGAGCTGCTCGAAGCTGCCGATTGGGCGCTTTACGATGCCAAGGCCTCCGGGCGGAACCGCGTCAAGCGCTCCAGTGAATTACCGCCCGCGGCCGCAACGTCCACCGTGATCCGCGTGGCCTGAACTTGCAGTGGCGGGGTCACTGCAATCTGATCGCAGCCGACTAACAAATCCGCCACCCACAATGTTTGCAAAGCAGCAATGCTTTGCGGTGCGGCAACCTGGCGGCCCGTGCGGATTTTGCTTTGATTAGCGGCCGCGCTGCGGCTATCCTGCACATCAGGAGCGTGAAACAGCTCCATCGAAACGGGCACTTGGGTCGGAACGTCGGGGTGGCGAAATGAGCCTGCAAAGCACCAGTCGGCAAAGCGAAAAACGTTCGGGATGGAGCTGGTGGTACCTGCTCCTTGTGGTTCAATTCCTCGCGGTGCTGTGGCCGCCGTTCTACAACGCGGCGGAGCCGTCCTGGGCCGGCATCCCCTTCTTTTATTGGTACCAGATGCTCTGGGTGGTGATCGCGGCCGTTCTCACCGCAATCGTTTACTTCGCAACTGACGATTAACGCGGCGCTTTACGATGCCGTCGCGCTTCGTGCGGGTGCGGGGCGCAAAACGCAAAACCAACAAAAATAGCGAACAAGAAATTCGGGGAGGGACGCCGTGCCGGAAGTCAATTGGACCGCTCTTATCGTTTTCGTCGTGCTGTTCGGCTTTATCACCTGGCTGGGCTTTATCGCCGCGCATTGGCGCAAGGGCGATCTCGACCAGTTGCACGAGTGGGGCCTGGGCGGGCGGCGCTTCGGCACCCTGATCACTTGGTTCCTGGTCGGCGGCGATCTCTATACCGCCTACACCTTCGTTGCCGTCCCGGCGCTGGCCTTCGGCGCCGGCGCCATAGCTTTCTTCGCGGTGCCCTACACGATCATGATCTATCCGATCTTGTTCCTGGTGTTCCCGCGGCTTTGGTATGTCTGCCATAAGCACAACTACATCACCGCCGGCGATTTCGTGCGCGGTCGCTACGGCAACCGCTGGCTCGCGCTGGCGGTGACGATTACCGGCATTGTCGCGACCATGCCTTACATCGCACTGCAGCTGGTCGGCTTGCAGGTCGTGATCGGCGGGCTCGGCGTCACCGGCACGGGCTATGCCGCCGATTTGCCGCTGATCATTGCCTTCATTATTCTGGCGGCCTTCACCTATACCAGCGGCTTGCGCGCGCCGGCTTCAATCGCCATCGTCAAGGACGTCTTGATCTACATCACCGCTTTCGCTGCGGTGATCGTGGTGCCGATCCAGCTCGGCGGCTTTGGCAAAATATTCGCCGCCGTGCCGCCGGCGAAGCTCCTATTGGCGGTTCCCGGCGCCAACACGACCGGTGCCTATGGCGTCTACGCCACTTTGGCTCTGGGATCGGCGCTGGCGCTGTTCCTTTATCCGCACTCCATCACCGGCATTTTGAGCGCTTCGAGCGGCCATGCCATCCGGCGCAACGCGGCGCTGTTGCCCGGCTATTCCTTTATGCTCGGATTGCTGGCGCTGGTCGGCTTCTTCGCGATCGCCGCCGGCGTCGGCACGGCTCCTGAATATGCCGACGGCTTCAAGCTGTTCGGCAACAATTTCGCAGTGCCGGCGCTGTTCCTGCATACTTTCCCGTCGTGGTTCGTCGGCGTCGCGTTCGCTGCGATCGGGATCGGCGCGCTGGTGCCCGCCGCGATCATGTCGATCGCCGCAGCCAATCTTTACACCCGCAATATCCATCGCGAATTCATCAATAAGAATCCGACCGATAAGGAAGAAGCGCAGATGGCGAAATGGGTGTCGCTGATCGTCAAGCTCGGCGCGCTCATTTTCATCCTCTTGGTGCCGACAAAATACGCCATCGAGCTGCAGCTGCTCGGCGGCATCTGGATCATCCAGACGCTGCCTTCGGTGCTGCTCGGCGTGTATACGCGATGGTTCAACGACTGGGCGCTACTCGTCGGCTGGGCGGTCGGTACCGTCACGGGAACGGCGATGGCGGTATCGGTGAATTATGCGGCGGCCTATCCGCTGGGATTCGCCGGATACACGCTGCCCGGCTATAGCGCGTTCTACACCGTGATCCTCAATCTCGTCATTGCGGTGGTGCTGACGCCGGTGTTCAAGGCGATGGGCGGTAAAGCGGTCGACACAACCTTGGCGGCGGATTATCTGGCCTGAGCTCCTCATTGCCGCCGGCACGGCGATTGTGGCAGATTGCCGCGGCGCGCGCGCGTCCGGAACGCGCGGTGAATCATCCGAGGGAGTGAATATGGCCTGGGTCAAGGCGACCGATATTGCTTATGGGCGCCTACGGGTTCCCGATCTCGACGTCATGGAGGAATTCTTGACGCGTTTCGGGCTTCGCCGCGCCGAGCGCACCAGCACCGCGCTCTACATGCGCGGCACCGATCCGAAGCATCACATCCATGTCACCGAAAAGGGCGACCCGAAATTTATCGGGCTTGCCTACTATGTCGACAGCGAAGACGATCTCAAGCGGCTGACCAAGGCGCCCGGCGCCTCCGGAATTGAAAATATTGACGAGCCGGGCGGCGGCAAACGCGTGCGGCTGACGGACCCGAACGGCTATCAGATCGAGGTCGTCTGGGGCATCGAGCCGGTGGCTGAAATTCCGGTCAAGCGGCAGAAGCTCAATTCGGGCGAAGCGCCGCTATCGCGCGCCGGCGAGTTGATGCGCCTGCCCAGGGGTCCGGCGCACGTCAAACGGGTCGGCCATGGCGTGCTGATGACGCCGCGGTTTGACGAAACGGTGAAATGGTTTCGCGAGACGCTGGGATTTATTTGCTCGGACGATATTTTTGCCGAAAGCAAGGACCATCTGATCGGGTCGTTCAATCGTTGCGATCGCGGTGCCGACTACGTCGATCATCATGTATTCTTCTGCCTCCGTCACGAGAAGACCGGGCTGAACCACATCTCCTTCGAAGTGCCGGATATCGACGACGTCTGCATGGGGCACGAGCATTTGAAGCAGCACGGCTACGAGCATATGTGGGGCGTCGGTCGCCATGTGCTCGGCAGTCAGGTTTACGACTATTGGGCCGACCCCTGGGGACACGTCCACGAGCACTGGGCGGACAGCGACCGGCTCAACCTCGCCAACGGCTCCAATCTGGTGCCGGTGGACCAGGCGCTGGTGTCGCAGTGGGGCGAGAAGCCACCGGAAAAATTCATCAATCACGCCAGTCCGTAATACCGGAGGGCGGCAAAATGCGCAGCCCGCGTCGCGCGCGCTACATTTTCGTCACTCGCGCGTGGAGCAGCGCCGCGCGGCCGCCGCGAACTTCTTTGACGCATCGCGCCAGCGCCGCCGGCACGTCGGCGGGGTTGATGAGTTCTTCCGCAAAGGCGCCGAACGCCTCGGCGACTTTGCTGAAGTGAACGTGGGGCGCTAGCTCGGCCTCGAACGAATTGGCGGTCTTGGCCTCGCCCTCCGGATAAACGCGCAGCGTCGATTGCTTCACGGCGTTCCAGCCGGAATTGTCCATGACGATGGACAGGATGGGCAGCTTATATTGCTGCGCGACCGCGAATACCGACGTGGGATTGCCGAAATAAAAGCCGCCGTCGCCACAGATTTGCACCATCATCCGGTCGGGCGCGGCAAGCTTGGCGCCAAGCGCCATGCCGGCCGACCAGCCAAGCCCCCCGCCGCCGGAGCGCATGGTAGTATTGGGCACGGGCCGCGGAATTTGCATCAGTACCGCGCCGGCATTGGTCACGCCTTCGTTGAAAATCATGTCTTCGTCGTCGAGCAATTTGCCGAGCTCAGCCATCAGGTAATGCGGATTGATCGCGCCGGGTTTGCCCTTGTCGGCCGCGAGCTTGACGGCGCGCGCCGCACGCTCGTCGCGTGCGGCCTTGATGGTCTTAAGCCGCGCCGCCGCCGCCGTTTTGAATCTGGGCGTTGCTTTCGCCTTCAGCTCGTCGAGCAGCTGTTCGAGGATGCGTCCGCTGTCGCCCTGCATGCGCAAGCTGCCGGGAAACGTCCACATTGGCGAGCCGGGCTTGAGCGTGTCGATGTCGATATGCGCCCAGAACGCTTCTTCGCTTGGCTGCACGTCGCTCGGAAACCATGGCACGTCGACATCGACGAGCAATCCTACATCGGCCTCGGGCACGGCCTTGTCCGGCGAGAAACCGACGAAGCACGGGCTGGCATGCGAGATATTATTGGTCATGTTGGCTTCGTAGACGGCAATGCCGGCGAACCGTGCCAGCGCGTCGATCGCGCGCGAGGCATGCGCGTGCCGTCCGGCATAGCCGGTAATGAGGATCGGATTTTCCGCCGCCAAAACCTTATCGGCAAGCGCCGCCACGAGCTTCGGATCGGCGCCGCCGCCCGAAGTTGCCGCGAACCGGTCGGCCGGATAGCGCCGGATCTCATCGGCGTTCCAATGTTGCGTCAGGGTCTCGCGCTGCATCATCAGATAAACCGGGCCGCGCGGCTCGCTCTGCATGATGGAAGATGCGCGCCGCAGCGCCTCTTTGACGACGACGCCCGACGGCAGCGTCCACTCCCATTTGAGATAAGGCCGCACCAAGCTCGCCTGATCGAACGGCTCCTGGACGAAATGCACATAGGTGTCGCGCGAGCCGACGAGCTCATCATTGACCGTGTAGGGCGCCTTGCCGGCCATCAGCAGCACCGGCAAACGGCTGCGGAACAGGTTGTGCATGCCGTTGGCGGTATTGGCGGTGCCGACGTCGACATGCACCAGAACGCCCTGACCGCGCCCGGTCATCAGGGCATAGCCTGCCGCCATGTGCGCGGCGGTGTTCTCATGCGGGCAACGCACCACGCCGGGCATGGCCTCGCCGCGTTTACGCCGGTGCGCCATCTCGTCGATGATCGGCGCGTGGTCGGTTCCGAAATTGCAGAACAGGTAATCGACGCCGATCTCGTTCAGCCCTTCGAGGAGGTAATAGGCCGTTGCGAAATCAGGTGCATTGGTCTGGTGAGAGGCCTTGCGCGCGACTGACGTATCCATGGTTTGAGCACTCGTTGCGAAATGTTCCGCTGGAACTTTCGGTGTTTCCAGCCCTCGTTTGCAGCCCCGTCGTGGCCGTCCTTATAGCATTCTCTATTGCCGTCGTCCGGGCCTCGCGCCAAGATCGCTCGACCGGGGCTTCGACGGAATCGTTTTCAGCATAAAGGCAGGGAATTCCCGAAGTCTTGCCACAATGCTGGACGATATCACGAGTGATTGAGCGGGGAGAGGCTACAATGACATGGCAGGCGATGCTGGCCGGCGCTCTGGCGTCGGTCGTGGTGACATGTGGGCTGAGTTGCGCGGCCTCGGCGGATGTCCGCATTACCGACGATCCGGGGGGTGAAGTTTCATCCTATGTGCAAAAGTTTCAGCAGATGCGCGAGACCGGGGAGCGCATCGTCATCGATGGACCGTGCCTTTCGGCCTGCACGTTGCTGACCGGCATCGTGCCGCGGGATCATGTCTGCGTCACCAGCCGCGCGGTGCTTGGCTTCCATGCGGCGTCTTACTACGACGACGCGTCGCGTTCGCTGGTTCCGACCCGCGAAGGCAGCCGGCTGGTCATGCAACTCTATCCACCCGCGATCCGATCCTGGATTAACCGGCATGGCGGGCTTCGGCCGGAGCTCATTACGCTTCACGGCCGCGACCTGATGGCGTTTTACCGCACCTGTCAGTAAGCCTTTCTGAGTAGCCCACCTCGGCCGGCAGTTACGGTGTCGGGTGGCGTTGTCGTCTGGCGGATTCCGACCTATCTACGGCTCAGCCGGATGAGCCCGATGCCCGAAGTCACCGCCCCGACGCGTGTCCCAGCTTGGCCGCTTCTCGCCTTTGGCGCCGCCGCCGCATTGGCGCTGTTGGGAACTGTCTTACTCTGGGCATATTACGGGACCACGGTCTTTTTCGAGACGATCCGCGCCGGCTTCGTGGCGTGCTTCGGCTGAAGGGACGACATCTGTGAACGCAAAAGCCGTCCGCGTCATGCTGGTATTTGCCGCATTCCTTGGCGGTCTCGTGCTGTGCTTCGGCGCCATACTTTTCGTCACCGGGCACGCGCTGTCGCCGATTGGGCAGGCGGTCGCCTCAGTCGGCGGGCCGTTTCATCTCGAGGACCAGAACGGCAAGGAAGTGAGCGATGCGGACATGAAGGGCAAACCCTTCCTGGTGTTCTTCGGCTTCACGCATTGCCCCGATATTTGCCCGACCACCTTGTTCGATATTTCGCAAGTCATGAAGGCGCTCGGCCCCGACGCAGACCGCACCGGCGCGCTGTTCATCACGGTGGATCCCGAGCGCGACACGCCGACGGTGCTTAAGGATTACCTGTCGAGCTTCGACCCGCATCTGCGCGGGCTGACCGGCGATCCGACCGCGCTCAATGCGGCGATCAAGGAATACCGGGTCTATGCCAAGAAAGTGCCGCTCGATAACGGCGACTACACCATGGACCACACGGCCATCGTTTACCTGATGGACAAGGACGGTCATTTCGTCGCTCCGTTCAATCTGCAGCGGACGCCCGAAGCCGAGGCCGCAGACTTGCGGCGATATCTTTAACGCGCCGGCATTACGACACGCGATCTATACGCGATGTCCGAGCAACGGCTCCCGCATCGACTGCATGAGCTTCACGGGTCCAATGGCAGCCATCGGCGCCATTGGTTGCGGGCGCAGTTCGCCGCGACCGCCCGCTCCAGGCCTTCGCGATCGGGACAGGCGTGACGAGCGACGTGTTTTGGCGGTAGCGATCGCGCCGTCGGAGCTGGTTGGGGTTGCGGAGACGGCGCGAGCGCGGGTTGGCGGGTGATCGTCAGCCCGGCTCTTGAAGCGCCAACTGTCATTGCCGGTCTCGATGATATCGCAGTGGTGGGTCAGGCGATCGAGCAGCGCGGTCGTCATCTTGGGATCACTGAAGACGCTCGGCCATTCCCCGAATGCGAGGTTCGTAGTGACGATGACCG
>Ga0181531_10000807_pt1 | contig 20480 bp, 21 predicted proteins | sample PEATcosm2014_Bin_38_FD_119743 | JGI IMG/M metagenome (GOLD analysis project Ga0181531, IMG submission 119743) | Peatland microbial communities from MTU Mesocosm Facility, Houghton, MI, USA - PEATcosm2014_Bin11_10_metaG | ecosystem: Environmental > Terrestrial > Soil > Wetlands > Peat | place... | reverse complement strand
GGCATCGGCCCGGCCATCATGCACGATGGCGCTGAATATCCCGCCACCGTCGCCGGACGCATGGAACGCCGTGGTCGGGTAGCCGGTCAGCAGTCGATCGGTCAGTATTGCGCCGACCGCGTGCGTGCCGAACACCCAGCGCTCGCCGAGGTAGAGCGCGAGCGGCGGCAGAAACGACCATAGGATGACCGCGCGCGTCGCCACGGCCGAGACCAGCATCAGCCAGCCGGCAACGGGGAGCAACCAAAGCGCCAGCGTGACGATCAAGTAGAGCCAGTAAACCTGCAATTGCAGCCAGATATCGGGCTGCCACAGAGAGTTGCCGACCCAGGAACTCGCGCGTATCGAAATGATGAAGGCCATCGCGAGCGTCGTGAGGTCGGCGATCACGAAATATACGAGCGGGATGATCAGCAGACCCACCGCCAACTTCGACAGCACTGTTTCGGTGTCGGTGAGCGGCAAGGACTTCCAGAAAAGGATGCTGCGATCCTTGCGGTCGGCATACAAGCAGTCGAGCAAATACCATGCAGAATAGATCGACATGATCCCTAGAAACACGATGCTGAACGCGAATAGTGCGACGCCGCCGATCACGCGGCTGTCCGGCATCGAGTGATCGGAATTCGGCTGCATGTCGCCCGGGCCCACGTGCATCTCATTGGGACCGATGTGCACGCCGCCGAAGATGCCGGCAACCACCAGCAGGCCCGCGATGATCGCGGGCAGCAGCCAAATCGCCCTGTTCTCCCAGAACTCGCGGCGTATCAGCCATATCATGTTATTCATACGGCACTCCCGGAGAGCTTCGCCACGAACAGGTCCGAAACCGTCGGCGTGAGAACTTCGCCAAGCGTCGAGAGCTTCGCGAGGTCCACGTTTTCGAAATAAAGCACGGTTTTTCCGAGCGTACGCCGCTCGAAAAAGGCTCCGAGTGCGCGCGCCGCCTCGAGATCGGCCGCGTTGACGACGACCGCCGCATAGCGCTTGGCGATGTCTTCGAGCGACGAATCGAGCACGATGCGTCCCTTGTCGATGAACATCACGTCGGTCAGCAGGTTTTCAACCTCCTCGACTTGATGGGTCGTGACCACGATCGTGCGCGTCTCGTCCATGTAGTCCTCGACGAGCGCATCGTAGAAGCTGCGGCGCGCGAGCAGGTCGAGTCCGATGGTCGGCTCGTCCAGTACGAACAGCTTGGCGTCGATCGCCATCGTCAGGGCAAGATGCACCTGGGTCTTCATGCCCTTCGACAACTCCCGCATGCGAGAGCCGTTGCGGATCTGCGTCTTCGCGAGCAGCTCCACCGCGCGGGCGCGGCGAAATCGCGGATGGATGCCGGCGACGAAGTCGATCGCTTGGTCGACGCGCAGCCAGCCCGGCAGCACCGCGACGTCGGCGATGAAACAGGCATCGCGCATCAGGTCGGCGCGCTCGCGCAGCGGCTCGCGGCCGAGGACGCGCAGATGGCCCCCGTAAGTGGTCAGTCCGAGCAAGGCGCGTAGCGCCGTCGTCTTGCCGGCGCCGTTCGGGCCGATCAGGCCGACGATGCGGCCGCTTTCGATCGTGAAATTGGCGTGATCGACCGCCACATGGGAACCGAATTTTTTGGTCAGGTCGCGAGCTTCAATCAATGCAGGCATGGTATGCGCTCATGTTTCTTTGGTGTCGGAACCGCGCGGCGGCGGTGCGGGATGCGTGAGCGCGGGGGTTCGCGCAAACAGTTCCTCGGCGGAAAAGCCGAGCCGGTTAATGACCGCGAGAATATGCGGCCATTCGTCGTGCAGGAACCGTTCGCGTTCGCCGGCGAGCAGCAGCTGCTGTGCGCCCTCACTGACATACATGCCGCGGCCGCGGCGCTTTTCGACGAGATGTTCGTCGACGAGCTGCTGGTAGGCCTTGAGCACCGTCAGCGGATTGAGCCGGTAGTCGGCGGCGACTGCGCGTACCGACGGCAGAGGATCGCCTTCGCGCAGAGCGCCCTCGAGGATCAACGCGACCATTCGATCGCGCAGTTGGCGATAAATCGGCTGGTTGTCATTCCAATTCGGATCCATGAGACAGCTCGATTTGTTGTCGCCGCCAGTGTGGTGGCCTGTTAGCACGCTAGTCTACCGGAACGCTTGTCGAACGCTTTTGCGTTAGAACCGCACCGACGCGGTCACGGGCGCCGACGTCTGCGCGAGCGAGAGTTCCTGGCCATGGCTCTTGCCGTCGAATAGATAGGCAACGCTGCCGAGGATCAGGCCGTTGATGGACATCGCAATCGCGAATGCCGCGAGTTTATGGATGATGCCGATTTTCATGATGATCTCCTTGTTTACCTGGGTGTCATCGAGGTGTTTCGGTGACATGGTGATATACTATAATACATCACTACGACATGCAAGCACTTTTATAGAAATGATCGCTTTGCATGCTCGGGTGCTCATTCGGAGAGCTCCGCATGAGATTGTTGCACCGCGTTTTCTCGTCGCTGGCGTTCGCCGTGCAAGTTTTTTGGTGGGGGCTGTCGACGCTGGCACCAGCTTCGCCGGTCCTCATGATCTCGGTCGACCGCCTCAAGCCGGAATACGTCTTCGAGGCCGACCAGAGCAATCTCTAGATTCCTTATTTTGCGCGGTCTCGTCGCGAACGGCAGTCACGCCGATGGCGTCGTCGGGGTCTGGCCGACTGTCGCGTATCCGAGCCACACGACGCTGCTGACCGGCGTAACGCCCGCGATGCATGGGAATCACCAACAACCGGCTATTCGACCCACAGCACCGCTTTGCGGACCCGTCGCTCTGGTACGCCGGCCAGATCCTGCGGCGGCGCCGGCCCGCGTTCATGGCGATCCACTTGAGTTCGCTCGATAGCGCGCAGCACGCCCACGGGCCCTTCAGCACTGCGTTGACCGCCATGGCCGAGCCGCTGGATCTGCGATGATGACACGGCCCAAGCGCCCGGGATTTTCGGCTACCATTCAGGCCCTTTGGTTGGGAGTGCGTCATGAAGAAGCCAGTTACGGTCACCATCACCGGCGCCGCCGGCAACATCGGCTATGCGCTCGCGTTTCGCGTCGCGTCCGGACAAATGCTCGGGCACAACCAGCCGATCAACTTGAATCTGCTCGAGATCCCGGCGGCACAAAATGCGGTCCAAGGCGTCGTCATGGAATTGAACGACTGCGCGTTCCCGACCCTCAACAAGGTGCTCGCGACCGATGACGCGAAAGTCGCATTCAAGGACTGCAACTTCGCGATGCTCGTCGGCGCGCGGCCCAGGGGCCCGGGCATGGAGCGCAAGGATTTGTTGCTCGAGAACGCGAAGATTTTCTCGGCACAGGGCAAGGCCTTGGACGCGGTCGCGAGCCGCGACGTGCGCGTTCTGGTCGTCGGCAATCCGGCGAACACGAATTCCTTGATTGCGCAGCGCAACGCACCGTCGCTCGCGGCCGCGCAATTCACCGCAATGACGCGGCTCGACCACAACCGAGCGCTCGCGCAATTGACCGAGAAGGCCGGCACATCGCTCGCCGAGGTCAAGAACGTGATCATCTGGGGCAACCATTCCGCGACCCAATACCCGGATCTGCACCACGCGACCGTCGGCGGCAAGCCGGCATTGTCGGTCGTCGGGGACGCTTGGTTCAGAGACAGCTTCATTCCGACCGTGCAGCAGCGCGGCGCTGCCGTCATCAAGGCGCGGGGCACCTCATCGGCAGCGTCGGCGGCGGCCGCGGCGCTCGATCATGTGCGCGACTGGGTTTTGGGCACGCATCCCGGTGATTGGGTCAGCATGGCGGTTCCTTCCGACGGCAGCTACGGCATTCCGGAGGGCGTTATCTACTCCTATCCGGTCACCTGCAAGGACGGCGCATACCACATCGTCCAGGGCTTGAGCATCAACGAGTTCAGCCGCGGCAAGATGGACGCCACGCACCGTGAGCTCCTCGAAGAGCGCGACGGGGTCAAGGATCTGATTTGAGCGGCGCCGCGAGCGACAGGCTGCCGTGAGGGCGCGCGCGATCCTGCACGTCGACATGGACGCGTTTTATGCGTCGGTCGAGGAGCGGGATCGTCCCGAATTGAAGGGCAAGCCGGTCATCGTCGGCGGCATGGGCGGCCGCGGCGTCGTCGCAGCCGCCAATTACGTCGTGCGCCGCTTCGGCGTACGATCGGCGATGCCGGTCAGCGAGGCGATGCGCCGCTGCCCTCAGGCCATCTGCATCCGCCCGCGCATGACGCTCTACGCGCAAATTTCCGCCGAGATATTCGAGATTTTTCACGAGATGACGCCCGTGGTCGAGGGCCTGTCGCTCGACGAGGCTTTCCTGGACGTCACCGCGAGCGAGCGGCTGCTCGGAGGCGCCTTGCCGATCGCGGCCCTGATACGGCAGCGCGTCCGCGCCAAGACGGGCTTGGCCGCATCGGTCGGCATCGCGCCGAATAAGCTGCTCGCAAAGATCGCCTCGGATCTCGGCAAACCTGACGGCATGTTCGCGATCGATGCCTCGAACCTGCGCGAGGTGCTGGATCCGCTGCCCGTCGAGCGGCTGTTCGGGATCGGCAATCGCACTTTGCCGCGCGTGCACGACGCGGGTATTCGCACATTCCAGGACCTGCGGCTCGTGGCCGATGCCGAACTGTGGCGCGCGTTCGGCAAGCACGGCAAGACCATGCGAGACCGCGCGAACGGCATCGATGATCGGCCCGTGTGCGCAGACCGCGAGGAACAATCGGTGAGCGCCGAGGAGACATTCGACGCCGACATTCGCGATGCGCGCGCGTTGCGCGCCGAATTGATGCGGCTAGCGGACCGCACGGCGAGCCGCTTGCGCGCCCAAGGGCTGTTTGCCGCGGTCATTACCGTCAAGATCCGGCGCGGCGACTTCAAAACCTATACACGACAACGCATGCTCGGGCCCGCGACGCAGGAGACGGCGACGTTCGCGCGCATCGGGCTCGAACTGCTCGACGAGTGGCTGCGCGCGCAGCCGAAGGCGGCGGTTCGCTTGCTCGGGCTCGGCGTCAGCGATCTGCAGCCGGCGCCCCAAGCCGACCTGTTCAACGAGGGCCCGCCGAAGCAGGCCCGGTTGGATACCGCGGTCGACGACATCCGGCGGCGTTTCGGCGCGAGCGTGCTCAAGCTCGCGAGCCATCTGCAGCGGAGCTCGACTTGATAGTATCGTGAACACCTATGTATACGAATTTCTTCGGTCTCAGCGAGAAGCCGTTCGCGATCACCCCGGATCCGCGCTATCTGTACCTCAGTGAGCGCCATGCCGAAGCCTTGGCGCACCTGCTATATGGGATCAACGAGTCCGGCGGCTTCATTCAACTCACCGGCGAGGTCGGCACCGGCAAAACCACCGTCGTGCGCACGCTGCTGTCGCGCTTGCCGCAGCACGCCGATGTCGCCGTGATATTGAATCCGCGGATCACGCCCGCGGAATTCCTGCTGACGATTTGCGAAGAACTCGGCGTGAACAGTGCGGTGTCGGATCGCGACAGCGTCAAGCAAATGGTCGACGCGCTGAATCGGCGGCTGCTCGAAGCGCACGCCGAAGGGCGTCGCGTGATCGTCATCGTCGATGAGGCGCAGAATCTTTCCGCCGAGGTTCTCGAACAGGTCCGGCTGCTGACCAATTTGGAGACGCCGACCCAAAAACTGCTGCAGATCATTCTGATCGGGCAGCCCGAACTGCGCACGCTGCTCGACCGCACCGACCTGCGCCAGCTCGCCCAACGAATCACGGGCCGATACCATCTGAGCCCCTTGGACCGCGCGGAGACCAAGGCCTACGTGCGCCACCGCCTGCGTGTCGCGGGCGTGAGCGGCGAGATATTCACCGCCGCCGCCTTGAGCGAGGTTCACCGTTTGTCGATGGGCATACCGCGCGTCATCAACGTCTGTTGCGACCGCGCCTTGCTCGGCGCTTACACCCAGGAATTGCACAAAATCAATGCGCCGCTCGTGCGCCGCGCGGCCAGCGAGGTCTACGGCCGGCGGTTCGCGCCGGCGTGGATCGGATGGGCGGTTGGCAGCATCGCGATCGGCGCGCTCGCCATTGTAGCGTTGGGCGCGTGGCAGCTATGGTCGCGCGATCACAGAGCAGCTCAACCTGCCTTGGCATCGGCGCCGCCGGTCGCGCCGCCCGCCGCGCAAAGTCCGGCGGCGCCCGTAGATCCCGCAACACCGGCTGCGGCGGCCACGGCCGGCGCTTCTGCCGCTACCCAGCCGGGGGCCGCGGCGCCGCCGACGCGCTCGCTCAATGCACTGCTCGCGGCGGATCATGCAGCCGACGCGCAGGCCTACCGCGAGCTCTTGGCGCTCTGGGGCACGGCAATGAAAAGCGACAAGGATCCCTGTGTTCAAGCCGGCAAAGCGGGCCTCGCATGTTTCGATCAGCGCGGCTCATGGGCCGAGCTGCGAATGCTCGATCGGCCGGCGATCTTGAGCCTGACCGATGACCAAGGAAACCGGCATCGGGTACTGCTCCGCGCCTTGAACGAGCAGTTCGCGACGCTGCTGATCGCCGGCCAGAGTGAACGCATTCCGCTCGCGGATGTCTCTGAGGTCTGGTTCGGTGATTTCACCGTGGTCTGGAAGCCGGCGACGCGGCGTATGCGCCAGCTCTCGGTAGGCGCGAGCGGCGAGGAGGTGCAGTGGCTGCGGCGCAGTCTGCATGTGCTGCATGGCGGTCCCCCGGCGCCCGCGGGCGGTGCTCCGGACGACGCCGGCAACGACCTCTACGATCAGGATCTGGCCAGCGCCGTCGAAAATTTTCAGCGTGAGCATCGATTGAACGTCGATGGCATTGCGGGGCTTCAGACGCAGATCGTGCTGCAAACCGCGCTCGCCGATCCGAATTCGCCCACGCTGATTCAGACCACGACGCGCGGCGGCTAGGAAATTCGATGTCGTTCATTCTCGACGCACTCAAAAAATCGGAAGTCGAGCGGCAGCGTCAAACCGCACCCGGACTCATGGATGCGGGTCGAGCCCCGCAAGGCCGGCGATTTCCACTTTGGGCCGCCGCGCTAGCGGTGTTGCTGGGCGTCAATTTGATCGTGCTCGCGGTCATTTTGCTGCGCCATGGAGCCGCCGCCCCGCCGGTCGCGCCGACCGCTGCAACGCCGCTCCCGCCGCAGGCAGCGGACGCAGTTGCGCCGCGGACGGGCGCGACGATGCCGCCGGCGGCCGCGCAGGACCACTTCAGCCCGATGCCTGGACCGCCGACCTATGCGCCCGAGATCCCCTTGGCCCAGCCCGAGCTGGCGCCGGCAGCCGCGGAACCTAAGTCCGCGGCGCACCGCGAGACACCGCCAGTGGCGCCGGCCCAAACGACCGACGAGCCGGATGAAGTCCTGCCCTCGCTCAGTGAATTGAACTTGACGGGGCCCGGCGCACTACCGGAACTGCACCTGGATGTGCACGTCTTTGCGACCAGCAGCGCGGATCGCTTCGTCTACATCAACATGCGCAAGTACCATGAGGGCGCGCGGCTCCAGGAAGGTCCGACCATCGAACGCATTCGGCGTGACGGCGTCGTGCTCAATTCGCAGGGCCTGCGCTTTCTACTGCCGCGCAATCAATAGGCCGCAAGTTTTTATTTCAACAGCTGTGGCTTGCAAGAGTGCGCGTCGTTACCATGGCGGTCGTCATGTGAAGTCATTGGAGTTCAGCGGCATTGGCGCAGGAATTGAGGTTTGGGCTTGCTCTCCTCGCGATCGGATCGTTCGTCGCGATGACGCCGATGCGTGCCGCGACCATCGAAGGTGAAATCCTATTTCCGAGCCGCAGCGTCCCCGCACTCACGGCCTATGCTTTCGAGCTCGACACCGCGCGAATCCGCTCGGCGCAGATTCCGGAAGATCAGAGCAAATTCAGCATCGATGTGCCGCCGGGCCGATACGTCGTCTTCATGGCGCCCAACGAACCCGGCGCACCGGATATCTACGGAGCCTATACGCAATTCAGCGCGTGCGCGGCGCGCGAGACGGTCGCGGCCGATGCTGTTGGCGAAACCCAAGCCGCGTGCGCGGATCACGGTTTGATCACCGTGACCGTCAAGGCTGCCGCGGGCCGCGCGAGAGTGAGCATCGACGATTGGTATCTCAGCGACGAAATCGCGGACCAACTCGACCGCATGCGCGGCGCACCGGTCGGAGCGGCCACCGAACCCTTGGGCGCGCCGCGCTTCTCGGAGTACAAGTCCGGCCAGGCCGAATCGATGCCCGCTCCGAAGCTCGACTTCACGGAAAGCGCCGAGGCCCCGGCGGAACGCGCCAAGCTGCAACAATCGCTCATGAGCGGACCGAATTTCGCGTCCAACCTCACCGCCGCGCTGATGCAATGCGGCAGCGGTTGCAGCCATTTGGTGATCGTCGATTGGCGCAGCGGCAAGATCATCGAGCCGCCCGAGATCGGCGAGATTCAAGGAACGCTGCCGTGCCGAGCCGATGAACTCGTACAATTTCGGCGCGATAGCCGGCTGCTCAGCGTCTCGCAAACGCGCGCAGACCACATCGTGACCCAATATTTTCTATGGAAGCCGGACACCGAAGCGCTGGTGCTCGCGGCGGAGTTTCACCGCACCGAGCAGCAGTTCTGCGCCTTGGTGCGGCCTTGAGCCCGATCATGCGATGATGATGCCATGCGCAAAATCCTGACATTGACGATGAGCGGTCTGGTCACGGTGCTTCCCCTGGCGCTGACCGTCTACGTCATCTGGTGGGTCGTGCACACGCTCGAGTCGTGGTTGCGCCGTGCGCTGATCGCACTCGGCGTCGTCAGCCCGGCGAATTATTGGCCGGGCCTCGGCTTGATCGCCGGATTCGTGCTGTTGCTCGCAGTCGGCAGCCTCGTCAATGCCTATGCGGGCAAGATATTCCTCAAGTACTGGGACGACTTGATGGGGCGCATCCCATTCGTCAAGACGCTCTACGGCGGTTTTCGCGACGTCCTGAGTCTGCTGCCTTCGGGCAGCGGCGAGAAGCGCGATTTGCAGCGCGTCGTCCTCGCGCGCTTCGGCGACGTGCATGCGATCGGATTCGTCACGCGCGAGGACGTGCCCGCAGTGCTCAACGCGCACGGCGGCCAACATTGGGTCACCGTTTATTTCCCCATGAGTTACGCGTTCGGCGGATATACGATCTATGTCCCGCGCGATCGCCTCCAGCCGCTCGACATCTCAGTCGAGGACGCGATGCGCCTCGCCATCACCGCGGGCCTCACGGCTGCGGGCACCCGTTCCTAAAGTTCTCGTGCCGGCCCGACGCCCGCTGGCCCATTGGATGGTTTTCGCCGCGCTGCTCACCGGCCAGGCCGGCGCGGCACCGAGAAGCGCCCCGAGCGAGTTCGAGCGCTGGCGCCCGGCCGCGATCGCGGCGCTGCGCGAACGCGCCGATGCCGACTCGCTGGCGACCGCCGCGGCGCTCGCGTACGTCGGCGATTCGAAGCTGCGCCTGGAGCCCGCGCGCGGCGATGCCGCGCTCGAGTTGGCGGCACACGCGAGTGCGCTCGCCCCCGATGATGCGGCGATCGGCTGGATCCAGGTCCGCCTGTGCGCGAACACGCCGGGATGCGACATTCGCGACACCGCGACCGCGATGCGCTGGCTCGATCCCGACAATGCAGCGGCCTGGCTGCCCACTCTGGCGGCGGCCGAAAAGGACAAGGACACAGTCGAAATCGATCGCGTGATCGCCGACATGGCGCAAGGCGCACGCTTCGATTTCTATTGGAATCGGATCGTCGTGCTCATGTTCGGTGCGCTCAAGGCGGTTTCCAAGAGCCTCCCGAAGGACGCGATCGATTCGGACGCGAGCCGCTTGTCGAGTGTCATCGGGATCGCCGCCGGCGAATTCGTCCCGCCTTTTCTGCCGCTGACCGAGGCATGCCGGGAATCGACCGCCGGAACGGAGCGGCGCGAGTTTTGTCAAAAAATCGCAAAGAATTTGCAACAAGGCGATACCATCGTGGCGCAAATAACCGGCCTCGGCGTCGAGCGGCATTTCTTGCCGGCCGATAGCAAGGAATCCCATGCGCTCGGCGAACGCCGTCGCGTGCTGGAATGGCGCCTCGCCTCAGCCGGGAAATTCGATACGCCGGTGCTGCCGTGGCTCAAGAATGCGCATGCACGCTGGCGCGTGGCGCGGATGCGGGCGCTGCGCCGCGAGGAAGACGTGTTGCTCGCGATACTGAGAGAACAGGGAACCCCTATTGATCCGCCGGAGACACACCCATGATCGATCTGTATTACTGGCCGACGCCTAACGGCCACAAAATCACGCTGTTTCTCGAAGAGACCTTGATGCCCTACACGATTTTTCCGGTTAACATCGGAAAAGGCGAGCAGTTCAATCCGGATTTCCTCGCGATCGCGCCGAACAATCGTATGCCGGCGATCATCGATCGCTCGCCGCAAGACGGCGGTGCGCCGGTCTCGGTGTTCGAGTCCGGCGCGATCCTGCTGTATCTTGCCGAGAAGACCGGGCTATTCATTCCGAAGGATTTACGGGGCAAGGTCGCCGTGACCGAGTGGCTGTTCTGGCAAATGGGCGGCCTCGGACCGATGGCCGGCCAGAATCATCACTTCGCGCGCTACGCGCCGGAGAAAATACCCTACGCGATCGATCGGTACGTCAAGGAGACGAACCGCCTCTACGGAGTGCTCAACCGACGTCTCGAGGGCCGTGATTTCATCGCGGGCAACTATTCGATCGCCGACATGGCGGCCTACCCGTGGATCGTGCCGTACGAGGCGCAGGGCCAGAATCTCGCGGATTTTCCCAATCTGCAGCGCTGGTTCGAAGCGATCCGCAACCGTCCGGCGACGATCAAGGCCTATGCGCGCGGCGTGGCGATCAACCCGCCGACCGAAATGACTGAGGAGGCTAAGAAGGTGCTGTTCGGACAGACCTCGCGCACGGGTCCGGCCTGACGCGGCCGCGTCTGCGGCCGCGGCGCGCCGCTATGATATTCATAGCGCATTGAGAAACGCGGCCAGGTCCTCTTTTTGCTCAGCGGTCAAATTCATTTGAAAGCGTTGGTTGTAGAAATTCACGAGCTCATCGAGGTTCGCGGCGGCGCCGTTGTGGAAATATGGGGCGCGTGCCGCTAGACCCCGCAGGATCGGGCCTTTACCGCGGTTGAAATCGCTGCACAGTCCGGAGATGAGCGCCTTGCCCGGATCGGTCGTGTAGAAGGATTCCGACTGTCCCGGGTTGAAAGGATTCGGGCAACCGGCGATCAAGTACACCGGCAGGTCGGGCATTGAAAGCTGCGCGAGCGCCGCGGAGATATTCGGATCCGGTTCGACCCCTGGCAACACCGAGTGTCCCGTGCCGATATCGAGCGGAAGCGGAAATGAGTGGTTGCCGACGTTCGGGGTGTCGTGGCAGGTCGTGCAGGTGCCCGTGAATGTTGTCGGCTTGCCGAGCGCGACATTGTCGTTCAAGCCTCGGACGTTGGAGATTTGCACGGGGACGCTGTTGAACAGCGCCTCCCCGGCGGCAATCTTGCGCCGCTGCGTATCCCGGTACGTGTCGAAGAAATTGCCGTCCTGCTCGCTCAGATTCGACCAAGCCGATACCAAGCTCATTGATGCCGCGTCGAACGCCGTGCCGTCGGGATCCGCGCCCAGGGAATCGTTTATTCCCGGGTAGTATAATTGGCCGGCAAGATCGACCGGGCCTCCGGTCGCGCCGCGCGCACTGAGCAAGCCCGCGCCGGCGTCGTAGACCTGTGCGCTGGACAGGCCGAGTTCGAATCCGACGATGTCCGCAAGCTGGCTCGCGCTCGCAGGCTCGGCCCCTTGTGCATGAATCGCGATTGCATCGAGTGCCTGCTGAGTCAGGTCCGTCGTCAAGTTTGCCAGGAACGTCTGCCCGTTGTTGAGCAGTGCGTGAGTCTCGCGTCCATCGAACATGATCGTGCTCAAGAATCTGAGGTTGGTTGTCGGCAGCGGCCGCCGGTAAACGGAGACGACAGGTTGACCGCCATTCGGGTCCGGCACCATCGCGCAGCCGTACGGATCGTGCACAACCGATACGCTGAACTGTGCATTCGCCGGCACCGGGAGGAAGATGCGGATGAGCCCGCGGCTCAACAGCAAGCTATGGTCCGCCGCATCATCGGGGCGAGCGTTCGGGCAGTTCGCGCCGTCGACAACGGCGAACAAGGGGTCTTTTCCCCCGGTCTGCGCAAATCGAAGTTGAATTCCCGTCGCGCTCAGGCTCATCGCTTGGCTTGCGACGTGGCAGGTCGAGCAGCTGCGCCCGTTGGTTCCGAGGCTTTGAAAGAATGCGCCCTGTTCATTGACCGGTGCATTTATGTCAAACGTTCCGGTGATCCCGGTGTGATCGACGAACAGCTGCAGGCCCTGCGGCGCTTGGGGCGAATCGGCGCGAGCACCGCTGCACAGCACGATGCCGACGGTCGCGAGCACGACGATTGCCGCGCGGGCGCGGCCGGCGGCGAAGCTGAGCTGCGCCTTCTGCTGGCAAATGTGGTCCGTACGGTCAAACATGGTTCACTCCTTGTGGCGGATGCAGGGTCCGTATGTGGTAGATCGGAATCAGCGGACCTAACATGACAAGCGAAGTGGCCGGTCGGAGAAATGCCCGCTTGCCGTGACGTTGGGTTGCGGTGAGGTTCTCGATTCGGCATGCTGAGCGGCACTCCGAGGAGTTTGTGTATGGGGATTTCGCCACCAGAGAGCGCGAACCCGCGGTCCGATGAGGCCGCTGTCGCCAGGAATCGGCAGCTGTTCGCGTCGCTGTACGACGATCTGAGGCGGCTTGCGACGCGCGAACTGCGCCGCAACCAAAGTGCGTTGGTCAGCCCGACGACTCTGCTCCATGAAGCCTATATCGGAATGTCGGATCGCAACGCGCATTTCCCTGATCGGGAAAGATTCCTCGGATACGCCGCGCGAGTGATGCGCGGCCTGATCATCGATCTCGTGCGTGAGCGCCGCGCGCTCAAGCGCGGTGGGGCTTTTCAAATCACCGAATTGCCCACCGAGGTTGCAGAATCTCAAACAGGCTCCGCCGAGCTCGCGCGGCTCTCGGACGCGCTCGATGAACTCGCGATCCACGACCCGCGCCTCGCCGAAGTCGTCGACCTCAAGTACTTCTGCGGCTTCACTTTCGAAGACATTGCAACGCAGCGGGGGACTTCGCTGCGCACGGTGATGCGCGACTGGGAAAAGGCCCGCATGATCCTGTTCAAGGAATTTAAGGAAGATTAGCGTCGCCGCACGGCGAGTGGCGCATATTGGCTTGAGATTCCGATTTGAAGAATAAGCCCTTACTCCGCGCCTCGAGGCAGCCCAATGCCGAATTTATCGGATGAGCAATGGCGCTCGTTCAGCGACTGCCTCGACCGCGCTCTCGAGTTGGCGGAGTCGGAGCGCGCATCGTGGCTGGCCGAACTCGCTTCCACGCATCCCGAAATCGCGGCCGAGATCGAGCGGACGCTCGCGCTGCGAGATCGCGAGGGATATGCAAGATTTCTGTCGGACTCGCCGATGCCCGGCGCACCGCTCGCCGGTGCGGCCCTGGCCGGACGCCTCGTCGGCCCTTACCTCATCGAATCCGAAATCGGACAGGGCGGCATGGGCAGCGTTTGGCGAGCCTGCCGAGCCGATGGCCGATTCGAAGGAAAGGTCGCGATCAAGTTCGTGCATGCCTACTGGCTCGGCCGGGCCGCCGAAGAGCGATTCCGCGGTGAGGGGCGGCTGCTCGGCCAGCTCGATCATCCGAACATCGCACGCCTCATCGACGCCGGGGTCATCGACGATTTGCAACCTTACATCGTGCTCGAGTATGTCGAGGGCGAGCCGATCGACGCGTACTGCGATCGGCAAGAACTCAGCATCGAGGCGCGAGTCACATTGTTCGAGGGCGTGCTTGCCGCGGTGGGCCACGCGCACAGCCACCTGATCATTCATCGCGACTTGAAGCCGGCGAACGTCTTCGTCACCCGCGACGGGGTCGTCAAGCTGCTGGATTTCGGCATTGCGAAGCTTCTCACCCCGGACGGCGCCGGCCAGCTCACGCAAACGAGCGCCCAGGCATTGACGCCGCTCTACGCGGCCCCGGAGCAGGTACTCGGCTTGCCCGTTACCACGGCAACCGACGTATATGCACTCGGCCTCGTGCTGTACGTGCTGTTGACCGGCATACACCCGCTGGGTGGCGGCACGCGCTCGACGCCGGAACTGATTCAAGCGGTCGTCAAGCAAGAGGCATCCCGACCTTCGACGGTCGCAACCGGTCCGATGTGGAGGCGCCGCGCGCTCGAAGGCGACCTCGACACCATTCTCGCCAAGGCTCTCAAGAAGGACCCTGCGGAGCGTTACCCGTCCGTCGGGGCATTCGCCGAGGATCTGCGGCGCTTCCTTGCGCACGAGCCGATCAGCGCCCGGCCAGACACAGTCCCGTATCGGGTTGCAAAATTCGTCCGTCGCAATCGCGGCAGTGTCGTTACAGGCCTGCTCGTCGCGATCGGTTTGATCGGCACGAGCGCCTTTGCGCTGAGTCAAATGCGGTCGGCGCGCGCGCAGCGAGACCTTGCCGTCCAAGAGGCGAAGCGGGCGAATGCGCAAGCCGATCTCACGCAATACATTCTGGATGACAAACTGAGCAAGCTCTCCGCCGATGCCGAGAGACAGCGGCTCGATCGAGCACGGCAATTTCTCGCGGCTCGGTTTCGCGATGAGCCGCTGCTGGCTGCACGCCTCTTGATCGATGTGTCAGGTCGCTACATCGACATCGGTGAATTTCGAACCGCCGCCGATGTCATCGTCGAGGCGGAAACGATAGGACAACGTTTCGACGACGCGGATATTCTCGGGCAGCTTGCCTGCATTCGCACGGAAGATCTCGCGATCGCACGCGATTTCGCGGCAGCGCGCATTCAACTTGCGCAGGGCTTCGAGCAAATGCGGCGGCTAGATCCTTTACCTCCCGGCATCGAAGCGGAATGCGCCACCGCGGAAGCATTCGTCGTGCAGGCGGACGGCGACTTCGCCCGCGCCATCTTGCACCTGCGCGCGACGGTCGCAGATCTCGATCGAGCGGGAATGCACGGCGCTTCCCGCTACCTCGCGAGCTCGAGTGACCTGGCGCGCGCGCTTGCGATGGCCGGCCAGTACCATGAATCCTGGGAAGTCAGCAGCCAAAACGTGGCCCTGATGAGCGAAATGGGACGCGCGGACACGAATGCTTATTTCGCCAACGTCACGGGCGTGTGTTTGGCCTTGCGCTACGGCGGACAGCCGACCCGGGCAGTTGAGTTCATCGACTCGAAGACCGCGATGGTACGTCACGATGCGGCTTATGCCGACATGGGCGCGAGCAGTCAGAGCTGTTGGGCCCTGTCGCGCCTCGATCGGGGCGAGCCGGAACGGGCGGAGCCCGCGATCCTCGAGGCGGCGAGCAAGGCCGAGCGGGGAGGCGTTACCTACCAGGCCGCGCTGTTGCGCGCGTCGGCCGTGAGCGCCGCGCTCGCACGTGGGGACATCGCGACCGCCGAGCAACGATGGGCGGAACTCTTGCCGGATCAAGAGCGTCGGCTCGCTGCGAACGAGAAAGGAATCGAGGTGGTCCGCCTGCTACTAGTGAGCGCGCGGCTCGAGATAGCGCGGCACCGGCCCGACGAGGCTTTGAAGACGCTTGATCGCGCCGAGGCCCTGATCACCTCACGCCGGCAGACGACCAATCCAGACGCGCGCGAGCTGGAAGCGCTGCGCAGCGCGGCACTGTTGGCGGAACCGCGTTACCTCGAAGCCGAGCAGCACGCACAAGCGGCGCTGGAGTTCGCGCGCAGCAGCGCGATCGATCCCGAATCCTCGTCATGGATCGGTGAGGCGCTGCTGCTCCGTGCGCGCGCCGAGGCTGCAGTCGGCCGAAAGACCGCAGCGGCGACTGCCAAGGAGGCATTGAAACATCTCGAGGCGAATCTTGACCCCAAGCACCCGCTGATAGCGCAAGCACGTGAGATTGCAGCGGGTGTTGCGAAATGAACCCGGAGCGCCCCTAAAGTCTTGCTTTGCGTGTCTTGCGGATCGATGCGCCGCGCGCACTCCCGGCCCAGCAATTGCGTTGGTGCTCATCGACGATGCCGACGGCCTGCATGAATGCATAACAGATCGTCGTGCCGACGAATCGGAAGCCGTTTTTCTTCAGGTCTTTGCTCATCGCATCACTCTCGGGTGTTGAGGTGCGAATTCCCGCGAGATTGAGCGGGCGCCGGCGCTCGACACGGCCGTGCGTGAATTGCCAAACGTATCGATCGAAGGAACCGAACCGCTCGCGAACTTCGAGGTAGGCTTTTGCGTTGTCGATGAATGCATCGATCTTGAGTCGATTTCTGACAATACCGGGATCTTTGATCAGGCGTGCACGCTGTTTGGACCCGTAGGCGGCCATTTTCCGAGCATCGAAGCCGTCGAATGCAAGGCGGTAGGTTTCCCGCTTGCGCAGCACCGTGATCCAGCTCAGTCCCGCCTGCGCGCCCTCCAAACATAGCATCTCGAACAGCGTCTGGTCTTCATGAACGGCTACACCCCATTCCGTATCGTGATAGGCGACGTAGAGCGGATCCGTGCCGCACCAGGCGCAGCGGCGCTTGCCGTCCGCGTGCAGTGTAGCGCCGCGACTCCGCCAATCCGGATCACGTGCCACGTCTTTAGGTGTCGCTCGGCGCCATCACGGCTATTTCATTGTCGCTGGGATCCAGGAACTGGAAGCGGCGGCCGCCCGGGAAAGAAAAAATCGGCCGTACTATCCGCCCGCCCGCTCTGGTCACGGCAGCGAGCGCCGCCTCGAGATCGGCCACGCATATGACCGGCAGCGGTGCCGCGCTCGCTTCGGCGCGATCGCCCTGCAGACCCACGTCGACGTCGCCGGTCATCGTGCAGGAATAGCTCGGACCGAAGTCGGTCAGGGTCCAGGCAAACACGCTTCGATAAAATGCTTTCGATTTCTCGATATCGCGCGCGGGCAGCTCAATGAAATTCGGGCGTGCCGACATTCGCTTACTCCAAGGGTCGGAATTGAATCGCGGCTTGGGTTGACTGCTGCCGCATCAAAGGTTCAATCGCATGAGACCGTTCGGGAGCTTGATCGGCCGCTCCTTGTAGACGAGTTCGATGCGATCGACGCCGCGGGTTCGGCGTGCGGCGCTGCGAATCTCATGCATCAGCTTCAGCAAAACCGGTGTATTCGAGATTTCACCGAACTCATCGCGCGGCTCGACCACCAGATGCAGTACGAGAAAGCGGTCCTCCGCGACGCGCACGAACACTGCGACCCCGACGGGCAGACCCCGTGCGGAAACCGCAAACAAGCACTGTACGCCGTCGACATCGCCAACTCGAATTCGCAGCGCTGCGTCCTGCTCGTAGATCTCCGGGACGCCATAGGTTTCGATCGAGTGCTGAATGCCATGGCGAACGCGGTGCTGATTCGCATTGAAGAACAACAATTGTTCCAATGCCTTGCGTTGTTCGACGCCCAATTTCGACGTAATGGAGACTGGATCGTTCAACGGCATCCTCGTTCGTTGTGCCGATTTACCATTATGACCAGATTCACGGCACTGTGCGGCGAGTCACAGAAATGCTTTGGCGCATCGCAACAACCGTTGTCTGGATCCGCGGACGCCGTATCGTATAACTCGGTCTGTGCCGACATACAAGCAGGTCCTAAGGGACCCATGACGTCGATTGCTGCAGAGCAAAACGCAGCGGCGGGCGAATTCATTGGCGGAGGATAAACGAGCGGTGTTAGCAGGTGAACACGCCGACGACGGGGCCAGTGCTTTCGGGTTCCAGCTCGCGAGCGAGATCGTCGAGGTCGTCGTACTGACGAGCGACACTGCGTTCTTGCAGACGTTGCGCGAGGCGCTCGGGGGCTCGCGGCGGCTGTGGCATGTCGCAGCGGCCGACAAGCTCGGCGATCTTTTGGTCGCCGGCAAAGTCGGTATTTTGGTGCTCGATGCCCAGCAGCTGCAAAACCGGGTGCCCACCGATATCGCAAGAATCCGGCATCAGTTTCCAGATTTGGTCATCGTTTTGGCAGGTGATCGAGACGTCGAAAACGCGGTCGCGATGCTGATCAGTGACGGTACGATCTATCGCTTCATACACAAGCCGATGTCGCCGGGCCGCGCGAAGTTGTTCGTCGAGGCCGCAGTCCGCCGGCATGCCGAACAGCGCCGCCAGCGTGCCTTTGCACCGGCGCGAAACACCTCGACCCCAATGCCGCGCGGCTTGTTCGTGATCGGCGCCTGCGGCGTCGTCGCGATCAGCATCGGCGCCGCGATGGCACTGCGGACGCCGCCTGACCTCGACAAGAGTGTGTCTGCCGCCTATCAGAGCGCCGCTGCGCCGGCGCCGGGCTCGCCGCTGCTGATGCAGGCCGCGGCGGCGCTCGCGGCGAATCGACTGACCGAACCGAGCGGCAACAATGCGCTCGAGCTGTACTTGCGTGAACTCGCGATGAATCCCGGCAGTGCGGCGGCCCGCAACGGCTTGGCCGAGACTCGCGAGCGGCTGTATTCGCGCGCGCAGATCGCATTGCTCGAAGAGCGCCTCGATGTTGCTGGGGCGGCGATCGATACAGCCAGGAAAGCGGGGGTCGAAAGCGGCCGAATTGCGCTATTGACGGCGCGACTCGCGAAATCGCGCGACGAGATCAAGGCGAGGCGTCGCGCCGTGCCGGCAAACCCGGAAGTCCAGCCGCCCGCCGACGGCGTACCTGCCGCGCTTGCCGCGCCCGATGCGGGCCCGTCACAGGGCGCGTCGACGGCGCCTACCGCGGGATCGATGCCGGTGAAAGCGGAGCCTGCGCCGCTCGTGCAGCCCGCGCCGCAAGTGGAGCCCACGGCGCAACCGGAGCCCTTAGCGCCGCCCTCGACTTAGGCTGCCGAGCTGCGCGCGAGCGCAACCGACTGGCCGCCCTCCTGGATCAGCGCGCCAATTTCGGCGCCGATGCGCAAATCGTCAACCGCGCCGAACGCATGCTTGCGAATCACACCATGCCGGTCGACCAAGATAAGGCTCGGCGTGCCGCGCATCTTGTAGCGCTCCATCGTGTGCGGTATTGGACCCGCATGGTTCGGCTGGTCGAGTGCGATCGGGAACTTGAGCCGGTATTCCTGAATGAACGCCTTGAGCACCGCCGTGCTGAAAGCATCGTGATGCTCAAAGGTCGCGTGCAATCCGATCACGGTGACATCATCGGGTGCAAAGGTTTCGAATATCCGCTGCGCCTGGGGAATCGCAACCGCAATCGAGGCCGGGCAGAGCACTTGAAACGCGGCCATCACGACGACCCGACCACGCAGCGACGAGAGCAGCATCGGTCGATCGGTATTGAACCAAGTTTGCACGAGCAACTCGGGCGCGTAGGAGATGGGGCTTGTCATGATTGTCGTCGAATCTCGGCTGGCGGATTAAGGGATTCCCTGATCGAGGCCTATTGTGTGCAGAAAGCACTGCCCGAATACAAGGGGTCGACCACGAAACATCGTCCGCTTGCTGAGAACTTGACATCAACGGTAAATTCGTCCAGGTCGATCGCTATCCGCGGACCGGCGAATCCGCGATCACCGTTGTTTGCGCGTCGAGGCCGTGATTATTGCGAGGCGGCGGCGTCCGTCGCAGGCTGTGTCGCGGCAGGATCGGGGCCGACCCAGGTGTTCACGGTCGCCTCGTAAATCGCGAGCTCTTCGAGCAGATCCTCGAGTCGCTGCGCCTTGCCGATCGCGAAACCCTGGCCGTAATCGACGCCGAGGTCGGCGACGCGGCAGCGCAGTGCATCGGTCTCGACATACTCGGCGATCGTCTCCATGCACATGACCTTCGCGAGTTGCGCGATCGCCTTGATCATCGATTCCGAGCGCGGATTCTCGATGCAGTCGCGAACGAAGCTGCCGTCGATCTTGAGGTAATTGACCGAGAGATCCTTGAGGTAGGCCAAGGAGCTGACGCCGGTACCGAAGTCGTCGAGCGAGAACTGGCAGCCGAGATCCTGCAGGCGGCGCATGAATGCCTGCGCGTTCGCGAGATTGCCGATCGTCGCGGTTTCCGTGAGCTCGAAGCAAAGCACGCTGGGCGCGATGCCGCTGGTGTGGATTTGGTCGACGACGAAATCGAGAAAGGTGTCGTCCTGCAAGGATTGACCCGATAGATTGATCGCAAAACGCGTATGTTCCTCGGCGACTGCGGCGCGGTGCTGATGCAACAGCTCGCAGGCGCGCCGCACGACCCAGCGGTCGACGGTCGGCATGAGCTGGTAGCGGTCGGCCGCCGACATGAATTTGCCAGGGGGGATGATCTCGCCACGATCGCCCACCATCCGCAGCAGCAGCTCGAAGTGCGGCCGTCCGTAGCTGCCGCGCAGCGGCAATATGGGCTGGGCGTCCAAGCGGAAGCTGTCGGCGGTCAAGGCGCTGCGCAGCTGGCCGATGACCAAAATGTC
>Ga0181531_10000806_pt1 | contig 20515 bp, 17 predicted proteins | sample PEATcosm2014_Bin_38_FD_119743 | JGI IMG/M metagenome (GOLD analysis project Ga0181531, IMG submission 119743) | Peatland microbial communities from MTU Mesocosm Facility, Houghton, MI, USA - PEATcosm2014_Bin11_10_metaG | ecosystem: Environmental > Terrestrial > Soil > Wetlands > Peat | place... | reverse complement strand
AGGTTGAAGGCGAACCAGTGCCACGCCCCCCAGTGAAAATCGAGGAAATCGACCACCGCGCCGCGGAACAGCCTGTCAATAATGTTACCCAGCGCGCCGCCGATGACCAACCCGATGGCCAGGGCGAGCCAGCCCCGCTTGGTGCGTTTCAGCCACAGCACGAGCGCCGCGACGATGACGGCGGCCAAGGCGGCGAAGAGCAGCGTGCCGCTGGTTTCCCCGGAATTGAACAGGCCGAAGCTGACGCCGCGGTTCCAGGCCAGCACCAGGTTGAAGAACGGCAGCACGACCACGCCGAGCTCGCCCGGGCGCGCGGCGAAGAAGCCCAACACCCAGAACTTGGCCAGCTGATCGAGCGCCGCGACCGCGGCTGCCAGGGCGAGACCGCTGCGCATGGCTATTGTCCGCCCTGCGCCAGCGCGTCCACGGCATCGGCGCAGCGGTGGCAAAGATCGGGATGGGATTTGACCTCGCCGACCTCGTCCAGCACCCGCCAGCAGCGCGCGCATTTCTTGCCCGCGGCCAAGCCGACCGTAACGCCCACGCCCGGCACATCGGGGAGAACGAAGGCGCTTTGGGGCGGCGCGCCCGGTTTCAAGCCGGTCGCGGAAGCGATGCACAGTTCCGGCAGGTCGATCCCCGCGGCCGCTCCGGCATAGCCGTCTTCGGCGAAAATCTGGACCGCCGCTTGCAGGCTCGAACCGATGCGCTTTTGCGCGCGCTCCAATTCGATGGCGCCGGTGACGACGCGGCGCAGATCGCGCAGCTTGGCCCATTTTTCGCCGAGCCCGTCGTCGCGCCAGTTTTCCGGCGCTTCGGGATAGAGCTGCAAATGGACGCTGGAGGATGCGGCGTCGCCGTGCCGGCAAAGCCAAGCCTCCTCGGCGGTAAAGCACAACACCGGCGCGAGCCACCGGACCAGGCAATCGAACACCCGGTCGAGCACGGTGCGCGCGGCGCGGCGTTTCAACTCGCCGGCCGGATCGCAATAAAGCGAATCCTTCCGCACGTCGAAATAGAAGGCGGAGAGATCGACGGCACAGAAATTGTGCAAATGCGTGAACAGGGTGTGGAAGTCGTAGGCCTCGACGCATTTACGCACGAGCCGGTCGAGTTCCCACAGGCGGTGCAGGACCCAGCGCTCCAACTCCGGCATCTCTTGGGGCCCGACTTTCTCCCGGTCGGAAAAATCCTTCAGCGAGCCCAGCATATAGCGCAGCGTGTTGCGCAGCCGGCGATAGATCTCGGCCTGCTGCTTCAGGATCTCGGGACCGATGCGCAAATCCTCGGCATAGTCGGCGGCGACGACCCAGAGCCGCAGGATGTCGGCGCCGCTTTTGCTCACCACCTCCTGGGGCGAGGTGACGTTGCCGAGCGACTTGGACATCTTGCGTCCCTGTTCGTCGAGCACGAAACCGTGGGTCAGCACCGCCTCGTAAGGCGCGCGCCCGCGCGTGCCGCAGGATTCCAGGAGCGAGGAATGGAACCAGCCGCGATGCTGGTCCGAGCCTTCGAGGTAGAGCGAGGCCGGCCACTGCAGATCCTTCCGCTTCTCCAGCACGAAGGCGTGGGTCGAGCCGGAATCGAACCAGACATCGACGATGTCCTTCACCTGCTCGTAATCGGCGGCTTTGCGGCCGGGGCCGAGGAATTCGCCGGGGTCGTTTGTGTACCAGGCGTCCGAGCCTTGCTTCTCGAAGGCGGCGGCGATGCGGTCGATCACGGCCTGGTCGCGCAAAGGCTCGCCGCTTTTCTTCTCGACAAACACCGCGATGGGCACGCCCCAGGCGCGCTGGCGTGAGACGCACCAATCGGGCCGGGTTTCGATCATGGCGCGGATGCGGTTGCGCCCTTGCGGCGGAATCCAGCGCGTCTCGTCGATCGCCTTCAACGCCTTGCGGCGCAGGCTGTTCTTTTCCATGCCGATGAACCATTGCGGCGTGGCGCGGAAGATGAGCGGCGCCTTGGAACGCCAGGAATGGGGATAGGAATGGGTAAGCTTGCCTTCGCCGAAGAGCGCGCCCGCTTCCTGGATGGCGGCGATCACCGCCTGGTTGGCGTCGCCTTCCTTGCCGTTGGGCTTGTAGACGCGCTTGCCAGCGAACAGCGGCACGGCGGGATAATAGGTTCCGTCCGCCGCCACCGTCTCCGGCACCTTGATGCCGTTGCGGGTGCAGAGGTCGAAATCGTCGGCGCCGTGACCGGGCGCCATGTGGACGAAGCCGGTGCCGTCTTCCTCGGTGACGAAGGCGCCCGGCAGCAAGGGCACGTCGAAATCGTAACCCCCGTTCGCCCCGGGGAATCCGCGCAGCGGATGGCGGCACAGCGTGCCGGCGAGCTGCTCGCCTTTCAGCACCATGACCATGTCGGCCTTGAAATCGAGCTGCTGCTCGAGCGCGGCCCAGCGCGATTCCGCCACCACCAGCTTCTCGCCCGGCCGCGCCAGGCTGTTGGGGCCGGCATGGCTCACCAGCAAGACGAGGTAGTTCATCGCCTCGCCATAAGCGATGGCGCGGTTGCCCGGCAGGGTCCAGGGCGTGGTGGTCCAGATCAGGATCGAGGTGTTTTCGATCTCGCGGTGCGTCGGCCGGACCACCGGAAACCGCACCCAGACCTGGGTCGAGACGTGGTCGTGGTATTCGATCTCGGCCTCGGCCAGCGCGGTCTGCTCCACCACCGACCACATCACCGGCTTCGAGCCGCGATAGAGCGAGCCGTTCATCAGGAACTTGCCGATCTCGCGCGCGATCTGCGCCTCGGCGGAGAATTCCATGGTGGTGTAGGCGTGGTCCCAGTCGCCGCCGACGCCCAGGCGCTCGAATTCCGCCTTCTGCACGCCGATCCAGTGGCGCGCGAAGTCGCGGCATTCCTTGCGGAACTCGACGATCGGGACGTCGTCCTTGGATTTTTTCCTGGCGCGGTATTCCTCCTCGATTTTCCACTCGATCGGCAAACCGTGGCAGTCCCAGCCCGGCACATAGACCGCGTCCTTGCCGCTCATCTGCTGCGCGCGGTTGATGATATCCTTCAGGATCTTGTTGAGCGCATGACCGATATGGAGGTTGCCGTTGGCGTAGGGCGGCCCGTCATGCAGCACGTATTTGACGCGGCCCTTGGCGGCCTGGCGCTGTTTCTGCCACAGGCCGAGCTTGTTCCAGCGTTCGAGCATAGCGGGCTCGCGCTTGGGCAACTCGCCGCGCATCGGGAAAGCCGTGTCGGGCAGAAAGACGGTCGAGCGGTAATCCTTGGCCGAATCCGGCGCGGCGTCCTCGTTCATGGGCTTGGTCATAGGGAGATGATCCGGACCCGTCAACCGTGGGGCGGATTGGCGCCGGAGAGCGCGGCGCGCGCCATGCCGAGGTCGCGACCGAGTTGCGCCTTGAGGGCGTCAACCCCGGCGAACACGGCGTCGGGACGCAGGAATTCGACCAAGGCCACGCGCAGATGGCGTCCCAACAGATCGCCCGAGAAATCGAGCAGATGGGCTTCGAGGCGCATTTCGCCCGCGCCCAGCGTCGCGCGGCGGCCGAGATAGGCCACGCCTTCGTGCCAATCGGTGCGGCCTTCGGCCTCGATCCCGGCATAGACGGCATAGATGCCGGCGGATGGCCGGAGATAATCGGCCAGCGGCAGATTGGCGGTGGGCATGCCGAGACCGTGCGCCACGCCTTGGCCGCGTTCGACCCGGCCCTCGATCTCCCAGAACCGGCCGAGCAGATCGGTTGCCGCGCGCGGCTTGCCTTCGCTCAACAGCTGGCGGATGCGGGTCGAGGAATAGACCGCGCCGCCGGGACTGGCGATCGCCTCGACCACGGTGACGGCGAAGCCTTTTTGCGCGCCTTGCGCCGTAAGCAGCCCGGCGTCGCCGCGCCGCCCGCGACCAAAGACGAAATCGTAGCCGACGACGACGTGCCGCGCGCCCAGCCCCTCGATCAGCACCCGGTCGACGAAATCCTCGGCGCTGCGCTTGGCGAAATCGAGATCGAAATGGATGGCGAACAGCAGATCGACGCCGAGCGTCTCGATATGCCGCGCCTTGGCGCGGAACGGCGTCAGGCGGAAAGGCGACGCGTCCGGCTTGAACACGCCGAAGGGATGCGGTTCGAAGGTGAGCACGGCATGGGGAACGTGCAGGCCGCGGGCAATGCCGCCGGCCTGGGATATCACCGCCTGATGGCCGGGATGGACGCCGTCGAAATTGCCGATGGCGAAGGCTCCGCCGCGGTCCAACCCTTCGGCCTTGTCATGTCGGAAGACGCGCACGGACGGAAGATATATAGCGCCGGCGCGAAGCCGGGTAGGACTTTACGCTTTGCGCGAGGGCACCAGCACCAGCGCCTCGCCGTCGAGCACCACCGTGTCGCCGACGCGGCACACGGTCTTGAGCTTGACGCGCTTTTTGCCGGCGTCGATCTCCGTCACCGTGACCTGGGCTTCGACGGTGTCGCCGATGCGCACCGGCGCGCGGAAGGACAGGCTCTGGCTGAGATAGATGGTGCCGGGGCCGGGCATGATGGCGACGGCGGTGGACAGGAAGGCGGCGGTCAGCATGCCGTGAGTGATGCGGCCCTTGAACCGCGTCTTCTTGGCGAATTCTTCGTCCAGATGGAGCGGATTATGGTCGCCGGTCAGATCGGCGAAATCGATCACATCGGCTTCGGTCAGGGTGTGGAAATACGAGGCCGACATGCCGACCACGAGATCCTCGAGCGCATAGCCCTGGCGGGGCGAAACCACTTGCCGAACGTCATCCATCACCAACCTCGACTGGCCGTTTTTTGTGCGGCGCACATTAACCGGCGTGGCAGCTAGAGGCAAGAAATTCCTCCGATTCATGGGAAATCCTGGGGTTTTCCGGCATGGTTCTTCGCAATGGCACAAGGGCCGTGACGGCCCTTCCCCGTCCGCAGCGCCGAGGCTACTCTCCCCGCCTGCCGATTGCGGAGAAACCCCGTGGAAGAGAGCGGTCCCGCGCCGTTGCGCGAGATGTGGTACTTCGCCCTGCCGGGCGCGCGGCTCGCGCGCGGCCGGATGCAGCCGAAGACGCTGCTGGGCGAACCGCTGCTGCTGGGGCGCACGCGCGAAGGCGCGGTCTTCGCGTTGAAGGACATCTGCCCGCATCGCGGCATTCCGCTGTCCTACGGACAGTTCGACGGCAGCGAGGTCGAATGCTGCTATCACGGCTGGCGCTTTGCCGCCTCCGGGCAATGCACCGCCATTCCCTCGCTCTACCAGGACCAGGATTTCGACATCGCCAAGATCCGCGTCGCCGCCTATCCGGCGCGCGAGGTGCAGGGCAATGTCTGGGTGTTCTTCGGCAAGGACCCCGCCGCCGCGCCCGAGCCGCCCCTGATTCCGGAGATCGGCGAGCGCCGCCCCAGTCTTTTCGAAAGCGTGCGCGTGCCGGCGGCGATCGATCACGCCGTGGTCGGACTGATGGACCCGGCGCACGGCCCGTTCGTGCACCGAGCCTGGTGGTGGCGTTCGCGGCATTCGATTCACGAAAAATCGAAGGCGTTCGCGGCGAGCCCTTACGGCTTCACCATGCTGCGCCACCCGCCCTCGTCCAACGCCAACGCCTACCGGCTGCTCGGCGGCCGGCCCGAGACCGAGATCACCTTCCGCCTGCCCTCGACGCGCATCGAGCATATCCGCATCGGCGCGCGCTTCGTTGCCAGCCTGACCGCGGTGACGCCGCTGAGCGACAGCGTGGCCGAGGTCAATCACGCGATCTATTGGAACCTGCCCTGGCTCGGGCTGTTGTCGCCGTTCCTGCGGCCCTTCGTAAAGACCTTCCTCAACCAGGACCGCCGGGTCATGGTGATGCAGCAGAAGGGGTTGCGCCACGACCCGCCGCTCATGCTGATCAACGACGCCGATACCCAGGCGCGCTGGTATTTGCGGCTCAAGGCCGAATACCAACGCGCCCGCGCCGAGAATCGCGACTTCGTCAACCCGGTCAAGGACAGGGTGCTGCGCTGGCGCAGCTGATATAAAGTGCCGGCTCGAATCTGACGGGAGTTGGCCCCATGACGGAACCCGGCAAGGGCGGGCGCGTTTCGCCCCCGATCTCAAAGCGCGCGGCGGACACTACGCTGGCGGCGTTGCGCTTCGACCGCGACGGTCTCATCCCCGCGGTGGCGCAGCAGCACGACAGCGGCGAGACGCTGATGCTGGCCTGGATGAACCGTGAATCGGTCGAGGAGACGCTCAAGACCGGCCGCGTCTGCTACTGGTCGCGCTCGCGCAAGAAGCTCTGGCGCAAGGGCGAAAGCTCGGGCCATGTGCAGCGCCTGGTTGAGCTGCGCGTCGATTGCGACGGCGATGCGCTGCTGCTGCTGGTCGATCAGACCGGTCCCGCTTGCCACACCGGCACGCGCAGCTGCTTTTTCCGCGCGCCGCGCGGCGACGATCTCGCCGAGATATCCAAGCCGGTGGAAGCGCCCGTCTCCGGGGAAACGCGCTGAAGGCGCGTAGCATAGGCGAAGGCCAAGTTCGGCCTTCGCCGTCATGCGAAGCCAATGAAAAAGCCAGCATAGGCGAGGGCCAAGTCGGCCCGCGCCGTCATGCGAAGCAAAATAAAGGTAGTTTAGTTAGGCGGACAGGGAAGCGGCCTCGAGCTTGATGCCCAATTTGTTTCGCGCCGCGTCGGCGCTGGCGCGGGCGACGAGCTGCACCGGGGTTTCCGGCCGCAGCGGATCGAAGACCGCGAGGCCGATCGAGACCGAGAGCGGCAGTTCCGGCGTGCCGGTGAGCGGGGCCAGGCGGCGCGCGCCGTGTTCGATGGCGAGCATCCGGCGCCGGGCGCCTTGTTCGTTGATGCCCTCGATCCACAGCACGAACTGGCTGCCGCCATAGCGCGCGATCAGGTCGCCGGCGCGGGTGTGGTCGCGCAGGATGCCGGCGAGCGTCACCAGCACCTCGTCGCCGGTCGAAGGTCCGTACCGGTCGTTGACCAGCTTCAGGTTGAGAACGTCGATGTAGAGCAACACGGCCGATTGCGTGCCGCGATCGAGCCGCAGCAGGCGGCGGGCGAATTCGTCGAAGAAGGCGTTCCGGTTGGTGAGCGTGGTCAGCGGGTCGGTGCGCGACATCGTGGCGATGCGCTCGCGCGCCTCGATCTGCGCGATCACGATGCCGAGATGGTCGGCGACATCGCCCAGCAGAGCCCGGTCGGAATCGCCGAAGGGCGGCTCCTCGGCGCGGCGCCACAACACGACCGCGCCCTTGCGTTCGCGGCGATACTGCACGGCATGGGCCGCGAGTTGACAGCCGGAGGCGGTCGCCGCGGCGGAATCCTTGTCCTTGATCGCCTGGCGCGCCGCCATCAGCCCGGCGGGCGGCAGTTTGGCGCCCCAGGCGATGGCGGGCCGCAGCCGCGGATCGCCGCCCGCGCGCAGTATGGCGCCGCCGGACGCTCCGGCGGCGAGGCCGAGCGCGGTGAGCGCGGCGGCAAGCGCGCTTTCGGGCTGGGTTTCATCGCGCACCGCGCGCACCACCTGGCCGACGACGCCGTCGCGGATATGCGTGCCGGTCTGGGTCAGATCCTGGGCGCCGGGAACGCGGCAAATGCCGAGCGCGCCGTTCCACAGACCGGTGGCGTCGAGCACCGGCCGCGCCGCCAGGGTGAGCAAGACGGTGCCGCCATCGGCCGCGCGAAACCGGATTTCCCCGACCGTTGCCGGCTCGGTCGCGGCAAAGTGTATGGCCTGTTCCGGATCGGCGAGGAATTCGGCGACGGTCTTGCCGAGAAGATTATCCGCCGGCCAGCCGAACACCAGGCGCGGCGAGACGAAGACGAAGCGCGCGGCGGCATCGATCTCCCAGGCGAAATCGCCGGAAATCTCGACGAGTTCGCGGAAGCGCCTGTCCACCTCGTAACCGCTGCCGTTCATGAACACCCCTTGGCGCCGGCCGGACGGCCGGACGAGGGGCCAAGCCTATCCGAGGGGATTTAGAAAATGATTAAGGAATGGCGCGGGCGGCGTTTTGGGACGGCCCGGATATCGTTAAGAAAATATTCTCAATGGGCGAGCAGGACCGGCATATCGGCGCCGGCGATGATCCGCCTGGTGGCGCCGCCGAAGATCATCTGCCGGAGACGGCTTTGGGTATAGGCGCCCTTGACCATGAGATCGGCCGACATCGCCTTGGCCTCGGCCAGGAAGACGTCGCCCGGCTGGCGGTTTCCGGCCGGGATGTGGCGCGCGGACGCCTCGATGCCGTGCGCCTTGAGGCTCTTGGCGAGATCCTCGCTCGAAGGGCCGGGCGTCCAGGCGCCCTCGACGCTCACCACTTCCACCCGCGCCGCCCGCTTCAGGAACGGCATGGCGAAGGCGACGGTGCGCGCGGTTTCGGTCGAGCCGTTCCAGGCGATCAGCACGCGCTCGCCGATGCTCGACGGCGGCACCGCCGGCGCCATCAGCACCGGCCGGCCGCTTTCGAACAGGGCGTCTTCGAGCGTCGCCTCCGCGAATGAAGCCGGTTTGTCCGGATGCTCGACCACGATGAGATCGAAGACGCGGCCGATCGCGCCCACCACCGCGTTCTGCCGACCGCTTTCCTCGCGCCATTCGGCGCTCATGTTCTCGCCCGCACCCGCGCCGAGGGATATCCCGTGCCGGCGCATCACCGCGTCGAACAAGGCGCGCGCCTGCTCGCGGCGGTCATGGCCCTCGCGCTCAAGGGTGCGGTCGACCTCGGAGGAGATCGAGAAGCCCATCTCGCCGCCGAACACCACGGCGTACTCGCTCGCCAGGGCGTTGAGGCCGGTAATGCGGCTGCCGAAGCGTTTCGCCGCCAGCACGGCGGTTTCCAGCACCGGACTGGCATTGCCGTCGCCGACCACCGCCAGGATCGTTTTCATCGCGGTCCTATCCCTCCACCGATTCAGTATATCGCCGGGCGGGCGGCCTCCCAAGCTCTCTGGCCAAGCTCTCCGGCCGGGCCTTCCGCAAGCCCGGTCTCCCAAGTGATTGACAGGCAAGCCCGGCAGCGGCTTGAGTAAGAAACCGGCTTTCCGGGGAGATTGATGGCTGATTCCAAAAAGGGCGACGCCAAGGGCATCGCCGGGGGCCTCACCCAATACAGTGATCCGGCCTATGCGCTCTATCTGCGGCGCTCCTATGCGCGCGCCATGGGCTATTCGCGCGCCATGCTCGACCGGCCGGTGATCGGCATCGCCAACACCGCCAGCGGCTTCAACAATTGCCACCGCCTGGTGCCCGAATTGATCGAGGCGGTGTCGCGCGGGGTCATCGCCGCAGGCGCGCTGCCGCTGGTCTTCCCCACCATCTCGCTGGGCGAGGTCTATCTCAACCCGACCAGCCTCTATCTGCGCAACCTGATGGCGATGGATACCGAGGAGATGATTCGCGCCCAGCCGATGGACGGGGTGGTGCTGATCGGCGGCTGCGACAAGACCGTGCCGGCGCAGCTGATGGGCGCGATCTCGGCGAATATCCCGGCGATTCAACTGGTGGTCGGGCCGATGATGACCGGACGGCACCGCGGCGAGCGGCTCGGCGCCTGCACCGATTGCCGGCGCTTCTGGGCGCGGTTCCGCGCCGGCGAGATCGACCAGCAGGAAATCGAGGAGGTCGAGAACAACCTCGCTACCACGGCGGGCACCTGCGCGGTCATGGGCACGGCCAGCACCATGGCCGCGATATCGGAGACACTGGGCATGATGCTGCCGGGCTCGGCGGCGATCCCGGCGGTTCACGCCGACCGCTTGCGCGCCGCCGAGGCCACCGGCATGGCGGCGGTGAAGCTGATGCGGGAAAAGCTTTTTCCGGCGCAGATCATCAGCCAGGACTCGATCGACAACTCGCTGCGCGTGCTGCTCGCCATCAGCGGCTCGACCAATGCCGTGCTGCATCTGGCGGCGATCGCCGGACGGCTTGGTCTCGACATGTCGCTCCGGCGGTTGAACGAGCTTTCGGACACGACGCCGGTGCTGGTCGATCTGAAGCCCACCGGCCAGCATTACATGGAGGATTTCTACGCCGCCGGCGGCGTGGGAGCCGTGCTGCGCGAACTGAAACCGCTGCTGCATCTCGATTGCCGGACCGTGACCGGCGAGACGATCGGCCAGAGGATCGAAGCGGAAAAGCGCGCTTTCGCCGATCCCGCCGTGATCCGGCCCTTTAAGCAGCCCTTGCAGCCGCAAGGCGGCTTGGTGGCGTTGTTCGGCAGCCTCGCCCCCAAGGGCGCGATCCTGAAACGCGCCGCCGCCGATGCGCGGCTGTTCGAACGCGAGGGCCGCGCCGTCGTGTTCTCCTCGCCCGAGGACGTGGCCGCGCGCATCGACGACCCGGGCCTGGACGTGAAGCCCGAGGATTTCCTGGTGATGCAGCATGCCGGGCCCTTGAGCCCGTCCGGCATGCCCGAGGCCGGCTCGCTGCCGATTCCGGCCAAGCTCGGCCGCGCCGGGATCAAGGACATGGTGCGCATCTCGGATGCGCGCATGAGCGGCACGGCTTACGGCACGGTGGTGCTGCATGTCGCCCCCGATTCGGCCAGCGGCGGTCCGCTGGCGCGGGTCAAGACCGGCGACCGCATCCGATTGAGCGTCAAGGAGCGCAAGCTCGATCTGCTGGTCGACCCGGCGGAGCTCGCCAAGCGCCCGGCGGCCCCGGCGCTCAGGCCCGCGCGCGGCTATGCCAGGCTCTATCACGAGCATGTCCTGCAGGCCGATCAGGGCTGCGATTTCGATTTCCTGCGCGCCAAGCCATGAGGGAGACAAAATGAAAATCCACAACCCGGCCAAATCGGCCCAGCCCAGCGGACCTTACAGCCTCGGCGTCGAGATTCCCGCCGGCCAGCGCCTGCTGTTCGTCGCCGGCCAGGTGCCGGTGGCGGCCGACGGCTCGACGCCCCAAGGCATCAAGGCGCAAGCCGAACAGGTCTGGCGCAACATCCTCAACGTTCTCGAATCCGCCGGCATGGGGATAGAAAACCTGGTGAAAGTGAATCACTACATCACAAAAGCCGAGAACATCCCCGGCTATGGCGAAGTGCGCTCGCGCATGCTGGGAGCGACGCGGCCGGCTTCGACCATGGTGGTGGTGCAAGGGCTGGTGAAGCCGGAATGGCTGGTCGAGGTCGAGGCCATCGCCGCCAAGTAGCGCTTCATCTTTTACCGCGGGCGTCGACCGGCCAGATATCGACCAGCGTGTCGCCGCGCACCACATGATAAAAATCGTGCAGGTTGACGGTCGGGTCGCAATGCGGCGTGACGCATTCGACGCGCGCGCCCAGACCCGGGCGCTCCGCCCCCGGCGGCACGAACAGCCTTCCGTGCTCGTCGCCGAAGAATTCGTAGCGGCTGCCCGCCGGCGCGCCCAAAGCCGGCTCGGGCAATGGCCCGTCGGTGGCGAAGCTTTTCAGCCCGGCATCGGTGGTGACGTAATCCCGGGCGTTGACGCTGACCACCGCGCTTTGAACGAACAACGCGGTCTCGAAAGGCGGGGTGTTGCGCCCGTCCTTCATGGCGCGGAGATAATCGACGTCCATGAAGACATAAGAGCCGACCTGAAGCTCGGTGAAGATGCGCGCCTCGGGATCGAGGTCGAAGGTGCCGGTGCCGCCGCCGGTCACCACCGGCACCGCGATGCCCTCGCGCTCGAGCGCGCGGACGATGTCGCGTAGGATTCCGGCCTGCGCAAGCGCCAGCGCGCGCCGTTCGGCGCGCGACGCGATGTGCTGGAGCTGGCCGGAATAGGACTGGATGCCGGCGATGTCGATGCCCTCGGCGGCGCGTGCGGCCCGCGCCAGGTCGAGCGCATCGGCCGGCGTCGCGCAACCGGTACGGTTATGGCCGGCGGAAAAATCGATCATCACCGCCAGGCGTTTGCCGGCGGCGCAGGCGGCGGCGGCGAGCGCGCGCAGGTTTTCCGGATGGTCGACCGCCACGCTGAGGCCCTGATGCGCCATCCGGTTCAACGCCATCAGCCGCGCGATCTTGGGCTCGGTCACCTGGGGCGAAGTGATATGCACCCCGGGAATGCCGCCGCCGACCATCACCTCGGCCTCGCCGAGCGTCACGCAGGAGACGCCGATGGATCCCGCCTCCACCTGGCGCCGCGCGATCTCGACCGATTTATGGGTCTTGGCATGGGGCCGCAGAGCGACCCCGGCGGCTTTGGCATGCGCCGCCATGGCCGCGATATTGCGTTCCAGCGCGTCGAGATCGATCACCAAGGCCGGGGTGTCGAGCAGGACGCGGCTTCCCGCCCGGCCGATCAGCCCGGCATTGGGGCCCAGGCGGGGCGCCGGAACGGCCATGCGCATCGCTTTTTCTTTCACGGCTTTCCCCCTTAAGGATTTCGTAACCATAATCCCCGGCGCATCCGGACGCGACCCAAGGCGCAACCATGCGGGGTTGAGGGGCTTAACGTGTCGATAATGCAACCTGCCTAAAATCCCACATATCTCAAGCGCTTCGGTGACTTTCAGCGGTCGCCGCAGAGTACAGGATTGCATGCGAAAGTTGTGGCGGTTCGGAAAACAACCGGAAGTACCGGCGGCGCGGCGCGGCGTCATCGCGCCGCTGCGCACGCGGTCGCTGTCGCTTCACATCCTGCCGGTGACGATCGCGTTGCTCGCCGTCCTGCACGTCACGAATACGCTGTTCGTCTTCCATTTCTACCGGCTCAACGTCGCGCATGAGCGCGAAACGCGCGAAGCCACGGCAACGTTGCTGGCGGAACAGGCGAGCCATGCTTTCACCGCCGTTGATCTGACGCTGCAAACCATTTCCGCCAGGTTGGTGGGCGACGTTGCGCAAGACCGGGCCACGATACTCGACCAAGCGCTGATCGGCGCGGAAAGCATCCGGCTGGCGCAAGTGCGGCAGATCTTCGTCGTCGACAAGGCCGGCAAGCTGCTGCTCGATTCAAAGCAGTATCCCGCCGACCGCCGGGACCTCTCCGACCGGCCCTATTTCACCGCACAGGTCAAGCGACCCGAACAGGGCCTGTTCATCGGCAATCTGGTCACGCGCGCGCCCAATCAAAAACCGCATTTCAGCATGAGCCGCGGCATCAACAGCAACAACGGCGAGTTGGTGGGGGTCGCCGTCGTATTGGTCGAGCCCTCCTACTTCTCCGGATTCTACGCCTTGAGTACTTCCGATTCGATCGAGTCCGAATTTCTGTTGCGCGATGACGGAACGATCTTGGCGAGCAACTTGCCGCAAGCCTTCGACGAGCATTCGCGCATCGCCGATTTCCTCAGCGGCAAATCGGACGACGTCGTCAGCGTCCGCGACGTCACCGGCTTCCCGCTGCGATTGGTCGTGACCAGCCCGCCGGCCCTGTCATCGCCGGGTTTCCGCAATTTTATCGCCATCGACGGGCCGCTGATGGCGTTGGTGACGCTGATCGCGCTGTGGCTCGCCCGCATCCTCGCCGAGGAAGCCCGCGCCCGGGCGACCGCGGAGAACCGCCTGCAAAGCGCCATCGAAGCCGCCCCCGGAGCCTTGGCGCTGTTCGATTCCGACGACCGGTTGGTTTTGTGCAACCAGCAATACGTCGAATTCTACCCGGACCAGATCCACTCCCTGCTGGTTTCCGGCACGCGGTTCGAGACTCTGATCCATGCGATGGCCGCTTCCGGCGGTTATGGCGAATCCCAGAGCCCCGAAATCAGTCGGCAATCCGTCGAGAACCGCCTCAAGGCGCATCAGGACGCCACCGGCGAAATCGTGCAGCAGCTCACGGGCGGGCGCTGGGTGCTGACGCGCGAGCGGAAAACCAAGGAAGGCGGCACCGTCTGCTTCCACACCGACATCACCAAGATGAAGCAGCAGGAACACGCGTTCCGCAAGAGCGAGCAGGCCGAGCGCCAGGCACGCGAGGCGGCTGAGCGCGCCGACCGGACCAAGAGCTCGTTCCTCGCCACCATGAGCCACGAGCTCCGGACGCCCTTGAACGCGGTCATCGGCTTCTCGCAGATCATGGAGCAGGGAATTTTCGGGCCGCAACCCGCGCGCTACCGCGAATACGCCACGCTGATCCGCCGCAGCGGCGAGCATCTGCTCACCATCATCAACGACATTCTGGATATCGCGAAATTGCAGTCGGGCAAGACCGAGTTGCATCTCGAGGTTGCGCCGCTGGACGCGATCATCGAGGAATCGGTGCGGCTGATGGAAGCCCAGGCCAAGGCCGCGAACATCACGCTGTCGTGCCGGATCGGCCGCGACATCCCGCCGGTCCACGCCGACCTCACCCGGCTGCGCCAGGTGGTGCTCAATCTGCTCTCCAACGCCATCAAGTTCACGCCAAACGGCGGCAAGGTGTCGATCGAGGCGAACGTCTGGGAAGGCGCGGTCATGATCACGGTCACCGATACCGGCATCGGCATGGCCGAGAAGGACATCCCCCGGGCGCTCGAGCCCTTCGGCCAGATCTCGAATACCATGACGCGCGCGCATGAGGGCACCGGCCTGGGATTGCCGCTGTCGAAAAGCCTGATCGAGCTGCATGGCGGACATTTCGAGATCAAGAGCGCGCCGGGCATCGGCACCGCCATCACCATCACCCTGCCCGCGGTGATAGGCGAACAGAGTGCCGAACCGGAAGCGGCGTGGCGCGGTGTCGGCTGAGGCCCCGCGCCGAACGCGGCATCCTTGAGCTGCTTTTCGGACCGGTGTTAGAATAACCGCGTTGCCCGGAATTTCCGGACGCGAGAGCCGGGATGATGATCCAAGACGAACAGCAAAGCCGCCTTAAGCGCACGGCCAGGACCGTCGGTTTGGCCCTGGTGTTGCTGTGGCTCGCCGCTTGCAGCGACGTCCACGGCTCGGCCAACGGAGCGGCCGACGATCACGGCGCGGTGCAACGTATCCGGATCGGCGTGCCGTTCTGAACGGACGGGATCGCGCGCGACGTCTTCTCAATAGCCGGGATGAGAGAGATCGAGCAGCGGAAATGCGCTCAGGACATGAGGGCCGTTGACGGGCGCGGCGGCACACAGCATGGCGCGGTCGAGCTGGGAATAGTTCGCGGCGCCGAGGAGGCCGAGGCTCATGCGGATTTCGATCTCGAGCAGTTCCAACAGCCGCACCACCCCCGCCTCTCCCGCCGCCGCCAGGGCGTAGCAATAAAGCCGGCCGATGCCGACGGCGTCGGCGCCCAGCGCCAGCGCCTTGATGATGTCGCTGCCGCGGCAGAAGCCGCCATCGACGATGACCGGAACGCGGCGTTTCACCGCCGCCGCCACATCGGGCAAGGCCTCGATGGTGCCGCGCCCATGGTCGAGCTGGCGTCCGCCGTGGTTGGACACGTAAATGCAGGCCACGCCCAGTTGACAGGCGAGTTCGGCATCCTCGGCCGTGGATATCCCCTTGAGGATGATCGGCAGCTTGTGCTTGTCCTTGAAACGCCGCAGCTGATCCCAGCCGAAAGCCGCCTGGTATCGTTCCATGTCCGCCACCACCTGGCGGCGGCCGCTGACGACATAGCGCTTGGCGATGTCGCGCTCGCGCCGCCCGTACATCGCGGTGTCGACGGTGAAGCAAAACGCCTCGTAACCCGCAGCATCGGCGCGCCGCCCGTAATCGTCGATCCAGGCCTCGTCACCGCGCACATAGAGCTGATAGACGCGGCGCGAACCGGGCGCGGCCTCGGCGGTGGCTTCGAGCCCGGGCTGGGCGACCGAACTCACGAACATCGGCACGCCGAAGGCCGAAGCCGCCTTGGCCACCGCCGCGGTGCCGCCCGGATTGAGATTCTCGATCGAGCCGACCGGGGCCAGCACCACCGGCAACCGCGTCTTCTTGCCGAACAGAGTCGCGGTGGTGTCGATTTTCGACACGTCGCGCAGCACGCGCGGACGGAAGGCGAGAGAGTCGAGCGCCATGCGATTGCGCCTGAGCGTGGTCTCGGTCTCGGCGCCGCCGGTCAAATAATCCCAGTAATTGGTCGGAAGCGCGTTGCGCGCCGCGCGGACGAATTCATGCAGCGCCTGGAAGCGCGCCGTCAGTTCATCCCGCACCGGTTGACCGGCCATTCCCCATCCTCCCCCGTTGAAGCCGCCCACCATAAGGCGGCCGGGGATAGGGCGGAAGCCGGTTTTGGCCCAAAAGAAACGGCGCCCCCGGGAACCGGGAGCGCCGCTTTTTGGTCTCGAGCTAGTGTTGGTTCGCCAAGTCTCAGCTGGTGGGGCCGGTCCAGACCGGCTTGCCGCTGGCGTCCTTGATGTTCTGGATCCAGCTCGCCTGGATGGTTTTGACCACGGCCGGCGGGATCGGCACGTAGTCGAGCGACTCCGCCATCTTCCCGCCGTTCTTGTAGGCCCAGGAGTAGAAGCTCAACACCTGCTTGGCGACGTCGGGCTTGTCCTGCTGCGTGTGCATCAGGATGAAAGACGCGCCGGTGATCGGCCAGCTTTCCATGCCCGGCTGATCGGTCAGGATGAGGTAGAAGCCCGGCGCATGGGCCCAATCGGCGTTGGCGGCCGCCGCCTGGAAGGTCTTGGCGCTCGGCATGAGCACGCCGCCTTGACTGTTGATGAGTTTGGTGAAGGTCAGATTGTTCTGCAGCGCATAGGCGTATTCGACATAGCCGATGGCGCCGCCGGTCTGCATGGTCAAGGCGGCCACGCCTTCATTGCCCTTGCCGCCGAGGCCGGTCGGCCATTCGACCGCGGTGTTCTCGCCCACCTTGTCCTTCCATTCCGGGCTGACCTTGGAGAGATAGTTGGTGAAGATGAAGGTCGTGCCCGAACCGTCGGAGCGATGGACCACGGCGATGTCCTGGTTGGGCAGCTTCACGCCGGGATTGAGCCTCACCAGTTCCGGATCGTTCCACTTGGTGATCTTGCCGAGATAGATGTCGGCGATGGCCTGGCCGGTGAGCTTGATCTCGCCCGGCTTGATGCCCGGGAGATTCACCACCAGCACTTCGCCGCCCATGATCGCGGGGAACTGGGTCAGGCCGTTCTGTTGCAGATCGTCGGGCTTCAGCGGCATGTCCGAGGCGCCGAAATCGACGGTGTTGGCTTCGATCTGCTTGATGCCGCCGCCCGAACCGATCGACTGATAGTTGAGGCCGATATTGGTCGCGGCCTTATAGGCCTCGGCCCATTTGGCGTAGATCGGATAAGGGAAGGTGGCGCCGGCGCCGTTGATGTCGGTGGCCGCGGCGCTGGCGGCGAAACCGGCCACGAATATCGTGGCGATCGCGAAGCGCGACAGGACGCGCCCCGGCTTAAGAATGTGCCCCTGCATGGTCTCTCCTCTGTTTCATCTTATGGAACGCAACCACGCGCCATGGACGTCAGGCCCCGGCGCCGCGTTCGCAATCTGCCCCCCGCGGATTGCGAAGCCATGACAGTTTCATGTCTATTTCGTGACACCCACTCGCAGCGCCGCGGCGAAGGAACGCGCCACCGCATCGCGCGGTATGTTGTGGGTGATAAAGACGATTCGCGTGCGCCGGTCGGCATCGGGCCAAGCCTTGAGCTCCCGCGGCGGATGAAATAAGTGCTGCACGCCGTTGAGCGCCACCGGCCCGGCGCGGCCGCGGACATTGACCAGGCCCTTCATGCGCAACAGATCGGGGCCCTTGAGAGAGGCCAGCGATTCGAGCCAGGCGCGCAGATCGTCCCATGCGACCGGCGCGTCATGGATGAGCGTAAAGGTGGCGATGCCGTGCGCCTGGGCCAAATGCGCCGCCCCCCCATCGTGACCGTGGTCATGATGGCCGAGGCGTTCGGCCGCCGCGAGCCGCGCGTCGCGGGACGCGGATTCGGGCGCCGCGCCGAACAACGCCTCCGGCGCAATCCGTCCATCGACCGCGACGAGCACCGGCGCCCAGGGATTGAACGCCTTGAGCCGCGCCTCGACCGCGGCGCGCGTCTCGCGCGAAACCAGATCGGTCTTGGTGAGAACCAGATAGTCGGCCAGCGCCGCCTGCTTCGCCGATTCATAATGCGCGTCGAGTTGCGAAAGCGCGTTTGCCGCATCGACGGTCGCGACGACGCGATCGAGCGCAACCAGGGATCTGAGCCGCGCATCCTCCATCAGCGTCGCCAGGATCGGCGCGGGATCGGCCAAGCCGGTGGTCTCGATGACGATGCGCTTGAAGCGCGGGATCTCGCCGCGTCGCATGCGCGCATCGAGCGTCTCGATGGTGTCGACCAGGTCGCCGCGCACGGTGCAGCAGATGCAGCCGCTTTTGAGCAGCACCGCGTCCTCGAACGCACTTTCGATCAGCAGATGATCGAGACCGATCTCGCCGAATTCGTTGACGATGACCGCGGTCTCTTTCATCCCCGGATGGGACAGCAGCGCGTTCAACAGCGTGGTCTTACCGCTGCCGAGGAAGCCGGTGATCAGGGATGCTGGAACCGGCGTGACATCCGCGGGTCGCGGCATTAGGCGCACCTCGATAAAAGCCCGGCGGGAAATTTGGCGTTTGCAAAGCTAACCCCTCTGATAAGATCGCGGCAAGGCCCGCGCGCCTGGCACGGGACATAAAAGAAAATTTGGAGGGGAGGGGTTGATGTTCCGTACCATGAAGGGAGCCGCGGCGGCCGCGCTGCTGGCGTTGGTTTGTGCGGTATCACCCGCGCGCGCCGACGATCCGGTCAAGATCCATATCGGCTGGGCGCAGGCGCCGGGGCATTTGGCGCCGCTCTTGGACGAGCTGGCGCAGAAGCATCCCGAAGTGATGCCGCATCAGGGCAAGACCTATGCCGCCGAGGCGGTCCGCTTCAGCGGCTCGACCCCCCAGATTTCGGCCATGGCCGTCGGCGAACTCGAGATCGCGGCCTTCGCGCCTTCTTCCTTGGCGCTCGCCATCAACAACGCGCATCTCGACGTGCGCATCGTTTCCGACGTCGAGCAGGACGGCCGCCCGGGCCATTACGACGAGCCCTATGTCGTGCTCAAGGACGGACCGATCAAGACCATCGACGACATCAAGGGCAAGCGCGTCGCCACCAACGCCATCGGCTCGGCCAGCGACAACGCCATGCGCATCATGTTGCGCAAGCACGGCATCCAGGACGGCGATTTCACCACGGTCGAGGTGAACTTCGCCAACATGCTGCCGATGCTGGAGGAGAACAAGGTCGACATGATCGGCGCCATGCCGCAATACCTTCACCAGATCGCGGAGGCCGGAAAATACCGCACGATTTACACCGCCGGCCAGGCGCGCGGTCCGGCGCAGACCATCGCCTGGGTGATGCGCGCCGATTTCATCAAGGCGCACCGACCGGCGCTGATCGATTTCTTCGAGGACCATATCCGCGGCGTGCGCTGGTTCCTCGACCGGAAGAACCGCGACGAGGCGCTCGCCATCGCCGTCGACGTCACCAAGCAGAAGCCCGAGGATCTCGCCTACGCCTTCACCGACGAGGATTTCTACCGCTCGCCCGATTGCGTCCCCGATGTCGCCGCGGCGCAGCGCGAGATCGACGAATCGGCGAAGCTCGGCCTCCTGCCGCAGGCGGTGAAACTTTCGCCCGATTATGTCGATCTGTCGCTGGTCAAGGAAGCCAAGCTCCGCATCGACGGCAAATAGCGGGATTGCGATGAAGCTCGGACGGTACGTCGCGGCGCTGGTTTGCATCGCGGCTTTCGCCGCGCGCGCGGCCGCGGCCGAGCCGGTTGCCATTCATGTCGGCTGGGCGACGACGCCGAGCCACATCCAGCCCCTGGTCGACGAGTTGCGGCAGCGCCATCCCGAGCTGTTCCGGCATTTCGGCAAGAGCTATACCGCCGAGGGCCTGCGCTTCGCCGGCAGTTCGCCGCAGATTCAGGGCATGGCGGCGGGCCAGCTCGAGATCGCCGCCTTTTCGCCCTCGGCGCTGGCGCTCGCCGTCGGCAACGCGCATCTCGATCTGCGCATCGTCGCCGATTGCCTGCAGGACGGCACCGACGGCCATTTCAGCGTGCCCTATGTCGTGCGGCCCGACGGGCCGATCAAGACCATCGAGGATTTGAAAGGCAAGCGCGTGGCGTCGAACGCGGTCGGCTCGTCGAACGACGCGGCGATGCGCGTCATGCTGCACCGCCACGGCGTGCAGGACGGCGACTTCACCACCGTGCAGACCAATTTTTCCAACATGCCGGCGATGATCGACGAGGACAAGGTCGACCTCATCCCGGTCATGCCGGAGTTCAACCGGCCCCTGGTCGAGAGCGGCAAATACCGGATCTTGTTCACTCAGATGGACGCCGTCGGCCCGGCGCAGACCGTGCTGTGGGCGATCGAGGCCGATTTCATCAAGGCGCACCGCGCGGCGCTGGTCGATTTCTTCGAGATCACCTGCGCGCGGTGCGCTGGTTCCTCGATCCCGCCCACCACGACGAGGCGGTCGCGATCGTCGCGGCCGTGACCAAACAGCCGTCCGCCAATCTCGATTTTGTCTTCACCAAGGCGGACATCTACCGCGATCCGAACGGCAGACCCGACGTTGCGGCGGTGCAGCGCGAGATCGACGAAATGGTCGCCCTGGGCGTCGTGACGCAGCGCGTCGCCGTGTCGCCGGCTTACGT
>Ga0181531_10000804_pt1 | contig 20547 bp, 20 predicted proteins | sample PEATcosm2014_Bin_38_FD_119743 | JGI IMG/M metagenome (GOLD analysis project Ga0181531, IMG submission 119743) | Peatland microbial communities from MTU Mesocosm Facility, Houghton, MI, USA - PEATcosm2014_Bin11_10_metaG | ecosystem: Environmental > Terrestrial > Soil > Wetlands > Peat | place... | reverse complement strand
CGACCGCAGTTCGTTCAGCACATAGAGAAATTTTCCATTGGCGGCGAAGGCGAGGTGGCGCGGTCCAGAGCCGGCATCAAGCTTGGCGTAGGCGGGATCGTTGGCGGTCAGTTTGCCAGAGTTGGCGTCGAAGCGATAGACCAGTACCTTATCGAGTCCGAGATCGACGGCAAGAACGAAGCGGTTGTCGGGTGTGACGTCGATCCAGTGGGCATGTGGACCCTCCTGCCGCTCGTGGTTAAGGCTTGAGCCGGAGTGTTGCACAAACGCGGTGGAGGGTCCGATCTTGCCGTCCGCGAGCACGGGAAACACCGCGATGCTGCCACCCGTGTAATTGGCCACCAGCGTGTATTTTCCTGTCTTGTCGAAGACGATGTAGCAGGGGTCGGCTCCGCGCGACGCGACCTCGTTCAGCAGTGTCAGCTTCGCGGTTTTGGCATCGATGGCGAACGCGCTGACGGCGCCGCTTTTCGCTCCCTCAAAAGTCTGCACTTCATTCACCGCATACAAAAAGCGGTGACTCGGATCGATGGCCAGGAACGACGGGTTCTCGGTAGCGGCAGCGACGCCTAGTGAAACAAATTGCGATGTTGCTATATCCAGTCGATAGGCGTAAATGCCCTTGCTCCCCTTGCCGGTGTAGGTGCCGACGTAGAGCAGGTATTTCTCACGAGTGGAATCGGTGGTGCCAGCAAAAGTGGCGAAAGAGATCAGCAAGAACATCAGGATGGCAAGGAAGCGTGAAATCGGCATATCGATTATCAAAACCCATCCGTTCAGGAAGCGCAAGGACGGCAAGCGATCCGATCTGGACAGTGCCATAGCCGGGGTTGCGATATGCTGTCGGGATGTCATGGCGACGGCCAGCGGAGGATCAGGCGCTGATTCAGATTGTGGATGCTGCGTTAGCCGATGCAGCATCGCGCAGCGGCGATTGGCTCGCCTGCCGTCCGGGATGCACGCAGTGCTGCATCGGAGTATTCGCGATCAATGTGCTTGATGCGGCACGACTGCAAGAGGGACTGGCGCACCTCGAGCAGGCGGAGCCGGAGCGGGCAAAGCGCGTTCGCCAGCGGGCTCGTGATTCGGCGGCGCGGCTGTCGGCTGAATTTCCCGGGAACGCGAAAACCGGCATTCTCGCGGCAGAAGTGTTTAAGCGGGGCTCGAAAGCCGAGCGGCGATTCGCGGATTTCGCCAACGACGAGGCGTGTCCGGCGCTCGATCGAGAGACAGGGTTATGCGATCTCTACAGCTCCCGCCCGATGACTTGCCGTACGTTTGGCCCCCCGGTGCGCGCACAGGACGGGCTCGGCGTGTGTGAACTCTGTTTTGAGGGAGCGAGTGACGAAGAAATTGCGGCTTGCGAAATGATTGTCGATCCCGACGATCTCGAATCGCAGTTACTGATAAGCATGAAGAATGGCCGTGGCTCGGATGAGCAGACGCTGGTAGCATTCGCGCTGAAATGAAATGTGCGCAGTACTTTGCCGATGTCCATATTGTTGTTGAATGTTGAATCAGGGGTCAGAACACACTTTCCGTAATGAATTGGAAGGTGCTACGTTTCTTGCTGCGGATTATCTATGCAAGCTCACGAATACGATCTGGTGGTGATCGGGAGCGGTCCCGCGGGCCAGAAGGGCGCGATTTGCGCGGCCAAAATGCGCAAGAAAGTCGCCATCATCGACCGCCGGCTAACCATGGGCGGGGTTTGCGTACACACCGGCACGATCCCAAGCAAAGTGCTGCGCGAAGCTGTTCTCTACCTGAGCGGGTTGCGGCAGCGGTCGTTCTACGGACGAGGCTACGCGGTCAAAGATCGCATTCTCATGTCTGACCTGGTCATGCGCGCCACGTCGGTCATGACGCGAGAAGTCGAGGTGATCAAAGCCCAGTTACGGCGCAACTATGTCACCGCGCTCGAGGGCGATGCGCATTTCGCCGATCCTCATACGATCGAGATCGTGACCGAAGATGGAGTGCAGCAGGTGCGCGGCGAAAAAATCCTGATCGCCTGCGGTACGCGCCCCGCGCACATCGACGGTATTCCGGTCGACGGCAAGCGCATCTTCGATTCCGATCAGGTGCATTGCCTGGAGGAAATCCCGCGGGAGCTAATCGTGGTGGGCGCGGGCATCATTGGTCTCGAATATGCTTCGATGTTCACCGCTCTCGGAGTGAAAGTGACGTTGCTTGACCAGCGGCCAACCCTTCTCGATTTTGTCGATCGCGAGATCATCGAGAGCCTGTGCTTTCAACTTCGGCAGCTGGGCACGGTTTTTCGCGTTGGAGAAAAAGTTGTCTCGGTTGGTTTCGATTCGGAGCGCGACAAGGTTTTTGCGACGCTCGAAAGCGGGAAGAAGGTGCGCGGTCAAAACTTGCTGTATACGATCGGACGCACGGCGAATAGCGACAAGCTGAATATCGAAGCGGCCGGCCTGAGCGTGGATGGCCGCGGCAAACTGGCAGTCAACGAGCATTTCCAGACGGCCGTGCCCCACATCTATGCGGCCGGTGATGTCATCGGCTTTCCCGCGCTCGCCAGCACTTCGATGGAACAGGGGCGCCTGGCGGGGTGTCACATGTTCGGCAAGCCCAGCCGCCTGCTGCCGAATCTCATTCCTTATGGGATTTACACGATCCCCGAAATTTCGATGGTCGGTGCTACCGAAGAGGAATTGACGCGTACGAAGACGCCCTACGAGAGCGGCCTGGCGCGTTATTCCGAACTGGCCAAAGGGCAGATGCTCGGCGACGATCAGGGGCTGGTGAAAATTCTATTCGATCCGGAAAGTCTGAAGCTCTTGGGCGTGCATATTATCGGCGATCGCGCTGCCGAGATTGTGCATATCGGCCAAGCGGTGCTCTCGATGGGAGGCACGATCGAATATTTTCGCGACACCGTGTTCAACTACCCGACGCTCGCGGAAGCCTACAAAGTTGCAGCGCTCGACGGCTTGAACAAGCTGTAGTTCGCTTATCGCGCTGTGCTATACCAGCGGCGAACGGCCACCATCGACCAGATGGCCTCGACCAGTCCGAACGGCCACGCGCCTTGCAGGAACCCGTAGATCGACCCCAGCAGGCACGCGCCAGCGAATGCCAGAATGAACCAGCGGCTGCGCTGCTCCAATGCGTAAGTGACCAGCATCGCAGTGACTGCAAAGAGACCAAACAACGTGAGACCACTCATGTGCATCGTGCACTCCGCATTTATTTTTCCCTAACCTGCCGATCCTTGCCGATGCCAACAATCTCTCAGGATTGCTGTACAATCGCTGGCACTTTCGCAGTCGTGCAAGACAACAGCGGAATACCGATCTTCAGAGACTCTTTATATCAGGGAGGCCGTATGAGTTTATCGAAGCGCGCGGTAGCGGAATTCTTTGGGACCTTCTGGCTGGTGTTTGGAGGATGCGGCGCAGCCGTGCTGGATGCTGCGTTTCCGCAGTTAGGCATCGGATTTCTTGGCGTGGCATTCGCCTTCGGTCTTACCGTGTTGACGATGGCGTTTGCCATCGGACACATTTCGGGCTGCCATCTGAATCCTGCCGTCTCGGCAGGATTGGTTGCCGGCAAGCGATTTCCAATCTCAGATCTGCTGCCGTATGTGATCGCGCAGGTGCTCGGAGGAATCGCGGGCGCGGGCGTCTTATACATTATTGCGAGCGGAAAAGCTGGTTTCGACGTCAGTGGCGGATTTGCGTCGAATGGCTACGGCGCACATTCGCCGGGCGGATATTCGACGGCCGCCTGCCTTGTTGCTGAAGTCGTGCTGACGTTTTTCTTTCTCATGATCATCATGGGATCCACTGACAAGCGCGGCGTCCCCGCGGGATTTGCTCCGATCGCGATCGGCCTCGGTTTGACTTTGATCCACCTGATCGGAATTCCGGTAACGAATCTCTCCGTCAATCCCGCACGCAGCACGGGTCCGGCGGTGTTCGTCGGCGGATGGGCAGTCCAACAACTGTGGCTATTCTGGTTGGCCCCGATCGTCGGCGGGGTGATTGCGGGTGGGTTCTATCGGGCGATGTTCGGGGAATAGCGGCCTCCGGCGAAAAACAGGATGGCCGAGTCTTCAGAAATTCGCGACGCTTCTCTGGGGGAAATTGCCGCAGCATTTCTGAAACTTGGCACGGTGGCATTTGGCGGTCCGGCAGCGCATCTCGCGATGATGGAGAGCGAATTTGTCGAGCGCCGCCACTGGATCACCCGCAGCGAATTTCTCGACCGCCTGGCGACCGCGAATCTGATTCCCGGGCCGAGTTCCACGGAAGTCGCGATATTCATCGGCCAGCTGAAACGCGGCTGGCGCGGCCTGATCGTCGCGGGCTGTTGTTTTATTATCCCGGCGGCTGTAATCGTTGCGGCGATTGCCTGGGCCTATGTACGTTTTGGATCGCTGCCGCGCGCCGAAGGCGTGCTTTACGCGATTAAGCCCGTCGTCGTCGCGATCGTGATCCAGGCATTGGGAAAGCTCGGACGCACAGGGCTGCGGACTGTTCCCCTCGCGGTAATTGCGGTTCTCGCCGCCCTGCTGCAAATGTGGATCGGTAGCCCAGTCCTGGCGCTCGCGTTCTCTGGGATGGCGGCAGCCGTCGCATTCTCGATAAAGCGCGGTGGGATTTCAGGGGCCATAGTCTTTAACTCATTTAGCGTATCGAGATTTGCGATGCCGAGAGTGGCGGCTGGAGCCATGGCCGTTGCGGCTGCCGGCGCTGCATTTCCGATTGGACTGGTTCGGCTGTTCCTGTCATTCCTAAAAATAGGGTCAGTGGTTTTTGGCAGCGGATACGTCTTGCTCGCCTTTTTGCAAACGGAATTCGTCCACCGGCTCCATTGGTTGACCGACAAGCAACTGATCGACGCCGTGGCGGTTGGCCAGTTCACGCCCGGGCCTCTATTCACTACGGCGACATTTATCGGATATCTCGTGGCGGGTTGGAAGGGCGCTATCGTGGCGACGGCGGGAATTTTTCTTCCGGGATTTGTGCTGGTGGCGTCGAGCGGGCCGGTGGTGGCGCGTTTGCGGAGGTCCCCAGTCGCGGCGGCCGCGCTTGATGGAGTCGTGGCCGGGTCGCTGGCTCTCATGGCCGTGGTCGCAGTGCAATTGGGCAAAGCGTCCATTGTCGATCGCTCGACGATGGCGCTGTTTGCCACGAGTCTCATCATTCTCCTTCGTTTTAGGGTCAATCCGGCATGGCTGATTGCCGCTGCCGCCGCCCTCGGTTGGATGATGCGCTGAGTTGGCGGCGGCCAAGGCGGATAGAGTCTTCTGGGGCTTACGGGCTTTACAGACGTGCCCAACGGGCATATGCTGCCCTCGCGTGTGGGGACCCATTTAAAAATTTCCGTCTATATGGAGGCGATATGGGAAGCACGATGATGCAGCTGATTGTGGCTTTGGTTAGCGGTGGGGTAGGCGGCAATCTGGCCGGTGCGATCCTTAAGAACTTCAGCTTGGGGCCGGTCGGCAATACGATTGTCGGATTAATTGGCGGGGGCCTGGGCGGACAGTTGCTGTCGATGGCTGGACTTCTGCAGAGTGGTGGCACGGTTGCGGATATCGGGGGCTCGGCGGTGGGTGGGGGCGTGCTGATGGCCATTGTTGGATTGATCAAGAATCAGATGACAAAGACCGCATAGAGAAGCGTAGATCGGCGAGAAGGGCCGCCTGTCGCGGCCCTTTTTCGTTTCGGGCGCTTCCCTCTGCCGCGAAACTGAGTCGAGGGAAAAGCATGGGCGAGATTCGGATCCGGACGGCGGAACGTGGAGATCTGCCGCGCATTACGGAGATTTATAACTACTATGTGCTGCATACTCCGGTGACGTTCGATGTCGAGCCATACACGACCGAACGGCGTATGCCGTGGTTTGCTCAATTCGAGGCGAAGGGGCGCCATCGCTTGCTGGTCGCCGAGGAACAGGGGTCCGTTCTCGGATATGCGGGGACGACGAGTTTCCGTCCGAAGGCGGCATACCAGACCACGGTTGAAACCACGATCTATTGCGCTCCGGAAGTGGTGGGGAAGGGCATTGGCCGACGGTTATATGCTGAACTCTTTGAAACTCTGAAAGGCGAAGATATTCATCGCTTTGTGGCGGGCTATGCACTCCCGAATGCCGCCACGGAAGCGCTGCACCAGCGATTCGGATTTAAAGTGGTAGGCGTCTTCAGCGAAAATGGACGGAAGTTCGGAAAATACTGGGATGTGTGCTGGACGGAGCGCGCCGCGTGAAGGTTGTTGTTAGCCACGTAGATTGAATTGCCGCGGCTACCTCCGACAGAGCGCTCGTATTCATAAAGGAGTTATCGTGCGTCACTACGGAAGAGCCGTACTAACGGCGAGAGTTCTTCTCATAGTCGGTCTGGTTGCGAGTCTGGGCGGTTCAATTTTCGGACAAGCGCTCTCGCTGCCAGCACTGGTTACGCCGTCGACGGTCATCGTGAAGAACGGACAGCCGGTGACATTTGCCATCCATGGCTTCATCGAATTCAAATCGCTCGCGGAATTATTTCCTTACATTGACTCTCAAACCCGGCGCTGGGACCGTCCCGGAGGGTTGAGCGGGGACGAGAGGCGACGTTTGGCGGAAGAGTTGTTGCGGCGTGGCATTGAAAGTCGGGTGATATCGATGGTGGATGAGCGACCGCTGGAAGCTCTCATCACTCATACGCGGGAGGAACTGCAGCAGGCAATCGCATCCGTCAAAGAGCCGCTGCCTTCAGGATATGGCGAAGCATTTCTCGCGGTGCAGGAGAAATGGAAGCATTCCTTGAATTGCTGGAGCGCGTCACCTTCGATCCACGGCCGCGTGCTGTCGAACTGGTATCCAATTGAAGAGGGAATTGAACTCTATGGTGCGACCTACGATTCGACCGAGCATTTTTGGCAGGCGGTGAAATATCACCCGGACGTGACTGTATCTGATCTCAACGCACTGCTGGGCGTGCTGGAACAAAAGGATTGGAGTCCATGGCTGGCCAGGTTGGATGAGGACCCGAAAATTTATTTGCCGAATGCGTATGCGGTCGAGTTCCTGCGACACAATCTGACGAAAGAACGCCTGCAATGGTTTCGCGGCGAGCTCGCAGCTCACGGGCTGAATCCGCGCGAGCACGCCCGGGCGGCACAGCAGCGGGGCGCAGCCGCGTTTCGCTTCAGCGCGTTTGAGGAGAAGGTTCTGTGGGGCGACCTGGCGGACGTATTCCACCTGGTGTACACCTTCTCAACGCCGGACGATCCGCTGCGGAAAGAGCTGGCGGCGCATCATTTCGACGCCGTTTACCTGGAAAATCGTCGCATGGCATTCATCAGCGAGGAGTTCCGCTCGCTGATGCTCGAGATCTGGCGGGTCAAGTATCTGAAAATGGACCGTTTTCGTGAGGTGATCGCCTCGATTCCCATGGAGACCAGGCTGTCGCATTTTCTGAATGACGGCGACTCGCCCGACATACCGATTCCGATTTACATCGGATATCTCAATCAGATGCGTGATCTGGCTCGAACCCGGGAATGAACTCCCACTCACCGCTGGAAGCGCGATCAGCGGGAGTTCCACCCGTCAATTCGTTTTCTTCCAGGTGGCGTCGATAGTGCTGGCTTTTCCCTTGGAATCGATCAGCTCAATGTGGGAGTGGAATTCGTCGTCGGCGGTTCGAGTCAGTGTGCTGCGTTTCGGATAGGTTCCATGCTGATTCTCGAACACAAAGGTCGTCGGCGTACTGCTGGCTAGCTTCATGGTGACGCCATCGCCCGGTTCCTCCCGCAGATCAGGGGAAAAGAAGCGCACCCGTTCTTCGAGGCCATTGGCAGTGTCGCGCATTGTGTAGAACTCGAGCATCTCTGTGCCTTTGTCGCCCATGAGTCGAAACATGCAGACCATGACGGCGGGATCGGCAACGGAACAAGTCTGTTCGATGGATGCCTGATCGACATGGCCCTCCCAATGGCCAGCCAGAAAATGCAAGTCGGCCACTTTGCCCGAGCTCGCAGAAGAAGCGGCTGCGGTAGCGGCATCTTTCGCGGGGATGGTGGCGCTTTGCGCCAACATGACCCCCGAGAGGGCCAGAAAAAGAACGGCGACGGCAAGTTTCATGATTTTTCTCCTGAAAATGAGTTGGGTAAAGTGGGATTGCGGGCACGATTCTGCAAATGGTCGATGTGACGACGAAGTTGCTCGACCGAACTGTCATAAGGAGTGATGCTGCGATGAGCGCGGGCCTGCATGACGCCGCCCTCCATCACGGTGAGGACGAATTGGGCAAGCTGATCGAGGTCCGTGTCCGGCGGAAAGCGATGAATCGCAGCCTGCAGCCATTGGCGCACCACTGCCGTCCATCCATCGAAGTTGGCGGCGATCTTCTGGTGAATCTTTCGCCGTCCAGGATCGATCTCGAGCGCGAGGCGTCCGATGGGGCAGGTAAAGGTAAAGTCGGTGATCACGATCTTCTGGCGGTAGGCGTCAAGTAACGCAAAGATCCGCTCGATAGGATCGGGTGTCGTGGTGTAGACAGGCCGCATCACTATCGGGTCGAGATGCGCGAGATACCAGTCGAGCACGGCGTCGAGCAACTGCTCCTTACTTTTGAAGAAGAAATAGAGGCTGCCGCTGTTGGCGCGTGATTTCTTCAGGATCTGCGCCATTCCGGTGGCTTCGTAGCCCTGCGAATAGAAGAGCTCGACGGCAGCGGTGATGATGCGCTCGCGGGTGGTGGAAGAGGGCCGGGGCATGGCGGAAATGATTGGACCACGAAATTACTTGAATGGTCAAGTAAGTACTTCCGCAAGGGCATTCGGCGTCTTGTTTTGTCGCTGGCGGCTGGCGGGGAAACCGCCTCCGCCGGCAGCTAACTCCTTTCGTCGTTATTTTTTGCAGTTGTTTGCGGAGAGGTTAAAATAGAGGATTCCGGCGTACTTCTGGATTTTCATAGAAGCTGCCGGCGTCTCATTCGTGGAACCTCTGAAACATCTCGAAGCGCCGGTGCCTGCGTTGGGCGACGCGGGCGAGCCTTCGTCGGCCGCTGAATTCCAACCTGCTCATCAGATTAGCGCGATCTCGAGCGATGGACGGCCGCGTCCGTTGTCGCCCGTCTATTGGCGGGTGGAAGGCAGTCTGCTTGAACTGACGACAGTCCGCCCAATCGCCTTCTTTACCTGGAACAGTCAGACCTTCAGCGAGCGGGCGGCGCGCCGAATCCTCGTTTTTGTGATGGCCCTGCTGCGGCCGCTTCTTTACGCCATTAATCGAGTGGCAGCGACTCGCATTGTTCATGCGGTGCTCCGCGGTATTACGCGCGACCGGCTGGATCTGCTGGGAGAAGAGGAATTCGAGTACAAGCTCAAGCCGCTTCTCAAGGAAGAAGGCGTCCGCCATCTTAAGGCGCTGCAGGCGACGGGAGCAGAGGTTGTTCTCGTAAGTCAGGGGCTCGAGCATGTGATGCGGCCGCTGGCGCGGCATCTGGGCGTCCGCTGGATGATCGCCAATCGGCTCGATTTTCGCGATGGCGTCGCGACCGGGCGGCTGAGAAGCCCGGTGATCCGTCCGCGAGGATTGTTTGCGCGAATTCGCGAAGCGGGTCCCGATGGTCAGCAGAGTCCGGCGCGATGGGTGCGGGCCCTGGGACTGCGCGGCCCCAAGGCGTTGGCATCCGCTATTGTTCCGGCGGTTCGGGTAGAGACTCCTCGCGTTCGGCCGATTGTTTATTTCGATGAACCTCGACATCCGGCGCCGTTTTCGGTGCGCAAAGCTCTTGGCCGCAAGCGAGTGATGCTCATCGGGGTCACCGGGTTTATCGGCAAGGTGTGGCTGGCGAACACGCTGATCGACCTGCCCGAGATCGGCAAACTAGTGCTGCTGATCCGGCGACAGAAGTCCAGTCCGGCGCAAAAGCGTTTTGAGAAAATGATCGAGGCTTCGCCGGTTTTCGATCCGGTCTTTGCCAAGTACGGCGACGGGCTGGGCGCGCTGCTGGCCGACAAAGTTGAAATTGTCGAGGGTGATGTCTCGCAACCGGGTCTTGGCCTCGAGGAAGAAGTCTCCGCACGCCTGCGAACGGAAGTCGATCTCATCATCAACAGTTCAGGATTGACCGATTTCAATCCCGACCTTCGGGATGCCCTCGCGGTCAATGTCGATTCCACTCATCATTTGATGGAGTGGATTCGCGCGTCAGAGCACGCCGCGTTACTGCACTTGTCGACGTGCTATGTGGCCGGCCAGCGCGATGGACGCGTGAGCGAGCGCGTGCGTCCTAATTACACGCCGGCGGGCGTCCCGGATTTTGACGCGGAGAAGGAATGGCATCGACTGCATGCGCTGGTGGAGGCGGCAGAGGCGCGGGCGGAAGGTCCGGAGGTCACCGAAGCACTCAAGAAGCAAGCGCTCGAGAAAGAGCATGCCGCCAAGGGACTGAGTGGGGCAGCACTTGAAAATCAGATCCGTAAGAATCGGGTGCGCTGGCTGAAAAACTATCTCACCGAAGAAGGCACGCGCCGCGCGCAGGAACTGGGCTGGCCGAATACTTATACGTTCACCAAGAGTCTGGCGGAGTCTTTGATCGCCAAGCACGGCGCCGACCTGCCGATTGCAATCGTGCGGCCGGCGATTGTTGAAACGTCAGTGGCGAAGCCGTTCCGGGGATGGAATGAAGGCATCAACACATCCGCGTCGTTGTCGTACCTGCTGGGCACGGCTTTCCGGCAATTGCCTTCGAATGAACGCAAGCGGCTCGATATTATTCCCGTGGATGCGGTCTGTGCCGGCATGACATTGATTGGAGCGGCGCTGGTGGAACGCCGTCACGATCCTCTGTACCAGTTGGCGACGTCGGTCACGAATCCCTGCGATATGGGACGCTCGATTGAATTGACTTCGCTTGGCCACCGCCGTCACTACCGCGCGCAGGAAGGCCTGGAATACTGGCTGCGCCTGCGGATGGATGCGATTCCGGTGTCCAAAGAGCGTTATAACCGCATGTCGGCACCGGCGCAGAAAATGATTATCAGATCGATCCAGCGGGCCATGGCGCCGCTGCCATCGGCGATGAAAAAACCCCTGGCGAAGACTGAACGCAACCTGGAGCGCGTCGAAAAGCTGGTAGGCCTGTTTGAGCCGTTCATTTTGCAGAACGAGCACGATTTTGTAGCGGATAATGTGGAAAAGCTGTCGCAGGCTCTGTCTCCCGAAGAAAGGGAAGTCTTCGGCTACGACACGGCGGGACTCGATTGGTGGGAGTACTGGATCGACATTCACATTCCGGCGCTGCGGCGGTGGACGTATCCTCTGATTGAAGGGCGGCCTCTCGAAGCGCGCGAGCCGCGCGTGTTGCACATGCCGGCCTCGCCGGTGCCTGCGGACACCAAGATGGCCGATCGCGGCGATGCCGTCAAGACGGGGACGAACGGAGCAACGTGGCAATATTCCTGACCGGTGGAACCGGCTACATCGGCGCCCATGTCGCCGCCAACCTGCTCGATCAGCATGATGCCACCTTGAATCTGCTGGTGCGCGGTCGCGACCGTCGTGACGCCGAAATACGGCTCTGGAACGCTTTGCAACTGCATTTGCCGTTCCCCAAGTTCTACGATTACCTGCAGGCAAAAATCCGCATTTTTCGCGGCGATATCACGTTGCCGCAGTTCGGCCTCGAACCGGGTGAGTACGACCGACTGGTGCATACCACCGATTCGGTGATCCATTGCGCGGCCTCGCTGAATCGCAAGTCAGAAAAGAGCTGCATGAACGTCAACTTGCGCGGCACTCTCGAAGTGATCCAGTTAGCGCGGCGCACCCAGTACTACCACGGCTTGCAGCGATTCTCGAATGTCAGCACCGTCGCGGTGGCAGGGAAGCGGAGTCACGAGGTAGTGACGGAAGATCATTCGATCGATTGGGAACGCTCCGACTACGACCCTTATGCGCGGACGAAGAAGTTCTGCGAGCACATGGTGCGCGAGCTGTTGCCGGATGTTCCGCTGACCATCTTCCGCCCAAGCATCGTGCTTGGGGACAGCCGCTATCCGCAGACGACGCAGTTCGATATGGTGCGCTCCTTTGTGTTTCTGGCGGGATTGCCGGTGCTGCCGTTTCGTCCGCATGACAAGATCGACATCGTGAATGTGGATTTCGTGGCGGACGCGATTTCGACATTGCACATGAAGGTGAATCCGGCATACGACACCTATCATCTTTCTTCCGGCAACGAGTCCCAGACGTTTCAGGAGTTGACCAAAGCACTTGCCGCCGAACAGAACAAACGTCCGCCGGTCTTCTTGCCCGTCGTTGAAGGTCCTTTTGGTTCGGGCGTGAATCTGCTTGCAAATCGCAAAGGGCCCATCGGACACGGTGCGGCACTGATGAAGGTCTTTCTGCCTTATCTCACCTGGAATACCGTGTTCGACAACAGCAGAGTGGTCAGCGAATTGGGGCGCAAGCCTGCGCCGTTTTCACAGTACAGTTTTCCGCTGCTCCGCTTCAGCCGTGAGCACAACTTCGAATATCCCTATCAGGCGTGGCCCGAAACCGCCAAAGCTGGAGGGTCGGCCGCATGATGGACTTTGTTCTTGAAGCCTGGGTTTCGGGCATCATCGAAAGCAAAAAGGTCCAATGGATGATGGGCAAGCGCGAGCCCTGGCAGCCCGGCGAGAAATTGAAGTTGCTGTTTGCCGGCTACAACGGCACGCGGAACACGGGATCCGACGTGCGCGTGGAGGAGATGCTGCGGCAGATCCGTAGAATTTTAGGTCCGGAGAACGTCGACTTGAGCATGATGACGTTTAATTTCGATCGGTCGCGGGGCTACTTCGAGGGCACGTCACAAGTACGCTTGCCGGATATTTTTCCGCCGTTTCTAGCCAACGAAGTTCCCAAGCATCATGGAGTAGTCGCGTGTGAAGGCTCGATGTTCAAATCGAAGTTCGCCAATGCGCTGGCGACGATGATGATCGGCTCGCTCGGGATCGCCGCGGCAGAAAATAAATTGTCGGTCGGCTATGGCGCCGAAGCCGGACATATGGACCCGCTGGTCGCGAAGATGTGCGCACGCTATTGCCGGAATTCGCTGGTTATCACGCGGAACGACGAGTCGCGCAAGGTGCTGCGCGAACTGGGAGTGCCGACAGAACTCGGCACCGACACGGCATGGACGTTTGAGCCGCTGGGCGCGGAATACGGACAGAAAGCCCTGCGCGATGTCGGGTGGGACGGCAAGACCCCGGTGCTCGTAGTCTGTCCGATCAATCCGTTTGAGTGGCCGGTGAAAGCTTCCGTGACCAAAGCGGCATTGCACAGCCTGGCCGGAGCTTACAAGGAGAGCCACTATCGCGGTCCTTACTTTCACAACGCCGGCCCTGAAGCGGATCGCGCCTACGAGCATTATCTGAGCTCGATTGCGAAGGCGGTAGCAGCCTTCCGCGAGAAGAAGAGCGTGTTCGTCATCTTGGCCGCGACCGAGCGTATGGATGCTCGACCGGCGCGACGGATTTCCGAGGCGCTCGGCGGCGTTCCCGTCATGACGTCGGATGAGTACAACATGTATCAGCTCGTCAGCATTCTGCGCGCCTGCCACATGATGGTATCGTCGCGCTATCACGGCATCGTTACCTCGATGCCGGCGCTGGTGCCTTCTGCAGGCATCACGATGGACGAGCGGATTCGCAATCTCATGAACGAGCGGGAACACCAGGAATTGCTGATGAATGTGGATGATCCGGATCTGGAGGCCCGAACCTTAGCCGCTCTCCAGATTCTCGATCGCGATGGCGAGAGGATCGCCGACGGCATTGCGCGTACAGTCGTTCGAAATTTGAAGCTGATGGCCCGAATGGGCGTCTATTTTGAAGAAGAAGTGCAGCGCCGGTATCCGGAGTTTCCAACGCGTCGAGGCGAGTGGAGCTGGGAAGATTATCTTCCGCCGATGAGCGAGGGCTTGCGGGACTTGGTGAAAGCATACGGATAGCGGAGACCTGCTCCAGGCTTTTCCGCGTGTCTCGTGGATCGATGTGTTGGGGCGTTAAACTCTGGAGTCAATCTTCATGTCGTTTCTGGAACAGATTTTTGCCAGCCTCGAGAAGAACGCTGACTCCATCGTTTTGCAGGAGATGCGCGACGGTGTGCCGTCGCCACTCACCGCGAAACAGTTGCTGGCTCAGGTGCAGGTGGCACGCGGATATCTGCGTCGTCTGCGCTTAAAGAAGGGCGATCGCTGCGCTCTGCTGGCGCACAATTCGTCACAGTGGATCGCGATGGATCTGGCGATCATGGCAGAAGGACTCACGGTTGTGCCGCTCTACGCGCGGCAAGCGCCTTCCGAATTGATTGCCATGATGAGAGACTGCTGGCCGTCAGTGATCGCCTGCAGCGATAAGTCCCTGGCGGAAGCGATTGTCGCCGAGTGGCCGGAAGCGCCCCCAAGTTTCAGTTTCGACAATGTTTTCGCAGGTGGACGGGGGTGGGTCGAAAATTCTCCGCCGCTGGTTGCCGAGCCGGACGTGGTTACGATCATCTATACCTCCGGCACATCGGGCGAGGCTAAGGGTGCGATGCTCAGCGCCGCCAACATTGGATACATGCTGGGTTGCACGTCAGGCCGCCTCGATCAGCTGATGAAAAAACGAGCCGGCCAGGACTCCGTATTTCACTATCTGCCGCTCTGTTTCGCCGGATCCTGGATCATGATGCTGACCTGCCTGCTGCGCGGCAGCATACTCACATTAAATATGGATTTAGGCAAGATCGCCGGCGAAATGCGCATCGCCGCCCCCGATTACTTTCTGAATGTGCCGGCACTTCTCGAGCGTATGCGGAAGGCGGTCGACGAACAGCTTTGGAAAACGGGCGGATTTCCGCTGAAGGTGTATACGAAGGCCAAAGGCGCATGGGTGCGGAAGCAGGAAGGAAAGGCTCGCGCCGGGGATGCTCTGCTCCTTGCTCTTGCCAGCCGGCTGGTGTTCCCCACGATTCGAAAAAAGATGATCGGCGGCAGGTTGCGCGCATTAATCTGCGGGTCGGCGCCGCTCAGCACGGAAACGCAACTCTACTTCATGATGCTTGGCATTCCCGTGCTGCAAGTATACGGATTGACCGAAACGACAGCGATCTGCACCATGGACGATCCTGAGAAAGCTATCGTGCCGGGGCGCACAGGACCAGCTATTCCGGGCATCGAAATGGCGCTTGCGGAGAACTCAGAGATCGTCGTGCGTGGGCCGAACATTTTCCCGGGATATTGGAATCGCGCGGAGGAAACTGCGAAGGTTTTGCGCGACGGCTGGTTTCACACCGGAGATCAGGGTGAAGTCGACGGCAACGGAAACTGGAAGATCGTGGGACGCATCAAGAATCTGATTATTCTCGGGTCGGGCCACAACATCGCGCCGGAGCCGATCGAAGAGAAGATTTTAGGGGAACTGCCGGAAGCGAATCAGGTTGTGCTGATGGGGAATGCGCGCGGATTCCTGACCGCTCTCATCACGGGAAATGTCAATCGTGAGAAGGCCCAGACCGCGATCGACCTGGTGAATGCCGGACTTCCGCATTATAAGCAGGTCCGGGCTTTTCGTTCGGTGCCTGAAGCATTCACAATCGAAAGCGGACTGCTGACGGCCAATGGCAAGCTGAAGCGTGACCTGATCGCGGAACGATTTCGCAGCGAAGTTGAGGCGATGTACGAAGCCTTGCGCGACCAGACGGCGAAGACGGCATGAACGAGTTCAAGGGGCAGACGCTTTCCTGGCAATTGGTGAACGGCGCGATTGAACTCGCACTCCATCGTGATCCCTGTAACGAAATCGGATCGTTGACGCTCGACGAACTGGAGAAATTCGCGGCGGATCTGCCTGCGCTGACCAATGAAGCGCATGCCCTGATTCTGCACTCCACGCAAAAGGCGGGATTTTCTGCCGGCGCCGATTTGCGCGAACTATTTCGTCGCGGCCGCGAATTGCCGAAAGCAGCCGCTCTCGAGGGAGTACGTGATTTTCTGAACCGTATTCATTTTGTGATGAATACTCTCGATGCAGCTCCTCTGACGACCATCGCCGCCGTGCATGGCGTGACCTTTGGCGGAGGATTTGAGCTGGCGCTGGTTTGCGACATCATCGTGGCTGACCGGATGGCGCGCTTTTGCTTTCCAGAACTGCGGCTGGGGCTGATCCCCGGTTTCGGCGGGATCCCGCGTCTGAAGCGTGATCTGGGCAATGCCGTTGTGAGGGACTTGCTGCTGACGGGGCGAAGTTTCAACGTGATGAAGGCCCAGCAGGTTGGTCTCGTGAGCCAGATTGCGGCCGAAGGCGAGGCCTTGCGCGTCGCGCGGGCAACGGCCAGCCAGGTTGGAAAATTTGACCGGCAAACGGCTGCCGCCGCCAAAAAATTCGTGAAGCCCATTCCTTATGACGAACTCAAACGGGAAATTGATATTTTTTGCGACCTGTATTCGCGTCCCGCCGTCGAAGAAGGACTGAGAAAATTTGTGGAGAACGAGGGAGTGCAGCCGTACTTGCCGTAGATCCGATCTGCAAAATCTCCGTTTCCGGATGTGAAGGGTGTGTTCAGCTATGTCAACTTCAGCTCCCGACCAGACGCTCGACGAAATTCTGAATCTTGCGGCCGCACATTTCAAGGTTCCGAGGGAGAAACTCACTCCCGACGACGACTTCTTCAAGACACTGGGCATCGACAGCCTGCAGGCGCTCGATTTGCTGACGCGTCTGGAGCATCACTTCCGTATCGAACTGCCGGATTACGAACTGCAGGGCGTTTCTGACTTCCGCACGCTGGCGAACCGCATCCAGTCGAGGCTGTAACGCTGCGTTGGGGAAACTCGTCGACTCAGTGCCGTGCGGTACCCAGAGCATTCGCGTATTGTCTCTTGGTTACGTTCTGGTAAACTCATGCTTTTGTCTGCGTCGCGACGATGCGATTACAACTTTGAATGCTTGATCTCCGCCAATATGCCAGCCTGGGTGCGGCGCTTAAAGATGCGCTGGATCGCTGGCCGAACGAAACCTGCCTGATTGAAGCCGATCGCGACCGCGAAAAGGTTCGGCTGACGTATTCGGATTTCAAAGACATGGCGCGGCCACTTTGCCGCGCGCTCGAAGACGCCGAATTCAAGCCGGGAGATCGAGCGGCGATCATCATGACCAACCAATCAAAATGGTTGATCTCCGCCTACGCGATCTTTCATTGCGGCGGCGTGCTGGTGCCCCTCGACTACAAACTAACGCCCGCTGAACATCTGCAATTGCTGGCGCATTCGAAGGCTCGGTTTCTGGTGATCGAGTATTACTTGTGGCGCGCGATCACTCAGTCGCCAGAATTTGCGAAACTTACGACGGAAATTGTTCTCGTCACCGAGGCGCCGGCTGGCGCTGACCTGCGTGGCGCTTATCGCTGGGAAGAGTTCAAGCGTAAGGGCGATCCGCAATTCGTGCCGCGGCAGCGCGAGGATACTGCCTGCATCGTGTATTCGTCGGGAACAGGCGGGCGTCCCAAGGGATGCATGCTGACGCACGACAGTTACCTCGAACAGTGTGCCGCGCTGACGGCGTGGTATCCGTTCTGGCCGGGCGTGAGGTACCTGAGCATTCTGCCGACCAACCATGCCATCGACTTCATGGTTGGTTTTATCGGGCCTTTCGTGTGCGGAGCCTGTGTCGTCCATTTGCGAACGCTGCGTCCGGAATTCGTTCGGGACGCTTTCGTCCGCTACCGCATCACCTATGTCAGCCTTGTGCCGATGGTACTGAAAAATCTCGAGCGCGGCCTGCGCGCGAAGTTCGACGAGCTCCCCGCCGGCAAGCGCTGGATGCTCGACCGCCTCATCGGTTTGAACAAAGCGCTGACTCGCCGGCGCCAGCATGTTGAGCTCAGCCGGCGTCTTTTGCCGCAAGTCCACAAGGCGTTCGGCGGCCAATTGCTGGCCCTGATTGTTGGCGGAGCCTTCACCGACCCGTCGACGCTGCAGTTTTTTTATGATCTCGGAATTCCCGTCACGTGCGGTTACGGGCTGACCGAAGCTTGTACGGCGGTGACGCTCAATGATCTGAAGCCGTTTCGCGCTGACACGGTGGGCAAGCCGCTGCCGGGAAGCGAAGTGCGCATACTGAATCCTGACACCGACGGCATCGGCGAAGTCGCGGTGCGCAGCCGCGCCGTCATGTCGCATTATCTCGACGATCCGGAGCTGACGGCTCAGACCATCGTTGAAGGCTGGCTGCTGACGGGCGATCAAGGGCGGTTTGAGCCGCAGGGGCATCTGCAGCTTTTCGGGCGCAAAAAGAACATGATCGTGACCGACGGCGGCAAGAATATTTATCCCGAAGATATCGAGTCGGTCTTTGACGGCATTGGTGTGAAGGAATACTGCGTGTTTGCGGCAAATTATCTGTGGCCCCAGAAAGGACTCGGGAACGAGATGCTGGTGCTGGTGGTGCGGCTGGAGCCGAATCAGCAATTCGACGATCGCCTGCACCTGGAGATCGCGACGCGAAACCGGCGCTTGCCTGATTTCAAGCGGGTCGGAGGATATTTGCTTTGGGAGAAAGACTTCCCGCGAACCGCATCGCTCAAGATCAAACGCGGAGATCTCGCTGCCGAAATCGGCAAAACCGCCTCGCGTGCGGAGATCCGCGAGGTCTAGCGTAGATCGATGCGGCGCGAGAAAGCGAGCCAGCCGCGACTGGAAATGCTCTTGTGAACGAAACCTTTCTTGCAATTATCAATCCGGCGGCAGGGGGCGGACGCTGCGCCGATCGGGTTGCTGAAGCGCTGCTTCGTCTGCGGTCATCAGGCCTGCAACTGGAGCAGGTGGAAACTTCCGCTGCCGGCGATGCGACCCGCATTGCGGGCGATGCTTATCGGGGCGGGTACCGCAAGTTCATCGCCGTGGGCGGAGATGGCACGGCCTACGAGATCGTGAACGGCCTGTTTCCCCAGGCGGCGAATGTGAATTCTAACGATACGATTCCAACGCTCGGATTCCTTCCTCTGGGAACGGGCAATTCGTTCTTGCGCGACTTTGAAGCTCCAGATGGTGGTCCGCGCGGCTTGGAGCACGCTTTGCAGGCTCTCGAAGCCGGGCGCTCGCGTGCCTGCGATGTGCTGCGCCTTACACATAAAGACGGCGCGATCTACTACACGAATCTGCTGAGCGTCGGTTTCACTGCGGATGTAGCCGCCCTTCGCCACCGGCATTTTCTTGGTCTGGGGCAGTTTGGATATCTGCTTTCAATTTTTCTGTGCCTGGCGCGGCTCAATCGGCGATCCTTTCCCTTGCGGTACGACGACCAGGTGGACTTCGATTCCCGGCGCTGCCTCTTCCTAACGTTTAATAACAGCAAATTCACCGGCGGGACGATGATGATCGCTCCAGATGCGTCGACTGACGATGGGCTGATCGAGTACGTGCGCTGGGGTCCGATCGGGCGACTGGGCCTGATCCGCAATCTGTCGACGCTCTACGACGGCACCCACACACGGCATCCGCTGGCCGAGCATCATGCCGTCCGGCATGTGGAGTTCAAACTGGATCGACCAGTTGATGTAATGGTCGACGGGGAAGTGCTCAATCTGGAGTGCCGCGCGATTGATGTGCTGCCATCGGCTCTACACGTCGTCGCGTAGCACTCGGCGAACGCGCGCCGCGCAGCTATCCGATCGTGATATAAAACAGCAATGTCGCAGGAACGAAAAGAAAGACAGAAGGGAAAAGCCGGTGCGTCCAGCCGTAATCCAGGCCGTATTGCGCTTTACGTTGTGATGCTTGTCGCCGTGCTCGCCGGAGCTTTCTTTCTCAATCGTCGTGCAGAACACAAACACGATGCATTCGCAAAGTGTCTTGCAGACCGCGGAGTCAAAATGTACGGGGCATGGTGGTGTCCGCACTGCCAGGAGCAGAAGGAAAAATTCGGAGCATCGTTTGAGTATGCTCCATATGTCGAATGCGGCATCAAGGGCGATGTGCATGGGCAAGCCCAGGTTTGCAAGGATGAAAGCGTCAAGCATTATCCGACCTGGCAGTTCCCGCCAACGGGCGAGCGTGTGGAACGTGTCTTTACTCTCGAAGAGTTGAGTGACCGTACCGGTTGTGCGCTGCAATGACCGGTTGGCGCAAGGGACTGATGACCGCAATAGCGATTCTGGCCCTGTGCGGGGTGATTGTGTCGTCAGTATCGTTGCAGCATCATTACGCAACATCCAGAACGGCATACTGCGATATCGGCGAGGCTTTCAATTGCGATCTCGTGAATCGCAGCGTGTATTCTTCGATCTTCGGGGTTCCCGTGGCGCTGATCGGAATGCTCGGCTACGCGGCCCTCGCCGGATTGGCCACTGTGTATCGGCGGCGGAGTGAAACACCGGCGCTGCTGTTTGGTGGCGCCGCGGCGGGTCTTGCGTTTGCGCTGTATTTAACGTACATCGAGGCGCGCGTCCTCGGTGTCTGGTGCATCTTGTGTTTGAGTTCTCTCGCGCTGATTTCCTTAATCACCCTACTCACGGCGGTATTGTGGCGGAAGGGGCCGGCACGTCCGTAGAAGAATG